>JABLTH010013990.1_pt1 | contig 12567 bp, 9 predicted proteins | sample 7875711 | NCBI WGS metagenome assembly JABLTH01 (sample SAMN14941262, study PRJNA633318) | bioreactor metagenome | isolation source: bioreactor | place: China | collected 2019-03-05 | reverse complement strand
TGCGGCGCGGCTGGGAGCTGTCGGGAGGCTTCGCGACGCACACGCACATCCTCGACGGCACTCCGCTTGTGGCGGTGCCGGAACACCTCCCGGCCGAAGTGCTCGCGCCCGCGTCGTGCCCCACCGCGACGGTCGCGGCGGCACTCGAGGCGGCCGCGACGATCGTCCCGCTCGACGGTGCTCTCGTGGTCATCGCCGGTGCCGGGATGCTCGGGCTGACGGCGGCCGCGATGGCGACAGAGGCGGGTGCGAAGGTGGTCGTGAGCGACCCGCTTCCGGAGCGCCGCGACGCCGCCCTGCTGTTCGGCGCGATCGCGGTCGCGGACCCGGGTGCTGCGCCGGGCTCCCGCTCCGGGCTGCCGCACGCGCTGGCCAAGGCCGGAGGACGGGCCTCCGCCCCGTCGATCGCCCTCGAGCTCTCCGGTGCGGAGTCCGCTCTCCGCTCGCTGCTCTCCGTCGTCGATGTCGGCGGTGTGCTGGTGCTCGCCGGGTCGGTGTCTCCCGGCTCCGACCTGCCGGTCGTCCCCGAGGTCCTGGTGCGGCACCTGCTGACCATCCGCGGCGTCCACAACTACGCGCCGCGGCACCTGGAGGAGGCGGTGCGGTTCCTCGCGGAGGCGGGCACGAAGTACCCGTTCGCACAGCAGGTCGGTGCCGTGTTCCCGCTCGCCGAGGTGGATGCGGCGCTCGCCAGCGGCGGGTTCCCGCGCGTCGCGGTGCGGCCGTAGGGAGCCGTTTCCTGAGCGTTCTCACATGTTCGGGTTCGTATCCTGGGATCCGCATGACCGTGAGGACCCCGTGATCGAGACCCCCACCGCCCAGAGCCCCGCCGCGGCACCCGCCGCCGGCCATCCGCACCCCGCGCCCGCTCCCGCTCCCGCTCCAGCGCCGGCCCCGTCGCCCGGTCGGCCGAGCCGCGTCATCAGTGCCCTGATCTTCTCCAGCCGCTGGCTGCAGGCGCCGCTCTATCTGGGGCTGATCGTCGCGCAGGCCGTCTACGTCTACGTTTTCATCGTCGAGTTGTGGCACCTCACCGAAAAGGTGGTGTCCGACCCGAGCCACGTCGACGAGGCCTACGTGATGCTCGCCGTTCTCGGGCTGATCGACGTGGTGATGATCGCCAACCTCCTCATCATGGTGATCATCGGAGGGTACGAGACGTTCGTCTCGCGTGTGAACGTGAAAGGACATTCCGACCAGCCCGAGTGGCTGTCGCACGTCAACGCCAACGTTCTGAAGGTCAAGTTGGCGATGGCGATCATCGGCATCTCGTCCATCCACCTGCTCAAGACCTTCATCGCTGTCGGCGACCTGGGAGCCGCGAACGGCGGTTCGATCGACGGGGAGCGGTACACCTCCGTCGGCGTGTTCTGGCAGGTCATGATCCACCTGGTGTTCATCGTCTCGGCCGTGGCGCTCGCCGCGATCGATCGCATGTCGAAACCGCGCGAGGCCGCAGCGGCGCACTGACCTAGCGCCGTCGAACCACGCGCGTTCGCAGCCCCGTCGTGCCAGGCTGGAGTCGTGCCCGCCGACCCGCTCGCCCGATTCTTCGAACTGCTGCGCGCACTTCCCGAGCCGGCCGACGCGGAGGCGCTATACGGCGATGACGCCGAAGGGAGGCGCCGCGAGCGCAATCTCCGTCGCTACTTCGCGATGCCTCACGCCTCCGTTCTGCTGCTCGGTGAGGCGCCGGGTTGGCGGGGGATGACGGTGACGGGCGTACCGTTCGTGTCCGTGCGCGAGGCCGAGGCTGGGGTGGTTCCTGGTCTGGAGCTCCCCGAGGATCCGCAGGCTCCGTGGGAGGCTTCCAGCCGCGTGGTGTGGGCGACACTGCGCGACTGGCGCGGCCCGATCCCGCTGTCGTGGCCGGTGTATCCGCTGCACCCGTTCGTGGCGGGCGATCCGCACAGCAATCGCACGCCGCGTCCCGCCGAGGTGCGGGCGGGCGCACCGGTCGCGCTCGAGCTGATCCGCGCGCTGGACATCGAGACCGTGGTGGCCGTCGGCCGCAAGGCGCAGGGTGCGATCGCGACGGCAGGGATCGAGGCCCCCGCGATCCGGCACCCGGCGCAGGGTGGTGCCGCGCTGTTCGCAGAGCAGTTGATCGAGCTGAACCGATCGCTGGAGCTCGGAGGCGGGTCGCCTTCCGGCCGGTTCTGAGCCGCCGAAGTAAAGGCACCTGTACCGGACCGGCTGCTCCAGCGCCAGAATGGTCCCGTGGTCGCAACGCTCAATACTCCTCGGGCGGGGCACGGCGTGGCTCCACTGCCCGCCGAGTACTCGTCGTTCCTCGGTCGGCGGAAGCCGATGGCTGCAGCCAGGGACCTGTTGGGGACCACGCGTCTGCTCACCGTCGTGGGTCCGGGCGGGGTCGGCAAGACGCGATTCGCGATCAAGCTGGCCACGACGCTGCGAGATCGTTTTCGCGACGGAATGTGGTATATCGATCTGACCCGGGTGAGTGCCTCGGGATCCCTGATCGACGAGATCAGCGGTGTGCTGGGCGTTCCGGCCGACCTCGATGGGGGCGCCGAGCGGATCGCGGCCTTCTTCGGGTCCAAGCGAGGCCTGCTCGTGCTGGACAACTGCGAGCACATCGTGGAGCAATGCGGGGCGCTGGTACAGGCGCTGCTCGCCGCCTGCCCGGAACTGACGGTGCTCGCGACCAGCCGCGAGGCGCTCCGGGTCAGCGCCGAACGGGTCTTGCTCCTGGAGCCGTTCGATACGAGGGGGTCCGATCCGAGCGACTCGGCGGCTGCGCTCTTCCTGGAGCGCTGCGCCGCGGTGCTGCCGAGCCCGTCCGCCCAGGACCGCAGGGCGATCGAAGAGATCTGCGTGCGGCTGGACGGCCTGCCGCTCGCGATCGAGCTCGCGGCGAAGCGGATGCGCGTGCTCACCGCCCGAGGAATCCTGGCCCTGCTCACGGAGCCGTTCCCTCTGCTCACGGGAGGACCGCGCGACGCCCCGGAGCGCCAGCGGACGATGAGCGCCGCCATCGAGTGGAGCTACGGGCTCTGCACACCGGAGGAGCAGCTCGCCTGGAGTCGCATGTCGATCTTCCAGGGCGGCTGGGATCTCCAGGCCCTCGAGTGGATGTACCCGGAGGATCCGGCGCTGGCCCTGGACATCGTGCAGTCGCTGCTCGACAAGTCGATCATCGTGCGGCGTCAGACCGGGAGCCTGGTCTACTACGACATGCTCGACACCATCCGCGCCTTCGGCACTCTGAAGTTGTCCGAGGAGGGAGTGCGAGAGGCTCGGACGCGCCATCGCGACTGGTATCTCGATCGCATCGACGCCCTCTCGGCGGACTGGTACGGACCGCGCCAGGCGTACTGGCTGGCGTACACCCGTCGGGAGCTTCCGAACATCCGCGCGGCGATCGCATTCAGCCTCGGCGAAGGAGATGCCACCGCTGCCGGGCGCCTGGTGGTGACGGCGGCTCGACCGGTCTGGTTGGCGAACAGCCTGGTCGCCGAGTTCGATCGGTGGCTCGGACTTGTGGTCGAGGTGGGGACTCCGCCGACGCTCGGGGCGTGCGTCGCGCTCGCCTTCCGCGCGATGTCCTTGCATTTCTTCGATGCCAGGGAGGAGGGGCAGCGGCTTCTCGTGCAGGCGCGGGAGATCGCCGATCAGATCGGTGACGCTGCCGTCTTCGCGGTCGAGGAGTTCAGGATCATGGCGCTCTACCCCGACGACAGTGAGATCGCCGAGATGGAGAACCTGCTGGCCCGGTATGGAACCGTCCACCTGGTCCACAGCCGATCGGGCTCCGAGAGCCGGTTGGCCATGGCGTACGACCGTGCAGGCGACGTCGCTGCCGGCGACGCGTACAGAGAACGTCTCATCGCGAGGGCGATCGAGGCGGGGGACTCGTTCGACACGATGCAACTGCTCTTCGATGCGTCGCTCGCGGCGGTCGAACGCGGCGACCTCGAGCGGGCGACGGCGCTGGCGAGACAGGCTCTGAGCCTGGCGCTGAACCTCGACAGCCCGCGCACGATCGACCGCTGTGTGGAGGCGTTGGCCCGCGCGGCGGTCGGGGCGCGCGACTACGTGCGCGCGGCGACGCTGCTGGGCGTGAGCTTTCCCGAGGGGGACCCTGCCGGAGCCATCGTCAGCTCGGACCCCCGGCTGCCGCCGGTCCGGGCACAGACCGAGGACGCGGCGAGACGGGCTCTCGGCCGGCGCGCCTACGATGCGGCGATCGCCGCAGGCAGGTCGATGACGGTCGACCAGGGAGCCGCCTACGCGCTCGGCGCCGAACTCCCCGCCCACGTCACGAGCGAGAGTCCCGAGCCCTCTCAGCCGCTGTCTCCGCGCGAGAGCCAGGTCGCCGCCCTCGTCGGGCAGGGGCTGACCGACCGGCAGATCGCGGAGCGGCTCGTGATCTCCCGCAGGACCGCGGAGGGTCATGTCGCGAGCAGCCTGATGAAGCTCGGCTTCACCTCCCGATCGCAGCTGGCCGCATGGACGATCAAGCCGTCCTGAGAGCTGCTTGCGTTACCGGTGCCCCTCGCGTATTATTCCACGTGGAATAATCCTCTCCGATCATCACAAACGACCCGAAAACCCACGATCCATGCCGCATACGCCCGCCCTGACCCCCCTCGCCGTCGCAGCGCTCGCGCTGCTCGCCGAGGGCCCGACGCACCCGTACGAGATGTATCAGACGCTCGTGATGCGCTCGGAGGATCGGCTCGTCAAAGTGCGTCCCGGATCGCTCTACCACACGGTCGACCGGCTGGCCCGTGAGGGCCTGGTGCGGGCGACCGGCACCGAGCGCGAGGGCAACCGCCCGGAGCGCACCACCTACGAGATCACGGAAGAGGGCACTCTGGCCCTCGGCGAACGCGTCGCGGACATCATCGCGACGCCGGTCAACGAGTTCCCGGAGTTCCCGCTCGGTCTCGGCGAGGCGCACAACCTCCCGCTCGAGACCGTGATCGACCTGCTGCGCAAGCGCGTCGGCCTGCTCCGCGCCGACATGGCGTTGCTCGACGACGGCATCCACCGCGTCAGGGCGAAGGAACTGCCCGCCAAGTACTGGCTCGACGTGCGCTACCTGCGCACGATGGCGGAGGCCGACGTGGCCGCGCTCGAAGCCCTCATCGACGACCTCGCCTCGGGAGACATCCCCTGGGACGAGGAGAAGAAGCACTGAGAGAAAGAATCACATGGAACGCCAACTGAAGCCGTGGCCCGCCCTCTGGGCGCTCGTCCTCGGGTTCTTCATGATCCTGATCGACACCACCATCGTGTCGGTCGCCAACCCGTCGATCATGAAGGGCCTCGACCTCGGGAACGACTACAACGCGGTCATCTGGGTCACCAGCGCCTACCTGCTTGCTTACGCCGTCCCGCTCCTGATCACCGGTCGCCTCGGCGACCGCTTCGGCCCCAAGAACATCTATCTGATCGGCCTCGTGATCTTCACGCTGGCCTCCGCCTGGTGCGGATTCTCGGGCATGCTGCCGGGAGGCGGCATCGCGATGCTGATCACCGCCCGCGTCGTGCAGGGTCTCGGCGCCTCGCTGATGACCCCGCAGACCATGGCGGTCATCACCCGGATCTTCCCGCCGGACCGCCGTGGCGCGGCCATGGGCCTCTGGGGCGCCGTCGCGGGCGTCGCGACGCTGATCGGCCCGCTGCTCGGCGGCATCCTCGTCGACGGGCTCGGCTGGGAGTGGATCTTCTTCATCAACGTGCCCGTCGGTGTCGTGGCGTTCATCCTCGCGATGCGTTTGGTGCCCAAGCTGCCGACCCACACGCACGCCTTCGACATCCTCGGCGTCGTGCTCTCGGCGGTCGGCATGTTCCTGCTCGTCTTCGGCATCCAGGAGGGCGGCACGTACAACTGGGGCACGATCGGTGACGGACCGTTCAGCGTGTGGGGCCTCATCATCGCCGGCATCGTCGTCCTGATCGCCTTCGTGGTCTGGCAGGCGTTCAACAAGAAGGAGCCGTTGCTGCCGCTGCCGTTGTTCCGCGACCGCAACTTCTCGCTCTCCAACGGTGCCATCACCACGGTCGGCTTCGCGGTGACCTGCATGTCCCTGCCGCTCGTGTTCTACTTCCAGACGGTGCGCGGCCTCACCCCGACCGAGTCGGCGCTGATGCTCGCTCCGACCGCAGTGTTCTCGGGAGTGCTCGCCCCGGTGATGGGCCGCCTGATCGACCGCATCAACCCGAAGTTCATCGCGACCCCGGGTCTGGTGCTGTTCGCCCTCTCGCTGTTCCTGTACTCGCGGATGCTGACGCCTGACGTCAGCATCTGGTGGCTTCTGATCCCGAGCGCGCTCATGGGCATCGCGATGTCGGGCGTCTGGGGGCCGATCTCCACCGTGACAACGCGCAACCTGCCGATGAACCAGGCGGGTGCCGGGTCGGGCGTCTACAACACGACCCGCCAGATCGGTGCGGTGCTCGGCAGCGCCTCGATCTCGGCGCTCATCACCGGACGCCTGGCCGCCGACCTGCCGAAGGCCCCGGGCGGGGCGGCGCCGAGCGCGACGACCGGCACCGAGTTGCCGACCTTCCTGCACGCCGGATTCACCCAGGCGATGTCGGAGTCGCTGCTCCTCCCCGCCGCTGTGGCCCTCCTCGGAGCGCTCATCGTGATCTGGTGGGAGAAGCCCCGTCCGCCCGCGTGGGGACCGGGCGCGGCGGTTCCGGCCGGTGCCGGCGCTGCGGCGCAGGGTGCGGTGCAGGGTGCGCCCGGGGCGGAGCCGGAGCCCGCCGGCGCCGGTGTCGGGCACGGGGCGCACGCGGCCGCTGCTCCCGTCGACGCTGTGCAGCACGGCGCCCACGCGGCACCGTCGATCGACGGGTCCCGCGACGGCGACGAGCACCACGGCATCCACGCCGCGCCTGCCACCGACTGAGCGCCGCCGCCCAGTCCACGCTGTGAAGAAGGGAGGACTCCCGAGCCGACAGAGCCCGGGAATCCTCCCTTCACTGCGTTCCGGCGGCGCGGATGTCCTCCGTCAGCGTTCGGCGACGACCCGCACGGCGTTCGCCCAGGGGTCGTCGAACGTGACCGATCGCCCGTCGTCGCGGGTCGGCACCCCGTAGTGCTTCATCCGCTCGGTCAGCGCGCCGAGGTCGTCGGCGGCGGGGAGGCGCAGCTCCACTTGGCCGAGGCCCAGGGCGAGGCGGCGGGCGCCGGCTCCTCGGCTGTTCCAGGTGTTCATCGCCATGTGGTGGTGGTAGCCGCCGGCCGAGACGAACAGCGCGGACGAGCCGAGGGAGGCCGTCGCCTCGAACCCGAGCCGGTCGACGTAGAAGGCGCGGGCGGTCGCGACGTCGCCCACCGAGAGGTGGACGTGCCCGACGATCGCGTCGCCGAAGCGCGGGTCGTCGCCCGCGGCTCCCGTCGCGGCCTCGGCCAGCGCGACGCCGCGGTCGGTGAGGTGCTCGCGCAGATAGGCGTTCGGGTCGAGGTAGAGCGTGTCCATCTCCACCTGTCCGTGTGTCCAGCTCCACTGGCTGCGGTCGCGGTCCCAGTAGAGCTCGACGCCGTTGCCCTCCGGGTCGGTGAAGTAGAAGGCCTGGGAGACCAGGTGGTCTGCGCTGCCGGTGAACGTGCCTGGCGCGTGGCGCGCGACCGAGTACACGGCGGCGGCGAGCGCCTCCTGGCTGTCGAAGAGGATGGCCGTGTGGAACAGCCCCGCCTCCCCGGGCGACGCGTGCTTCAGCTCGGGCGCGTGCTCCAGGATGACGGAGGGCGTCGTGCCCCGGCCCAGGATGACTCGGCCGCCCTCGGCGGCCAGCACGGAGAGCGTGACGGCATCGCGGTAGTAGGCGGTCATCGCGTCGAGGTCGGCGACGCGCAGGGTCACCGCTCCCATGGCGGAGTCGGCGGGCAGGAGTTCGGGCATGCGTAGTGCAACAGCCGGGGGCAGCTCAGAATTTCCGCGCGCTGTCACGTCTCGATCGCACCGCCCGTCTCGGCGAGGTAGCGGCGCAGCGTGAGCGTCGGGTCGGCGGACTGGAGCTCGCGGTACCGCCGGAAGTCGAGCTGGTCGCGCAACGACGCTCCCGTGCGCATCCGTTCGGCCTGAGCGCCCTCGACCGACTGGATGCGCCGAGCCTCCGCGAAGAGCTCGTCGCCGCGGTCGCCGCCGATGACGAGCACGCCGTCGTCGTCGGCCGCGATCCAGTCGCCGGGCCGCACGGAGACGCCGTCGAGGAACGCGCTGCGCATGGCGGTCCCCGCCGGCGGAACCCGCCGCGGACCGAACGGGTGCGCACCCAGGCTGAACAGCGGGAGGCCGATCTCGCGCAGCTGGGCGGTGTCGCGATGGAGCCCCCAGATGACGGCGCCGGCCATTCCGGCCAGGGCCGCCTCCAGCAACATGAGGTCGCCGACGCAAGCCTCGTCCCGGCGCCCGCCGTTGTCGACGACGAGCACGGCGCCCTGTGGCGCGTCGTCGATGGTCTCGAGGAGTACATCGACGCTGCCGAGGTGGGTCACCGGGGCTGCGGGACCGTGGAAGGCGCGACCGGGGAGGAGCGCGCTGAGCGAGACGGGAGCGACGGCGACGGGGATGCCGAGGCGCACGGCGGCGTCGGCCAACGCGGCGGTGGCGACGGGCGTGCTGGGCGGTGGTGCGGCGTTCGTGTCCATAGGCGTGACGCTACCGCTGGGCGCATGCGCGCGGGGGAATGCGGTCGGGCCCGGAAGTCCTCCACCGTGACCGCGCTGCTCGAGTTGTCCACGGATTGCGGCCGGGCCTTCTCCCCGGCGGCCGACTGCTCAAGGATGGAGGCGGGAGGTGCGATGAGACGGATCGTGAGGTTGGCCCGCCGGTACTGGGTCGTGACGCTGACGCTGGGCATCGGCGTCGTCGGCATCGTGCTCGCGCTCGCCGGAGCAGGCTGGCTGGTGCAGTGGGTGTTCAGCGTCTACGCGCTGGCGGTCGCGCTCTGGCAGGCCGTCGGGATGGTGCGCGCCATGATGCACGGCCGGTTCGGCCTCGACATCCTCGCCATCACGGCGATCGTGGCGACGGTGCTGGTCGGGGAGTATGTCGCCGCGCTCATCGTCGTCCTCATGCTCACCGGGGGCGACGCGCTCGAGGACTACGCGAACCGCCGGGCGAAGCGCGAGCTGGATGCGCTCCTCACCCGCGCGCCGCAGTTCGCACACCTCGTGGTCGACGGCGGCTATCAGGAGGTTCCGATCGATCAGGTGCGCGTCGGCGACGCGCTTCTGGTGCGGCCGTCCGAGATCGTCCCGGTCGACGGCGTACTGGTTTCCGCACACGCGGACTTCGACCAGTCGTCCATCACTGGCGAGAGCATCCCCGTCGCCAAGTCGGCGGGCGACGAAGTGCTGAGCGGATCGGTCAACGGTCAGGAGGCCGTCGAAGTGCGGGCCACGTCGACGGCGGCGTCCTCGCAGTACCAGCAGATCGTCGCGCTCGTCGCGCAAGCGGCGGAGAGCAAGGCGCCGGTGGTGCGCCTGGCCGATCGGTACGCGGTCCCGTTCACGGTGTTCTCGCTGGCGCTCGCCGCCCTCGCCTGGTGGGTGAGCGGAGACGCGGTGCGGTTCGCCGAGGTCCTCGTGCTCGCGACGCCGTGCCCGCTGCTGATCGCGGCGCCCGTGGCCTTCATCGGCGGGATGAGCCGCGGTGCGCGCAACAGCATCATCGTGAAGTCGGGCGGGGTGCTCGAGCAGCTCGCGCAGGCACGGACAGCCGTGTTCGACAAGACCGGCACACTGACGTACGGAGCGCCTGAGCTCAGCGAAGTCCGGCCGGAGCCTCCCTTCGACTCCGACGAGCTGCTGGCTGCGGTCGCCAGCGCCGAGCAGTACTCGTCGCACGTGCTCGCGGCGTCCTTCATCCGCGCCGCACGCGACCGCGGGCTGACGCTCCGCGAGGCGTCGTCCGCTCAGGAGGCCGCCACCAACGGCGTCGTCGCCGAGATCGACGGCAGGCAGATCGTGGTCGGCAAGTTCGCGTTCGTCGCCGAGCACGCTCCCGACGCCGTCCGTACGTCCATCGCGCCGGGAGAGCTTGCGGTCTATGTCGCGATCGGCGGCCGCTTTGCCGGGGCGCTGCTCGCCAGCGACCGGCTGCGTGAGAATGCGGCCTCCACCCTCCGCGAGCTGTCGGAGCTCGGCGTCACCGACACGATGATGCTCACTGGCGATGCGCGGGAGACCGCCGAACACATCGCGGCGGAGCTCGGGATCACCCGGGTGCGTGCCGAGTGCCTCCCCGCCGACAAGGTGGCGGAGGTGGCGGGCATCGCCGAGCGTCCGGTGATCATGGTCGGCGACGGGGTGAACGACGCGCCGGTGCTGGCAGCGGCCGATGTCGGCATCGCCATGGGCGCCAAAGGGGCGACGGCCGCCAGCGAGTCCGCTGACGCGGTGATCCTCGTCGACGACATCCACGGCGTGGCCAGGGCGGTGCGGATCGGCAAGGACACCGTCCGGATCGCGCTCCAGAGCATCTGGCTCGGGATCATCGTGTCGGTCGTGCTGATGGTGATCGCCGCGTTCGGCTTCATTCCTGCGACGGCCGGCGCGCTCATCCAGGAGCTCGTCGACCTGGCGACGATCCTCGCCGCACTCCGTGCCATCGGCGGTCGCCTCGATGCCCGCGAAGTGGGCAGTGGCGGCGACCCGGCGGTCGGCGTGCCCGCCGGCAGCCGTTCGAGCGGAACCGCGTGAGCGACCCGATCACCATTCCGGAGTTTCCGCTCGGCCCCGCCGAATTCTCCGGATCACCGGACGATATCGACTCCTCCCGCTCCGAAACTCCGGAACTCCGGAACCTACTCGCCGGTCAGTCGCTGAAGCAGTTCGCGGTAGCGGTCGGCGGTGCGGGCCACGATCTCGGCCGGGAGCTCGGGCGGGGTGCCGGTCTTGTCCCAGTTGGCGGCCAGCCAGTCGCGGACGATCTGCTTGTCGAAGCTCGCCATCCGCTCGCGGGGCGAGGAGGCGGTCTCGAAGACGCGCGCGTCCCAGTAGCGGCTGGAGTCGCTGGTGAGCACCTCGTCGGCGAGGGTGATCTCGCCCGATGCGCGGTCGGCGCCGAACTCGAACTTGGTGTCGGCGATGATGATGCCGTGGTCCTCCGCGATCGCCGCGCCGCGGGCGTAGAGCTCGAGCGAGAGCCGGCGGAGCTCCTCGGCGATCTCGGGCCCGACCAGTTCAATGGTGCGCTCGAAGCTGATGTTCTCGTCGTGGTCGCCGAGCGGGGCCTTCCAGGCGGGCGTGTAGATCGGCTCGGGAAGACGGTCGCCATCGGTGAGCCCGGCGGGGAGGGGCACCCCGCAGACGCTCTGCGTCCGCTGGTACTCGACCCAGCCGCTGCCGGTCAGGTACCCGCGCACGACGCACTCGATCGGGAACATGTCCAGAGGCTTCACGAGCATCGCGCGCCCCGCGACCTCGGCCGGGATCCGCTCCACGATCCGGTCACCGTCGAGCTGGTGATCCGCGATCAGGTGGTTGGGCACGCCGTGCAGGCGGTCGAACCACCACAGGCTCAGGGTGGTGAGGAGCTCGCCCTTGCCGGGGATCCCGGGCTCGAGCACGTGGTCGAACGCGCTCACCCGGTCCGAGGCCACCACCAGCACCGCACCGGTGTCCTCCAGCCCGCCCGCGCCCTCCGGCACGTACAGGTCGCGGACCTTCCCGGAGTACACGTGCTTCCAGCCTGCCAGTTCGCTCACCCGTCCATCGTAGAGGCGGCAGCCGCCCGCGGCGGCCGCGGTGCTTTCGACCGTGCGTCACCTCACACCGTGCTGGCACCTCCGACCGCGCACCATCGCATACCGTGCCTGCACTTCCGATCGCGCTCGGCCTCTGGCTGTGCCAGCTCGCGCTCGCGGCGCTCCACCTCCACCCGCGCTCCACCTCAGACCGTGCGGCCACCGTCCACCGCGAGCACCGTACCCGTGACGTACGCGGCCGCGGGCGACGCCAGCCAGGCCACGGCCGCCGCGACTTCGGTCGGCGTCCCCATGCGCCCGAGCGGCACGTAGCCGCCGACGCGTTCGCGCACCGACGCATCCTGTTTCATGATCGTCCCCGATTCGATCGGTCCCGGCGCGACCGCGTTGACGCGGATGCCCGCGCGTGCCTCGTCGAGTGCGGTCGTGCGGGTGAGGCCGACGACCGCGTGCTTCGCCGCGGTGTAGGCGGCCATCCCGGGTGCGCCCCGCACGCCCGCGGTCGAAGAGACGTTGACGATCGCGCGCGGTCCGGACGCCGCCCGCATCGCGCGCACCTCCTCACGCACTGCGACCGCCACACTGCGGAACGTGACCGCGACGACGGAGTCGAACTCGGCGAGGGTCATGTCCGCGAGCGGGATCGGCTGGTGGCCTCGGCCGACGTTGTTGACCGCGACGGCGAGGTCGCCGAGCGACGCCGCTTGAGCGATCGCCTGTGCCAGCGCGACGTCGTCGGTCGCGTCGACCGCGATCGCCTGCGGACAGTCGGCTCCGGCATCGACGAGTTCGCTGCGCAGCGTCTCGAGCGCGGCGCCGTCGCGTGCGCACGGAACGATCGTCAGACCCTCCGCACCGAGTGCGTGGCAGATC
>JABLTH010123738.1_pt1 | contig 12570 bp, 9 predicted proteins | sample 7875711 | NCBI WGS metagenome assembly JABLTH01 (sample SAMN14941262, study PRJNA633318) | bioreactor metagenome | isolation source: bioreactor | place: China | collected 2019-03-05 | reverse complement strand
GACGGCGCTGTCCATCGATCCGAACCTGCCGCGCGACTGGGCGGGTGGCAAGAACAGCGCGCCGGTGCTGCAGCCCATCACATGGAAGAACAAGGCGCTGGGCGCACTCGCCAACATGGCCGTCGTCAAGTTCCAGCTCAGCAGGTTGAGCAAGGGGCGCACGACGGCCCCTGGCGTGTCGCCCCTGCGAGCGCTGATCGAGCAGCAACTGGCCGCGGCATGTCAGTCGCGGCGCTATCGCCGGTGGGCGGCGCAACGTCAGGCGCGCTAGCCGTATTTTCTGACCGGACGGGCGCGCCCTTACCGGTGCGCCGCGTCTCTTGTAGATTCATGTTTTGCCTGACCGATCGGAAAGCACGACATGAAACACGTCACTCTGCCCAACGGCGAACGCGTCCCTGCACTCGGCATGGGCACCTGGAACATGGGCGACGACCGCGCCACGCGCGCCGAAGAAATCGCCACGCTGCGCCTAGGTCTCGACCTGGGTTTGCGCCTGATCGACACCGCCGAGATGTACGGCGAAGGCCTCTCTGAATCGTTGATTGGCGAGGCCATTGCCGGGCGGCGCGATGAGGTCTTTCTCGTCAGCAAGGTCTATCCGCACAACGCGAGCCGGCGCGGTATTGCTGCCGCGTGCGAGCGCAGCCTGCGCCGCCTCGGCACTGATCGCCTCGATCTGTACCTGCTGCACTGGCGCGGCGATGTGCCGTTCGAAGAAACATTGGAAGGCCTGCGGGCCCTGCAGCGCGACGGCAAGATCCGCCAATACGGCGTGAGCAATCTCGACCTGTCCGACATGGAGGAATGGTGGGACGCGCCCGGCGGCGATCAGATTGCCGTCAACCAGCTGCTCTACAACCTCAGCCGGCGCGGTATCGAATGGGATTTGTTGCCCTGGCTGCGCGAGCGCCGTGTGCCGGTGATGGCCTATTCGCCCATCGAGCAGGCGCGGCTCGTTCGGCATCCGAAGCTGGTGCACTTCGCGCAGGCGTGCGGCATGACGCCGGCACAGGTGGCGCTCGCGTGGCTGCTGGCGCGCGACGGCATCATCGCGATTCCCAAGACCGGCCACCGTGACCGGTTGCGCGAGAACATCGGCGCGCTGTCGCACACGCTCACGGCTGAGCAGCTTGCAACACTGGACAGCATCTTCCCGCCGCCCAAAGGGCCGCGCGCATTGGAGATGCTCTAAGCGTCCTAAGCGCGCTAAGTGCTCAGCGCGACTTCGCCAGGTAGCGCTCGTGGTCGACGTAGCCCATCAGGTAGACGCGGGCTTTCTCGCGGGTGTCTTTGGTGACGCGGTCGGCTGCCTTGCGCGCGCCGGATGAAGACATCGACGCGCTCAGGTGGTCGCGGAAACCGTCGTGCATGGTGCGCAGATCGCCCTCGCAGGCATCGAGCGCGGAGGCGACCACGGACTTCGTCTGCGTGGTGCCCGGCACGCCGCTATCGGCCTGGCGCTGCACGCACGCCATGTAGTTGGCGCGCAGCACCTGCCAGCCGTTGTCTGCGCTGGCGTCGGTGGTTGCCGCAGCGGCGGTGGGCGAATCAACGGGCTGCTGTTGCGGGTGCGATGCGCACGCACCGAGCAAGGCCAGCAGGACGAGAGACGGGCAGGTCAGGGCTTTTTTCATGGCATGGACTGTACTGCACGGTCTCGCTGCTTGGGCGACGCGAAGTCGACCACGATGCACGCCGTAACATTTGGAAACGAAAAAGGGCGCTGACGAAGCGCCCTCGGCCGAGCCCGCCGCACGAGCGATTTCAGAAGACCCTGCTTGGGCCTATTTCGCTGCGCCGGTGCATCGACCGCAGCGCGGGCCGCGATTCAGCGCGCCACGCGCGAGGCAAAAAGCGCGGGCAGCCGAGCAAAAAGCCTCATGGGCCGAGTTCTGAGCCTCAACCGCCGAGCAACTAGCTCGGCACGCGGAGCAAAAAGCTGGACACACGGAGCAAATAGCTCGACACGCCGAGCAAATAGCTCGACACGCCGAGCAAAAAGGTCGGCACGCGGAGCAAAAAGGTCGGCACGCCGAGCAAATAGCTCCACACATCGAGCAAAAAGCCTCAACCGTCGAGCTTCGATCTCCGCGAGTCGAGCTAAATACTTCGCGAGTGGGCGTTCTTCAGCGCATCCAGGGCGCGTCGACCATCGTGGCGTGTTTGCCGTAGCGTGCAACCGCCTCACGCACCACGGCGTGATCCAGTTCACCGTCGTCGGCGAGCGCCTTCAGTGCGGCGATGACGATGGATGCGCGGTCCACTTCGAAGAACTCGCGCAGCGCCCGGCGTGAATCGCTCCGGCCAAAGCCGTCGGTGCCGAGCGTGACGTAGCGGCGCGGCACGTGCGCACGGATCAGCTCCGGCACGGCGCGCACATAGTCCGTGGCCGCAACCACGGGGCCGCGCGATGCGCGCAAGACGGTTTCCACGTACGAAGGCGCGGCTTCTTCGCCCAGACGGGCAACGCGCTCCGCAGCGATGGCCTCGCGGTGCAGCTCGGAAAAGCTCGTCACGCTCCAGGTGGCAGCGTCGATGTTCCAGTCGTCCTTGAGCATCTGCGCGGCGGCCATGACTTCGCCCAGGATGGCGCCGGAGCCGAGCAACTGCACGCGCGCGGTCGGCAGGCTTTGCGGGGCCAGCGGATACATCCCTTTGAGAATGCCCTCGCGCAGATTGCGAGCCGGCATCGACGGCTGCGCGTAGTTCTCGTTCGTCACCGTGAGGTAGTAGAACGTGTCTTCCTGGCGCTCCAGCATCGCGCGCATGCCTTCGTCGAGGATGACGGCAATCTCGTAGGCAAAGGCCGGGTCCCACGCGCGGCAGTTGGGCACCGTGGATGCGGCAAGGTGGCTCGTGCCGTCCTGGTGCTGGAGGCCTTCACCGCCCAGGGTTGTCTTGCCCGCCGTGGCGCCGATCAGGAAGCCGCGTGCACGCTGGTCGGCCGCTGCCCAGATGAGATCGCCAATGCGCTGGAAGCCGAACATCGAGTAGTAGATGTAGAACGGCAGCATCGGCAGATCGTGCGTGCTGTAGGCGGTGGCGGCGGCAATCCACGACGAGATGGCGCCGGCCTCCGAGATGCCTTCCTCCAGGATCTGCCCGCCCGTGTCTTCGCGGTAATACAGCATCGAACCCAGATCTTCCGGCTCGTATTGCTGGCCCAGCGGCGAGTAGATGCCGACTTGCCGGAACATGCTCGCCATGCCAAACGTGCGCGCTTCGTCCGCCACCACCGGCACCACGCGCGGGCCCAGCGTGTCGTCTTTCAGCAGGTTGCCGAACATCCGCACGATCGCCATCGTGGTCGACATCTCGCGGCCTTCGGCTTGCAGCGCGAATTGTCCCCAGGATGGCAACGCAGGCACGGTCAGCGCCTGTGTTGCCGCCTTCCGCCGTCTGGGCAGATAGCCTCCGAGGGCAGCCCGGCGCGCATGCAGGTATTGCATCTCTGGGCTGTTTGGCGCTGGTTTGTAGAACTTCTATTGCTCGACATCGGTGTCCGACAGCGGCAGGCGGAAGCGGTCGCGAAACGCCTTGAGCTGATCGACATCGAGCTTCTTCTGCTGGTGCGTCGTCATCCGGCCTTGCCCAACGCTGCCCATGCCGAAGCCTTTCATCGTCTTGGCGAGGATCACCGTGGGTTGGCCCTTGTGCTGCAGCGCGCGGGCATAGGCGGCGTGGAGCTTGCGCACGTCGTGGCCGCCGCGGCGCAGGCGGTCGATGTCTTCGTTGCTGAAATGCGAGACGAGCGCGGCAAGTTCCGGGTTCTGGCCGAAGAAGCGCTCCCGGTTGTAGGCGCCGTCGTTGGCGGAGAAGGTCTGGAACTGCCCGTCGACGGTCTGCGCGAACGCACGCAGCAGGGCCCCCGAATGGTCGCGGGCGAAGAGGGCATCCCAGTCCGAGCCCCACAGCACCTTGATGACGTTCCAGCCGGCACCGGTGAACTGCGCTTCGAGTTCGTCGACGATACGGCCGTTGCCGCGCACGGGGCCGTCGAGCCGCTGCAGGTTGCAGTTGATGACGAACACGATGTTGTCGAGCCGCTCGCGCGCGGCCAGCGACAGCGCGCCGATCGATTCCGGCTCGTCCATTTCGCCGTCGCCAAAGAAGCCCCACACCTTGCGTTCTGCGGTCTGCAGCAGCCCGCGGTTGTGCAGGTAGCGCATGAAGCGCGCCTGGTAGATCGCATTGATTGGCCCGATGCCCATCGACCCGGTCGGGAACTGCCAGAACTCGGGCATCAACCACGGATGCGGATACGAGCACAGCCCGGGCCCCGTGATTTCACGCCGATAGTGTTCGAGGTGCGCTTCACTCAGGAAGCCTTCGAGATACGCACGTGCGTAGACGCCGGGCGACGAATGCGGCTGGAAGTAGACGAGATCGCCGCCGTGCGCCGCGTTGTCGGCCCGGAAGAAATGATTGAAGCCGACTTCGAACAGATCGGCGGCCGATGCGTAGCTGGCGATGTGCCCGCCCAGCTCGCCGTAGGCCTGGTTGGCGCGCACCACCATGGCGAGCGCATTCCAGCGCAGCGCCGCGGCCAGTCGTTCTTCGGTATCGATGTCGCCGGGATACGGCGGCTGGGCCTCAACGGGGATCGTGTTGACGTAAGGCGTGACGCGGGCGAGGGCGGTGCCGACGCCCAGCTTTGCGGCGCGCTCCGCCAGACGGTCGAACAGGAACTGTGCGCGCGGGGTGCCAGCGTGCTGGACGACGGCATCCAGCGCGTCGAGCCATTCCGCGGTTTCCACTGGGTCGCTGTCTTCGGTGCGATGCACGAGGGAGCGCATCGACGCGGCTCCTGTCGATAAATCCGTCATGACGGGTCCTGCCTGAAGGAAGGATGGGAAGGCGGGCCGTGATCACGCGATGCACGCCCGCGCCCGAATGCGCCGCCGCGGCGGCGCTGCATCAACCGTTGCGGAAGATGAAGCTGTAAGCGTTGAGTGCCGGCACGCCGCCCAGGTGGGCGTAGAGCACGCGCGAGCCCTCAGGAAATTCACCGTTGCGCACCATGTCGATCATGCCGTGCATGGATTTCCCTTCGTACACCGGGTCGGTGAGCATGGCTTCCTGGCGTGCGCACAGGCGAATGGCTTCGAGCGTGCCTTCATTGGGCAGGCCGTATTCCGGGCCGCCGTAGCGCGTGTCGAGCACCACGTCTTTCTCTGTGATGTCGCGGCCAAGGTCGACCAGTTCGGCGGTGTGCTGCGCGATGCGGAGGATCTGCGCGCGCGTCTGTTCGGGCTTGGCCGAGGCATCGATACCGATCACCTTGTCGGCCCGGCCATCCGCCGCAAAGCCGACGACCATGCCGGCTTGCGTGCTGCCCGTGACGGAGCACACCACGATGTAGTCGAACTTGAAGCCCAGTTCCGCTTCCTGCTGGCGCACTTCTTCGGCAAAGCCGACAAAGCCCAGGCCGCCGAGCGGGTGTTCGGAGCAGCCGGCCGGAATCGGGAACGGCTTGCCGCCGCGCTTGCGGACGTCTTCCATGGCCTGTTCCCAGCTGGGCCGGATGCCGATGTCGAACCCTGCGGCATCGAGGCGCACGTCGGCGCCCATGATGCGCGACATCTCGATATTGCCGACGCGGTCATACACGGCGTCGGAGTAGTTCACCCAGTTTTCCTGCACCAGCACGCACTTGAGGCCCAGGTGCGCTGCCACGGCGGCCACTTGGCGCGTCTGGTTCGACTGAATGCCGCCAATGGACACCAGCGTGTCGTACCCGCCTTCCAGCGCTTCAGGGATCAGGTATTCGAGCTTGCGCGTCTTGTTGCCGCCGAAGGCCAGGCCGCTGTTGCAGTCTTCGCGCTTGGAAATCAGCTCCACCTTGCCGCCCAGGTGCGCGCTCAATCGTTTGAGCGGCTGGATGGGCGTCGGGCCGAACGTCAGGGGATAACGGGGAAATCGCTGCAGGTTCATGAGGTGGCTCCTTCAGTGCCGCAAATGGCGGGATGTCGGAAACCAATGGTACGCAGAACGCCGCGAAATGAGGTTGCAAAGATCGTCTACTATCCAGAACGCAGCGGGTCTTAGATCGATTGATGAATCTCTTTATTTCTTAGAAATGAAAAAGAGCGAAACAAAATTGCAGGAAGGCTCTGACGTGTCGGCAGCTTCCACGCGCCACGCCTTGGATCGCACCGATCGCGCGATTCTCAGGGCGCTCCAGCGCGATGCGTCCATCTCCAACGTGGCCCTGGCGGCCAAGGTGAACCTCAGCCCGCCGGCCTGCCTGCGCCGTGTGGAACGGCTCAAGGAGGTGGGGCTGATCAAGGGGATTGTTGCGCTGCTCGATCCACGTGCGCTGGATCTGGGGTCGCTGGTGATGATCGGCGTCGTGCTGGATCGCTCGACGCCGGAATCATTCACGGCATTTGAAAAGGCGGTGCAGAAGGTGCCCGGTTGCCTGGAATGCCACGTCGTCACGGGCGAATTCGATTACTTCATGCTCGTGCGCACGAAAGACAACGAAGGCTACAACCGGCTCCATGCCGAACAGCTGCTGTATCTGCCGGGCGTGCGGCAGATCCGGACGTTCATGGTGCTCAAGCAGGTGCTGTCGACGACGGAGCTGCCGGTGGCGTAGCCCGGGGTAGCGCGAGGCCGCTCAGCCCTTGCGCTGCTCCATCAAGCGGTTCCAAAGCATGCCGGCCCGGTTGCCGCTTCTGCAATACGCGAGGATGGGCTTGGGCAGCGTGTCGACCAAGGCGCCGAATGCGGCAACGTCTGCATCGCCAATTCTATTCGGCTCGACGGGCAGGTAGCGCGCTTCCAGGCCCAGTTCGCGGGCGACAGCGGCAATGTCCTCGAAGGCGGGCTGGTCGATGCTCTCGCCATCCGGGCGGTTGCAGATGACCGAGCGGAAACCTGCATTGCGAATGGCCTTCAGGTCCGCCGGCATGATCTGCCGCGATGAGGTCAACCCGCTCGATGCCGTGGCGCGGCATTGCGCGATCGCGCGCTGGAAGCACGCAACGGCAAAGTCGACGTCCTGTTCGGTCGCAAAGCGGCCCAGGCTGATGCGGACGGTACGGCCTGCGGCATCGGCATCCAGGCCGATGGCCGTCAGCACGTGCGAGGGCGTGCCCGCGGCAGAGTTGCACGCCGACGTGGACGACACGGCAAGGTCGTCGCCCAGCATCATCGGCATGAAGCCCGGCGCGTTGACCGTGAAGCTGAGGGTGTGGGGAATGCGTCGGGCCACGTCGGCGTTCTGCACCACGTCGCCGAGGGCGAGCACCGCTGCCTTCAGCCGCTGGCTCAGCGCTGCAATGCGGGTGGTTTCGTGCTCCAGCTCTTCCGCAGCCAATTCGCACGCGACGCCCATGCCGACAATCTGATGCGTCGCCAGCGTGCCCGAGCGCAGACCACGCTCGTGGCCGCCGCCGTGGATTTGCGGCGCAATGCGCGAGGCGATGTCGCGGCGGACATACAGCGCGCCGATCCCCTTGGGCCCATACACCTTGTGGGCGGACATCGAGAGCATGTCGATGCCGAGCGCGCGCACATCGATCGGCGTCTTGCCGAGTGCCTGTGCCGCGTCGACGTGGAACAGCGCGCCGGCTGCATGCACGATCTGCGCGATCGCGCCGACGTCGGTCAGCGTGCCCAGCTCGTTGTTCACCAGCATGAGCGAGACGAGCCCGGTGTCGGGCGTCATCGCAGCGGCAACGGCTTCAGGCGTAATTTCGCCGTTGCGTGTTGGCGAGAGATACGTCACCGAACAGCCGCGCGCCGACAGGTTCGCCATCGTGTCGAGAATGGCCTTGTGTTCGATGCGACTCGTGATGAGGTGGCGCTTGCTGGTGGCGGCGTCTGCGTAGCCCTTCAGCGCGAGGTTGTTGGATTCGGTGGCGCCCGACGTCCAGATGATCTCGTCGGCATCGGCGCCAATGAGGGCGGCAACTTGCTCGCGCGCTTGCTCGACCTTGTTCCGCGCAACGCGGCCGGTCGCATGCGAACTCGACGCCGGGTTGCCGAAGGCGCCTTCCATGCCCAGGCAGGCGGTCATGGCTGCAATCACGCGAGGGTCGGCCGGCGTGGTGGCTGCGTAGTCGAGGTAGTGGAGGGTGTTGCTGTCGCTCATTTTCGGTTCTGTGCTGCGGTGGAGGTAGGGAAAATGATACGGCGGACAGCCCAGAAAATTAATTCAAAGTTTCCTGGAAAATGCTCGATATGGCAGAAAATATTCCCTAGAATTCAGGCTTTATAGAAGAAAATTTCTCTACCGAAATGGACGCCATTGACCGCGAACTACTGAGGCTGCTGCAGGCCGATGCGACGCTGCCCATCGCCGAGCTTGCGCAGCGCGTGAACCTCTCGCAGACGCCGTGCTGGAAGCGGGTGCAGCGGCTCAAGGACACGGGCGTCATCCGCGCGCAAGTGGCGCTGTGCGACGCGCGCAAGCTGGGCGTCGGCACCACGGTGTTCGTGGCCGTGCGCACCGATCAACACACCGAGAAATGGGCACAGCGTTTCACGCAGGTGGTGCGCGATATGCCGGAGGTGGTGGAGGTCTACCGGATGAGCGGCGAGATGGACTATCTGCTGCGCGTTGCGGTGGCGGGCATCGAAGACTACGACCGCGTGTACAAGCACCTCATCAAGTCCGTGCCGCTGTCGGATGTGAGTTCATCGTTCTCGATGGAGCAGATCAAGTATTCGACTGCCTTGCCGGTGCGGGATGGGGGGCAGGGGGATTGAGGGTGCGCCGGTGGCGCAGGCCGTCGATGTCTCGCTTGGGCGGCGCGCCAAACAGGCGGCTGTATTCGCGGCTGAACTGCGACGGGCTTTCGTAGCCGACCTTGAATGCCGCGCTCGCTGCATCCAGGTGTTCGTTCAACATCAGCCGCTTGGCTTCGTTCAAGCGCAGCCATTTCTGATACTGCAGCGGGCTCATTGAGGTGAGCTGGCGAAAGTGATGGTGGAACGTCGGCGCGCTCATCTGCACCCGCGCAGCGAGCGCTTCAATACGTAGCGGCAGCGTGAAGTTCTGCTTCAGCCAATCGATGGCCTTGGTGATGCGATAGCCCTGGCTGTCGACCGAGGCAATCTGCCGGAGCCGGCCGGCTTGATCGCTGGTCAGCAATCGGTAGTGGATCTCACGCTGGATCAACGGGGCGAGCGCCGGGATGGCGTCAGGCTCGTCCAGCAGCGCCAGCAGGCGCGTGAACGGGGCAAGGATGGTGGGCGTTGCCGTGCCGAGTCCCGCGCTCATCCCGACCGAGCGGTCGCGTGGCGGCGGCAGGCCCCCCTGCGCGATGAGTTCGGCCAGCATGCGCAAATTCAGCTTCAGGACCAGACCGAGGCAGGGCTGCTCGCAACTGGCCACTTTCACTTCCGATGCGGCCGGCAGATCCAACGACGTGATCAGGAAATGCGACGTGTCATACGGATACGCCTCGCCGCCGATCAGCATCTGTTTTGCGCCCTGAGACACGAGAACGATGCTCGGCTCGACCACGCAAAAAGAGGGCGGCGCCGGAGTTTCACGTCGAAAGAAAACGAGGTCGCCAATGGGCGTGGAGTAGTCGCCTGACCCGGTCGTGTGCGCCGCGATGATACGGGACAGCACAGCGTGTGCCGCGTCGCGCTCTCGTTGCATGTCGTCGGTCAATGTCATGCGGATGAAACCTCCTGGGCGGACTTTACTGCGGGGGCAGCGTGCCGACCACAAAAACGGCGGCGGCTCATCGGATCAGGCAAGAAAACCAGCGGAATGCGCTATCGGTTCCTTGGGCTGCCTGAAGAAAATGCCCTATCCGTCAACGAACAATCCACGGAAGACACCATGCAGATTCATGCCTATGGCGCCCACGCCGGCGACAAACCTCTCGAACCGCTCCAGATCACGCGCCGCAGCCCCGGTGCGCACGACGTCCAGATCGACATTGCGTATTGCGGCATCTGCCATTCAGACTTGCACCAAGTGCGTGCGGAGTGGGCCGGCACGCAGTTTCCGTGTGTGCCCGGGCACGAGATCGTCGGCCGCGTTTCCGCTGTCGGCGCGCACGTGTCAGGTTTCGCGGTGGGTGACCTGGTTGGTGTCGGCTGTATTGTCGACAGCTGCCGACACTGTGAAGAGTGCGAAGCCGGTCTGGAGAACTACTGCAACAGCATGGTCGGCACCTATAACGGACCGACGGCAGATGCACCGGGCTGGACGCTCGGCGGCTACTCCGAAAAGATCGTCGTGGATGAACGCTACGTGCTGCGCATTCGGCATCCGGAAGCGCAGCTAGCCGCTGTGGCACCGCTGCTGTGCGCGGGCATCACGACCTATTCGCCGCTACGCCACTGGAATGCCGGCCCTGGCAAGAAAGTCGGCGTGGTCGGTATCGGCGGTCTCGGCCACATGGGTATCAAGCTTGCGCACGCCATGGGCGCGCACGTGGTGGCGTTCACCACGTCCGAATCCAAACGCGAAGCCGCCAAGGCGTTGGGCGCCGATGAAGTTGTGGTGTCACGCAATGCCGACGAGATGGGCGCTCATGCCAAGAGCTTCGACTTCATCCTCAATACCGTGGCAGCACCGCATGACTTGGATGCGTTGCTCGCCCTCCTCAAGCGCGACGGCACGATGACGCTGGTCGGCGCGCCGGCCACGCCGCATCCGTCGCCCAACGTGTTCAATCTGATCTTGAAGCGGCGCTCGCTTGCCGGCTCGCTGATCGGCGGCATTCCCGAGACCCAGGAGATGCTCGATTTCTGCGCGGAGCACGGCATCGTCTCCGACATCGAGTTGATCCGCGCAGACCAGATCAACGACGCCTATGAACGCATGCTCAAGGGCGACGTGAAGTACCGCTTTGTCATTGACAGCGCAACGCTGGCTGGTTGAGCGATCTGATCTGTCATAACGGGAATGTAGGGCGAGTTGGATGGATGCCCACTGCCGCACCGGCGGTGCATCGTGCGCCGGTGCGGTTTCGCATGACAACCCAAACTGACGGGCAGCCTACGCTTTTTGTGAACGTGGGGCTCTTCAGTGCTCCCGCGCCCAACGTTCAACAAGGTCTGCCGGAATCGCCTGAAACACTTCATCAAAGCGCTTACCGGTCAGTCGTTCGGCTTGCTCGAGCAGAAGCGCCACAGGGCTACTCGGCTCATGCACCTCAAACCAGATGCGGGCGGTTCGAATGGAGGCGAGGGCGGTATTTCGGTCCATGACGGGCTCAAGTGGGTTGCTATCAAGCGGCGTTACTACCGGGCCCTCGGTGGTGGTGCCCATCAAGCCTTGTGAGGCGGCCGGCGAGCGTTCCGAGACCGGAAGCGCAATCACAGTAGGTGCTGCCGGGGGCGACGCACCAGTCACCGTATCCAGCAGCCGCAACAAGGTGCCCAGGTCAGGGTAGTCGTCCGGAAGGTGATGTCGCGCCCAAGAGTCGATCGATGACGCAAAGGCTTGGGCCTCGTCCAGCGCGGACAGTACTGCGTCGTTTAGCCAACCGGCTGAGCCCGGCGACAAATCCCTGGCTGAAAAGGCACTCGCCACCCTGGACAATAAGGCCGACAAAATCACAGGCTTCGCATCGCGAGCGGAAGCTCGTCAAGAGCGTGAGTTGGTCGACAACCGCTTCGCAGCCTTGCGCGAAGTCGTCACGGGGCAAGCCGACGTTGCCGCCCCCAACGCGCAAGCCGCCAACAGTAAGCCGCGGTTGGATGCCATTGCCGGAATGGTCAACGCGTACTACACCTCGCTGATGGTTGCCAGCAACGCCCTGGAGACACGCAACTTGCCGCCGCCAGCCGAAGCTGGTGCGCAGCTACGCATGGAAGCCGCCAAGCTGCCGGCTCCACTCAAAGAGGTGCTGGCGGATTTGGTGGTCCAGGGCACGCGTGACGTCAACAAGGGTATCGGCGACATTCTCATCGCCCAGATGAACGCGGTCATCGGTGAGACCTGCCGCAGCGCCATCGATGGCAAGTACCCCTTCACGCCCACATCTAAACAGGACGTGGACACCGAAGACTTTGCGCGTGTCTTCGCCAGCGGTGGTGTGCTGGATGACTTTTTCCAGAAAGTCCTGGCGCCCCATGTGGACACGACCATTTCGCCATGGCGCTACAAGCTGACTGCCCCCGATGTACCACCGGTTGCCGGTCCAAGTCTTGTTCCGTTCCAACGGGCCAGGGAAATCCGCGAAGTGTTCTTCCGCGACCCAGGTGCCAAGAAGATGGCCTGGAAAGTCGACTTGAAGGTGGTCGAACTCGACCCGGAAATCGTTGAGCTGACGATGGACTTTGACGGTCAAAGCCAGCGCTACATCCACGGTCCGGTGATTCCGCTAAAGGTGACGTGGCCGGGGCCGCGCGGGGGGCAGGGCGCGGAAATCAGGGCCAACCCGCGTGTTCGGCCCGAGACTTCATCGCTCATCGCCAACGGCCCTTGGGCCATGATGCGCGTGATTGCCAAGGGCAAGCTGGACAACTCGGTATCTCCCAGCCACTTTGTGGCCGAGTACGATTTCGACGGGCGCAAGGCCAAACTCGACGTCAACACCGGCAGTCTGGCTAATCCGTGGACCACTGGGTTGCTGCAGGGCTTTCAAT
>JABLTH010026169.1_pt1 | contig 12575 bp, 7 predicted proteins | sample 7875711 | NCBI WGS metagenome assembly JABLTH01 (sample SAMN14941262, study PRJNA633318) | bioreactor metagenome | isolation source: bioreactor | place: China | collected 2019-03-05 | reverse complement strand
GACGATCACCAGTGTGGTCTTGGGCGTCTCGCCATTACGGACCGGATCGTGGACCCAGTAGCAATACCAGCCTTCGTCTTCGAGCAGTCGATGGAAAAAGTGCAGATCCGTCTCACTCTGGCGGCACCACGAGCGCACTGCCGGTTCGCGATTCAGGTCGAAGCGGAAGTTGCCATGCAGTTGCGGATAGCGATTCAGGATCTCGGAAACGATTTCCTGCGTACTTTGTTCGATCCAGCCTTCGTCGTTGCGGGTGCCGCCCAGGAATACCAGCGCCGAGGAAAACTCGAGCTGGTACGTCGATAGCCCACCGTCCCCGCCGAGGTAGCCGACTTTGTGTACAAAGCCGTGGATCGGCCGATAGACCGCGTCGGCGAAAGGGGCACCGGGCTGTTGCAACCAAAGCGTCACTGGCTGATGCATCAGCGAGAGCAGCGCCGTATCGTCGCGCAGGGACGCGACATCGATCGTCCAATGGTAGTCGCGGCCAATCCGCGCCGAACCACGCGCGCGCAGCGGAATCAGCGCGTTGTGGCCGAGCGGCGTGTCCAGTCGCAACAGCCGGTTGTTCTGCAATAAGCCCCGATGGATCGCGTTATAAAGCTCGCGATATTTAAACTCCCCCGGCGCGGATGGTCTAAGTACCATTGTTCTCTCAGGTTCGTTTTAGAGTTTTTCTTCGAAAGTGCGACAACGCTTGCTCGCGCGTGTCTAGTCGCGGCGCATCATCATCGCTCCATTCTCACGACCGGATAGTGAATTTTTCGTGTCTCGATGTGGCGCGTCGTAATGATCACCCGTACAACGATTGGTCGAACCGCACTCACATACAGCTGCATAAACAAACGCCTGGGAACTGCAGCGCCATAACCCTAACGCTTCACCATCATAATTACAAACAATCGCTCTATTGTGATTTTACGATTTTTCACATTGCAATTCATTATCGATACCCTTTGCTTTGCAGGTTGATAATATTAATCTCGTCGACAAAGTTAATTTCACAAATCAGTTAACAAAGTCACGGTTCCGATTTGATCTTGTTTCTTCCTGTTTGCCCCACTTAGTATCGTGACGTCAGCTATTGCCAAGGGTCATCGCTGAGGTTCGGCGAGTCGTTGTCTACCCCCGGCCCGCGACTCGATTCAGCCATCGACTCCTTGCGCCGACGGTTCTTTCTCTCAAGCTTGCAAACACCATGGTGCTTCGACCATCACAGGGATGCAACGCCGTGCCCCCGGAACACTGTTCGTCAAACCAGGTGAATCGATGCACGATCACCTCGACCTCGGTCCGCACGCGCTTCTCGGTGTCATTGGACGCGAATTTCAGGACGGACGGTTTACGATCGGACAATGTGCCGCTCACCTGCCTCATCCAGCAGGGTTGAATCGCATGCACGCGCGGATCCAGATGGCCGTTCGATTAGGTTTGATCGTCCGGGACGGCACACGCGAGGGCCACGGCTTCCGGCACGCGCCACACGCATGGGAGCCGGTGCGTCGCCGGCTAGAAGAATGTTGAGAATCGTTATCGTGACTTTCGTTTTCCCGACGAAGGGATAAGACGCGTGTGACGCGCTTCTTTGCGTTTGGCTCCCTGAACCGGATAGCTCACTTGCGGCAGCAATAGCAAATGGTTCTCGATCGCCCGTCCTGCCCGGCCCCGGCCGATGCGTCCCGACGCCCACCGCCGTCGTCGATTGGCCCAGCTGGCACAACCGCTGGATGGCCTTCCGGCCGTTTGCCGCGAGGCATACTTTCTGTGTCGCGTGCGCGGGTTCAGCATCGAACAGGCGGCGCGCGCGCTCGGGCTCGAGCCGGCCGTCGTGCGCACCTATCTCGTACGGACGCAACGCGCCTGCCACGCCGCACTGTCCTGAACTGTGAGCCGCTGCGAAGAAAAGAATCGCAGGCCATGCCAAGAGCCCTCGAAAAAAACCGGAGAAAACGATGTCGCTTGCAGAGATTGATCGGGACGGGTGGGAACTGGATGATGCCGAGCCAATCGCTTCGGCGCACCCCGCCACCTTCTGGTTACCCGAGCGTCAGCGACGCGAGTCCCTCATTCCGGGCGACATCGTGAAGCTCATCTTTCGTATCCGGACAGTGGATCGGGAGAGAAACGAAAAGAACGCATTCCGGTAATTGCAGAAGGAATCGTGGGAGGGGTGTATGTTGGTCGGTTCGATAACGATCCATCGTGTACTCGCGACATGGTTGCCGACTTTGAAGTCAAGTTCGAGGCTCGTCACGTGATCGATACGCCTGAAGATATTCCAACAGACAAGCGGGCAACCGAGTTTCAGGAATGCTTCATGAATGTCAGCCCGTCGCTCGAAGCGAGTGCGTAGGCGACGAAAACTGTGGAGCCAGGAGTGAGTGCATTCGCCCATCCAACGATACTTGCCGAGTTCGCTGCCGTGTCCGGTCCGGCGCTTCGCGATCACCGGCCGGATATCGCGATTGCGCAGGGCTCGCCGATGCCGCTCGGAGTCGTGGCCGCGATCGATAGACCACGCGAGGCCGTTGAATCACTCGATGCTGCCCCGTCACGAAAGCCGGGTGATAAGCTCGATGCCGGCGCGCTGTCGTGCTTCGACTCGCTTCGACACGCCCGGAACCCTGCCCCTACGACCGCAACGAGCCACCCATGCCTCTCGCCCCGTCCGTCCTCTCCGCGTTCACGCCTGCCGGCAAGCTGCGCGCGTCGATCAATCTCGGCAACCCGATCCTCGCGAACCGCGACCCCGAAACCGGCGAACCGTTCGGCGTGTCGATCGACCTCGCGCGCGCGTTCGCCGAACGCCTGTCGGCCGAGCTGGAACTCGTGGTGTTCGACACCGCGGCCAAATCGGTGCAGGCGCTGACCGACGAGCGTGCCGATTTCGGTTTCTTCGCCGTCGACCCGCTGCGCGGCGAAACGGTCGCGTTCACGGCGCCGTACGTGCTGATCGAGGGGTTCTATCTCGTGCGCGACGCGTCGCCGGTCCGCACGAACGCGGACGTCGACCAGCCTCACAATCGCGTGACCGTCGGCAAGGGCAGCGCGTACGACCTGTTCCTTACACGCGAGCTGAAGGCCGCGCAGATCGTGCGTGCACCGACGTCGCAAGCCGTCGTGCAGACCTTCGTCGACCAGCAGCTGGAAGTCGCGGCGGGCGTGAAGCAGCAACTCGAGGCCGATGCGGCGAAAACGCCCGGCCTGCGCCTGCTCGACGAGCGGTTCATGGTGATCCGGCAGGCAATGGGCGTGCCGAAGCGTCGCGGCGAAGCCGCCGCGGCGGCACTGAACGCGTTCGTCGAGGAGATGAAGGCGTCGGGCTTCGTCGCGGATGCGCTGCGACGGCATGGCATCACCGGCGCATCCGTCGCGCCGCCGGGCTGACCGAAAGCGGCTCGGCAGCATGACCGGCGGCAAGCCGCCGCGCGGCGCGTGACCGTCGGCGCGCTGCCGTTCAAAGGCAAACGCAACGCCCCTCAGAACCGGTACGTCGCCCCCACCTGCGCAAATCGCCCGACATACGTATAAAGCGACGAATCGTAGCCGGTCGGCCCCGCCATCCATACCGGATCGAACGGCGGCTTGCGATTGAAGAGGTTGTCGATCCCCGCGTACAGCGTCCAGTGCTTGAATCCCGTATAGCCGATCATCAGGTTGAACTGGCTGTACGACGCAACGCCATCCGCCATGCCCGGGTACGTGCCCGGCGCGAGAATGGCCTGCGCGTAAGGGCCGACATAGAGCCAGCTCAGGGTCGCGTTCCACTGGTGATGGTTCCAGCTCAGGTCGGTGTTCCCTTTCCAGCGCGGCGAACTGCCGCCGAACGGCTGGTGAAGTGCGCCGTTGTTGCCCGCGTAATCCCTTTCCACTCCGCCAACCGGCATCTTGAAGTGCCACATGTACGCCCAATCGCCGGACAACGTGAAGGTACCGATTTTCGTCGCGACCGTCTGGCGGAACGTGGCCTCGAAGCCGTCGGTGTCCAGCGACGACAGATTGCGATACGGCAGCGTGACATAGGCGATGCTGCCGTTGGCATTGCGAACCACCTGAGACGGATCGTTCTGATTGACCACGACCTGCACGTCGTCCGTGCCGATCACGTTGTCGATGTGAATCTTGTACCAGTCGAAACCGATATCGGTGGTACGCGTCGGCGAAAACTGGAAGCCGACGTTATAGTTCTTCGTGCGCTCGGGCTGCAGGCCGCGATTGCCCGCACGAATTTCCTCGACTATGTTGTACGAACCCGGATTGTTCGGATCTCGGGCATCCACCACGCCTTGCGAGCCGAACGTCCGCGACGACGTGTTCTCGATCAGCGTCGGCGCACGGAAGCCGCGATTGTACGAACCGTACAACGTGAGTTCCCGCACCGGCTGAAAACGCAGCGCGAACCGCGGCGAAAACGCGCCGCCGAAATCGCTGTAGTGATCGTAGCGGCCCGACTGGCTGAACGTCAGCGTCTTCAGCAGCGGGATGTCGAGCTGATAATAGACGGCCGCGACGTTGCGCTCGCCGTCGACGGACTGGATCGACGGCGACGTCAGCTGGCCGCTCGCCCAGCCCGCTCCCGTGCCGATGTACTGGCTCTGATGCATGAACTGCGCGCCGAGCCCGAGGCCCACGTTGCCCGTCGGCAGCCTGAACAGGTTCGGGCTCGACAGCGTCGCATCCAGCACGTCGAGCTTCGTGATCGCCTGGTTCGACGTGCTCTGGTAGAGGCCGTTCAGTCCGTTCGGCGTCGCGGACGGGTTGGAGAAATCGAACGTGCCGTTCCGGATGATGTTCGTCAGCGCGCTGGCGCTCATCTGGTTCGAATAGTTCTGCGAGACCGTGTCCTGCGAATGCGCATACGACGCGCTCCAGTCCCAGTCGCCCGCGGACGGCACCGCGAACGTTCCCTTCACGCCCGTCGCGGCGCGCCAGTAGTTCGAACTGACATGCACCGACTGCGACGCCGGAAACGCATAGCGCAACTGCGTCGGCACGCCGAACGGGTTGTAGGGATTACCGGCCGGCACGACGTTCGATACCAGCGCTACGCTGCCCGTCGCCGGATCGTAGGTCTGCGTACTGGTCGTCAGGCGGCCGACGCCCCGGTTCGCGACCGTCGTGTTGTTGCTCTCCCACAGATCGGCGAACGCCTGCATCGCGTCGTCGAGCCTGAACTCGCCGTGCAGCTTCGCGCTCAGGCGCTCGGTCCACGGCGAGAGCGACGACGCGCCTGCCGTGTTGCGCTGGCAGATCGTGCCGCCTGCGCCGAACGATTGGGAATTCGCGTTGCCGGGTGCGACCTTGCCGCCATACGCACAGGGGTCGAGCGGCACGTTGCCGTTCGCCCTCGCCCAGTACGACGTCGACTGGTTGGACAAGCCGCCGGGATAGTTCGAGAAATTCTGGTTCTCCGTCATGTTCCGGTCGGAAGCGAGCACGCCGTTGTTCTTGTAGTAGCTGAGCGCCGCCGTCACGTTGAAGCGATCCGCGTTGATGTCGCCGAAGCCGCCCAGCAAGCCGAACCGGGTCGTGCCCGCGCCGCCGCCACCGTTCGTCGCGCCACCGTAGCTGCCGGTCAGCTCCAGGCCCCGATAGTTCTTCTTCGTGATGATGTTCACGACACCGGCGACGGCATCGGAGCCGTACTGCGACACCGCGCCCGTCTTGACGATCTCGATCCGGTCGATGATGTTGAGCGGCAGCGTGTTCAGGTCGAAGAACTGATCGGTGCCGTTGGCCGCGTACGCATACGGGGCGGCGCGCTGGCCATCGATGAGCACCAGCGTGTATTTTTCGCTCAGCCCGCGCAACGCGATCCCCGATCCGCCGACCGCGAAGTTGGCCGTCGCGGTCGAGCCGTCCCCCCAGCTGCTCGATGAATTGGCCGTCACGCTGCGCAGATAGTCCGCGACCGTCGTATGGCCGCTGTTCACGATGTCCTTCGCCGTGATCGTCTGGACCTGGTTGAAGCCGACCTTGTCCGCGCTGCGGATCAACGACCCCGTCACTTCGAAACGCTTGACCGTCAGCGCGTCGTGCACGCTCGATGCCGGCAACGCCGGCGCCTCGGGCACGGCCACTGCCGACGCCGGCGCGCCGGGTGCCAGCTGCGACTGCGCCCATGCGGACGCTCCCGGTACCGCCGTGGACGCGCAGAACCACGCTGCGGCAATCCCCCTCATCACGCTTTGCTTCATCTATTTTTCCCGCCCACAATCGCCGGCCTGGCCGCGCGTATTCTTTAAACGGTATCTATTTAGATATCCGAATTCATGTTCGAAATGCAGATCGTTCCGGCTCGACGAGGTACCTGCCACGTTTCGGGCACCGTGCCCGATTTCACGTCAACCCGGGTCGCATGGACGCCGCACGGGAATCGCCCGCAGCGTCAGGTCGACGCTGCCTGGACAGCACGCATGCGCGAGCGCGCCCCGCGCGATCCAGGCCGCGCGCCTGTCGAGCAAGACGACGGATGCCCGGCAACCGCCCGGACATCCGCCTGCTATTGACGGGAACCCGTTCGCGCGACGATCCGCGAGCGATGCGACTCCGGCGCCGGTCAGTCGATGGCCACCGCCACCGACTCGCGCGACAGCACGTGGTACAGCGCGCCGGCGGCGAGGATGATGGCCGCGAGCGCCAGCATCAGCGTCTGGTAGCCATGCCGGAAATCGTCGACCTGCCGCATCAGGAAGATGGCGAACGCAATGCCGCTCGCGCCGCCCACGTTGTGCACGGTCCACGACGTGCCCATCGCCACGGCCGCCTTTTCGCGCGGCAGCGCACCCAGCGCCACCAGCGTCGAGGGCCCGAGTATCGCGCCCCAGCCGATGCCGAACAGCAGCAGCGGCACGACGAACCAGGCTGCGTCGGGCTGCCCCGCGACGATCGACAGCAGAACCGACGCGACGACGAACAGCGACAGGCCGGTCACGATCACCCGCGACGGGCCGAGCCGTTCGCTGCGGCCGCCGATCCAGGACGACGCGATGGAGAACGTGATGGTCGCCGGCAGCAGATACAGCCCGATGGTGATGTCGCTCTTGTGGAGCTGGGTCGAAAAGAAGATCGGCAGGGTGAGCAGCACGATGCAGTAGAAGAACGCGAGAAAGAACGTCGCGAGCAGCGCGGACAGGAACCTCGGTTCGCGGAAGAAATGAAATTCGACGATCGGGTCGCGCGTACGCAACTCATGCCAGACGAACAGTGCCAGCGCGACGAGCGACACCGGCAGCAACCAGAGATTGAGCCCGCCGCCGTCGACGGACAGATAGCTGACGAGCGTGGTCAGGCCGACAACCAGCAGCACGCAGCCCGTCACGTCGATGCGCTTGCGCGCCTGCGCCTTGAACTCCGGTATCGCCCAGGCGCAGAGCGCCAGGCTGATCGCGATGAACGGAATGTTGATCAGGAACGCGTCGTGCCAGTCGAGCGCGCCGGCGAACAGGCCGCCGATGATCGGGCCGAGCGCCAGCCCGACGCCGTTGGCGCCGAACAGGATCCCCAGCGCCTTGCCCTGTTCGTTCTCGTCGAACGTATAGCTGACGATCGCGCCCGACACCGTATACAGGATCGCGCAGCCGATGCCCTGCAGGAAGCGGAACCCGACCAGCAGCCAGAACTGATGCGCGATACCGGCCAGCAACGAAGCCGCGCCGAAGATCACGAGGCCGACGATCAGCAGCTTCTTGCGGCCCAGGTTGTCGGCCAGCGTCGCAACCGGCACCATGAACGCGGACAGCGCGACCATGAAGATGGACGTGATCCACTGCGTCGTCTGGATCGGGATCGAAAAGTCACGGCCGATCGCCGGAAGAATCGTGTTGACGACCGTGAGATCGATACATCCCAGGAAGCTCGCGATACAGATGCCGGTCAGCCCGACGTATTTCCGAACCTTGCTCGATGAATTAGTCATGCGCCAGTGCCTCGGTTTCCTCGTCTGCGTGCGACTGCGATTTTTTCTTGAACTTGACCGCCAGCCAGTTGGCGCGGGCATCGCTCCCGTTCTGCACGAAAATCTCGCGGGTCTTGCTCATCGCGGCGGTCATCTGCTTCGGGTAGATGATGAAATCGATGCCGTCCCGCGCCCACATCGGCATGATGATCGGGCATTCCTCGAGAATGTAGAAGAGCGAGCGATAGAACGCGTCCTCGTGTTCGCGGGTGCCCTGCACGAGCCCGTTCCGCTCCGCGAACACGCCGATGGTGTCGTTGATCGCATAACGGTATTCGGGATTCGAGTAGTACTCGTTCGTGATCATATGGTAGTACTGCGAATAGTCGTCGCGGCGCAGCAGGTCATCCCATCGCAGGATCTCGCGCCGCATCGACAGTTTCGCGAGGGTTCCCTCGTGGTCCCGCAGCCACGCGTCGCCGCGGTCGCGGCTTTTCTGATAGTTGCTGCGCGCGGAGCCGGTCGCATAGTTGTGGCGCTGCAGCGTATCGGCCACGCCGATCACGCATTGCCCGAACCCCGCCACGTTGATCTTGTCGACGGTCGCCGCCAGCTTTTCGCCTTCGTGATATTCCTTGCCGACGCTGATCAGCAGCAGTGCCGTCTTGCCGACGTACTCGTGCGCCTGAAATTTTCCTTGTGCCTGCAATGAAACCTTGTACATGGTCAGCTCCAGTAAACTAAGGGTTCGGTAACGGATTTGATGCCGACGAAGGCACTCAACGTGACCCGGTCGGTGCCCCGGACGGGGCGAACCGCGTGGATGAAACGCGGATTCAGGAAGATCAGGTCGCCCACCTCCGGCTTGATCACCAGGTCGGGCGCGCCCACCTGCTCGCGGCCGATCCCGTAGTGGCGATCGCCCTTGAGCGCTTCGTATTCGCGCGCATCGGGTGCGACGCGCCAGAGTTCCAGCTCGCCGCCTTGCGGCGGCACCTGCAGATAGATGTTGGCCGACAGCTGATACTGCAGCGCCCATCCGGTGCCTGCCGGCAGCGTCCATTCCAGGTTGTCGATGTGCGGCTCGAGATCCACGCCGGGCGTCAGGTAGCGGCACACGCCGACGAAGCACTTGCTCCCGTCCACGCTCAGCAGCCGTGCCCCTTCGGGCCATGCGTCGTCGAGCAGCGTGCGGAACCGGTCGACCGGCGACGCCAGCTCGCCGAACAACGTCCGAACGCGCTCGATGTTGGCGCGCGCATGCCGGTGATACGCCTGCCGCACCTCTTCGGATCGCACCTCCGCGTACGCGATGCCGAGCCGCGTAAATTCGGCTGCGTGACCCAGCGCGCCCCGGTCGGGATGGGCGAACAGCTGCTCCTCCGCTCGCCGGACGACCGCCGGCGGCGTGAACGCACGAATGCGTATCGCGAGCGCATTGCCTCTGCACAAATCGAGAATGTGATCGGCGCACAGCGACGTTTCGTCGACGTCGATCACTGCATGGTCAACCTCTATCGGTCGGTTCATGGCGTGATGGAATGAAGGAGTGAAGGAAGTAAGGGAGCCACGCGCATCAGAGCAGGTAGCGGGCGCGCAGGTAATAGAAGCCGCCGTTGATGCCGATCGGCGACGACACGATGTCGTACTGCGTGCCCAGGAACTGGTTCTCGGACGGCAGCTTGCTCGGGTACACGTTGAACAGGTTGTTCGCACCCACCGCGATTTCGAACTTGCGCGTCATCGCGTAGCGCAGCTCGACATCGGTGACGTAGCGCGCCGCGTTCGTGAAATGCGCGAAGCGTGTCGTCGAAAATGCGTTCGGGCCGCTCCAGTAGCTCTCTTCGCCGGAGGTCGTGCCGTAACGCGTTTCATGCAGGCTGAGCGCCCATTTGTCACGGTGCCAGGTGCCGCCGACGATGATCTTGTTCTTCGGCGTCGACGACGTGATGTAGCCGACCTGCTGCGCGTTCAAGAGCGTGTTGCCGTTGGTGTCGCGGCCCACGCTCGTCACGCTCGTCGTGTTGAAGTTGATGCCGAGATCCCAGTCGACGCTCCCCCACCTCGCGAAGTTGCTGTGATACGTGGCCAGGATGTCGAGGCCGCGCGTGCGCGTATTCACGCCGTTCGTGAAATAGTTCGCCGTCACCGACGGCAAGCCCGCCGGCAACGTGATGCCGGCCTGCGTCAGCGCATCGATCGCGGCCTGTCCGCTATAGGTGCCGCCCTGCACGATCCGGTCGCGGATGTTGATCTGGTACGCGTCGATCGTCACGTTCAGGTTCGGCAGCGGGTTGAGCACGAGCCCGATATCGAAGTTGGTCGACTTCTCGGGCTTGAGCGGCGTCGCGCCGAGGTTGCGTGCGGCCTGCGAGTTCGGGGCCAGTTGCCCGTAGGCGGAAAGCGGCGAGATGTTCAGGTTCGTGAAGTACTGCTGCGCGAGCGACGGCGCGCGAAAGCCGGTGCCGACGCTTCCGCGGACCGCGATGTGCGGCGTGATGTCGTAGCGCGTCGAGACCTTGCCGTTGGTCGTGCTGCCCACGTCGTTGTAATGCTCGAAGCGCCCCGCGAGATCCACCTGCCAGTTCGGCGCGAGCCGGGTGGCGAGATCGATGTAGGTGCCGAGTACCTCGCGCGATTTCGACAGCGCACTGAGCGGCGACAGGCCCGGCAACGCCTGGCTGCCCGCACCGTAGGTCGACGCGGGATCGCCCGCGCCGACCGTGTAGCTTTCATGGCGATGCTCGGCGCCGACCGACACGTTGAGCGGCGCAGGCAGCAGCGGCAGGTGGAATGCACGCGACAGGTCCAGGTTGTTGGTCCACTGCGTGTTCGTGAAGGTCGACAGGCGGAAGCCGGTCGGCGTCGATCCGGTCGCGGCGAACAGGCTCGTGTTCGCCGAATTGACCATGCCGATGCCGATGTTGTCACGGCCGTAGGTCGAACTGATGTCCCATGCCCAGCCGAGCAGCCGGTCGCCTTTCACGCCCGCGGTCAGCGAAAAGTCGTTTTCGTTGATCGTTTCCTGCGGCGTGAAGCCGTTCGGATAGAGCGCGGGCAGGACCGACGGCAACCGGAAATTCTGGTAGCTGCCGCCGCCCCGGTGCGCATACGTGCCGAAGCCGTACAGTTTCGCGCCGCCTTCGAGCAGGTAACCCGCATTGAAGGCGACCGATTCCCGCGTGCTGGCAGGCGACCCGAGAATCAGGTTGTCGTTCCGGCCGGTTCGCGGATCGGCGCCGGTTCGCACCGTATGATTCTGCCGGTTGTATTCGGCGCTCAGGTCGACATAACCGGCATCGCCGAGCCTCAGCCCGATGGTGGCCGCATTGTTTTGCGCGAGGCCGTCGCCCTGATAGGTCTGGCCGGTCGTGTTCGACACCTCGCCACCCTGGTAATTCGACTTGAGGATGACGTTGATCACGCCGGCAATCGCATCCGAGCCGTATTGCGCAGATGCGCCGTCACGGAGAATCTCGACATGATCGATCGCCGTGACCGGGATCAGGTCGACGTCGACACCGGTCGATCCTTGCTGTGGCCCGCGGTTCAGCGACACATTCGCGGTCGAATGGCGGCGCTTGCCGTTCACGAGCACCAGCACGTAATCGGGGCTCAGCCCGTGCAGCGTCAGCGCGCTGGTCAGGTTGCCCGCATCGCCGCGCATCGCCTGGCGCGCGATCGACGGCGAGAGCTGGACGAGTGCGTCGCGCAGGTTGCCCTGCCCGGTGCGCCGCAATGCGTCGCCGCTGATCACTTCCACCGGGGCGGCGGCATCGCGCACTTTGCGCGCGCTTTCACGCGTGCCGGTCGTGACGACGACGTCCTGAACGGTGACGACCACGTCCCGGGTATCGCCGGCAGGCGCCGGTTCCGGCTTCGTGCCCTGTGCCCACGCGGCGCTGCCGGCGGTAATCCAGCAGGCGGCCAGCGCCAGCGAGCGGCAACGGGGGATCCTCACGCGCGCAATGTCGTTTCTCTGATCAACCACTTCAAGGCCCTCATTTCAGCGAGCCGCGAAGTATCGTTTCATTCTCGCGTCACGCTTCTCGTTTGTTTTGATATCAGTGCGTGACGAATCATCCTCCTGGTGTAATCGTTTGTTAAATAACAAATACGCATTTTCATTTATCAATTCATCCGACAATTAGCGGCCTTGCGCACGATTACGCAATCACGCAGAAAATGTTGCGATTGCGTGGCGAATGGAACTGGCGCCGGTTAAATCGGCAGATATTGACGATGCCCGATTTGAATAATTAAAGGGAATATGCGCACGTTTGTGAAATATCGATTTCGCTCGACAAGCTGCGCATTGCATGTTCGAACCGATGGGCCGGAAAGTATCGTGACGATGTCGACATCATTGCGATGGCGGAACGATCGCGGCCCGGCGGCCCGGCTCCGCTTCGAGCCGTCTCCGCTGATGGGGGTGGCAGGCTCAGGAGGAACGCGTCGGTTTCTCGATGCGAATGGATGGCCGGTCGCCCGGCGTATCCGTTTGCAGCGTGGCAGGTGATCTGTTCGTGCGGGAGCGCCGGGCCTGGACAACACGTTTGCGTCGCCCGGCCGGCGAAGGCGATTCACGCGCGGTTGCGCGAAGTTACGTGACAGTGCGGCGATTGCGCGGACAGCGGCACCCGAGAGGATCGCGCGATCGCGAGCGACCCGGCGGGAT
>JABLTH010137573.1_pt1 | contig 12584 bp, 8 predicted proteins | sample 7875711 | NCBI WGS metagenome assembly JABLTH01 (sample SAMN14941262, study PRJNA633318) | bioreactor metagenome | isolation source: bioreactor | place: China | collected 2019-03-05 | reverse complement strand
TCTGGCCAAACAGGGTGGCTTCCTGCACGACATCGGCAAGGCCATGGACCACAACCAGGAGGGCACGCACGCCCAACTCGGCGCGGAGTTCTGCAAACGCTACGGCGTCCACCCCAAGGTGGTCAATGCCATTGCCTCGCACCATCATGAAGTCGAACAGGACTCCATCGAAGCGGTCATCGCCGAGGCCGCCGACGCCATCTCGGGCGCCCGCCCCGGCGCCCGCCGCGAGGACCTGGAAGCCTACATCAAGCGCATCCGCTCGCTGGAAGAAATGTCCATGTCCTTCGAAGGTGTGCAGCAGGCCTTCGCCATCCAGGCGGGCCGCGAAGTGCGCATCATCGTCAAGCCCGAGACCATCGACGACCTGGCCTCCGCCCGCCTGGCCCGCGACGTGGCCAAGAAGATCGAAGAGACCATGCAGTACCCGGGCCAGATCCGCGTGACCGTCATCCGCGAGACGCGGTCCACGGAGTACGCTAAGTAAAATCTGCCCTGGTAAATATTGCTAAAGGGCATTGCCCACAAAAATCAACCTCCCGCCAATCGGCGGGAGGTTTCGGTTATACAACAATCTTTTGGACGACCTCAGGGTCATCCTGATATTTGAGCAGCCTCAGTCCTTCCAACCGCAGGGCCTCGGGGAAAAGCGCCTTGTAAATGTTGCAATTCGGCGACTTGACATCATAGCGACCAGTGGCACGATACGTTTCCAAGGGGCATCCACCCGCACACCAATATTTCCACTCGCAAGACTTGCAGCCTTCTTTTTCCTCGACTGACAAGTTCTGGATTCCCACTTGGTCTGCACGAATGACCGCCAGTGGATCGGCAACATTTACATCAGTGACTGGCTTACGAATATACATCTGGCATTTCGCCACCTGACCATTTTGATCAAATACCAGATAGTTCTGCCCCACCCCGCAGGTATGCGTATGCGAGGCGGACAAATTCGCGCGGTCGATAATTCCACCCAGGAAGGGACGTCGCGGCAGATTTTCTTCGATCACTTTGAAGGCGGCTAACATTCCGTCAACGATCTTTTGCTCATCCAGTTGCATATCCTCATGCGAAGCAGAAAGCTCGTTCTCGCGATAGAAATTCAGGCTGAACGGCAATTCGCGCTCCAAGATCCATGCCATCACATCAGGTAATCCTATCACCGTGCGGCTGCTGACCGTGACCGAGATGTTGGGCGTCAAACCGTTAGCCAGGGCCAGGTCAACTGCTTCGGCCACGTCCGCGAAGGACCCACGTCCGCCCGCGTAGCGACGATGAGCATCATGGTGTTGACCCAATCCATCCAGGGAGATCATCAGACGCAGGCCGAGTGACTTGAGTGTTTCGACCATCTCCGCGGTCAGTAAGGTCCCATTGCTGAGAACTACACCTTCCAGTTCAATCCCGTGCTGCTCCGCCAGGGACTGGGCATATCGGTGCAACTCCACGATCAACGGGGAGCGCAGCAACGGCTCCCCTCCCGCGTATTTCAGTTTCACCTGCCGAAAGCCATTGGCAAGCGCCGAGCGGAAGGTGGCATCCACCGCCGCGCGGCCAATCTCGGGGGTCATATCCTCGCGGACATGCGGCAGGTAGCAGTAGTCACAGCGCAGGTTGCAGCGGTCCGTGAGGTGGAACCAGACACTCACAATTTCCGAGGATGCATGACATTTAATATCGTATATCTGCTGATTGGCTAAATTCAATAACTCTGCCTGTCTCATGCCCGACAGTACTGAGATATCATCCTGCAACGTAACATATCTGCCACCGTAAAATGATTCTAGCAACTTTTTGGCAGATACATTCAACAGGGCTATCTTTGCTTCGAGAGTTGATTTAAGAAATAAAAAATTCTGATCCGTGATCTTTTGTAAATAAAAATTCGAAGAAGATAAGTGTTCGCTAGGTAAAGCAGTTATATTATGTTTAACATCATAAGTAACAGCGCAGGCGCAGTCATCCTCTTGGTATGGTAAATTCTCAATAGAGCATAAGAGAATAAAACTCTGCTTGCGTGTTGTCATGTTCATTCTCCTATGAGAGCATATTCTTTTAATAGTTGCAATAATAACTTTTCTTGAGATGTACCGCAAGCATAGTTTTTAGCGCCATCAATAACAATTCTTAATTCTGATGTATTGAGCTCTTTGAATTGCTCATAAATACGCGCCTTAGCGCGACGTAGCAAGCGAAAAACTTGATCTGAATAATGCTGGTTGTAGCACAATGATCTCGCATAGTGCAAAGTAGCATTTTCCAAAGCATTAATTTTCCCCTGCTCAGACAATTCTTTAAAGAATAACAGGGAGAGATGTCCACGGAGAACCTCAGCTTTTCCTAGCTGCGACAGAATGGGTGAATAAATCTTTTCGTCACCTAAAAGACCTGACAGTTTTCCATCGCTCGATAGGATATATCTTTCATCAACTGTATTTTCGACTTGATCTAAAATTGCGATTGATTCCTCTTTGTCTTCAAGGGAAAATGCAACATAATACTTCAGCCAAGCACGGTTAACCATTGCGTCAATCTGATGATAAGGAAGATCTCGCTTTTTAGAAAGTTCTTCTGCTTTCATTAAGAACGAGTCACTTAGGTTTGCACTTTGCAAAACAATTTCTCGAGTGGCATGCACGCGCTGGAATTTTGCGAGATCACGATAATCACATCCAGTTTCTATCCAAGCTTCAATTAACGCAATCGGGTCTGGAAATTTAGAAGAAAAGATTTCAATCGCCTCTTTGCCATGCGCAGTAGCAGTTTGTAATGCCTTTTCTACGTCGACGGTTCCTACAGGATTCTCTGTAGTACGTCTTTTAGCTTCGGCAAAAACTATATGGGCAAGGCCTTCTCCACGGAGAAAACCAGTCACACCAAAGATCTGCAATGCCCTACGGGCATATTGCACAGCTTTTTCTGCTTGATCATCACGAATTAAGACATGAGCCATTGTATTCAAACTTAAACCTAATGGATCTTGCTGTCCTGTACATCTAATCTCATATGCATCCTTTACCATAAGCCACGCTGTGTCAAGTCGCCCTAATTCAGCAAGGGCAAACGCAAGATTATTACGTGTATATGCTTCCTGAAAGATTATCTTGGTGTCGCGATATAGCGTAAGTGCCTTTTCATATTTGGAAACCGCAGATTTTAATTGTCCTCGTCGGCGGTCAAGATAACCAAAATTATTCAAAGCTCTTGCTAATATTGCTTTTTCACGAAGTGATGAGGAAGTAGCCAATAAAGATTTTATTGCGCTATCAAAAATCTCATCTGGTTTTTCACCCATATATGTATCAAGTAGCGCGCCCCATATTTTCAACTCCCAACTTGCAAGACTATCACCATCTCTCATCAATGGCTCTATTTCTTTAAGTGTCTTTTTTGCAATTTCATCTCTACCACTTAAGATTGATCTCTTTACCCATCGAACTGCCGCATCCGCCGCATTAACATCTGCAAAGGAATGTCCTCCTATTTGAACATCAAACTTTTTGGGGGCACTGCCAACATAGCTTTGCAGTTCAATTGTCAATAAATTTTCAAGCGGGCGATCAGCAGCTGCGAAGGCATCTTCTGCAGCTATAAAGTATTTTTCAAACACATCTTCTGCGCTACTTGTGAATATTAGTTGATAAGAAAAATAATCCAAACGAAACTCTCTTAATTTCTCAGCCTTGCTATCTCTTTCCAATTCATCCGAATACTCGTTTGCATCACTAATACCGTAGCTCTTCAGATCCGCTTCCAATATCTCAATTTGCTCCTTATAATATTTGCGAATAATTTCGTATATATCTTTTTCAGGAATTTTCACATAACTTAGTAAGGACTTATAATTATCCTGCACCCATTTAGAAACTTCATCATGAAATGCAATATAAGTCGTTTCTCCCTCATGACGCACTTTCACAAATGAGAGTTTTTGAAGTGCATCTGAGTTAAGCAAAGCATGCAGAAACTCCCAATCGCTTTGTACTCTTCCCTCAATGGTATTAAGAATATCTGAAGTAATTCCCTTGACTGTTAACCCAATAATTGGCAACCATTCTCTACCTGGACGATCAACAATGAACACTGATCTAATTAGATCATCAGGAATATTCATCGTTGTAAGGTCGAGTAATTCGCCATTGGCGACCAAATAATCTACCACCAAAGATAGCCACAATGGCCTGACTCCCATTTTATCCTTAGTTTCGTTATCCTGATTATTAGGGTCGGCTTTACAAAGTGTATTAAAAATGTTTTTCCGTTGTTCATGGGACACCCGTTCCACAGATGCAGCTAGTGCTATTAATTTTCCTTCGGTCGCATTTTCTACGACCTGATTAAAATATTGGTCAGCTTCCTCTAGGCTAAGCCCTCTTAAAGGAATCACCATAAATTGTTTCTTTTCCAAAGCGCGTTTAAAACTGCTTTTTGCATCTGGTTCAGCAGTACGGCCAGCAATTACAATAACACTGTTTGGTAGATTGGGTAATAATTCATTAAAAATTCGCCCTTGGCCTACCAGGTATTGATCTTCTAATCCCATTTTAACTGCAGCAGGATCTTTGTGGAGGAGCTGCTCCGCAGTATCCAAAAAAATAACAATTCTCTGTTTCTCTGCAATTTGGTTCAAATCAGTCATAAATGCATCAAACACTTTCCCCCGAGGTACTGGATGTCCATGCACATAACTTTTTAGGTAATTATCATACTCATAGCGAAACGTGGGAAAACTATCCTGCCCAAGAACATCCACAATTTCTTGAGCTAGTCCAATATCAGTTCTGTTCTTAGTGTGATAGAGATCAATCAAACGGCTTGCAACAAGTATATTTTTGAATTCTGGCTTTTGACCTTTCTCTTTATCAAGATACTTAATAAGTTCTTTAAGCAGTCGCGTTTTTCCTACTCCCCCAGGACCAGGAATGTACGCAATATAGGAACATGAACTATCACAAATCATTTTTTCAATTTGAGCCATTTCTTTCAGCCGCCCAATCAATTCAACGGTTGATGATATTGAAAAATAAGCCTCCCCAATGTGATGTTCAGCAGCATCTTTGATTAATGAGAATGGGTAATTTTCATACCGTTTCTTGAGATTCTCGACATAACTCATTCCAGCCGATTGTAATTTGTTCCATAACTGCGAGTCAGTATGGTAAAGCAAATTATTTACTGTTAAATAAACTGACGCATCCAATACGTATGCATTATGTTTTGTATTCCATTTTGCAAAGCCATACCTAACTATTTTCTCACGAATATCTCGCGCTTGAATATGAGATAAATCTAGTCCAGAGTAATATTTCCACATCCATGCAATCTTTTGTTCGTCAAAAGATTGCAGAACACATAACGCTTGAAGATATTTTTGTACAACCGATCGATCCTCTTGATCGACTGGCTGAAAAATAAAATCGAGACTTAGTTCAAGCCCTTTTGGAAATCCAAATTTTGCCACTAAATAATTCTGCATTGGAATGCCACCACTGTACAGAAAAACTTTTTTTCTCTCTATTTCTAATGTCGTTACTTGTTTTTTTACCTGTTTTTGTGTTAATTTCTCATTAAATGGTTTAAGTTCCAGGAAATTTTGAAATGGTACTTCCGGTGTTTTCCAAGGATAGGGACGACCTCTACCAGCCATTACAATTAATGTATAAGGTGTAGCTGCAAAAGGTGAAAGTATATATTGATCTACATATGTGAGCAAATCCCAATTTGATTCATACACGTGATCAAGCAAAAGACCAATCACGCCTGTTCTAGCATGTCCTTGGGCAGATTCCATTACAAAACGGCTTACTTCAACAATATTATTCCCTTTAATAGTTTTGCCATCAGTTAATTTAGTATAAAATTCTTGCAATATTTTAATGATAGCATCTTCTGGTGAATCATTTTTATATTTAATAAGATCAATAAGAATTGCCTGAGCATTATTCTGCTTTATTAATGTTGCAATATGATTAATTAACCATGTTTTCCCAGTTCCCACCTCTCCAATAAATGTTATAACTCGCTCCTTAGGCTTGTATCCTTGAAGAAGTTCCATAAAAATAACGTAAACCCGTTTAATTTCATCTTCTCTGCCAACAAACTTCTTAGCGTCATAATCAGGCAACATAATTTTCTTAGATTCTTTTGACATTTTTTCCTCCAATTATCCTTTTTTCTCTTGTGCAAATACCGCATTTAAGCGATACCACTTCAATGCGGCATCAACATCTCTGTTAGTTATGAAAGGCAGGTTATTACCTTGAGTAACGCTCTCTTCCAAAACACGATGTGTGAGCGCAAGTATTTCACGAGGCAAGGGATGAACATTCTTTGCCAAATCCAATTCAAAATCCCGCAATGGCGGCAAAGCAAGTGCACTTAAACTACCGAATTCTCCACGAGAGGCGACGTATACACGACGCCTTATAACTTCAGCTAAGAGTTCAGGCGTCCATATTAAATCGACAATTTGTGCCTGCTTCAAAATATTTGAGTATTCTCTTTCTAAAGGAAGGTGTATTTCAATTGGCGCAAATGCCTTAAAATAAATTCTCTGATGAGTTAAGCTTGGAATTTCATCTAGTAAAGAACAAATAACCTTAACTGCAGCCAAGGGGTTTTCAGCTGTTAGATCAGTGGCGTCCAAACCATCTAACAATATATAGATAGCAGGCAACTGAAAAATATCAAGAAGCACTCTAAGAAGTGACATCCAGCGAAGCAATGGAGTTGGCCTAGAGGAAATGGCGCTTGGAAAAGACTGTAACAACGCAAAGAACTCGCCGAGTTCTTCGGTTGAAGGCGAATCAGATGGCAAGGAAGCTCGCTGAAATCTTTCATAAAGTGGAACAAGATTGCGTCCCTCCATACAAGGGCAAATGTAACTTTCAAGTGGCCCAGGCAAATTCCAGTCTAACGTGTTACGAACTATCTGCATCTCTTCTTTACTTAACCGCATAAACCAATGAGGGCGATGACTCATAATCAATAAAAGATATAACCCACCTGCCTCTGCTAATGCCGAAAGATGTTCATCAAAGCTCGGATTGAGATGTCCCCACTTAAGAAATGGTGGAGAATAGACAATAGGAAAAGGTCGGTTGGTCTGCTGTGTTGCCCAACACGCTTGAGTAACACGGCAACGTAAGGCAGTCTTTCCACCGCCGACTGGCGCAAATATAAAAGACGGCCAATCACCCCAGACAACTTCAAAGGCATCATGCCCAACTAAATAAGCAAAAAGATATGGATCTTCCGACGCTTCTAATAAATAAAAAGGATCAAATGACAGGCCAGCACTAATCAGCCACGATGTCAATTGACCTGTAGTTAATGAACGTTTGATACCAGCTTGAGAAGAAATCATTTCATTCATATATTATGAACCTAGCCCAAATTAGAAGACGACACAACTTTGATCCTCTACACAATTCTACTTTAGACATACCTATCATTCTATAAAATACATTACCATGCCAATTCCAGTTTACAACTATCTGCTTTCCAATTTCTTACTAGTTTCTCACTAACGGCTCACTAGCTTAACACCATGCCCACGAACCGTCTGTAGCAAAACAGGTCCCGACGGATCAGGCTCAATTGCTTGGCGCAACCTATAGATAATTGTTTCAATCAATCCTGTATATTCGCTGGGAGATGCATAATTTTTATCCTCTATAATACGAGGGATGTTCGCAAGACCAAGATAACCAAGAAAATAAAGAGTATCTTTACCGACCACTTCACCTAGATGTTGATAAAGATACCGAAGCACATTGTACTCTTGTGGGGAAACTCCATCTAAAGCTATCTCTCGTCCACCCACCTTTACATTATGGCCAATTTCATCTACCCATAATTCCGGCAAGCAGTCCTTTTCTACACGCAACCTCTTCCATGTTTTATTGTCTATTGGCCTCTCCAACCGGTTTTGATAGTAATAATTAATTAAAGGTTTCAATTGTTCTAACCATTGACGAGGCGTACTACCAGTGCGTTCCAACCAATTAATAAAGCCAGGTGCATCACATAAATCTGAAAGAGTAAGACCTTCCTCACCAAATACAAATGAGAGGCGTTTTTCTGCAATTTGCATCAATAGATTTAAACTCCAATCAAGCCTATACGTAAATACTCTTCGGCTAGTTGCCGCTCGTGCACGCTTGATTTGCGTCTCCAAGTTGGCTGGCATTACAAATTTGAACTTTAAACCAGACTGTTCAAACAATGATAAAGCTGAAAGAAATGATTTCAGGTATCGCACTAAGTTCTCAGGATCAATCTCTGCCCATGCTTCAAAACCATCTTCCATAACCCAAATACCACTCAAACCAATTTCCCTGACAGCAATAATAGCTTCGGTTATCATCTGTTCTGGGCTAGGCGCATAAAACATATCATCAAGGGCCTTATTTTGAATTGCCTCAAGTAAATTTTTTGACTCTGCCTGGACAGAAATAACCGGACCAAGGCGAACTACTAAATCGCCCTGCACCGCATGGCGGATAAACCAGTATAAACGGGGGGGAGCCCAAGCAGGAGCAAATTTCAAGTCTTGCGAATAGTTCACAAGGTGCCTTGTTAATGCTACAGCACAAGAATCCAGCAAACTAAGAACCATTCTTCGCGATATATACACACTATCTAAGTTTTCCCCTTGCAAAGGTATGGGATGCCATTCCACAATGAGACGGTTAGGTTTACCCATTTCATCAACACATTCCTGGCGGAGGGTTTTGATAAGCGCAGTTTTTCCACTACCACGCTCACCAAAAACCAAGAAAGATATATTTCCCCGCAAATGATCGAACTCAGGACATGGTACAAAGTATTGTTCCAAATACTCTTCATCTTCAGCATAAAGCCAATTGAAAGAAGTATTTAGAAAAGGTCTGTTTAACGGGGGGATAGGCATGTGATCCTCTAAAAGTTATAAAGAGACTCCAAGTCCTTGGTAGATAGTAATCTCTGGTTCTGGCCAATTAGCGCCAAAGCCTGATTACCCTTATGAATTAGCCCTCTTGGTGTCCCGTCGCTATATTCAACAAACCACTCATCAAGAGTCTGCCCATCGAATGGAACCTGCCGACGGGCTTCTTCATCGCACCATGATGCGATACTATCATCGCCAATTTGGTTCAACCGCATTTTTAAGAACTCTTGGAGATTTGTTGTTTCCCACTTCAATTCCTCATATTTCATGAAACTTAAATCAACACCAGAATACAATGGCTTGGCCTCCATAAAAACGGTAAGAAAAATGCGAGCTTTCGCTAACTTTTGCAGAGTTACCTTCAGCTTCGCCATTTCCTTAGTTATTATGTTTTTTTTCTGCCAATCTAAAAGTATCAGAATAGATTTATGTTCTGGGGGTATACACTTTTTAAGCAAATTTATATAATCATCCTCAGATGACAAAAACATCGATCTATCGTAATTAGTCAATGTATTAATACGAGCTATGAATTTAGCTTCGTCTCCACGGTGGAAAGGTTTAAGACTTTTTGTTATACGTGCAAGAAGTTTCTCGCGATTCACAAACATCATCCATAGATTCGCAATAGAGCGGCGTTTTGCATAATTTAGACCAATAAACTTTTGAGGATTTTTTAAGAAATATTCAAGCAATGAAATAGCAATTATTTTCACAATATTACGAATACTACATCTATATTTGGACAGAGAATAAATGGAAAAACACTGTGTTTTTGAAACATAGCCATCTTGGATTTCCATCAAATACCGGGCTATTGCTGTCTTACCGCTACCAAATGGGCCATAAACAAGAATTGATGTTTTTGCTTGTACACTTCTAATACGCTGAAAAGATGGCAGCCTTGTGTAAAATCTGTTCAATACATATGAGACATTGGACAAAATTATGTCATCCTCCGCTTGTTCGGCCCCAAAAGGATTATCTTTGATTGACAGAAAGTTTAATCCTTTTCGGATATTAGCCTCGTTTTTTCCGCTGATATTTTTTTGTTCACTTTGGGGAGGTTTTAATTTCAGATTCTTTTCTTTTTGTTTTAGAGATTTAAGAATTTTCTCATAGTCTTTGGGAAAATCCGCCCATTGTTTATCTTTATATTCTTTAGGGATATCACATTCATCTAATCGAATCGGAATTATGAAAAGCGCATTGTCTGGCTTCTCGTCTTGAAGATCTTTTGCTAACTTTTTCTCTTTTTGAATATAGCCTTCTTTTTTTATTGCCACCTTTGAAAAACATAATAGTATAACATCGCTGGCGTACATGGCATTTTCAATTTCAGAAGTCCATTTATAACCCGGTAATATTTCTTCCGTATCCATCCACGGATCAAAATTATCTCGTTTTAACCGACGATATAAAAATTCCGCAGAATCTTTGTCTTCACGAGCATAACTTAGAAAGACCCGCAGCTTGCGTTTTTTACCCTTTTTAGTCCAATTAGGGATATACATAGATTCCCCCAGAAAGTTAATCCAAGAAACTATCAAAGATTAAAAATATTGCTATATTTCCACCAAAATAACCTCCTAAGTTGTAACTAGGAAAAGGTGTATTTTTCATCTTCTCGCTGCCATCCTTGCTTTTCATATCAGCTCCCTAAATTTCATGACAAAGAGTTCAACGCGATGAATATATTTTAACACGTTTTTCATTACTGAGCTTCATAAAGTCGCACCACTTTGTTCAAAATCTGCCACGATCCAGATTATTTTGGCCTATCAAGACCATTCCGCAAGTCATTGCAACATAGTACTGAAAGCGACTGCAGAAATATGTTCACTATATCTTGGACTGCCAGACAAAACGAGGTTCTTCAGCTATATGTGCTGGTGGTATGACCTTTCGAGACTCAGTAAAAAAACAGGGTAATACGACTTTATGAGATTTGACATTCATGAAGGAAGAAAAATGACTCTCTATGGTTTACTACGCTTCGATCGTACTGATACACGAAATAACTTTTGCTATCTCAATGCAAATTTGAAACGTGGCTATAAGGTGATGGTAAGCAAAAGAAAGACTTTCAGTAAATTCAGAGTAAACAAATGGATAATTGATAGTATCCCAAGTGAGAGCCTATAAAGGGTTAAATCAGGCTATTCTTGGGTTGCCAATGGGACAAAATCATCCCCCCAGTGGCAGGAGACCACAATGTTCGGACAACAAATTCAAAATCCCTTCGCCTCCGCCGCCAAATGGATATTCTTTGGTTTCTTCGGGGTTGTTCTGATGGGCTTTTTACTGGGCGCTAATATTAAAGATGCCACCTGGATCAACCCCGGCATTGCAACTGCACAAGTTGAGAGGATAAGAATGGAAACTGCCCATCAAGATTCCATGAACCAGTTGCAGGAACAACTGGCAACAGCGCAAACCGCGGCGGATATCCAAAAGATTCAGAACCTAATGAAGTTGGAAAATGCCCAGTTCGCGCACGACATCGAGACTTTGAATCAGGATTTAGCGCATCGCGACATCGCCTTCAAAATGCGGATGAACGTTCTTTCCTTCATGAGTTACCTGCTCATCGCTGCTGGGACAATCCTGGCGACAATCTGGGCTGGCAAAAAAATCCTTACCACTGCGCAGAAATTCGCTGTCCAGGTAGAAGTACAAGCAATAGCCAATCCGCCCAGTGGAACACACCCACTGTCTGCCCCCGAGAAGACGCCCACCGATCCCTGGGCATCACCCGCCTACCGCCGCCTAAAGATCCAGGCTGCCCGCCAGGAAGAACGCAATCAACGCAAGAATGCAATTAGCCCCGAGATCAAAATCTACAAAGACCCAGCACGCATCAGCAAGGAAGAATACAAGAGGCGCCCGCTGGCTGGTGATTGAGCCTACCGAGTCAGGGTTGCGGTACACAATGCGGCCCCTCCTGCCTCGTCAGCATGAAAACATAACCCAGTTATTGAAAAGGATACTATCAGGCTAACAAGGTCCAGCCAACCCTTAAACAACAAGAAAGGAGTTTACACAAATCAGGCTCAAATGGCCCGGCCCGTCTCATTCCAAATTCAGAAAGGAGACAATTTCAGTCCAACCTTTACTAACTAAAATCAAAAGGAGGCTCCTACACAGATAAAATTCCTGACAAGCAAAGACGACCTGCGCTCGCAGGCCGTCTTTTTACATCCCCATCACTTCCGGCCTCAACCCCAACTCGTCGATCAACTCATTCAATTCTTCATCCGTCAACCGCCTCCTCTTCCCCGCGTAGGCGGTAAGGGCAGCTTCCATCATATTCGTGCCGAACGACCTGCCCTCATACCTCGGCGTGGACGTGATGACCGTTTTCACACCGCGCTGGCACAGGGTTTCGATATTGTCCTCGGTGGTGGTGTTGGTGACCACGGTCTTTCCATCGAGGCGGGCGGGCATGTATTTGCGCATGAAGAGGAAGTCGCCTGCGATCAGGTCGGATTCCTCGAAGTATTTGACATATTTCGGTTCTTTTTCCGCGCCATCGCTGCCATAAAAGATCATGGACATGGGAAAGTGGCTGACGATGGGCAGCATGACGCGCGCGACACGTTTGAAGGCAGGAATGCCGTAGACCGGCAGCGGGACTCCCAGCGCGACC
>JABLTH010020526.1_pt1 | contig 12585 bp, 11 predicted proteins | sample 7875711 | NCBI WGS metagenome assembly JABLTH01 (sample SAMN14941262, study PRJNA633318) | bioreactor metagenome | isolation source: bioreactor | place: China | collected 2019-03-05 | reverse complement strand
GTACTCGTTGCGGTCGTCATGGATCCCCCGATTCAGACGGTTTCTGCCGGTGCGCAGCGTCGCGCGTCAGCCCTTCGACGCTGGCACGGAAGTGATCTCAAGTCAACAGAAGTGATGAATGTTAAAAGAGTGATCAACGCGACGGAGCGAAGGCGGGGCGACGGCGAAGGCGACGGGGATGAGAACATTGCAGGGTGTCTGAAACCGCAATGCCGACCCCAGAGGTCGAATGGCTGACCCTTCCCGACCTCGTCGAGATCCTCGGAGAGCCGCTCGGTCGCGTGCATCGGCTCTTCGACGAGCAGCACCTGGTCGGTTCCCGGCGCCACGGGGCGCTGGCCGTGCCGGCGCTCTTCGTCAAGGACGCGCAGCCCCTCGGCTCTCTGCGCGGGACGATCATCGTGCTGAAGGACGCCGGGTTCAGCGATGACGAGGTCATCGACTGGCTGCTCGCCGAGGAGGAGTCGATCGGCCGCTCGCCGATCGCCGCACTGCGCGACGGCCACAAGAGCGAAGTGCGCAGGATCGCCCGGACGCTGGCCTGATCCCGCGCCCGGGTCGGATCGCGCGTCGGAAGGGATCGTGACTCAGGCGGTGCGCTGCGTCGCGTCCCGCGCGAGACCGCGCAGCAGTTCGAGAGCGCGCGCGTCCAGCGGGGCGTCCTGGAGGGCGGCCTCGCCGGCGGCGGCGTACTCGGAGATCAGCTGCTCCATGCGGTTCAGCGCTCCCGACTCGGTGATGATCGCCTGAAGGCTCGCGATCTGATCCGCGGTCAGAAGCGGGTCTCCCAGCAGCTCGTCCACGACCCGCCGGCCCTGCGGCGCCAGCGCCTGGCGCGTCCACGCGATGAGAAGGGTGCGCTTGCCCTCGCGCAGATCGTCCCCGGCGGGCTTGCCGGTGAGCTGCTCGTCGCCGAAGACGCCGAGCACGTCGTCGCGCAGCTGGAAGGCCATGCCGAGCGGATGGCCGAACGCCCGCAGCGCCGCCTGCTGGGCCTCGTCGGCGCCGGCGATGGCCGCACCGATCAGCAGCGGCTGCTCGACGCTGTAGCGGGCGGCCTTGAGCGACACCACTCTGAGGGCGCGTTCGGCGTGACTGTCGTCGTCGCTCACGCTCCACGCCGACTCCTCGGCGATGTCGAGGAACTGCCCGATCGTGACGTCCCTCCGCATGCGCGCGTACTCGGCGCGGACCGCGTGCGCATGCGGGCTTGCGGCGATCCCCGCCTCGAGCAGATCGTCGCTCCATGCCACCAGGAGGTCGCCGAGGAGGACGGCGGCCGCGCGGCCGAACTCGACGGCGTTTCCGCTCCAGCCCTGACCGACGTGCGAGGTCTCGAGGGCGCGATGGGCCGAGGGGCGACCGCGGCGGGTGTCGGAGTTGTCGATGAGGTCGTCGTGCACGAGTGCGGCCGACTGGAACACCTCGAGTGCGGCGCAGGCATCCCAGAGCGCGTCCGGCTCGGCATCCGCACCCGCGAGACCGGCGACGGACGCCCAGCCGGCATGGCAGAACCGTGCACGCAGGCGCTTGCCGCCGCGCAGCGTCGCCTCGGCCGAAGCGACGAATGCCGACGCGTCCGGGCCGTAGGTCGCCGTCTCCTCGCGCATCCGGGCGACGAACGCCTGGAGTCGGGCGGAGACCTGTTCGATCACAGCGGAGGATGCCACGCGTTCAGCCTACCGAGCGGCACCGGTGCCGGCGGGGGAGCCATGCGGCGAGGTGATGCGCAACTCCCAGCGGAATCCCTACCCCGGCGCATCATCTCGCGCGTAGACTGGGAGGAAGACCACCCGAGGGGGACGAAATGCCACTCTCCGAACAGGAGCAGCGCATGCTCGATGAGATGGAACGCCATCTCATGCAGAACGACGCAGACGTCGTTTCCGCGCACGCAGGAGACCGCGCGCTCAGTTATCGCAATCTCATCTATGGAGCGGTGCTGCTGCTCGCCGGCATCGGCGGCCTGATCGTGGGCGTCGTGGTCGGCAACGTCGGCGGCATCATCATCGGCGTCGTCGCCTTCGCGGCCATGCTCGGCGGCCTGATGCTCGCGCTCACCCCGGTGCATCGCACCGGAGCCCGCGACGCCGCAGCCGGGACGGGCTCGAAGGAGCCGTCGCCGTCGTTCATGGAGCGCATGAACGACCGTTGGGATCGGCGTCACGAGGAACGCTGATCCGCACTTCGTGATCTGACGAAGGGCCTGGCGCGCTGAGGCGGCCGGGCCCTTCGTCGTGTTCCGGATCCGGCGCCTCCCGGAGGCTTCACGTTCCTCCACCGTCGCCCACCGAGCCCTCCACCATCCTCCACCGGCCCCTGTCCCGCGTCTTTCCGCGGGACAGGGGCCTTCGTCATGCGCGCGGACGTGCCCGCCAGGACACAAATGGGTATCGAAATGGAGGGATGTGGAGTAAAGTGGAGGAAACGGCGGCGAAAGGGGGAGAGGCGCATGTTGCTCGGCACGCATTCCCCCAAGCTCGACGACAAGGGCCGCGTGATCCTCCCCGCCAAGTTCCGCGAGGACCTCGCCGGAGGCATCGTCGTCACCCGCGGTCAGGACCGCTGCCTCTACGTGTTCAGCACCTCGGAGTTCGAGAGCGTGCACGAGCGCATCCGGCAGGCGCCCCTGGCGAACAAGGAGGCCAGGGCCTTCCTGCGCATGTTCCTCTCCGGCGCGAGCGCCGAGATGCCGGACAGCCAGAACCGCATCACGATCCCCGCCCACCTGCGCTCCTACGCCGGCCTGGAGAAGGAGCTCATCGTCACCGGCGTCGGCGCCCACGCCGAGATCTGGGACGCCGCGGCCTGGAACGCCTACGCCGAAGGCCACGAAGACGCTTTCGCCGAGCTCGAGGAGGAGGTGATCCCCGGCCTGTTCTGAACGGGCCCCTGGCTGTGACTCCCAGCCGCTCCCGCCCCGGCGCACCTTCCCCGGTGCCGGGTCGAGCGGATGGGGATCAGGGTCAGGGACCGCTCTGAAGAGAACGACGAGCCGAAGGAATCATGGACATCCGCCGCATCCACACCCCCGTGATGCTCGACCGCTGCGTCGAGCTGCTCGCGCCCGCCCTGCAGCTCGACGGCGCGATCCTCGTCGACGCCACGCTCGGTATGGGCGGCCACTCCGAGGCGTTCCTCGAGCGGCTGCCGAACATCCGGCTCGTGGGCCTGGATCGCGACACCGACGCCCTGCGGATCGCGGGGGAGCGGCTGGCCCGCTTCGGCGACCGCGTGACGCTCGTGCACACCGTCTACGACGCGATCGGCGAACACGCCGAGGGCGCCTCCGGGATCCTCTTCGACCTCGGCGTCTCCTCCCTGCAGCTCGACGAGGCGGAGCGCGGTTTCGCGTACGCGAAGGACGCGCCGCTGGACATGCGCATGGACCAGTCGAGCGGCGTCACCGCCGCCGAGGTCCTCGCGACCTACAGCGAAGGCCAGCTGCGCCGCATCTTCGAGCGCTACGGCGAGGAGAAGCTGGCCGGGCGCTACGCGCGGGCGATCGTGCAGGCCAGGACGCAGGCTCCTCTCGAACGCTCCGGACGACTGGTGGAGGTGCTGCAGGAGGCCACGCCGGCCGCCGTGCAGCGGGCCGGGCACCCGGCCAAGCGGGTGTTCCAGGCACTGCGGATCGAAGTGAACCGTGAGCTGAACGTGCTCGCCGACGCGATCCCCGCGGCGATGGGCGCGCTCACGGTCGGGGGCCGCATCGTCGTGATGTCGTACCAGTCCCTCGAAGACCGGCTCGTCAAGCAGGCGTTCGCAGCGGCCTCCGCCTCGACGGCGCCGGCGGGGCTGCCCGTCGAGCTTCCCGAACACGCGCCGCGGTTCCGGACGCTGACCAAGGGCGCCGAGCTGGCGGACGACGCCGAGCGCGCCGCCAACCCGCGTGCCATTCCCGTGCGACTGCGCGCGGCCGAACGTGTGAGAGACGATCAGAGGAGCAGCTCGCGATGAGCCTGGCACAGAACGCCCTGCAGCGGCCCCGCATCGACGAGGCGCTGCCCTCGCGCCATCTCCACGCCGTCGAGCGGCCCGCGCGGCGCCGCCGTCCGCGCATGGCCTACGCCCTCGTCGCCCTGGCCGGCGCTGCTCTCATCGGAGGAGCCCAGATCGCGCTCACGATCGCGACCACGCAGGATTCGTTCGAGGTCGCGAAGCTGAGCCAGCAGAACAAGCAGCTGACGTGGCAGGCGCAGGCCGCGGCGCAGGATCTGGACGGCATCAGCTCGCCTCAGGCGCTCGCCACGGCGGCGTCGAAGCTCGGGCTCGTCGTGGGAGGGAGCGCGAGCTACCTGCGCCTCAGCGACGGAAGCGTGATCGGTGCGCAGGGCTCCGCACCCTGGACCTCGACCGTCAACCCCTCCGGGACGAACGGCGTACCGAACGCGCTCATCCGCGACACACCGCCTGCGACCACGACTCACGCCGGGGGAGCAGGCGTAGAACCGAAGTCACAGGAGCAGGCTCCGGTGCAGAACCAGCCGGTCGCCCCGCCGACGGCCGAGGGACTTCCCACGCCGACCATCCGCTGACATGAGCATCCGACGCACCAGCCCGACACGATGACGGACCGCGAGTCCCGGACGGAGATCCGATGAAACCCCGAGCCAGCCGGACGTCGCGCCGGCGGACCGTCCTCGCCCTCGCCGTGATCCTGGCCGTGATGTGCGGCTTCCTGGTGCGGCTCGTCGACGTGCAGGTGCTCAGTGCGTCCGCGAACGTCAAGCAGTCGGTGGACTGGAGCCTCGGGAGCACGCGGGAGATCGACGGCGCCCGGGGGAAGATCGTCGACTCCAACGGGACCGTGCTCGCCGAGAGCCAGCTCGTCTACGACATCGACATGGACCCCTCCATCATGCGCGGCCTGGAGACCGGTAAGACGAAGCCCAAGCTGCCCTGGGCGCAGGCCTCCGAGAAAATCGCCGCGATCCTCGGCGAGAAGGGCGACGCGGTGCGCACCATCGTCGCGGACCGCCTGAAGGAGGATCCCGAGGCGAAGTGGGTCGAGCTCAAGAAGGGCGTGAGCGCGGATCAGTTCCTCAAGCTCCGCGCCCTCGGCCTGCCGTACCTGCAGCCCAATCCGCGCTCGGTGCGGGTGTACCCGAACGGCGCCGTCGCCGGCAACCTCATCGGCTTCATCGCGGGCAACGGCGACCGGGAGGGCCTCGAAGAGGCGCAGAACCAGTGCCTCAGCGCCACCAAGGGCAAGGAGAGCTACCTCACCGGCAAGGACGGGGTCGTGATCCCCGGCAGCCAGACGGAGAAGCCCGCGGTCGACGGCGGCACGGTCACACTGACGATCAACACGGAGCTGCAGTGGTATCTGCAGCAGATGATCTCCGAGGAGGTCGCGGCGCAGGGCGCGAAGGCCGGCACCGTGACGGTGGTCGAGGTCGGCACGGGCAAGATCCGCGCGGCCGCGGAGTATCCGACGGTGGACCCCAACGATCCCGGCGCCGCGAACCCCGAGGACCGCGGCTCGCGGATCTTCAGCACGAGCTTCGAGCCCGGATCGACGTTCAAGGCGATCACCGCCGCGTCGGTCATGGAGTACGCGAACGCCAACGCCTCGACTGTGGTCACCGGCGCGTCCAGCCACGAGGAGTTCCCGAACGGCGCCGTCATCAACGACGCGTTCGAGCACCCGGCCTACGACTACACGCTCGCGGGCGCGCTCATCGACTCCTCGAACGTGGCGCTGTCGAAGTTCGGCGACATGGTCACGGATCAGCAGCGCTACGACGAGCTGGTGAAGTTCGGCGTCGGGAGCAAGACCGCGATCGACTTCCCCGGCGAGGCCTCCGGAGTGATCCACCCGGTCAAAGACTGGGACTACCAGTCGCACTACACGACGACGTTCGGCCAGTACTACACGGTGACCGCGCCGCAGGTCGCCAGCGCCTACCAGGCCATCGCCAACGGGGGCGTCAAGATCCCGCTGTCCCTCGTCGAGTCGTGCACGGCCGCCGACGGCAAGGTCTCCGCCGCGCCTGCGCCGAAGCCGCAGCGCATCTTCGACGCGACCAAGGACGCCGAGCTCAGCCGCATGATCGAGAACGTGGCCGCACAGGGCAGCGTGTCGGACATGATCAAGGTGCCCGGCTACCGCATCGCGGCCAAGACCGGTACGGCTCAGAAGCCGGACCCCACCACCGGTGCGTACAAGGAGGGGATCTACTTCACGAGCATGGTCGGATACGCCCCTGCGGACCACCCCGAGTACGTGGTCGTGGTCACCCTCGACGAGCCGACTAGGGTAACGTCGTCTGCGGCCACCGCGCCCGCCTTCCAGAAGGCCATGACGCAGGTGTTGAAGACCTATCGCGTGCAGCCGTCCACCACCCCTATGGAACCGCTGCTGCCCAAGTACCAGTGATGACCGCCGTCATCTGACCCGGCGGCACCGCCCGGAGGATCCCTTCCCATGATCGCTCTGTCCCTCGCGGAGATCGCCGAGATCGTCGGCGGCGACCTGCGCCCTGCTGCAGGTCACGATCCCGCATCGATCGTCACCGGCGTCGTCGACACCGACTCGCGCCAGATGGCCGCCGGCGGCATCTTCGTCGCGAAGCCCGGCGAGCACACCGACGGTCACCGCTTCGTCGGCGCGGCGCTCGAGAACGGTGCCGTGCTCGCGATCGTCGAGCGTCCCGTCGATGACGAGATCTCGCAGATCGTGGTCGCCGACGTGATCGACGCGATCGCCGAGCTCGCCCGTGCCGTCGTCGCGCGCGTGCGCGCCGCGGGCGACCTGCAGATCGTGGGCGTGACCGGATCCAACGGCAAGACGACCACCAAGAACTTCCTCGCGCGGATCCTGCAGGACGAGGGGGAGACCGTCGCGCCGATCGCCTCGTACAACAACGAGGTCGGGGCGCCGCTGACGATGCTGCGGATCACCGACGGCACGCGTTACCTGGTGTGCGAGTTCGGTGCGAGCGCACCGGGCGAGATCGCCCGACTGGCGGGCCTTGTGAACCCCGACGTGGTGATCGAGCTCATGGTCGGCCTCGCGCACGCCGGCGGGTTCGGCGGCATCGAGGAGACCGCGCGCGCCAAGGCCGAGCTCATCGAGGCGGCAGCCCCCGGCGGAACGGCGATCCTGAACCTCGACGACGCGCGCGTGGCCGGCATGGCGCCCCTTGCGGAGCGCCGCGGATTGCGCATCGTCGGCTTCGGTCAGGGATCCGCCTCCGACGTCAGGGCTGCCGGGATCGACGTGACCGCATCCGGGACGTCGTGCACCGTGCACGTGGACGACCAGGCGCTGCCGCTGCGGCTGCAGGTGCTGGGGGCGCATCACGTGAACAACGCCCTCGCCGCGATCGCGGCCACACGCGCCCTCGGGGTGGCGCCGGCCGACGCGATCGCGCGCCTGGAGACCGTCCCGCTCGCCGAGCGGTGGCGGATGCAGCCCATGGGCGGATCCGAGGTGCGCATCATCAACGACGCGTACAACGCCAGCCCGGACTCCATGGCGGCGGCGCTGCGCACGCTGGCCCAGATCACCGGTCCCGGTGAGCGCACGGTCGCCGTGCTCGGGGCCATGAGCGAGCTCGGCGAGACCGCGGGGGACGAGCACGACCGCATCGGACTGCTCGCCGTGCGCCTCAACATCCAGCGCATCGTCGTCGTGGGCGCCGAGGCGCGTCGACTCTTCCTGGCCGCCGTGGGCGAGGGGTCCTGGGACGGCGAGGCCGTGCACCTGCCCGACGCCGACGCCGCGTTCGAGTACCTCCAGGGCGAGCTGCGCCCCGGCGACCGGGTGCTCGTGAAGTCGTCCAACTCCGCGGGGCTCCGGTTCCTCGGCGATCGTCTGGGAGAATCGTTCTCGTGAGATCTCTGCTGACCGCCGCCGCGATCTCCCTCGCGTTCACCCTCCTGCTCACGCCGGTCTTCCTCCGGCTGTTCCGGAAATGGGGCTGGGGACAGGTCATCCGCACGCCGGAGTCGATCGCCAACCCCAGTCACCAGGCCAAGCGCGGCACCCCCACCATGGGCGGTGTGATCTTCATCCTCGGCACGATCGTCGGCTACGGCATCGGGACCTTCACCGGCGGCAGCTATCCGACGGCGTCTGGGCTGCTCGTGATCTGGCTGATGGTGGGCTTCGGCGTGGTCGGCTTCATCGACGACCACATGAAGCTGCGGCAGCAGCAGAGCGCGGGCCTGTCCGGATGGCGCAAGATCCTCGGCCAGGTGCTGGTCATGGTGCCGTTCGGCATCGTGGCCCTTCTGGTGCGGAGCCCGGCGGGCTACACGCCCGCGAGCGGCTTCATCTCGCTCTTCCGCGACATCCCGGTGCTGTGGCTGTTCGCGCTCGGCCCGATCGTCGGCTGGCTGCTCTACCTGCTGTGGATCTCGCTGATCGGCATCGCGACCTCCAACAGCGTGAACCTCACGGACGGTCTGGACGGCCTCGCCGCGGGCTGCGCGGTGTTCGTCATCGGGGCGTACAGCCTGATCTCGTTCTGGCAGTTCAAGCAGTCCTGCGCCGTCGAGTCGCTCTCCAAGTCGTCGCTCGCCGGGTGCTACGACGTGGCCCATCCGTTCGATCTCGCCGTCGTCTCTGCGTCGTTCGTCGGCGCGCTCATCGGCTTCCTGTGGTGGAACGCGCCCAAGGCCAAGGTCTTCATGGGCGATGTCGGATCCATGTCGATCGGCGGCGTGATCACCGCGCTGGCGATCCTGACCCGCACCGAGCTGCTGCTGGTGCTGCTGGCGGGCGTCTTCATCATCGCGTCCGGCTCCGTGATCGTGCAGCTCACCTACTTCAAGCTCACTCGCGGCAAGCGCCTGTTCCTGCAGAGCCCGTTCCACCATCATCTCGAGATGCGCGGGTGGCCCGAGGCGACGATCGTGGTGCGCATGTGGATCATCGCGGGGCTGCTGTCGGTCTCCGCCTTCGGCCTGTTCTACGTCGAGTGGCTGAGGCTGACCAGCTCATGAGCCGCGACCTGGACGCACTGACCAGCTGGCACGCGGACTGGAAGGGCCTGCGGGTGGCCGTGCTCGGGCTCTCGGTGACGGGCTTCTCGGTCGCCGACACCCTCGCCGAGCTCGGCGCCGAGGTGCTCGTCCTCTCCGAGAGCGCGACGGAGGAATACGCGCGACTGGTGCCGCTGATCGGCGCAGAGCTCTGGATCGGCGACCTCGGCTCGGTGCCGGAGCGGCTGTCCGAGTTCGCCCCGGACGTCGTCGTCGCCTCTCCCGGCTTCTCGCCGACGCATCCGGTGATCGTGTGGACGAGGGAGCAGTCGATCGCGCTCTGGGGCGACATCGAGCTCGCCTGGCGCGTGCGGGACAAGGTCCTCCGCCCCGACGGCACTCCGGCGGAGTGGGTGTTCATCACGGGCACCAACGGCAAGACGACCACCACGCAGCTCACGGCGACCATGCTCGTCGAAGGCGGCCTGCGCGCGGCCCCGTGCGGCAACATCGGCGTGCCGGTGCTGGACGCCGTGCGCGATCCGGGCGGATTCGACGTCCTCGTCGTCGAGCTGTCCAGCCATCAGCTCTGGTATCTCGGCCTCACCGACCCCGCCGCGCAGCCGGTGCCGTGGGCGGCGACGTGCCTCAACCTGGCGGACGATCACCTCGTCTGGCACGGCAGCGCGGAGGCCTACCGCGCCGCGAAGGCGCTCGTCTACCGCAACACCCGCGTCGCGTGCGTGTACAACAAGGCCGATGCGGCCACCCAGCGCATGGTCGAGGATGCGGACGTCATCGAGGGCGCCCGTGCCATCGGCTTCGGGCTGGGCATCCCCGGCCCGAGCGACGTCGGCGTCGTCGAGGGGATCCTGGCCGACCGCGCGTTCCTGGACGACCGGCGCAACAGCGCGCTCGAGCTGACCACCGTCGCGGCGCTGGCGGCACGCGGCCTGGACGCGCCCCACATCGTGCAGAACATCCTGGCGGCGGCGGCGCTGGCGCGTTCGCTCGGCGTCGAGCCCGCGCACATCGCCGACGCGCTGGACGGCTTCCGGCTGGACGCGCACCGTATCGAGGTGGTGGCCCGTGCCGGCGGCATCACGTGGGTGGACGACTCCAAGGCGACCAACCCGCACGCCGCGCAGTCCTCCCTCCGGGCGTTCCCCGGGGCGATCTGGATCGTCGGCGGGGATCTCAAGGGCGTCGACCTGTCCGAGCTGGTGGCCGGCGCCGGTGCGACCGCGCGCGCCGCGCTCGTGATCGGGGTGGATCGGGGGCACCTGCTCGAGGCGTTCGCACGACACGCGCCCGGGGTGCAGGTGCTGGAGGTCGTGCCCGGCGACACTGAAGAGGTCATGACCCGTGTCGTCGAACTGGCGGCGGGCATCGCCCAGGACGGGGACACCGTGCTCCTCGCTCCGGCGGCGGCGTCCTTCGACCAGTTCGCCAGCTATGCGGATCGCGGACACCGCTTCGCCGAGGCGGTGCGGCAGTGGATCGATCAGGGGAGCGCCGGTGACGCAGCTGGGAGCACGTCCGGCGCCGACGCCTGAGCCGCGGGTCGACGGTCTCGCCGCCCGCGTGAGGCTGGGCCGGGTGTTCCGCCCGGTGTCCGCGGAGTTCGCGCTGATCGCGTCGACCTCGCTCCTGCTCACGGTGTTCGGCCTCGTCATGATCCTGTCGGCCTCGAGCGCGAACGCGGTCGAGGGCGGACAGGATCCGTTCGCGATCGTGATGACTCAGGCGCTCGTCGCGGCGATCGGCGTTCCGCTCATGTTCCTGATGAGCCGGTTCCCCGTCCGCTTCTGGAAGCGCATGGCCTGGCTCATCCTCATCGGCGCAGTGGGCCTGCAGATGCTCGTCTACACCCCTCTCGGGTACGAGAACGACGGCAACACGAACTGGCTGAGGATCGCAGGCCAGGTGGTCCAGCCGTCCGAGTTCATCAAGCTCGCCCTCGCCGTGTGGGCCGGGTTCATCCTGTGGCGCAAGCAGGAGCTGCTCGGACGGTGGAAGCACGTCTTCATCCCGCTCATCCCGGTCGGCTTCCTCGCCATCGCCGCCGTGCTCGGGGGCAAGGACCTCGGCACGTCGATGATCCTGTTCCTCGTCATCCTCGGGGCGCTGTTCTTCTCGGGTGTGCGACTGCGGATCTTCATCCTCCCGCTCCTGATCTCGCTCGTGGCGGTGCTCGGATTCGCCTTCGCCGACGAGCGCAGGCGGGCCCTGATCCTCGGTGTGTTCGACGCCTCCAACGACACGAGCTGCTACCTCACCTCGTGCTACCAGCAGGTGCACGCGATCTGGGGCATGGCCAACGGCGGCATCTTCGGCCTCGGGCTGGGGAACTCGCGCGAGAAGTACGGCTGGCTCCCCGCCGCCTCCAACGACTACATCTTCGCGATCGTCGGCGAGGAGCTGGGGCTGATCGGCTGCGCCCTCGTACTCGCGCTGTTCGTGCTTTTCGCCGTCGCGGTGTTCCGCATGATCCGCAAGACGGACGACCTGTTCATCCGCGTCACCTCCGGCGGGATCGTGGTGTGGATCCTCTCGCAGGCGCTCATCAACATCGGCGTCGTCCTGCGCGTGGTCCCGGTGCTCGGGGTGCCGCTGCCGTTCATGTCGCAGGGCGGCACGTCGCTGCTGTCGGTGCTCCTCGCCTGCGGCGTCCTGCTGTCGTTCGCCCGGACGCTGCCGGCGCCTGCTCCACGCTTCGCGCAGGCCGGTCCGGTACGCTCCTGAAGTGACCACGTACCTTCTCGCCGGCGGCGGCACCGCCGGTCATGTGAACCCCCTGCTCGCCGTCGCGGACGCCCTGCGCACCCGCGATCCCGAGGCAGGCGTTCTCGTGCTCGGCACTCGGGAGGGACTCGAGTCCAGGCTCGTGCCGCAGCGCGGGTACGAGCTGCTCACCGTCGACAAGGTGCCGTTCCCGCGCCGCCCGAACGGGGCGGCTCTCGCGTTCCCCGCCCGTTTCTCGCGTGCCGTGAAGCAGGTGCGCGCCTACATCCGCGAGCACGGGGTCGACGAGGTCATCGGCTTCGGCGGCTACGCATCGGCTCCGGCCTATGTCGCGGCGCGCCGGGAGCGCATCCCCTTCGTCGTGCACGAGGCCAACGCCCGTCCCGGGATGGCCAACGTACTCGGCGCCAGGACGGCGGCAGCGGTGGGCGTGGCGTTCCCCGGCACGCCCCTGCACGGCGGCGAGGTCGTGGGCATGCCGCTGCGACGCGAGATCATCGATCTGGACCGGGCCGCGCTCCGCGCCGAGGCGGCGGCGGAGTTCGGGCTGGATCCCGAGCAACCGGTGCTGCTCGTGTTCGGCGGCTCGCTCGGCGCGCAGCGGTTGAACGAGGCGATCGCCGGATCCTGGCAGAGCATCCTCGATGCGGGATGGCAGATCCTGCACGCGACCGGCGACCGCTCCGACATGCCCGACCCGGGGGCTCCGGGATATGCCCTGCGCCGCTACCTGGACCGCATGGACCTCGCGTTCGCCTTGGCGGACCTCGTGCTCTCGCGCTCCGGATCCGCGACGGTGAGCGAGATCAGCGCACTCGGCATCCCCGCGGTCTACGTGCCGTACGCGGTCGGCAACGGCGAGCAGCGCCTCAACGCCGCCGCGGCCATCGAGGCCGGGGCCGCGAT
>JABLTH010081736.1_pt1 | contig 12598 bp, 6 predicted proteins | sample 7875711 | NCBI WGS metagenome assembly JABLTH01 (sample SAMN14941262, study PRJNA633318) | bioreactor metagenome | isolation source: bioreactor | place: China | collected 2019-03-05 | reverse complement strand
GGCCGTTGCGCCGCAACTCGGCCAGCACGGCGTCCGGCCGGCTGCCGCGGCGCAATGCGTCGAGCTCGCGGGCGTCCACGCGCGCGTAGAAGATCCGCTCGTGCCGGCGCGGATGCCGCACCGTACCGACGGTTCCATCGCGACACACCCAGGTCCACGACACGCACGGCGACAACAGCGCCTGATAGCGCGACCCGGACAGTGCGCCGGCCAGCGTCTGGAACACCGCCGCATCGTAGAACCGCAGCAGGCCGTCGCGATCGTCGGGCAACGTCACGCGCGTCCGGATACCAAGTTTCGGCGCGAGTTCGTCGAGCGGATAGATGCTGACCAGCGACAGAAACGCGAACGGCCGCCGCGCAAACTGCCGTTCGAGCAACGCCGACACGTGCGGCGCACGATAGTCGCACACCAGCGCGCAGACTTCCGGGTTGCTCGCTTCCGGCTGACCGGCGAGCAGGTTGTGAACCTGCCCTTGCGCGATCAGCTCGCGCCACGGCGCCGCGTTGATCGGCAGTTGAGAAGCATCGGCCAGCAGATAGCGATGGGTATCCGGAAACGCCGTGTGCTCCGCGGCGGCCGTCGTTTCCCAGGTCTGAAGCAGCGTTGTCATCGGCGTCACCCACGCGTGGCGATCGCTTCGTGGCGATGCGCGAGATCCCGCATGCATTCGACGCACGCGGGCTTGTTCATCGACGGCAGCTGCACGTTCGCGGAACGCGGCCCGGCCAGCGTGTGCTGGGCCGCATGAAACGTCGCCTTGCCGGGCGCCCCGATCACGATGTCGTTGCCTTCCATCTTCAGGAACGCGTTGGCGGCCGTCAGCAGCAGCCGCTTCGGCGACTGCAGCGCGACGCTCGCCTGCGCGCTCGACACCGTCACCGCGCGCTGCGCATTGGCGTCGAGCGTCCCGGCGTTCTGCGCCTGCACGGTGACGGCGCCCGTCGCCGCGTGCAGCGCGATGCCGACGGCCGGCACCGGGCGGCTGCCGCCCGAGGTGCCGTGCGTGTACAGCGCGATGCCTTCCTTCGCGACGATGCTCGACTTGCCGTGGACCGTAACCTGCACGTCGCGTCCTGCGCTCAGCGCGGTTTGCGTGCCCGACGCCCACACGTGGCTTCGCGCGGTCATCGCGACGACGCCGGCCTCGCCGTGCGCGACGAGATGCGGATGCTGCCACGCTACCGCACCGCCGCCGCCGGCGCCGCCCGCGCCGTTGCCTTCGCGCGTCGCGCCGATCGACACCTCGCTCTGCTGCAGCCCGTCGATCGCCGCGAGCGGTGACGCGGCGCTCGCGCCGGCACTCGCGACACCGGGCTGCGCCGTGCTCACACCCGGCTCCGCCCCCTGCTTGCGCGCGAAATCCGCGAGCCCCTGCAGCATCTCGCGTTGCTGCGCGAGCACCTGGCTCGCCGTGCTCGCGTCCATCTGGTTCACGCCCGGCGCCGTGCTGATCAGCAGGCCGGCACCGGCGCGCAGCGCAGCGGCCGCCTGCGTCGACAATTCGGCGCCGTAGCCGCGATCGGCCAGACGCCGGTTGTCCTGCACCTGGTGGATGTGACCGAGCGTCAGGCCGCTGCCGTGATCGGTCGTGTAAAGGCGCGCACTCGACTGGCCCGCCGTATCGTCGAGCATGAATTGCCGCGAGCCGCCCGCACCGGTCTGGCTCGCGCTCATGTCCTGCGTCTTGAAGCCGGTCAGCACGGCCGCATGGTCGTTGCCGGCAAACCAGGCCGCCGCATTGGCCGTGCTGCCGCTCGGGCCGCCCGCGAGCGCATTGTGCTGCGCGTCGGCGTTGCCCCGCCCGTTGTACAGCGCGGCGACCGCAACCGGCCGGTCCGGCTGGCCTTCCAGCCACTCGGTCCAGACTTCCTGGCCGACGCGCGGTACGCTCACGCCGCCCCAGTTATCGCCGCCGACCGGTGTCACCATGCGCGTCCAGGTGCCGGCGCCACGATCGGCCGGCGCATTCGCCGCGCGCGGATGCGCTTCGCGACTCGCGGAATTCTGCCCACGCTGCGCGTGATGCTGGATCCGGATCCGGTGGTCGCGTTCGGTGTGAACCGGATCGCCCGCGCCGACCACGACGGTTGTCTGTGCGCCCGGCATCACCGCGACCGGATGCACGCGCGCACCGTGCCCGTTCGACGCCAGCGGCCGATAGGCCTGGTCGAACGGCAACGCGGCGAAGCGGTTCCGGTACACCTCGTTGCCGTCCACGAGCGCGCCGCCAGCGTGCGTCGTGGCGTCGATTGCCGCATGCAGCGCCTGCGCGCCGCCGTATCCGACTGCCTCGCCGGGTGCGGCGTCGGGCATCGACGGAATCTCGCCCAGTCGCTGCGCGATCGCACCGTGCACGTCGGCGCCCACGTTCGCACGCGCGTCGTGCTCGACACGCAGGCACACGAACGTGCGCGACGCATCGAGCGACGGATGCTGCGACATCGCGAAGTGCAGCCCCGGCCGCAGATCACGACGCGTACCGCTGCCTTCGGCCTGCAGCGCCGCCACGCGCTGCGCGTCGAGTTGCTGCTGTGCGCGCTGTTCGCCGATCCCGGTGGTCTGGAACGCGTACGGGCCGGCAACGTCGCGATCCTCGCCCGGCACGACCGCGCCGTTCGCGCGCACGCCGGACGGACGGGTCGACAGGCTTCGATGATCCCAGCTGGCGCGCGCGACGCTGCCGATGCGCCAGCGGCGCGCGTTCAGGAAGTGCCGGATGCCGCCGCGCGGATCGCCGTCGCTCGTCTGGTGGAACCCGACGACCTCGGGTTCAGCCGGGTCGAAACGCTGGTTCGTATCGGCGAGAACGAGCGTGTGCTTGCCGAGGTTCGTCGACTGCGCGTCGCCCTCGTGTTCGAACCAGTAGAAGATGCCCTCTTCCGCCCACAGACGTTCGAGAAACGCGAAGTCCGATTCGCCGGCCTGTGCGGTCAGGCTGCGGTTCGCATATCGCGTGGGGTCGGCGAGCGCCCAGCGCCAGGCCGGCGCGACCGCGCCACGCGCGTAGTGCGAGAAAACCTGTTCACTGATCTCGACCACGCTCGCGTTCACGAAGTTGTAGCTGTCGACGCGCTGCTGCAGCAGCGCGAGCCACGGTTCGACGACGAGCTGCACGCGCGCGAGCCCGCCGTTGTAGCCGACGAGCTCCGCGGCCATCACATGGCCGTGGAACGGGCGCCGTGCGTCCTGCCCGTCGGCGGCCTGCCATTCGATCAGGATCGGCGCACCGATCAGCTTGTCGAGCGGCACGTCGGGACGCTCGGTCAGCGCGGTGACCTGGAACCGGAAGCCGCCGTGATCGAGCGACTCCCATCCGTGCAGGCTCTCGGCGACGAGCTTGTCCGCGCCGAGCGGCGTGGTCAGCCACAGAAACCGGTCGTGCTGCGACCAGCCGCGGAAGAACGCCTGGATGAGGTCAGATTGGGTCGACATGATGGGTGGGTTCGGGGTTCGCGGGGGGTGGTACGTTCAGTTCCTGGAGTCGAAGCATCGGGTTACGCATTACCGTTCGGTCAAATCGACGTCGGACAGTTTGTCCATCCGTATGAATGCTTTGCCTTTCATTTCCGAGGGCGACTGGATGTTGACATTCGCTTCGCCAAACATCCGGTAGGTGCTCCCGGGGATCTGTTGCCGCGATGCGCCCGGATCGAACGTCAACGCATCGTGCGGCACGACGAATTCGACCTTCACCGACTGCCCCGGTTTGACCGAAATCACCGACGCATAGGCGCGGGAAGCGGCACTCAGGTACTTCTCGACCAGTGCGACCTGGAAGCGCGCGCCAGCGTCGTTGCGCGCGCTGGTCAGAACGTATTGCCCGTTCAGGAGCGCGCGCCGCGGCAACCACTTCTCCGGGCCATCGATGACCACTTCCTGCGTCCCGTCGTTCCCGAACACGACATCGACCACCAGATTCCCCGCTTCGGAACGCGCGGCGAACGTCGGGTGCAGATTGATTTCCGGCGTGCCGTGATCCAGCAGATCCTGCGCAAGTTCGTAAAGAAACGACAGCTTTCCGTTGATCTCGTCGCTGGATCGATATTGAAGCTGCCCCTGGTAATGCGTTCCATTCCGATCGAACGAATATGCGAGGACCGATCCGACATTCCGGCCCGGAACCGAAGCAATCTCGTTATTGGCCAGAATCCGCTGCATCTGCTCGATTTCCGGCCGGTAACGATCGTTCAGTTCTCCCGTGTATTTTCCGATTCCCACATACTTCGCCGGCGGCATGAGATCAAGATCCAGCCCATGCGAATAGTAGGCGACACGATTGCCGTCAAACGTGAAACCCAATGGAGGCGCAGGCTTGATCTGCCCCGGGCTGCTCCGGATTTCGAAATGACCATGCTCGTCGCGCGCAGACGCCATGTCCGTCGCGCAGGGAAGCAATGCCACCAACACCAGGATTCGTATAACGCGCATCACGTCAGGGTCACTTCCCCGTCAGGTTCACGTTTTCCAACCGATTCGTCGGCGTGAAGATCCGTCCGTCCATTTCCTGCGGACGCAGGATATCGACGTTCATCTTGCCGGCGAACACGTAGGTGCCGGGCTCGACACGGCGCATCGGCGAATTGGCGTCATAGGTCAGATCTGCGTAAGGCACGAGGAATTCCATCTTCTCGGGCTGACCGGGCTTGACGACGATTTCGCGCCGATTACGACGCGATGTGTCGTTCAGATATTTGCTGACCAGCCTGACGCGGAATCGAACGTTGTCGCTACCGCCACCGATCTGCATATATTGCAGATCGGGTCTCGCAAGATCCGGCGACCAGTGATCCGGGCCGTCAACCGTCACGTCCTGCTTGCCATCGTTCGCGAGCGTCACATCGACAGCCAGATGTTCTGCCGTGGACCGCACCGAAAATTCCGGATGAAGATTGATCTCGGGCGTGCCATGCGCCAGCAGATCGTGGGCAAGGTCATAAAGCACCGAAAGGTTCTCGTTGAATTGATCGTCGAACTGATAGTTGTACGTGCCCTCGTAATGGTGGCCGTCCTTGTCGAACGAATAGACGAGCACGGACCCCTTGTTGATTTCGCGGATCTGGGGGATTTTCCTGCTGCTCAACGTCGCCTTGACCATATCGACATGCTGGCGATAGGTTCCCGTGAGATCCGCCGTATATTTCCCGATTCCGACGTAACTCGATGGCGGCATCGGGTCGATGTCCCGCCCACGCGAAAAGTACGACACCGTTCGACCATCGGCCGTGAAGACCATCGATGGCGAAGGATTGAGCTGTCCCTGTCCGCTACGAATCTCGAAATAATCCGGACGATCATGTGCGAGCGCCATCTCCACCACTCCGAAAGAAGTCATCGACACCACAAAAAAAAGGAAAGAACGCATCATTTCAGCACTTCCCAGTCAATTCCGGTTTTTTTGTTGAACCAGTCACGGAAGCCATACATGTAGTACTTCGGAATTTCCGGTTTTTCCGTGAACATTCCGCGACCCATCACGTTCGTCTCGGTCGTGCGCTGCCAGTTGTCGTCAAGTTGCGCCATTTTCAGGTCGACCAGATGTCGTGAATTGATGTACCTTCCGAACACGGCACCGCCGTTAATAAAGTACTCATCCGGCCAGCCGAACAGGTGCCCGGTCTCATGTACGAGCGCATGCTGGGGCGACACCGGGACATACCGCTTCTGTTCTTCGTCCCACTCGACCTGCACTTCCCCCCAATTCGCCGAGTTGGCTCGCGTTACCAGCGGATAGAGATTGACCTCCGCATGGCATCGCCCAATTTGAACCAGTTCGACTTCCAGTTTCAGCTTGACCTTGCATGTACATGCACTGCCAAGCGGGCATTTTTTGGGCTGCATCGAATAGTTCCCTCTATTCAGCCCGTCCTCGATGCGCTTCTTGAAACCCGATATGGGAGCCAGCCCACCCGGCCGGTCCACGATCTGCATCACCCGGTCTTTACGGATTCCATCGCTATTGAACGGTACCGAGAACGGTTTGCCCGTCGACGGATCCATGTAGACGGCCCCGTTATTGATCCAGTACTGGTCCTTCAGGTTGACCTTGATATAGACGGTCGCCGTCACGGTCGCCGTCGCGGGCGCGTATCCGATGTCGTACGAATCCTCCGTGCCGGAAAAATTCAGCCAGATTCGCTTCTTGTCCTTGAGTACCGCCTTGCCGTCCTCTCCCGTCTGGAAATAGCTGACGCATCCGGCATCAACGGTATGAAGCTCGGTGGGAATCGCGGGGACGTGAAGATTGCACGGCCCGCTTTGCGCAGCCGGGCCTTTCTTCGGCATGCCTTCCAGTTCGCTGGACACCGGCGGCGGAGTCGAATAACCGAGCGACGGGCCGGGCGCCGCATTTTGTCCCGACGAAGCGGGTACCGGTGCAGGCATGGATCGACTCGACTCACCTGCCAACGCCTGCGGGACAAGCGGCAAGCTACCTGCTCCCGGAGCCGGCATGTCGGCCATCAAAGCCGTCGCGCCCGACGCTGCCCCGCTCCATGCCGCCCCGCCTGCCGCCCCCGCCGCACTGCCCCCCGCCGCCACCGCCCCTCTCCCCGCCGGGCTCGCCGCCAGCGCCTGTACGAGGAAGTCGCAGGGGTCGCCCTGCGGCAACACCGGCAGCGCCGGAAGCTTCACGCTCGCGGCACGCGGCCCCGGGAACGGATGCCCGCCCGACTTCACCGCGAACTGCCCCGGTGTCTCGACGATGATGTCGCCGCCCTTCAGCGTGATCCGGTTCGGCCCCTGCTGCAGCACGATTGCATCCTGCGCGAGCACGTCGACGCGCTCGTCGGTCGACGTCACGCGCACGGTCTGGTCCGCGAGAATCTCCATCGTCGACGCGTGCGCCTCGACGCTCACCGGCCCTTCGCCCGCGATCGCCTTGAGCCCGCCCGCCACGCTGTACAGGCTTGCTGCATCGCCCGTCGCCGCGGCCACGGTCGCACCGGCGCCCACGTGTGCATCGCCTTGCGACGTCACATGAACATGCTGCGCTGCATACGACACCGCGCTGTCCGGCGTCGTCACCACGATGTTCTCCGGCGACTCCATCAGCACCGCGGGTGTCGCGAATCGCTCGACGGGATCGCCGCCGTCGCGCTGCGTGCCACTCGGCTTGGTCGCGCTCTGGCGGCCCACGCTCCCCGCATACTTGCCGTCCTGCGCGGGATCGATCGCCTTCAGGAAATCCGTCAGCGCCGCGGTCGCGCTCAGGCCGACTGCCAGCGCGCCGGTGGCCGCCCGGTCGAGTTCCTGCGCGGTTTTCTCGGCGTCCTTCAACTGCTCCACGCGTTCGGCGACGTCCATCTGCGTCGACGCACCGAACTGACGCGCGGTACTCGATACCAGCACGCCCGCGCCGGCCCGCACGACGCCCCAGCCCTGCGTCGCCAGTTCGAAACCTTCGCCGCGATAGGCGCCGCGCATCGTGCCCTGCTGGTCGATCAGATAACCCTGCGCGAGGCGCGTGCCGGCAGTCGAATTGTTCAGCTCGTGGCGCAATTGCCCGGCCGCATCGTCCATCACCCAGCGGCTGCCCGGTTGCCCGTCGAGCGTTTGCGTCTGCAGGCCCGTCAGCGATCCTGAATGATTCGCGTCGCTGCCTTCGCCGGCCGAGAACGGCGGTCGCACGCGGCCGCCGTACACCTGGCCGAGGACGACGGGCGCGTCGATGTTGCCGGACTCGAAGCCGACCACCACCTCCGCCCCCACGCGCGGCGCGAACGCGTGGCCGAAATTCGGCCCGGCGGCCTGTTCGGCGACGCGGACCAGGATGCCCGACCGATGGTCGCCCGGCGCATGGCCGGCCGGATTGGAGCGGCTCGTCGTATCGGTCAGCCCGCCAGGCAGCGGCGCGACACCGCGCATCCACGGAAACTGGATGCGGACCTGGTGATCGCGCGTGCTGCTGACGCGGCCGCCCGGCTCGCCGACCACGATCGCGGTCTGCACGCCATGCACCGTCGGCCGGTCGCGATGCGGCGGCACGATCGGCGTGCCTTCCGGCACCGCGACGAAGCGGTTGCGATACAGGCCCTTCTCGAGCTCGCCGCGTCCGAACAGCTGCCCGATCTGCGCGCCGAGATTGTTGACGGCCTCATGCTCGATCGACAGCGGCACGAACCGCACGGGGCCGCTCAGATAATCGTTCAGCGTATGCACCCTGCCGACCTCGAGCGTGCGCGACGATCCGCCGCCACGGTAAACCCGTTTGGCGAGCTGCAGCGCGTCGAGACGCTGCTCGGCGTAACGCTGCGCGTCGCCGCTCGTATCGAAGCGGCCGGCACGCTGGCCGTCGTAGACCTCCCGCACCGGCAGCAGCGGCGCGTCGGCGTCGGCCGGCTGCTGCGCCTGGCCGGCCAGCGCAACGAGCTCGCTGGCTTTCCAGCTCGTCGTCACCACGCGATCCGGCACAAGCTGACGCCGATCGGAGAATTGCGTCATCACGCCGTCCGGATCGCCGACGTCCTGCGCATTGAATGCGATCGCGCTGCCGTCGGGCAGCCGTGCGTGGCGGTCGAACACGACGACCGTATGATCGCCCGACGGTGCGTTCCCCGTGTCCTGCCCGTGCTCGATGCGAAACGACAACCCGGCTTCCGACAGCTGCCGCAACACGAAATCGAGATCGGTTTCCCGATACTGGCCGCGCAGGCGGAACGCACGCAGCGGCTCGACTCGCTCGTAGCGCCGATGCGCTTCCGGGTAATCGCCGAACACCCGCTCGCAGATGCCCTCGACGTCGAGATCGACGAAATACAGGCAATTGCGGCGCAGCTGCAGCAGCGCGAGCCACGATTCCATCGTGAGCCGGTAGCGCGTGAACTCGCCGTCGCTCTCCGCATACGCGGCATGCGTGACGTAGCCGTTCCAGCAGCGCTCGCCCGCCGCCGTCGCAAGGCGCAGCCGCACGGCGCTGCCGATCAGCGGCGCCAGATCGAGAAACGGCTCGCTCGACAGCACGTCGATCTCGAACCGGAACGATTCGCTGATCCCTTCACGACCGTGAAAACGCTCGACCACGAATGCCCCCGGCATCGCGGTATCGATCTGGATATGGCGGGTCGCTTGCCCGTACCCCGTTAATGCGGCAACAAGATCCATGTCGTTTCTCGGCAATCGCGCGCGAATGCGTTTCGCGTCGGCTGGTTCGTATCGAATCGGTTCTGCGGTGCAACGGCGAGCGGCCGCCGCACGCGGGAGACAGTACGCCGCATCATTGCGGGAAGATCCCGTTCATGTTGACCTTGTACTGCAGCATCTTGCGCTGCGCCTCCATTTCTTCCTGCACGCTCGGTACGTGGGGCGCATCCCAGCGCACGCCGTTCACGTAGACGGTGCGCCAGCGCAGGTAACCCCAGACGAACGAAAACTCGCGCCCCGAATCCTGCAACGCGAGACCGCCCGTGACATTGGGATCGGTCAGCACGGCGCTGTCGGTCGGCGCATTCGCGTCCTTGGCCGCGCGTGCCTTCTGCGCGGCCTGCTGCGCGGCGTCGTAGCGCTTCAGGATATCGGCCTGCCGTGCGCTCAGCGGCGAACGCGGTTCGGGCTCCTGCACCGCGCTGACCCCGGGCCCGAGCCCGAGCGCACTCGCGCCCATCACCTGCATGATCTGCGACGGCCCCGGCTGGCCAAGCTGCCGACGCTTCCGCCACGCCGCGTGCTCGCGCTCGAATTCCGCCTGACGGGTTTTCAGCGCCTTGATCTGGTTGTAGTTCCAGACGTCGTCGTCGTCGCCGAGCGGCTTGAACCACGCGCGCGAGTCGTGCATGAAGTTGTCGTACAGCGCGCTGATCGGTGCCTCCGGCGGCCCCATGTTCCAGTCGCCCCGCACCTCGAGCCACTGTTGCCACTTCTCGTCGAGCTGCAGCTGGAAAAAATCCTCGGCGCGCTTCGCACTCGCGCGTACCACCGGACCGACGAGCGGAAGCACGGACTGCAGGCCCTGGACGATCGGCAGCACGGCCGGGGAAATGACGGCTGCCGCCTTCGGATTCTGCGTGAGCTTCTTGCTGACCGCGTTGCCCGCGTAGCGTCCCACGGTCGGGCCGCCCTGCTTCTCGCACTCGAGCAGGTCGTGCCATTCGAGCCGCAGTTCCTCGTTCGCGCTGTCGAGGTCGACGGCATCCTGCGGATACGCGGCCTTGGCGGCCAGGAACGATGGTTGCGTACGCAAGTTGTCGAGGCGCATCTTGCGCCAGCGCAGGTACAGCCCGTAGTGCGCGCGCATCAGCCCCGGCGTGCCGTGCTCCCTGGCGTAGTAGTAGTCCGCGCTCGTTCTCACGTAGGCGGAAAACGCGCGCTTGAGCGCGGGCGAGATCGCGAACGCCGCAGCCGCTTCGGCGGCGACACCGGGCCCGTTGATGTCGAGCGGAACACCGGCCTTACGCGCTTCGCGATACATGTCGAGCAGCGGTATCTGCGACAGCTTGTCCGCATCGCTCGTGCCACGCCCTTGCTCGCCCGGTCCATAACCGCCGCCGATGTCCGAATGGACGCCCGGATAGACGATCTCCTCGCGCCCGTCGATCGACGAATCGATCAGGTCGAGCGGGAACGATCCGCGCGGCTCGTGTGCTGCGACCATGTGGACGCAGCGGCGGACGGAATACGGCACCCTCATCAGTTCCTTGCGTCCCCAGCCGCCGTGCCCGTCGAACAACGTCGCGGCCGTGCTTTGCGCGATGCCGACCGACGCGACCGTATCGAACAGGCCGAGAAAGTCGTACGACACCGGCACGCCGCACAGGCTGAAATCGGCGTCGAGTGCATCGTTCAGCCAATTCGAGAACGTGCGCGCTTCAGCCGCGCCGCGCGAAAAGCCGAACACATACAGGCGGATGCGCTGCAGTTTCGGCTTGCCCTTGACCAGCAGATCGCCGACGCGCTCCTTCAACTGCGCGCAACGGGCCCGCAACGCGGCGCGCCGCTTGTCGTCCCATGCGCGCATGGTCGCGGTCCAGTTCGCCGTGTCGACTTCGCCCTTGAGCTGTGCCCAGATCGTGTCGCGATCCCAGGTGAGTTCGATCCCGTTCTGCTCGGCCGCCATCAGCTTGAGCGCGCCGGCGCTCGAACTGCCTCGCGCGTTGATGTCGCCGAGACTGCCCGGCTTCGGCGGGGTGCCGCCGAGATCGATGCCCTTGAAATTCAGGTCGACGCTGACGGCCTTCGCGAGCGCCTTGTCGCTCTTGCCGAGCGCCGCGGACAGCGAATTGCCGAACGCGTGCGCATGCACGACGTTGTGGATCTGCAGCAGCGCCCAGTTGATGCGCCCCTCGCCGGCCCACCCCGTCGCGGCGCCCGCCGCGGCCTGCAGCCCGACACCCTGGTCGCCGACCTCGTCGACGAAGGGCGTGCCGACGCCCGCCACGTAGATGGCGCTGTGATACTTGTCGCGGGGAAACACGTCGAACAGGCGTGCGACGTTGCTGTGCTTGCCGCCGGCGCGATCGCGAGCGGCGTTGTTGCGCGTGCCGTCGAAGAAGATGCCGACGTGCAGCGTCTTGCAGCAACTCATCCCGTCGTCGTCGTGCAGGCGGCGCATGATCGCGTCCTGCTCCTCCGGGGTGACGACCGCAACGTCGGGCCGGTCAGCGCTCGCGAAGCGGAAACTCATCGCGTGATCCTCTTGTCGGGATTCGGGCACTGCGGATCGCCATTGCGCAACGTGAAGTGTCCCGGACACGCTTCGGCGGGCGCCTGAAGATTTTCGGGAAAACCGCGGTAACCGGGCATCCACTGCGACGCATAGACCTTGATTCGATCGTGCGGAAAGAACAGGACCCACAGGAAGCCGTCCGAGAACGCGTCGTAGCGCTCGACCGGCACGACGCGGCTCGCGAGCGCCTTCGGATCCTTCCTGTACAGGTTGTCGTCCCGCCACTGCAGGTTGACGGTCAACCCCGGATGCCATTGCTTCGGTAACGCGACGCAGCAGATGATCGCGCCGCCGCCGCTGCCGACGCGAGCCGGAACCGCCCCGCCCCAGGTGCCGTCGACGTAGAACGCGCCGATCGGAACGTCGGTGTAGTTGAGGGCATTCAGCTTCAAGCCCATCGTGTCGGGCTCGGCCGGCGCGCTCGCCCCCCCCGCCACATCCGACGCCGCAAACGACACATCGGTGGCACGCGAGCATCCTGCCGTCCCCAGCAGGATGGCCATGAACATCAGCAGCCGAGCAGCAAACGTCGTGGAACCGGCATTCAGACTCATTTCTTGATCCTCTTGTCCGACGCCGTCCGGCGCGGATCGCTATCAACAGTGTGCTCCGTCGCATGCCGCGCAGACACGTCCGTGTCGCCGTTAGCATGCGCGCGAACCCGCTTTGCTCTATGCGGACGACGCGGCAGGCGCCCGCTCCGTCGCCAGATACCCGGCCGCCACGAGCGCATCGAGCGCGACCCGCGACGCTGCCGCAGGCGGCCCGTCGTGCCGCGCCCACGCCGCGCTCACGCACGCATGGGCTTGCGACGGCGTTGCGAGCAGCCGGCCGAAACTCTCCGGACGCTGGCGGACATGAAAAAGCAGCGTGTCGATCTTCGCGGCTTGCCGCAGTCGTTCGACCTGGTCCCCGTCGAGCACGTAGGGCTCGCCGCTG
>JABLTH010049949.1_pt1 | contig 12620 bp, 8 predicted proteins | sample 7875711 | NCBI WGS metagenome assembly JABLTH01 (sample SAMN14941262, study PRJNA633318) | bioreactor metagenome | isolation source: bioreactor | place: China | collected 2019-03-05 | reverse complement strand
TAACGTAAAGTAGCCATCCTAATTGACGGTTTATAATCCGTCAAAAGCGTAGCTATAGAAAAGTTGTTGAATAATTTTTCCATTAGTTTCATGATGATAATAATTTTTAGTGCCTCCTAAAAATAAACCACCATGGAACCATCAACCTTACCCACCCCAAAACTGCTTGACCAGGTACGCGGCAAAATCCGTCTCAAGCATTACAGCATCCGCACCGAGCAGGCTTATGTGGATTGGATTAAACGCTTTATCCTGCATTTTGACAAGCAACACCCGCGTGACTTGGGAGCGGCGGAAGTCGAGCAGTTTTTAACCTGGCTGGCGGTGCAGGGCAAGGTTTCTGCCTCTACCCAGAACCAGGCCAAAAGCGCCTTGTTGTTTCTTTATAAACAAGTGCTTGAGGTGGAACTGCCGTGGCTAGATAACGTGGAACAGGCCAAGGTGCCCAAGCGGCTGCCGGTGGTGCTGACACGCGAAGAGGTGCAAAAAGTGCTGGTGACGTTGCAGGGCACGCACTGGCTGGTGGCCAGCCTGCTCTACGGCGCCGGGTTGCGGATTCTGGAGGCGTTGCGCCTGCGGGTAAAAGACGTGGATTTCGCCCGCAAGGAGATTCTGGTACGCGATGGCAAGGGTTTCAAGGATCGTGTGACCATGTTGCCGCAATCGTTGATTGCGCCTTTGCAAGCCCACCTGGTGCGGGTAAGAGCCTTGCATGAGCAGGATTTGCAGGCCGGATACGGCACGGTTTACCTGCCTTATGCGCTTGAGAGGAAGTATCCTGCCGCGCCGCGCGAGTGGGGCTGGCAGTACGTGTTCCCCTCCGCCAACCTTTCTGCCGACCCAGTGTCTGGCGAGGTACGCCGCCATCATGTACAGGATCAGGCGATACAGCGTGCCGTCAAGCAGGCGGCGCGCAAGGCGGATTTGCCCAAACCGGTAACGCCGCACACCTTCCGCCACAGTTTTGCCACCCACCTGCTGGAAGGCGGCTACGATATCCGCACCGTGCAGGAGTTACTGGGCCATTCCGACGTTTCCACCACCATGATTTACACCCATGTGCTGAACAAGGGCGGGCGCGGGGTGGCCAGCCCTCTGGACCATCTGTAGCAAACCGTTCCCGGCGCAGTCCAGGCCCATGCAAAACCGGGTTCAATTGCCGCCAGCACCCTCCTCCATCAGCCGCTGGCGGATCAACTGCAGTTCCCGCTGGCGCTCCGCGTCGGCCACCGGGTAACGCATATCCAGCGCCTGGAGCGTATCGAGAATAATTCTGGAAATAATCAGCCGGGCGTTTTCCTTGTCGTCGGCGGGTACCGCGTACCAGGGCGCATATTCCGTACTTGTTTCGCTCAGGCATGCCTCGTAGGCTTGCATGTATTCTTTCCAGAACTTCCGTTCTTCAATATCGGCCAGGCTGAATTTCCAGTTTTTTTCCGGTTCGTCGATGCGGTCGAGAAAGCGCTTGCGCTGTTCTTCCTGTGAAATATGCAGGAAGAATTTGATAATGCGGCCGCCGTTATGGTGCAGGTGGTTTTCCAGCCCGTTGATGGATTGGTAGCGCTGCTGCCACAAGGTTTTTTCGTCCAGCAGGTGTTCCGGCAGGTTCTGCGCCTGGAGTATTTCGGGATGCACGCGGACGATCAGCACTTCCTCGTAATAACTGCGGTTGAAAATGCCGATCTGGCCGCGTTCCGGTAAAAACTGGGTGGTACGCCACAGAAAGTCATGCTCCAGTTCCGTGGCGCTGGGGTGCTTGAAGCTGTAGACCTGGCAGCCTTGCGGGTTGATGCCGGACATCACATGCTTGATGGCGCCATCCTTGCCGGCGGCGTCCATGGCCTGGAAAATCAGCAACACGGCATAGCGGTTGGAGGCATAGAGCAGTTGTTGCAGGTCGCTCAGCTTCGCCACCTGCTCGCGCAGCAGTTCCTGATAATGTTCTCTTGACTGGTAAAACGATTTCACCAGCGTCGGCCATTTCTTGAGGTTGACCTTCTCGCCCTGTTTAACCCGGAAATCTTCTGAATCAATTTTCATCGTCATTTCCTTTCGGTGTCGGGTGCGCGCAGCCGCCGGCAGGCCGCTATGCCATCAGCAAAGCCCACAGCGCCTGCACGCTGGCGATTTCTTGTTTCAGCACGTCATGCTCCAGCCGGGAGCGGCTTTCGCCCTGCAGGCGCAGGCTATGCTGGTAGCGCCGGAATTTGCGGTAGGCGTCGGCAACCGCTTGCGCCAGCGCCTCTGGCACCAGCCCCAGTTCGCCCGCCTGCCGCAGCAGGGCGATATTGCCGACGTTGCGCGCCAGCGCCTCGTGCTGGCTGGCGTGGCCGAGCACCAGCATCTGCACCATGAACTCCACGTCCACAATGCCGCCGCGGTCGTGCTTGAGGTCGAACAACTCGGTGGTGTTGGGGTGGCCGTCCAGCATTTTCTGGCGCATGGCAACCACTTCATTGCGCAGGTCGGCCATGTCGCGCGGGCGGCAGATGATGTCGTGGCGGATGCGCTCGAACGCGGCGCCCACGTCGGCATCCCCGGCGCAGTAGCGGGCGCGGGTAATCGCCTGGTGTTCCCACAGCCAGGCCTTGTGTTGCTGGTATTCGGCAAACGCCTGCACGCTGCTCACCAGCAGGCCGCTGGCGCCGTCCGGGCGCAGCCGCAGGTCGGTTTCGTACAGCAAGCCGGCCGGGGTCAGGCTGTTGAGCCAGTGGTTGATGCGCTGGCCGAAGCGGGCGTAGATTTCGCCGGCTTCCGGCGCATCGTCGTCGTAGAGGAAAATAATGTCGAGGTCGGAAGCGTAGCCCAGCTCCTTGCCGCCCAGCTTGCCGTAGCCGATGATGGCAAACCGCGGCTGCTCGCGGTGGCGGTTGCGCAACCCGGCCCAGGCATGGCGCAGCACGGCATCCAGCACCATGTCGGCCAGCGCGCTGAGGTGGTCCGACAGGGTTTCCAGTTCCAGGCCGCCGGTCACGTCCTGCGCGGCAAAGCGGAAACTTTGCGCGTGCTTGAACTGGCGCAGGGTGTCGAGCTTGGCTTCCACATCGTCGCCGCAGGCTTGCAGCCGCCGTTCCAGCTCGTTTTTCAGCGCGGCGAAATCCGGGGCGGCATACAGCACGCGGGTATCCAGCAACTCGTCCAGCAGCACCGGGTGCTGCGTCAGGTATTGCGCCAGCCACGGGCTGGCCGCGCACAGCCGGCACACCATGCCCAGCGCCTGGGGGTATTCGGCCAGCAGGGCCAGGTAATTGGTGCGGCGGGCAATAGCTTCCAGAAAATCCAGGGTGCGGCACAACGCCAGGTTGGGGTGGCGCATGCCGGCGGCGCTTTCGATCAACTGGGGGATCAGCCCGTCAAACCGCTCGCGGCTGGCGGGTGATTGCTGCTGGTATTTGCTGCTGCGCTGCATGGCGCGCAAGGCGTTCAGCGCCTGGTCGGCGGGTGAAAACCCCGCTTCTTCCAGCTGCTGCAGGATTCCGGCTTCGGCCTGCGCGTCCGGCGCATTGCGCCACAGCCCGGCAAACGGGTGCGCCTGCCCGGGTGGCGACTGGTCTTCGAACACTTCGTTGAAGTGCTGTTCGACAAGGCCGCGGTGCCGGTCCAGCGCGGCAACAAACTCATCCCAATCGGCAAACCCCATGCCCAGCGCAATGCGGCGGCGGTTGTCATCGTCTTCCGGCAATTGCTGGGTCTGCGCGTCCTGCAGGTATTGCAGCCGGTGTTCCAGGTTGCGCAAAAACACGTACGCCGCTTGCAGCGCCGCCACGGTTTCCGCCGGCACCAGCCCTTTGTCCGCCAGCAGTTGCAGCACCGGCTGCGTGGCGCGAATCTGCAATTCGCGCTGCTGTCCGCCGCGTATCAGTTGGAACACCTGGGCGGAAAATTCGATTTCGCGGATGCCACCCGGCCCCAGCTTGATGTTGTCGTGCATGTCGCGGCGCGCCACTTCGCGCTTGATCTGCGCCTTGAGGTCGCGCATCGAGGCAAACGCGCCGAAATCCAGGTATTTGCGGAACACGAACGGCCGCAGCAGGTCCTGCAGCGCCTTGATCTCGCCCGCATCGCCGCAAATAGCGCGGCCCTTGATCCAGGCGTAGCGCTCCCATTCGCGCCCCTGCAACTGGTAATACTCCTCCAGCGCGGCAAAGCTCGACACCAGTGGCCCGGAATCGCCATCCGGCCGCAGCCGCATATCGACGCGGAACACAAAGCCGTCGGCCGTTAGTTCGCCGATGGTCGCAATCAGTTTCTTGCCCAGCCGGGTGAAATAGTCGCGGTTGCTGATCGATTTGGCGCCGTTAGTATCGCCGTCTTCGGCATAGGCAAAAATCAGGTCGATGTCCGACGACACGTTCAACTCGCGCCCGCCCAGCTTGCCCATGCCGATCACGATCAGCCGCTGCCGGGCGCCGCCCTCGCCTATCGGCGCGCCGTATGTCTGCTGCTGCCAGGCATCCAGCTTTTCCACCGCGACATCCACCGCCACCTCGGCCAGCACGGTGCAGGTTTCCACCACTTCGGGCAAATCCGCCAGGCCGTTCAGGTCGCGTGCGATCAGGCGCAGCATGACGTGTTTGCGTAGCCGGCGCAGGCTGCGTTTCAGCGCATCTTCATCGACCGCATCGACCAAGCCGGCCAGCATGTCGTCGCGGCTGTAGGGCCGGTGCAAGCCTTGCAGCAACGGCGCCAGCAGCGTTGCATCCGCCTGCAGGGTACGCAGGAAAAACGGGCTGAGGTCGCAGGCGCGGGCAAGCAGCGCGCCATCGGCAACAACCGCAGGGTGGGCGAGGATTTCGGAGAGTTCGGGCAGTGGTATCATGACCATATGATACTCAATCGCAGCGTCTTCTTCATTTCCGACGGTACCGGCATTACCGCCGAAACCATGGGCCACAGTCTGCTCGCCCATTTCGGCAACTACCATTTCCACCCGGTGCGCCTGCCGTTCACCGACACCCCGGAAAAAGCCCACCAGGCGGTGGCGCGTATTCTCGCCACGCAAGCGGAGGAAGGCGTGCGCGCCATCCTGATCATGACGCTGGTGAACAGCGAAGTGCGCAAGATTTTCGAGGACTGCGGCGCGTTGTGCCTGGACCTGTTCGGCACTTTCGTCAGCCCGCTGGCGCTGGAACTGGGGCAGGAACCGGCGCAGGCCGTGGGCATGGCGCGCGCCGTCACCAACAAGGATTACCGCGAACGGGTGGAGGCCATCAATTTCACCCTGGTGCATGACGACGGCTTGAACGACGCCAGCCTGAAAGAGGCCGACATCATCCTGGTGGGCGTGTCGCGCTGCGGCAAGACTCCCACCAGCCTGTACCTGGCGATGCAGTTCGGCATCAAGGCCGCCAATTACCCGCTGATCCCGGAAGATTTCGACCGCATGGCCCTGCCCGGCACGCTGGCGCTGCACCGCAGCAAGCTGTTCGGGTTGACCATCGCGCCGGAACGGCTGCACAGCATCCGCCAGGAGCGCCGCCCGGACAGCAAGTACGCCTCGCTGGAAAACTGCAAATACGAAATCCGGCTGGCCGAGGAAATGATGCACAACGAAGGCATCCGCTGGCTGGATTCCAGCCGCCGTTCGATCGAGGAAATCGCCACCGCGGTGTTGCAGGAAACCGGCATCCGCAAGGATTAGGCAGACGCTGGTTTATTCCGCCCCGGCTGTGGGAGCCCGATTTATCGGGCGATAGCAAACTTCGGAATCGCCCGATAAATCGGGCTCCTACAAAGGACGATCGGCGCGGCGTCCCCGTTACGCCTTCTCCGCGTACACCTGCCGGGTGATTTCGATAAAACGCTGCGCCTGCGGCGAGATGTACTTGCCCTTGCGCTGCACGATACCGTAGCTGCGGCGCGGGAAATAATTGCCCAGCGGGATGCGGGCGACCTTCTCCTGCCCGGTCAGGCAGATGTCGGTGACGATGGAAATGCCCAGCCCCAGCTCCACGTATTTCTTGATCACTTCCCAGCCGCCGGCTTCCAGCGTCACCTTGTATTCCAGCCCCTGCTGCTTGAAGGCGTAATCGACGATGCGCCAGGTGGAAAGGTGGCGCGGCGGCAGGATCAGCCCGTACGGGCTGATGTCGGCCAGCGTGACTTCCTTTTTTCCCGCCAGCGGGTGGTCCAGCGGCGTGATCAAGATCGGGTCGTAAGTCACCACCGGCTCGTAGGTGATGTCGTCCATGACTTCGATCATGGAACCGATGGCGAAATCGATCTCGTCCGCGCGCAGCATGCGCAGGCCGTCGCGCCCGGTGACGTTCTGGATTTTCAGGCGGATGTTGGGATAGGCTGTGGTAAAGCGCTGCACCGGCTCCGGCATGATGTAGAGGATGGTGGATTCCCCCGCGCCGATGGTGACCTGGCCGGAATCGATATGGCCGAAGGCGGCGGCAAAAGTTTCGTCCAGCTTGTCGATGCCTTCCACCAGCGGCTGGGCTATTTGATAAAGCACCTCGCCCTGCGGCGTCATTTTCATGCTGGTGCCGCGCCGCTCGAACAGCATCACGCCCAGTTCGCGCTCCAGCGCCTGCAGTTGCAGCGTGACCGATGGCTGGCTGAGAAACAATGCTTCGGCCGCTTGCGTTACACTACCGGTTCGCACCACTTCCTGGAATGCCCGCAGTTGTTTCAGCCGGTTTTTCTTGTAGTAATACTGGGAGTTCTGGGTCATTGTGTTGGCGGTGTATAAATATCTTCAATAATTTGCATTAAAACAATTGAGTAGTCAAATCAAACCGGCCTGATTAGCCTCGGTGCCTGTTTTGGCTGGCCTTACGGCAACGGTTTATTAAAAGTTTCACACATGGAGAAAGTCATCATGCAGCAGCAGTACGTCATTCCGTTTGAACAGTTGGGCATGGGCGATGTCGAGCTCGTTGGCGGCAAAAATGCCTCGCTCGGCGAAATGATCCAGCACCTGTCGGCGGCCGGCGTGCGCGTGCCCGGCGGCTTTGCCACCACGGCTGCCGCCTACCGCGATTTCCTGCGCCTGAACGGCCTGGATACCCGCATTGCGGCGGCACTCGGCACACTGGATATCGAAAACGTGGTGGCCCTGGCCAGCACCGGCAAGCAGATCCGCCAGTGGATCGTCGAAGCGCCGCTGCAGCCCGAACTGCACGATGCCATTGCCGAACACTACGCCAGGATTACCAGCGCGGGCGACGGCGCGTTTGCCGTGCGCTCCTCCGCCACCGCGGAAGACCTGCCCGACGCCTCGTTTGCCGGGCACCAGGAAAGCTTTCTCAACATCCACGGTCTGGACAACATCCTGCATGCAATCAAGGAAGTGTTCGCCTCGCTGTACAACGACCGCGCCATTGCCTACCGCGTGCACAAGGGCTTCATCCATTCCAATGTTGCCCTGTCGGCAGGCGTGCAGCGCATGGTGCGCAGCGACATCGGCGCCGCCGGCGTGATGTTCACCATGGATACCGAATCCGGCTTCAACGACGTGGTGTTCATCACCGCCTCCCATGGCCTGGGCGAGACCGTGGTACAGGGGGCCGTCAACCCGGACGAGTTCTACGTGCACAAGCCGATGCTGGCGGCGGGCAAACCCGCCATCGTGCGCCGCAACCTCGGCTCCAAGCTGATCAAGATGCTGTTCACCGACGCCACGGCGGCGGGGCGCTCCACCAAAACCGTGGAAACCAGCGAGACCGAACGCCGCCAGTTCGCGCTGAACGATGCCGAGGTGCTCGAACTCGCCCAGTACGCGATGATTATCGAAAAACACTATGCCCGTCCGATGGATATCGAATGGGGGCGCGACGGCCTGGACGGCAAGCTGTACATCCTGCAGGCGCGCCCGGAAACGGTGAAGTCGCAGCAGGCCAAGACCGGCGGCGTGGAGAAATTCAAATTGCTGGGCACCGGCACCGCGCTCACCACCGGCCGCGCCATCGGCCAGAAAATCGGCGTCGGCACGGTGCGGCTGGTGAAAAGCGCCAGCGAGATGGAACGCGTGCAGGCCGGCGACATCCTGGTGACCGACATGACCGACCCCAACTGGGAGCCGGTGATGAAAAAGGCCGCCGCCATCATCACCAACCGCGGCGGGCGCACCTGCCACGCCGCGATTATTGCCCGCGAACTGGGCATTCCCGCCATTGTCGGCTGCGGCGACGCCACCGACCGGCTGGAGGAAGGCCATCTCGTCACCGCCTGCTGCGCCGAGGGCGACACCGGCACGGTGTACGACGGCAAGCTGGACTATGAAATCACGGTGCAGGACGACGCCGCGCTGCCCCATCCCCCAGTCAAGATCATGATGAACGTCGGCAACCCGGAGCTGGCGTTCGATTTCTCGCAGATTCCGAATGACGGCGTGGGCCTGGCGCGCATGGAATTCGTCATCAACAACATGATCGGCGTGCATCCGAAGGCGATTTTGCAGTTCGAGCGCCTGATCGAGCCGCTGAAAAGCGAGGTCGCCAAACGCGCTTACGGCTACGCCAACCCGCAGGAGTTCTACGTGCAGAAACTGGCGGAAGGCGTCAGCACCATCGCCGCCGCGTTCTGGCCCAAGCCGGTGATCGTGCGCCTGTCGGACTTCAAGTCCAACGAGTACCGCAAGCTGATCGGCGGCGAACTGTACGAGCCGATCGAGGAAAACCCGATGCTCGGTTTCCGCGGCGCGGGGCGCTACGTGGCGCCCGATTTCCGCGCCTGCTTCGCGCTGGAATGCCGCGCCATGAAACTGGTGCGCGAGCAACTGGGTTATACCAACGTGGAACTGATGGTGCCGTTCGTGCGCACCCTGCACGAGGCCCAGGCGGTAGTCGAACAACTGGCAACCTACGGCCTGAAGCGCGGCGAACACGGATTGCGCCTGATCATGATGTGCGAGATTCCTTCCAACGCCTTGCTGGCGGAAGAGTTTTTGCAATATTTCGACGGCTTTTCCATCGGCTCCAACGACCTCACGCAACTCACGCTGGGCGTGGACCGCGATTCGTCGCTGGTGGCCGACGCTTTCGACGAGCGCAACCCGGCGGTGCAGAAACTGCTCACCATGGCGATCGACACCTGCAACCGCCTAGGCAAGTACGTCGGCATCTGCGGCCAGGGGCCGTCCGACCACCCGGACTTTGCGCAGTGGCTGGTCAATGCCGGCATCCAGAGCGTGTCGCTCAACCCGGACACGGTCACAACCACGTGGAGAAAGCTGGCAGAATAACCAGCAGCAGTTAAAAATGAGGCAGCGTTAAGGAGAGAAGATGAGTTCCATTGAGTCAGTGTCGCACGAGCATCGCGTTTTTGAACCCGGCGCCGAGGTCGCGCAGCAGGCCACGATTTCCAGCATGGAAGCCTACCGGGCCCTGTGCGCTGAGGCCGAGCAGGACTACACCGGCTTCTGGGCCAGGCTGGCGCGCGAACTGCTGGTGTGGCACAAGCCGTTCACCCGCACGCTGGATGAATCCAACGCGCCGTTCTACCGCTGGTTCGACGATGGCGAACTGAATGTTTCCTGGAACTGCCTGGACAAGCACCTGGCCACCCAGCCCGACAAAACCGCCATCATTTTCGAGGCGGATGACGGCAGTGTGACCCACGTCAGCTACCAGGCGCTGTACCACCGCGTCTGCCAGTTTGCCAACGGCCTGAAAACGCTCAAGCTCAATATCGGCGACCGCGTGGTGATCTACCTGCCGATGGGCATCGAGGCCATTGTTGCGATGCAAGCCTGCGCCCGGCTGGGGCTGACCCATTCCGTGGTGTTCGGCGGCTTCTCCTCCAAGAGCCTGCAGGAGCGCATCCACGATGCCGGCGCGCGCGCCGTCATCACTGCCGACGGCCAGTTTCGCGGCGGCCGCACCATGCCGCTCAAATCCGCGGTGGATGAAGCGCTGACCATGCCCGGCTGCGAAACCGTGGAAAAAGTCGTGGTGCTCAAGCGCACCGGCATGGATGTCGCCTGGAATGCCCGCGACATCTGGTGGAGCGACCTGGTCAACGGCCAGGCCGACACCTGCGAGCCGGTGATGGTGGGCGCCGAGCACCCGCTGTTCCTGCTCTACACTTCGGGATCGACGGGTAAGCCCAAAGGCGTGCAGCACTCGTCCGCCGGCTATTTGCTGCATGCGATGAACACCATGCGCTGGGTGTTCGACATCAAGGGCGGCGACATTTTCTGGTGCACCGCCGACGTGGGCTGGATCACCGGCCACACTTACGTCGCCTACGGCCCGCTGGCCATCGGCGCCACCCAGGTGGTGTTCGAAGGCATCCCCACCTACCCCGATGCCGGGCGCTTCTGGCAGATGGTGCAAAAGCACAAGGTCAGCATTTTTTACACCGCGCCCACGGCGATCCGCTCGCTGATCAAGGCTTCGGAACTCAACCCGGCGACGCACCCGAAAAATTTCGACCTCTCCAGCCTGCGCCTGCTGGGCACCGTTGGCGAGCCGATCAACCCGCAAGCCTGGGTGTGGTATTACGAGGAAGTGGGCGGCGGGCGCTGCCCGGTGATGGATACCTTCTGGCAAACCGAAACCGGCGGCCACGTCATCTCCCCGCTGCCTGTCACGCCGCTGGTTCCCGGCTCCTGCACCCTGCCGCTGCCCGGCATCCAGGCCGCCGTGGTGGACGAAACCGGACACGAGCAGCCGTGGGGCAACGGCGGCCTGCTGGTCATCAAAAAACCCTGGCCGGCGATGATCCGCACCATCTGGGGCGACCCGGAACGCTACAAGAAAAGCTATTTCCCCGAAGACCTGGGCGGCAGGCTCTACCTGGCCGGCGACGGCGCCGTGCGCGATGCCAGCACCGGCTACTTCACCATCATGGGCCGCATCGACGACGTGCTCAACGTCTCCGGGCACCGGCTGGGCACCATGGAAATCGAATCGGCGCTGGTCGCCAACCCGCTGGTGGCCGAAGCCGCCGTGGTCGGCAAGCCACACGACATCAAGGGTGAAGCCATCGTCGCCTACGTCGTGCTCAAAGGCGCCCGCCCGGAAGGCGAAGACGCGAAAAAAATCGTCGCCCAACTGCGCGACTGGGTCGGCCACGAAATCGGCCCGATCGCCAAGCCGGACGAAATCCGTTTCGGCGACAATCTGCCCAAAACCCGCTCCGGCAAGATCATGCGCCGCCTGCTGCGCACGCTGGCCAAGGGCGAGGAAATCACCGCGGATATTTCGACGCTGGACAACCCGGCGATCCTGGAGCAGTTGAAGCAGGCGGTGTCGTGAAACAGCAGGAGCAGCAAGGTGGTGTTATCGTTGCGAATTGGGCACCCTATTTTTTTGTTAACCGGATGAATTTTCGAGACATATGAAAAACTTCACGCCCGTTTTGTGTCCTAATTTAGGATGGCTACTTATTAGTTATGCGTAAGAGGTAGCGATGGGAGCACTTTGGTTTGACACCGGACAACTGGCTGACCATCTTCACGAGCTTGTTGGCTACAAGGCGGGCGTCGCAGTATCGCTTCAAGAGCTTTGCGACCTACTGTCTGGCTCTGAGTACCCAGATCGTGTGCTTGAATCAGAAGAGCAAATGGTTCGTATCCGATCTGAAGACTACGAAGACCTGTACTTCACGATACTCCACAGAATTGGCCACACCCCAGAGAAGCACAACGGCATCCTCGACCTGTTTGCCCTAACACGCCGACTGGGACGAGAGAACGGGAATGCCTTCATCGAGACACTTCAGACAATCTACTCTGAAGGGATGACTCGACTCATTGAGAAAGCACATAGAACTGGAAAGAAATCACTTGACCCAACATCGCTGATCGTCTCTGCGCGTGAAGCTCTCGGCCCCAAGGGCATGCAGGCGATGTTTGAAATGATAGAGACACACGAGAGAATTAGACGACTGAGTCCCCATTCCGGTGGTCGGTGGGTTGAGTGGGCGAACGTAATTCCGCTTAGCGGTTTGTTCTCACGATCATCCGATAAAGCGGCTTATGGCGAGTTCATCGACCAACGGCTAATTGACTTCTTATCTGCGAATTCTGACCTCCTGTTCAAAATGCATTGGCGAAAGTTCGAGGAACTTGTCGCTGAGTACTTCCACCGCAGCGGCTGCAAAGTCGAACTCGGGCCGGGACAAAACGATGACGGTGTTGACATCCGCGTCTGGACTCCGCAGCAGTCAGAGTCCGACGCTGCCCAACTTCACCTCATCCAATGCAAAAGACAAAAGGAAAAAGTTGAGAAGGTCGTCGTAAAAGGGCTATACGCGGACGTCCAGTTCGAAGGTGCAGACTTGGGAGTCTTGGTTACAACCTCCTCGCTCTCCAAGGGGGCCAAACAAACAATCCATACCCGTGGATATCCAATCGAAGAAGTCGACGGCCAGAAGGTGGTCGAATGGTTGGCCGCTCTCCGAACCCCGGGAACAGGAATCATTCGATGATTACGCATAACCCTGCGGTCCACCGGACGCTGCGCGATAAAGCCGCGCAGCGCCGGTGACCTCCACGTTAGGCAACTATGAACCCTCACTCCGAAAATGAGACTTGGCTAATTGATTGCGGAGACACCGTAATCGAAAAGAAGTCGGTTCACGGTGACGCGGCGCTTACAGCCCGGTAGGGTGGGCAACTTGTTGCCCACGCGTAATCATTCTCCAAAACCAACTCCCTCCAACTGCGC
>JABLTH010141611.1_pt1 | contig 12621 bp, 13 predicted proteins | sample 7875711 | NCBI WGS metagenome assembly JABLTH01 (sample SAMN14941262, study PRJNA633318) | bioreactor metagenome | isolation source: bioreactor | place: China | collected 2019-03-05 | reverse complement strand
GCTCTTCGGTCACGTGCGCGGCGCCTTCACCGGCGCCGAGAAGGACCGCGAGGGGGTCTTCGAGTACGCCAGCAACGCGCCCGGCGGCATCGGCGGCACGCTGTTCCTCGACGAGATCGGCGACATGCCGTTCGACCTGCAGACACGCCTGCTGCGCGTGCTGTCCGACGGCCAGTTCTACCGCGTCGGCGGTCACCAGCCGCTGAAGACCAACGTGCGCGTCATCGCCGCCACGCACCAGAACCTGGAAGAGCGGGTGCGGCTGGGCGCGTTCCGCGAGGACCTGTTCCACCGGCTGAACGTCATCCGCCTGCGCCTGCCGCCGCTGCGCGAGCGGCGCGAGGACATCCCCACGCTGACGCGCTTCTTCCTCGGCAAGAGCGCGCGCGAGCTGGGCGTGGAGGCCAAGCGCATCACCGACGCGGCCATCGCGCGCCTGCAGGGCTTCGACTTCCCCGGCAACGTGCGCCAGCTCGAGAACCTGTGCCACTGGCTCACCGTGATGGCACCGGCGCAGGTGGTGGAGCCCAAGGACCTGCCGCCCGAACTGCTGGCGGCGCCCGAGGCGCGCTCCGCGACACCGCTGGCCGAAGGGTCGGCCGTCCCTTCGCCGCTGCCGACGGCGCCGGTGGCGGCGCCGGTGCCGCACGAGCCGCTGCCCAACGGCTGGCTCTCCGACCTGGAACGCGAGGCGCGGCGCCGCCTCGAAGCGGGCGAGCCCGAGGTCTGGGACGCGCTCACGCGCCAGTTCGAAGGCCAGCTCATCCACACCGCGCTCGAGATCACGCGCGGCCGCCGCATCGAAGCGGCACAGAAGCTGGGCATCGGCCGCAACACCATCACGCGCAAGATCCAGGAACTCAAGCTCGACGAGTGATCGTCAGTCGAGCTCCAGCACCACCGGCGCGTGGTCGCTCGGGCGTTCGTTCTTGCGCGGCGCCTTGTCGATGCCGCAGGCCTTGACGCGCGGCCTGAGCGCCTCGCCCACCAGGATGTGGTCGATGCGCAGGCCCTGGTTCTTGCGGAACGCCAGGTTGCGGTAGTCCCACCAGCTCCAGCTCTTGGGCGGCTGCTCGAACAGCCGGAACGCGTCCACCAGGCCCAGCGCCACCAGCTGCTGGAAGTGGCCGCGTTCCTCGGGCGTGCAGTGGATCTGGCCGGCCCAGGCCACGGGGTCGTAGACGTCGCGGTCCTCGGGGGCGATGTTGAAGTCGCCCATCAGCACCAGCTGCGGGTGCGCGGCCAGCTCGGCCTTCACCCATTCGCGCAGCGCGTCGAGCCAGCGCATCTTGTAGGCGAACTTCTCGCTGCCGGGTTCCTGGCCGTTGGGGAAGTAGGCGCCGATGGTGCGCACGCCCGCCACGGTGCCGGCGATCACGCGCGCCTGCTCGTCGGCGAAGCCGGGGATGTTCTTCACCACGTCGGTCGCCTCGCTGCGGCTGAGCAGCGCGACGCCGTTGTAGGTCTTCTGGCCGAAGCGCTGCACGCGCCAGCCCTCGGCTTCGATCTCGGCGGCGGGAAACTTCTCGTCGACGAGCTTGGTCTCCTGCAGCACGACGACGTCGGGCTCGTGCGCGCCCAGCCAGGCCAGCAGCTGCGGCAGCCGCACGGCGAGCGAGTTGACGTTCCAGGTGGCGAGTTTCAAAGCAGTCCTAAGTTACTGTTTTTATTTAACTTTATTTCTTGCAGTCTGGTCGGTACCCCCACGCATACCCCCATTTTTTTCCGCTGCGAGCCCAGGCGATGGCGCTGGGCGGCAATCTGTTGTCACCATCCTACAAGCGGTCGTCGGCACGCGTTCTTGGTTGCGCGGGCAGGGCGTCATGCGGCCCCCAGCGCCGCCGCGTTCACCTTGAGTGCAAGCGCCTGGCAACGCTGCAGCAGGACGTCGAGGGGTTCGGCGTCGTCCAAGAGCAGGCCGTCCTTGACCATGCGCTGGTAGTCCTCGGCCAGCGTCTTCCGCGCGTCGCCGCTCGGTGCCAGATCCAGTGCACCGGTGACCGCTGCGCGGTAGTCGATGGGCGCACCGTCTGGCATCGATTCGGCGAAGAAGATGCTCTTGTGCTCTGCGACGGCGAGCGCCAACGCGCGGTCCTTCGCGGCGCTGTCGGCGAAGCCGGCAGCGTCGAGCCGCGTCACGTCGTGCCAGTGGCGCGCGTAGCGATCACCGCCTCGAAAGCTGCCTTGGGCGCAGAAGACATGGATGGCTGTGGCCTTCTCCCAGAACGTGCGCTCGGGGCGCATGACCTGGGGCATGGCCGACGGAAAGCTCACGTCCGGCAAGTGCAGCGCGGCGTCGCACGCGACCAGTCGCTGCTCGTTGGGCTCGCCGGTCGATCGCGCTCCGAACTCGAGCAGGACCGAGGGCCGGACATAGCCCGTGCCTTCACCGAAGGCCTCGTAGTCGATGAAGATCTGCTCGCCTTCTGCGCGGGCCTTCGCCGGTAGCCCCTGCTCGGCGAGTGTCTTGGCAAGATCAGGCGCCAGCTTGCCGCTTACGAGTTCGGCAAGGCGCTGCCGGATCGCCTTGCTCCACTTCTTCTCCTGGCTGCGTGACGTGGGCCAGGGGGAGTCGGCCTTCTCGATCAGGTCCGGAGCGATGGCACGGATGTCGTAGGTGAGGTCCACATCTTCCGAGAAGCGCTTGATCACGCCGTAGGCCTTGGAGAGCGATGTACCGCCCTTGAAGACCAGGTGCGGCGTGTGCGGTCCGGTGAACAGGTGGTGCAGGGCCCAGACGACCCACACGTCCTTCTCGAGCAAGTGCAGGGGGCGGCCCGAACGCTCTGCAGCTACAAGCAGCGCCTCGCGCTGCTCCTCGCGCGGCAGGGCGAAGTATTCAGGCACGGATCACCAGGCTACTGACCTGGCTCGCAAGCCAGGTGGGCAGGCGCGCGCGCGCGTTGGCGACGGCCAGCAGTTCCGACGCCGGCACCCTTTGCCTGAGCTGACCGAGCGCCGCTTCGGATCCCGATGGCCCTACCCAGGCCAGCGAGCGGATGACTTCGCCCGCGGCCTGCCCTGGGTAGAGCAGTTGCCACGGCGGGGCATGCTTCAACTCGACCGTCTGCGCGCCGAGCTTGAGCTTGCGGCTGCGGCCCGAGGTCAGGAAGACCTGGCGCACCGGCACCTGGGTCGTCAGCCCCAGCGCATTCGCTGCAGCCGCGCCGTTGCCGACGACGGTTTCGCCGCGCTGGCTGGCCCATTCCTGGACCACCTTGGCGACTTCCGGTGCCCGTGCGCCGAACTTGCCCCTCACCGGCAGGACGTAGACGCCCCGCCCGGCGCGCAGCAGTTCGCCGCTGCGCGCCAGGCGCGACAGCGCCTGATCCACCGCAGCCCGGCTGCCCAGGTGCAGCAGGGCCTTGGCGGATAGGCTGGCGCCTTCCGGCATCGAGGCGGCGAGCGCGAGGACTTGCTGGGCGAGGTTGGACACGTTGATTCCTTGACTGTCAGAAGTATGAAACTAATTCTGACGCAGTTCAAGTGGATCGGTTGCTGGAGGCTTCAGGTGCGCTCTTAGGGAAGGGGCCTGTGCGCATCCACGTTCAAACTGGTTAAGCGAAACAAAATCTGTATAGAATCCGTCTAAGCGAAATCGCTGACGAGGTGACCCAGAGCATGAATCCGCCCACCAAGGACACGATCCCAGGCCTGCTATTACGCAGCATCCCGCGCGAGCTTGTGCTCGGCGTCGAAGACGCATTCAATGCTGGTGCTGCGCGCGCGTACACCGCGGCCAAGGGGATGGATGAAGGCCACCTTCCGCATGTCGTGGGCCAGCTCCGGCACTTCCACATGAACGAAGCCTTCTACCGCGCACTTGCAGCGGCAGAGGCGGCGCCTACCGCCATCCAGGGCAACGGCTTGGTGACCGGCCGCACTGGCGTCTTCACACTCGCCAGGTTCAATATCCCCGAGGGGTTCTGGATCAACGGTCGGCGCAGCCAGACCCGCCGTCAGATGGCGTTCGCAAACAAGGCCATCGAGCCCCTGGTGCAGCCGGAGTTGTTCGATCAGTATCAGCCGCCGGCTGAAGCCGTTGCGTTCTTCGTGGCGTGCTTCTCGGGGTCGTTGCAGATCCAACCTGAATCGCCCACCTCGATCCAGATCGCAGTGCCTGACCGGTACATGCGCGGCTGGCTCTTCCGCGAGCCGGTGGAGGCGTTTGCCAAACGCTATGACGCCCAAGAGCTCAGCCAAATCGATCTGGCCGTGCCGAAACTCAAGAAGAACATCGGCAAGAAGGACGTGGACGGCACCTCGTCATGAGCCGCGGTGGCGTTCAAGGATTTCAGTGTGATCGCCTCAGCCAGATGCTGGCTGCGCGCCGCCTGACCCAAGCGCAGCTGGCTTCGCTGGTGGGCGTGTCGCCCGCGACGGTGAGCAAGTGGCGCGCGGGAACCCAAGCTCCAGAGCGAGAAGCACTCGATCGATTGGCCGGCGTTGTCAATGTGACGCCTGAGTGGTTCACCAGGCCGCCGGCGGAGAAGGTTTCCTTGCCTCTTTTCCGTAGCAACGCCTCCGCGCATGTGGCTGCCCGGGCCATGCTGGAAGCTCGGATGGAGTGGGCTCAAGACATTGCGTTGGCCTTGACCGAGTTCGTCGACTTCCCGGCCTTGAATCTGCCGAGCCGCAACTTCACCGATCCTGAGCAGATCACCCACGAAGAAATCGAACTGGCCACGGCGGAGTGCCGCGATCTCTGGCGCCTTGGACGGTCAGCTGTCCAGGACTTGGCGCTGGCCATCGAGGGCGCTGGGGTCGTGCTCATCCGTGAAGAGACTGGCATCGCACAGATCGAAGGATTGTCTGCATGGAGCGCAGTTCTCGGCAGACCGCTGGTGCTTCTCTCTGCCGACAAGGACAACGGCTATCGAAGCCGATTCGACCTTGCCCACGAGCTCGGGCATCTGATCCTTCACAGGCACATCGCGCGTCCCACCGATCGAGAGCGTCACAAGGAACTTGAACAGCAGGCCCACAGGTTCGCGGGCGCGTTTCTCCTGCCCGCGGAGACCTTCGCATCCGAAGTGCGCATGCCGGTGACCTTGGACGACCTGCTGTTGCTGAAGCGTCGCTGGGGCGTATCCGTTGGCGCGATCTTGATGCGACTGCGGGCTCTGAAACTCCTGGACGATGAAGGAGCTCAGGCGCTGTTCAAGCGTCGGTCGGCGCGATGGGGCGCCAAGTCGGAACCGGGGGATGGCGATCGAGCGCCTGAGCGACCCCGCTTGCTGCGTCGCACGATCGACCTGCTCGTCGATGAGAACGTGATGCCGCTGGAAGCCATTCCTCGGCATCTCGGCCTTGCGTCGCACGATATCGAGATGCTGGCTGGGTTGCCCGAAGGCTACTTTCAGGGGCGAGGCAACGTCGTTCAACTGGCCCGCATCCGTCAGTCGGCGGATGCGCCTGCCAGTTCAGCGTCTGCGCCGAGCACCGTGCTGCCATTTCGTGACCCCCGAAGGTCTTGATCGAATCCACCGCTTGCTTGGAAAGTGAGAACGCCCCATGGCCCGGACCATCTACGACAAGCCAACGCGGGCGCTTCTCAAGGACATGCTCGCCGAGTGGAAGCTCAAGCCCGACGAAACGTTCAGCGCCCAGCGTGCGGTTGAGTGGTTCGCAAAGAACTACCCGAAGCTGAAGGCCGGCAGCATCCACGCGCACCTTGTTCAGGCTTCGACGAACGACCCGAGTCGTCGCCACCATCCGGCGACGAATGCCACCGATGATCTGCTGTTCAAGGTCGGGTCACGCGAGTACCGGCGCTACCAGCCTGGCGTCGACCCAGCGCCGATTCATCAGCCGGGCAAGACTCAGATCGCTGGCGCCGGTGGGGCGATGGTCACCGTCGATGAGGAGGACGACGATGCTGGGGCAGCCGTTGACGCCGCGCTCGCCGGCTGGACCCAGTTCGCCCTGGAGAAGGACCTGCAGCGCTACTTGGCCGATAACCTCCAGCTCATCGAGCCCGGGCTGACCTTGTTCCAGGACGAAGACATCACCGGGTTCGAGTACCCCGCGGGCGGAGGCCGCCGCATCGACATCTTGGCAAAGGACAAGTCGGGCAACTTCGTTGTGCTCGAACTGAAGGTCGAGAAGGGCTACGACCGCGTGGTCGGGCAACTGCTGCGCTACGTGAACTGGGTACGGAAGGAGCTTGCTGAGCCGGGCCAGCGCGTGCGCGGCATCATCGTTTGCAGGACGATGTCTGAAGACTTGGTCCTGGCCTGTGCCAGCAACAAGGAAGTGGAGCTCTACGAGTACCGCCTCCAAGTGACGGTGTCGAAGGTCCCCGCTCTTGAGCTCCCTGCGTAAGCGAGTAAGCCTGTTTCATGATGCTCGGTATTCACCGCCTTCGGGAGACTTGTCATGACCGTGCCGCGCCCGCTCCGCAACCCTGAGGTGTGCGTCAATCTGTGGGCCTATGCCGATGAGGCTGGCTACATTGCCCGCGTCGCAGCAAGAAGCTACGTCCTGGATGGCGACGACGCGGACAAGCTGGCTGTCTTGCATCAACTGGCCGCAACCGACTTCCTGCACGCCGAGTGGATGGGTGTCTCCAAGCAGTTCGTGATCAGCAATCCTGATGGAGAACGCATGGAAGGCGTTGCCCATGCCTCGATGTTGAACGACGGAGTGACGCCTGGAGTGTTGTTTGGGCCACTCTTCAACCAGCTCGAAGCCGCGGTGCCGAAGCAGGCGCGCACAGCGAATGGAGGCTACGAGGCCTTCTCGTTGAAGCTGCCCGAGGACCCGCTGACAGTAACGACCGTGGTGATGGAGATGGACGACGGGCGCTTGATCCCGATGGTCTCCAACAAAGACTGAACCACCCGCACGATCGGATGTGAAAGTGGCTCTTGCCGGTAGGGGAACCACATTCGCGCCGACTCGGTGTACTCGCGGCTAACGCCGTTAGGGCGGAAGTGCCGCCGCACATCACAAGTTGGACGACGGTGCTTGGAGGTTGGGCTTGCCGTGTCGACCCACGCTACCACACCGTTCTCGCCGTCAAGGTCTGCGCGCTCGCGGGGCGAGCACTTGCGGCCTGCGGCCGTCTTCGAACCCTGACGGCTGCGCTGCGGCGTGGTGCTCCGGTCTCGGGCAATCCCGCCCGACACACCGGAGTCCATCATGTCCACGTCTTCGATCTCATCCGTGGGTGCCGCCGATACGCTGCTGGTCCGCGATGTCGACGGTCAGTACCGGCCGGCGCATGCCGACGAGGTGCTGTGCCATGCACGGCGGCTGCTGGCCAACCGCGTGCGGCGCGGTGCCACGATGTCATCGCCGCAGGCAGTGAAGGACCATCTGCGCCTGGAGCTGGGTGTGCTGGAGCATGAGGTCTTCTGCGTGCTGTTCCTGGATGCGCAGCATCGCATCATCGCGCTGAAGCAGATGTTCCGCGGCACCGTGTCGCAGACCTCTGTCTACCCGCGCGAGGTGGTCAAGGAAGCGCTGTCGGTCAATGCGGCGGCGGTGATCCTGGCGCACAACCATCCGTCGGGATCCGTAGAGCCGAGCCGTGCCGACGAGTTCCTCACGCAGACGCTGAAGACGGCGCTTGCACTGGTCGACGTGCGGGTGCTCGATCACCTGGTGGTGGCCGGTGCCGACGTGTGTTCATTTGCGGAGCGCGGGCTTGTGTAGCTCAGCGCAGGCGCCGCGTTGCGGCGCCACTTGCCGGTCACGCGAGGCCGATGCGCCGGACTTCGAGCGCGAAGGCGCCGGCCTGGCGTTCGGCGATCATGAGGCCGACCTGGCGGATGCGGGCAGGGTCGAGTGCCGGTGCGCCGGGGACCTCTCGGCCGCGGAAGGTGGCGCGGAACGTGGACAGGGGAATGTGCAGCGTCTGCCAAGTCGCGCTCGGGTCAAAGCTGGCCTGGTAGTTGATGCTGTCGAAGGCATCGTCGGTCAGCAGGTTCAGCTTGAAGCGCTTGGCTGTGGCGCGGGCCTCGACGAAGCAGGTCTGCGAGCCGGGTTTGCCTCGGTCGGCGGGCGTTGACCGGATCGAGGCGAAGCCTCCGTTGCGTTCGAGCGAGACGTTGCCCTCGAAGATGGCGTGGCCGGCCGGGTCGTGTCTCAGTCGGCTGCTTGAGATGCCGCCCATCACGCGGTCGTCGATCGCGTGCCACTCGGTGACCGCGGCAGGATCACTGAAGTCGAACAGCAGCCACGTCGAGTCCGGGTCAGTCATGGTGCGATTCTCCGGCGCGGGTGCCGCCGCCGTGGCTGGCAAGATGCGTCCAAAGAAGGGAGTCAGGGATGAACCTTGGTGAACTGCAGGCTGAGTTGCGGCACTTCGCGGCAGAGCGCGACTGGCAGCCGTTTCACACGCCCAAGAACCTGACCACGGCCCTCATGGTCGAGGCGGCCGAACTGGCAGAAATCTTCCAGTGGCAGACGCCTGATGAGTCGCGGCTTGCGCACGCGGATGCCGCAGCCAAGCAACGCATCGGCGAGGAGGTCGCCGATGTACTGCTCTACCTGCTGCAGGTGGCGGATCACTGCCAAATCGATGTGTCGCAGGCGGTGCAGGACAAGCTGACGAGAAACGCAGTCAAGTACCCGGCGAAGCGCGCGATCCCGCGGGTGTCACCGACACGCGCATCGGTGCCCGGTACGCATGTGCTGCTGGACTACGAGAATGTCCAGCCGAGCGATGCCGAGCTGCGGGCGCTGGTCCCGGATCTGGGCCAGGTCTGGGTGTTTCATGGGCCGCACCAGCGCGAGGTCGAGAAGCGTTTCGCGTCGTTCGGGACCGCTGCCACGGCCGTGCCGATCAGCAAGACGGGCAAGAACGCGCTGGACTTCCATCTCTCCTTCTACATGGGCTACATCGCGTCGCGGAATCCCGACTCAAAGATGGTCGTCGTCGCCAACGACAAGGGCTACGAGCCCATGCTGGAGCATGCGAAGGCGATGGGCTTCGTGGTGCGCAGACAGCCACATGGCGAGGTGAAGCCCCCTGCGAAGAAGGCCACGGCGAAGAAGGTGGCCGCCAAGAAGGCGCCGGCAAAGAAGGTTGCTGCAAAGAAGGCCGCGGCGAAGAAGGCTGCACCCAAGCCTGCCGCCGCGATGAAGCCAGTCGCCAAGGTGCCGGCGTCGTCGCCATCGGCGAAAAAGGCGTCGCCGCCGAAGGTCGTGCCTGCCAAGAAGGCGCCAGCATCCACATCGGCTGGGGCAAAGGGCGTGGCGGCTGGGCCAGGCAAGGTGTTGGCCGTTCCGGCCTCTGTCGCGCCGAGTGGCCCTGGCGCCCTTCCTGAGTCCCCGTCGATGAAGAAGTCGGTGTCCGACGCCGACATCAAGAGGATCACCGAGAACCTTCGCAAGTTCGGAGTCAATCGCCCAACGAAGCCGGCCGCGCTGCGGCGCTTGTTGAAGTCGCTGCTCGCCGCCGAGACCGGGGATGCCTCGATCGAGGTGGCCGTGGGCAAGCTGGTTGCGGCCGGCACCGTGGTCATCAACGCCGACAGCGACGTCAAGTACCCGTTGTTCGAGTCCGCTTCGGGGGCCGGAGCCGGCGCGTCGTAGGGCTCCGCTGCGCGGTTCGCCGGGGTTCGGGTCCGATGCGACCTACATGAGTTCGAAGGGCGACAGGACTCCGGCGAGGTGGTCCGGGTGCTGCTTGTCGATGACCAGCCAGAGGGTAGGTCCCTTCTGAACCTTCGCCCGCTCCAGCACCTCGGTGATCTTCGTGTCTTCGTGCAGCAGATCTGCCTCACGCAATCGGACCAGCTGCATGCCAGCTGCCTTCGCATCCTGAATCGGCTGGGCGAGGCGATCCTTCTTTCCATCACCGTTCAGGAACTTGGCGAGGCCGATCTCCGACACGAGCCACCACGACCTGCCGATGCGCACGGGCAGGAAGGAAAACGAGTGCATCAACATGAGTTGCCGGGCCTGAGCGACCGGTTGCCAGGGCTCAACGGTCATCGGTGACTTGACCATCACATCCTTGACCTTCCTCTCGAAGTTCGCCATCAGTGCTTCCTCCAGTCCGATGCTCAGCTCGATGGCGGCTTCGGTTGCGTGGCGCGCGTAGGCGCCGATGTGCATTGCGTCGTTGCGGGCCGTCTGGACCGTCTTGAAGAGCGCCTCGAAAGACTTGAACGTGGACGGGAAGCGCTCCGGAAGGTCTGTCAACGTCGGCGAGTTCGCGGCGCAGTCGGCGAGTTTGGGCTTGTACTGCTCCAGGACCCACTGTTTGCCGAGCAGCCTTAGGCCCAGCGCTTCAAGGGCGAAGCAGATTGCGCCGAAGCCTTCGGCATCGGCCAGCGCGGCGTAGCGTGCCTCGCGGAAGCGGTCGCGGTATTAGACGCGCTCGCTTGGCGTGAGGTCCTTCGACAAGGAACCTGGTCGGGGTGTTGGACTGGGGGGCATGCAGTGGCCTGGTTGGGTCGGCGAGAGAGGATGGTAGTTCTCGTGTATGGGCTGGCTTTGGCAGCCGTGGCGGCCTCTGTTGCCGTGGTGTTGATCGGGATACTCGTCCCGGGGCGTGTCCCCGCTGCGCGGGGCCGGGCTGTTGCGCTGCGCGTCGAGCCGCTGGCAAAGGCCCAGCGTCTCGCCCCTGTCGGGCTGCCATCCCTCACGCGAACACGGCTAGGCCGGCGATGCCGGCTGAGACACGCGGCGGCCCTTTCCCGTGCCCGGGGATCGCGGGCCCTGTTTCCCTCACGCTGCGCGTGAGCGAGGCCCGCTTGGCGAACTGACCGGCTTGCAGGTCGCTGCGCTGCGCTCCGCTCGGTGCGGCGCCGGCCAGATCGCTACCCCGGTCACCCGCCAGGCCCGGAGCCGGGCCGCTGAAGACCGGGTGCGGTGGAGTGCTCGCAGCGGCTCGACCGCCGCGCCAGATGATATGACCGTCTTGGACGCCAGGCGCTGGCGGGCGGTCGCCGCGCGTCACCTTGGTCGCCCGCGAGACGAGGTTCACCATGAAGGAAGCGGCGCTGTACGTAGGCATGGACGTTCACAAGGCCACGGTGGCTATCGCCGTTGCAGAACCGGGTCGCGAAGGCGAAGTTCGCTTCGTCGGCAACGTGGCGAACAAGGCCACGACCGTTATCGCGCTGCTTCGCAAGCTGCAGGACAAGCACGGCGCGATCGAGTGCGCCTACGAGGCCGGGCCGTGCTCGTACACGCTGTATCGCCAGCTGACCACAGCGGGGCTGGACTGCATCGTCGTTGCGCCGTCGAAGATTCCGACATCGCCAGGCCGAGTTAAGAACGACTACTGAGATGCGATCAGCCTGGCGAGGCTCCTGCGCGCCGGCGACCTGACTGCGGTGTGGGTGCCCGAGCCGATCCACGAAGCCATGCGCGATCTCGTGCGAGCTCGGCACGCGGCGAGCTTCGACGTCAGGAAGGCGCGGCAACGCCTGCAGAGCTATCTGCTGCTGCGCGACCGCCACTACGCGCTCAAGATGTGGGGCTTCCGCCATCGCGAATGGCTCAGTCGGCAGCTGTTCGAGCACCAGGCCCAGCAGATCGCCTACCAGGGATACCTCAACGCGCTCGAGCAGGCGGAAGCTCGGCGCACGCAGCTCGAGGAGCAGATCGCGCAGCTGCTGCCGAGCTGGTCCTTGGCGCCCGTCGTCACCGCGCTTCAGGCGTTGCGCGGCGTGGCGCCGATCATTGCCGTGAGCATCGTCGCCGAGATCGGCGATGCCTCGCGCTTCGACTCGCCGCGGAAGCTGATGGCCTATCTCGGGCTGATCCCCGGCGAGTACTCCAGCGGCGCATCGATCCGCACGCGAGGCATCACCAAGCAGGGCAACAGCGTTCTGCGCTCATTGCTGTTCGAGGCCGCGTGGGCCTACCGCTTCATGGCCAAGGTGAGCGTTGCGATGAAGGCGCGACGACCCGACGACATTCCACAGGCCGCGATCGACATCGCCTGGAAGGCGCAAGTCCGGCTCTGCGGCCGCTACCGCCGGCTGCTCGCCAAGGGCAAGAAGAGCCAGGTCGCGATCACCGCAGTGGCGCGCGAGCTGTTGGGCTTCGTTTGGGCAATCGCCATCGCAGCGGGTCCGACGCAGCAAGTCGCCGAGCAAGGTGCGTAGCACCAGCACTTGAACTGGATGAACTGATCAATGCGGCCATCGGGCAGAGCGCACGGGCCAGGTTTGAGAGGGAACCCTCGGGCAGCGACTTGGAGCCACCGTCGTGTGGATCTCCGACGCCAGATAGAGGCAGCCCTCCGACGCATGGTTATCGTGAGGCTACCCAACGCCCGAATGAGAGTTTGAGCAACCGTCGCCGATTGCCCGAGCGCTCTGCCCGATGCCGCAAGGAAGGCACGAAGACCGGAAAACAGCCAACAAGTAGAAGGGACGGCGAGCAACTCTCACGCCTCGTCCCCTCGCCAACTTGACGAGGGGAACGGTCATGAGAGTCGCTGCGCTTGGTGGCACGTCGGCCGCAGAGCCGCCGCTGCTCGTGAGCGTTCGGCCGACTGCGCTGCAACCGCTGCGCCAGGCAAGCTGGCACATCGGCCGCGACGCTGCGCCGACCGTGGGGAGGGGGGCAGCCCGTGCGCCAGTCGTCCCACCGCGCTCCCCCCACGCGCCCCCGTCGAATTGCGAGGGGGACTTGTGGGGGGATCTTCAAGCG
>JABLTH010021830.1_pt1 | contig 12623 bp, 12 predicted proteins | sample 7875711 | NCBI WGS metagenome assembly JABLTH01 (sample SAMN14941262, study PRJNA633318) | bioreactor metagenome | isolation source: bioreactor | place: China | collected 2019-03-05 | reverse complement strand
GCGGCATCCGCTTCGGCTCGCCGCGCCACCCCCGAAACGAGAAACCGGATGGAGCAAAAAAAAATGGGCGCAATGCCCATCATTCGCTCACCCATCTGAGGATGACACTTTTGAATAGACTTGGATTATACGCAGATTATGTGCAAAAGGCAAAAGGCCGACCGGGCAGCCACGCCACCCGGCTTTGCGCCTTTCACCGCACCTCAGCGGTTGCCACCGCGCTGGCCGCCACCACCACCGCCGCCACCGCCGCTACGACCACGCGGGCGCCGGTTGGCGCCACCGGATTTGGCCGCCTTCGGCATCACGTTGCCGTTCACATCGCCGCCACGTCGCTGCTGTTGCTGGCGACCGGCACCACCGCCGCCGCCGGCGCCAGCCTTGCCGCGCCCACCACCCTTGTTGCCGCCCTTGTTGCCACCCACCGGCATGGCTGCGCCGGGAAGGCTCACACCGCTGGCAAGCTTGGAATGCGAAGTCAGCAGGGTGGGACCGTGACTGATATATCCCATTGAAGTCTGCATCGGGTCCGGCTGGCCACGGCCGGCACCATTGCCCCGGCCGCCTGCCGCACGCTCGAAGCGCGGCAGGCCGTCCATGCCGGTCGGCATCGGCATACCTGCCAGCGCCGCTTCCTCGCGCTGCTTGCGGCCGCCGACCTTGGTCACACCCTTGCTCGATTGCTCGCCCTTGCCGGGCAGCTTGAGCCCGATGCCGCTCATCAGCGCGCGTACCTCTTCGGCCTCCAGCTCGTGCCAGCGACCGCGCTTGAGTCCGCGCGGCAGCAGGAACTGTCCGTAGCGCGTGCGGATCAGGCGCGACACCGTCAGCCCCACCGCCTCGAACATTCGGCGCACCTCGCGGTTGCGCCCCTCGGTCAGGGCCACGTGGTACCAGCGGTTGATGCCCTCGCCGCCGCCATCAGCGATGCGCAGGAAGCTCGCCTCACCGTCGTCGAGCTGGATGCCGTGCAGCAGCCGCTGGCGATCGGACTCGGCCAGCTCACCCAGCGTGCGCACCGCGTACTCGCGCTCGACGCCGTAGCGCGGATGCATGAAGCGGTTGGCGATGTCCCCGGAGGTGGTGAAGATCAGCAGGCCTTCCGTGTTGAAGTCCAGGCGGCCGACCGCGACCCACTTGCCGGTCTTCATGCGCGGCAGGTTGTCGAACACGGTCGGGCGGCCTTCCGGATCCGACTGACTGACGATCTCGCCGGACGGCTTGTGGTAGAGCAGCACGCGCGGCGGCTTGCTCGAAATCTTGCGGGCAATCAGCTTGCCATTGACGCGGACCTGGTCGGTCGGCAGGATGCGCTGGCCGATATGGGCCGGCAGGCCATTGACCGACACGCGCCCCTGCAGGATCAGTTCTTCCATCTCGCGGCGCGAACCCAGCCCGCCATCGGCCAGCACTTTGTGCAGCTTGGGCGCATCATCGTCGGCCGACAGTTCGCGCACCGGCTTCGCCTTGGTGCGCGGCACCACGGTCTCTTCCTGGTCGAACTGGTCCGAGATCACGAAGCGGAACAGATCGTCGGGGCTGCCAGTACCCTTGGGCGCGCCCTGACGCGGCTGCGTGGCCTTGCCCTTGGCCTGCGGGCGGCCGCCGGCCTTGGCCGACTCGCCGGCCGGCTTTGCCGCCCGCCCCTGCTGGCCTTGTCCCGGCCTGCGCTTGCGCGCACCACCTTCGCGGCCACCCGGCGCGGCCGGCACCGGCTGCCCGTCCTGGCCCGGCGCAGCCTGTGCCGCTTCGGCACGGATGGCCTCGGCTTCCGCGTCGACCGCTGCAGCCTTGCGCTTGCCGCGGCTGCGCCCTGCCGACTTGCCGCCTTGAGCCGACGCCGCCGGCGCAGGCTCGCCAGGCGCGGCATCGCCGCCTTCGGGCGCCGCGCCACGGCCGGCCTCTCGATCCTGCGCCGCCTGGCGGCGGCTCGCCACCAGATTGCGCAAGCCGCGCCGCAGGCCCTTGCGGCGTGCGCCGCCCTCGGGAGATGCGCCGGACTCGGCCGCACTGCCGGCATCGCTGCCCGGCGCATCCGCGTGGCGGACGTCTTGCTCTACAGAATCGGACAAAGTATTCACAATCGGATGTTGCATGGGTTCAGTTAGGCAGGCGCTCGTCGCGCGCATCGCGCTCGCCGTCTGCCGGCGTGAGAGCATCGGCCGGCTGGGCGGATGCGGTCTCGGTATCGGGTACGCCGTCGGCCGGCGTCCGCGCGGACGCCTCGGCGGCATGGCTGGCTGGCTCAGGTATCTGCCGCACAGCCTGGGGAACGGCGTCAAACCCGGCGGGAACCTGCCCAGGTGCGGCTTCGATGATCGCCTCGGTAAGCGTCGCCGGCGCCAGGCCGCCGGCGACACGGCCGGCCTCGGCGACCGTCATGCCATCCAGGGCCAATTGCCCCTCCGCATCCTGCCCGGCGGGCACGCCGGCCTGGCCAAGCGACTCGAAGTCAATGGCCTGCTGGTCCAGCAAGGCCGCCTGGATCTGCGCTTGCGCATCCTCCAGCTGGGGCAACTCGTCCAGGGTACGCAAGCCGAGATCATCGAGGAAAGCCTTGGTGGTCGCGTACAGCGCGGGCCGCCCTGGCACATCGCGATGGCCGATCACTTCGATCCATTCGCGGTCCTCGAGCCGCTTGATCACCTCCGTGCTGACGGTCACCCCGCGGATCTCTTCGATGTCGCCGCGGGTTACCGGCTGCCGGTACGCGATGATCGCCAGCGTCTCCATCACCGCGCGCGAGTATTTCGGCGGCTTCTCCGGATTCAGGCGATCGAGGTATTCGCGCATGCCGGGCCGGCTCTGGAAACGCCAGCCACTGGCCAGCGCCACCAGTTCCACGCCCCGATCACGCCAATCCAGACGTAACTCGTCCAGCAGCACGCGGATGGTGTCGGCAGCCACCTCATCGGCGAACAACCGTCGCAGTTCCGCCACGCGCAAGGGCTCCTGCGCGCAGATCAACGCAGTCTCGAGGACGATTTTCGCCTCTTGGGTATTCATATACGGATGTGTGCAGCCTGTCTTTGCACCTGCCCCCGGCGGACCGCCGGAGGATTCGGGGATTTCGGATCCAGCGAGGCCGAAGCGCCATCGCCATCTCATTGCGCGGCCGGCCGGCATGCCGTCCGCATGAAAGCCGCGCGCCCATCTTATTCTGCTTCGGGTTGCCGGGTCAGTCCGGCGGAGAATTGCCCTGCTGCCGGCCTCAGCGCCGGCCGAAAGGCCTCTTGCGTTGCACCGCCCTTCTGGAGCGGCGGATCGGCGCGAACGGGTCCAACCCCTTCCGCCGCAAGAACGATGCAGTCATCCGCACGGTGTTGCGCACCTCCCGTCGCGCAACGCCCAGCCGGTCTTTTGAACCGGAGATCTTGTCAACCGGCATGGCTTGCTGCGAGGTGGCTACGTCCGTCAGGAACATTCTGCCCGGACTGGCCTCAGGACGGCCGTTCGAGTTGCCCGGCCATGCGCGCGGCAGCGCCAGCGCGATAGATACTGCAATGCTGCCGATTGTAGGGCATTCCGGCCCGGCGCTGCAACCGCCCATCACCAGCGCGGCGCCTTCGGCACACCCGACAAAGTGCCTCACGCATCACCAAAACAGAAGAGCCCCCTTCAGAACACCACACAGAAGCCGTGTGCGGCGAGCGTGTGCGGCAACATCGCCGCCCGCACAAGCCCGGCCGCACCAAACCCCATCACTGCCACGCCGGCACCGACGCGCACCCAGGGCCGGCGCGACCAGCCGCGCAACGCGCCGGACAGGCCGGACAACATCAGCAGGTTGGGCAAGGTCCCGAGACCGAATACCCCCATCAGCAAGGCCCCCGACAACGCGTTGCCGGCAAGCAACGATAGGGTGAGCGCACCGTAAACCATGCCGCACGGCACCAGCCCCCACGCCAGACCGATGCCGAAACGCCTGAGCAAGCGCGGGCGGACCTGAATCGGGGCGGACGGGGCACCGGCGCGCCGCCCGCGGCGGCGGCCTGCCAGGGCTCCGGCCCCACGCGCCACCAAGCGCTCCAGCGCGGCGAACTGCGGCGCGCGCCCGGCCAGCAGCCACAGGCCGGTGCCCAGCAGGACCATGCTGCCAGCGGCAAACAGGCCGCGCTGCAGCGGCAGGTATTGGGCTCGCCAGGCACCGGCGCCGACCGCGCCCAGCGCGGCACCGAGCAGCATGTAAGTCACCACCCGCCCCGCATGCATGGATAACTGTTCACGCAACCAGTCCCGCGGCCTGCGCAGCACGACGACCGGCGCTTCCGCCTGCGGCCGCTCGACCGCCAGTGCAATGCCGCCGCACATGGCTGCGCAGTGCACGCCACCCAGCAAGGCCAGCAGAAAAACACTGAAAAAGACCGCCGCAGTCAACTTTCGCTCCCCTTCGGATGCCTTCACACAGTAAAATGCAGAAATTGCGCCCTCGCAGCTCAACGACAATAGGCCCCGGCTTGCTCAATTCCATCCCCGTCACCGCGATGTCGCCCCGTTGCTCGTCCTGCTCGCTCGGACACCTGTGCGTGCCGGTCGGCATGAACCGCAACGACATCGAAAAGATCGACTCGCTGGTGAAGGAACGCGTGCGAGTCCACAAGGGCGAGACGCTCTACCGGCTCGGCGAACCCCTGAGCGCAGTCTACGCGGTGCGCTTCGGCACCCTGAAGACACACGTGACGATGGAAGACGGGCGCTCGCAGATCACCGGCTTCCACCTGCCGGGCGAAGTCGTCGGACTCGACGGCCTCGGCGAGATGCAGCACGCGTCGGATGCTACCGCACTGGAAGACACCGAGGTCTGCGTGATGCGCTTCAACGACCTGCAGACCCTGTCGACCACCGTGCCGTCGCTGCAGCAGCAGTTCCTGCGCATGATGAGCAAGGAGATCACGCAGGACCAGGTCATGCTGCTGACGCTCGGCTCCATGCGCGCCGAGGAGCGCCTGGCCGCCTTCCTGGTCAACCTGTCCGAGCGCCTGTCGGAGCGCGGCTACTCGTCGACCGAGTTCGTGCTGCGCATGAGCCGCGAGGAAATCGGCAGTTATCTCGGCCTCAAGCTGGAAACCGTCAGCCGCCTGTTCTCGCGCTTCGCCGAGGCCGGGCTGATCCAGATCCGCCAGCGCCACGTCAAGCTGGTCGACGTACCCGGCATCAAGCAGATCTACGGCAAGAGCTGCTGACCAAGCCGAGGGCGCAGGCATCCGGCGCCTTCGACAGGCCCCGTTCTGCCCAGCCCTTCGGCCTGCGCGCATCCCCTACTCCAGTTCGTCGGTATCGCCGAGGCGCACCGGCATCGTATAAAAGGTCAGGGCGCTCGACAGCGAGCACAGCAGCCAGGCCAGCAGGAAGCCGATAGTGTAGACCGCCTCGCGCGAGGCCTCGACCGGCCGCCCGAACAGCCTGAGATCGCTTGGATCCACCAGCGAGAACACCGCGGCGGTTGCCACACCGGCGACCAGGAAGGCCGGCCACAGGACCCACATCAGCCAGCGCAGTCTCATGGCCGCTCCGTGGCTGTCGCGCCGGACACTGCCCGCGCCGCGCCCTGCCGCTCGACCACCAGCCCGTGCCGGCTGACGCCCTCCTCGATCGGCTTGTCGGGATGCGTCATCGCCAGCCAGATGGTCACGCCGCAGGCGGCCATCGCCGCCAGCGGCCCGCTCATCAGCAGCCAGGGCCAGGGTTCCTTCCACCACGGCCGCACGGCCTGCTGCATCGTGCCGGCGTCCGTCAATGATTGTCGGGCGGGTCCTTGCATGGCTTCGCTCCTTGCTGTTACGCACGGCGGCATCGTGGCCGCCCCGCTTGTCTGCCCTGCGGCAATCCCCTCCGCACGCCCTACAGGTCGCGCGGCACGATGAAACTGGTCGATTGGTTCACCTCGACGACATGCCCCTCCTCCTGGCCGCCCTGCACCGTCACGCGGATCTTGTGCGTGCCCTGCCGCGCCTGCTCGAGCGGCACGCGCACGCGGATGGCCAGCAGGCGGTTCGAGGTCGGTGCGAGTTCGCCGGTCGCCCCGTCGGACTCCACGCGCAGCTTGCCGAGTTCCGCACTGTCGGCGCGGATGGTGAACTGCATCGGCGCCTCGCTAGTATTGATCAGCTGCAGGCGGTAGACGTTCTCCACCCAGCGCCCCTCGACTTCGCGCCCGAGGCTGCCGCGGTCGCGGATGATATCCACCTTCAGCGGCGTGCGCAGTGACAGCGAGATGGCGAAGCCCGCCAGCAGTGCCAGCCAGATCGCCGAATAGATCATCACGCGCGGACGCAGCAGGCGCTTGCGCGTCGCCTGGGCCGACCAGCCCTTGCGCATCGCGTTCTCCGACGTGTAGCGGATCAGCCCGCGCGGGTAGTCCATCTTGTCCATCACCTGGTTGCAGGCATCGATGCAGGCGCCGCAGCCGATGCACTCGTACTGCAAGCCGTCGCGGATGTCGATGCCGGTCGGGCAGACCTGCACGCAGATGCTGCAATTGACGCAGTCGCCAAGCCCAGCGGCGCGGTGGTCGGCCTTGCGCGAGCGGCTGCCGCGCGGGTCGCCGCGGCCGCTGTCGTAGGTGACGACAAAGGTGTCGCGGTCCACCATCACGCTCTGGAAGCGCGCGTAGGGACACATGTACTTGCACACCTGCTCACGCATGAAGCCCGCGTTGCCCCACGTGGCGAAGGCGTAGAACAGCATCCAGAAGGCCTGCCAGGGCCCGAGCGCGAACGCAGCCACCTGCCCGCCCAGCTCGCGGATCGGCGCGAAATAGCCGATAAAGGTGAAACCGGTCCACAGCGCCACCACGATCCACAGCAGATGCTTGGTCGCCTTGATGCGCAGCTTGCGCAGCGACCACGGATCGCCGTCGAGGCGGATGCGGGCGAAACGATCGCCTTCGACATGCCGCTCGATCCACATGAAGATCTCGGTATAGACCGTCTGCGGACAGGCATAGCCGCAGAACAGCCGGCCGGCGATGGCGGTGAACAGGAACAGGGCCAGCGCCGAGATCACCAGCAGCACGCTCAGGTAGATCACGTCCTGCGGCCACAGCACCAGCCCGAAGATATAGAACTTGCGCGCGCCCAGGTCGAACAGCACCGCCTGGCGCCCGTTCCACTGCAGCCACGGCGTACCGTAGTAGATCAGCTGCGTCAGCAGCACGAGCCAGACGCGCCAGTTCGAGAAGGCACCGCTGACCGAGCGCGGGTAGATCTTGCGGCGGACTTCATACAACGCCTCGTCGACCGACTCGGTCGCAGGCGCTGCGGTTGCCGGCCCGCCCTTGCGGGCCAGCGGTTCCGTCTCCGGTGCATTCATTGGCTGGCTCCGGCGGCGCACGCGCCCTGCGGCGCGGCGCGATGCACTTTCCTCATCGTGACGCCTCCGGCGCGTTCGACAGCCCCCAGACGTAGGCGGTCAGCATGCGGATACGCTCCGGCGTCAGGATCTCTTCATGCGCAGGCATATGGTTGTTGCGTCCCTTCAGGATCCCCTCGACGATGGTGGACTCCGAGCTGCCGTACAACCATGTGTTGTCGCTCAGGTTCGGTGCGCCCAGCGCCTGGTTGCCCTTGCCGTTGGCGCCATGACAGGCCGCGCAGGTGGACTTGAACGTGCCCTCGCCACGTGCGGCACGGATCGGATCATAGGCCAGGCCCGACAGGGAACGCACATACTGCGCCACGTCGCCGGCGAGCTTGGCATCGATGACCGCCGAGAACGGGGGCATCACGCCATTGCGACCCTTGGTGATGGTCTGCTGGATGGTCTCCGGCTCGCCGCCGTACAGCCAGTCGTGATCGCTCAGGTTGGGGAAGCCGCGGCTGCCGCGCGCGTCCGAGCCGTGGCATTGCGCGCAATAGTTCAGGAACAGCCGCTGCCCGATCTCTCGCGCCTCCGGATCGGCCGCCACCTGCTTGATATCCATCTTCATGTACTTCGCGTAGACCGAGTTCTGCAGTTTCTCCGCGGCCTGCCGGTGCGCTGCGAGTTCGCCTTGTGTGGAGAACTTCAGCAGGCCGGCGTAGGAACCGAGCCCCGGATACAGCACCAGGTAGCCCAGGCCGAAGATGCAGGCCAGCAGGAACATCCACATCCACCAGCGCGGCAGCGGGTTGTTGAGCTCGCGCAGGTCGCCGTCCCAGACATGGCCGGTGTCCTCGACCGCGCCCTGTGCCTTGGCGACCTTGCGTTGCGAGAACAGCAGCCAGACGCACCACACGATGCCCGCCAGGGCGATCGCCGCGATGTAGTAGCTCCAGAAATCCGAGATGAAGTCGCTCATGAACTGATCTTCCTGCTAGATGTGGTATCCACATGGCTGCCCGCGCCCGCCACCGACGTCTCGTCAGGCAGTGCGAACGGCAGCATGGCCGACTCTTCGTTGGCGCGCCGGCGGCCGGCGGACCAGGCCCACCAGCAGATGCCGAGGAAGAAGAGCATCGACAGCACGGTCGAGAATGCGCTCAGCATGGCCATGGCCTCACTCCTTGGCCGGCTGCCCGCCGGCAACCGCGGTGTCGACCCGCACATTGCGCTTGTTGATGCCCAGGCCCTGCAGATAGGCCACCAGCGCGTCTTCCTCCGTCTTGCCTTCCAGCTCGGCCGGCGCCTTGGCGATCTCGTCGTCCGTGTAAGGCACGCCCAGGCGGCGCAGCGCATGCATGCGCGCCTGCACGTCATGCGTTGGCAGCACGGTCCTCTCCAGCCACGGGTAGGCTGGCATCACCGATTCCGGCACCACGTCACGCGGGTTGCGCAGGTGGATGCGCTGCCAGTCGTCCGAATAACGGCCGCCCACGCGCGCCAGATCCGGGCCGGTACGCTTGGAACCCCACAGGAAGGGATGGTCGTAGACCGACTCGCCCGCGGTGGAGTAATGGCCGTAGCGCTCGGTCTCGGCCTGCAGCGTGCGGATCTGCTGCGAGTGGCAGCCGACACAGCCCTCCCGGATATAGATGTCGCGGCCCATCAGGCGCAGCGCCGAGTATGGCTTGATGCCGGGATCGGGCTCGGTGGTCGAGTGCTGGAAGAACAGCGGCACGATCTGCACCAGGCCGGCAATGCTGACGACCACGATGGTGCAGATGATCAGCCAGCCGACATTCTTCTCCAGCGTCTCGTGCGAAAAGAAGCTTCGATTCTCAGACATGGTCCTTTCCTGGGCGTATCAGTGGGCGGTGGCCGTCAGGCTCGCCGGGATCGGTGCATCGACCGCGGGCCGCCCGACGATCGTCTTGGCCACGTTGTAGGCCATCAGCAGCATCCCCGAGAGGAAGCAGATACCGCCCGCCAGGCGGATCAGGTAGAACGGGTACTTGGCCTTGACCGCCTCGACGAAGGCGTAGGTCAGCGTGCCGTCCGGCTGCGTGGCACGCCACATCAGGCCTTCCATCACGCCGGCGATCCACATCGAGGCGATGTACAGCACCACGCCGATGGTGGCGATCCAGAAGTGCAGCTCGATCAGGCGCACGCTATACATCTGCTTCTCGCCGAACAGGCGCGGGATCAGGTAGTAAAGCGAGCCGATCGAGATCATCGCCACCCAGCCCAGCGCACCCGAGTGCACGTGGCCGATGGTCCAATCCGTGTAGTGCGACAGCGCGTTGACGGTCTTGATCGACATCATCGAGCCCTCGAAGGTCGCCATGCCGTAGAAGGACAGCGCCACCACCAGGAACTTGAGGATGGGATCGGTGCGCAGCTTGTGCCAGGCGCCCGACAAGGTCATGATGCCGTTGATCATGCCGCCCCAGGACGGCGCCAGCAGGATCAGCGAGAAGACCATGCCCAGCGACTGCGCCCAGTCGGGCAGCGCGGTGTACTGCAGGTGGTGCGGGCCGGCCCACATATAGGTGAAGTTCAGCGCCCAGAAGTGGACGATGGACAGGCGGTACGAATAGATCGGACGCTCGGCCTGCTTGGGAATGAAGTAGTACATCATGCCCAGGAAGCTGGTGGTCAGGAAGAAGCCCACCGCGTTATGGCCGTACCACCACTGCACCATGGCGTCCTGCACGCCGGCATAGGCCGAGTAGGACTTCCACATCGACACCGGCATCTCGAGGTTGTTGACGATGTGCAGCAGCGCGATGGTCAGGATGTAGGCGCCGAAGAACCAGTTGGCCACGTAGATATGCTTGGTCTTGCGCTTGATGATGGTGCCGAAGAACACCACCGCGTAAGCCACCCACACCAGCGTGATCAGGATATCGATCGGCCATTCCAGCTCGGCGTACTCCTTCGAGCTGGTGATGCCCATCGGCAGCGTGATGGCCGCCGCCACGATCACCAGTTGCCAGCCCCAGAAGGTGAAGGCCGCCAGCGGACCGCAGAACAGGCGGGCCTGGCAGGTGCGCTGAACCACGTAGTACGAGGTCGCGAACAGCGCGCTGCCGCCGAAAGCGAAGATGACTGCATTGGTGTGCAAGGGGCGCAGGCGCCCGAACGACAGCCACGGCGTGTTGAAGTTGAGCTCCGGCCAGATCAGCTGTGCTGCGAGCAGCACGCCGACGGCCATGCCGACGATCCCCCAGACCACAGTCATGATGGCGAATTGCCTCACGACGCCGTAGTTGAAGGTGTCGACGCGTGAAGACGCGGCAGTGACATCCATTCAGACCCCCCAAGACTAAGTAGTGAAAACCGATCTGGCGAAAGCGCCGATGATGTGAATGTATGAAGCCCGGGCCCCGCGTGCGTTGATCTGCATCAAGCGCCCCCCGCTGCGCGCAGAACCGAAGGCATCGGCCACGGTCGCACGCCACCTGCCACCGACCTCAGGACGGCTTGTCGTTGTCGAGCAGCACCGCTTCGGCGGGCCGGTCGAGGTCGTCGTACTGGCCGGCGTGCAAGGCCCACCAGAAGGCGCCGGCAATCAACACGACCAGCGCCAGGCTCAGCGGCACCAGCAGGTAAAGCGTTTCCATGGTCAGTCCTCCGAGGCTGGATCCGTCGCACCGGACGCGGCCGGCGCCGACAGCAGGCGCCAGGCATTCGCCACCACCAGCAGCGAGGAGATCGACATGCCGAGACCCGCCATCCAGGCCGTGACGAAGCCGGTGGCCGCCAGCGGGATCGCCAGCACGTTGTAGAGGAAGGCCCAGGCGAGGTTCTGCCGCACCACGCGGCGCGTGCGGCGAGCGATGGCCAGCGCCGTCGCGATCTCGTCGACGCCACCGTGCGCCAGCACCGCGTCCGCGCCGGCCTGCGCCAGCGGAGCGCCGCTGCCGATCGCGATCGAGACCTGGGCCTGCGCCAGCACCGGCGCGTCGTTGATGCCGTCACCGACCGCCAGCACGACCGCGCCGCGCTGCTGCAGCGCGCTCACATAGTCGCGCTTGTCCTCGGGCGTGGTGCCGCCGCGGGCATCGGCGATGCCGAAGCGGCGCGCCCACCAGTCGACCGTCGCCGGATCATCGCCGGACACCAGGTGGCAGCGCACGCCCAGGCCCCGCAGTCGCGCCAGCAGGACGCCGGTACGGGCCCGCTCGACATCGTGCAGCACGAAAGCCGCCAGCCAGCGGTCCGCTTCGCCGAGCCAGACCGTGGTGGCGCCTGCCGGAAGATCGGGCTCGGCCGCACCGTGCAGAAGATCGCCCGGGGCGCCTCCCGCCAGTTCCGCGACGAAGGACTGGCGTCCGAGCCGCAGGCGCCGCGCGCCGATGCGGGCCTCGAGGCCCTGCCCCGGCACGCTGCGCAGCGCGGCGACCGGCACCACCTGGGGCGGGGAGTCCCCCTCCCCATCGGCCGCCGTGGCCGCGCGGCGCTCCTGCGCCGCCGCCAAGGCCTGTGCGATGGGATGCTCGCTTGCCGCCTCCATGGCAGCGGCGAGCGCCAGGCACTGGTCGGCTGGCGCGCCCTGCGCCGCACGCACCTCGGCCAGCGCGAAGCGTCCTTCGGTCAAGGTCCCGGTCTTGTCGAGCACGACATCGCTGACCTGCGCCAGCGTTTCCAGCGCATGGCCGCGCGTCAGCAGCACGCCGCGCCGCGACAGCGAGGCGCCGGCAGCCGCCAGCGCAGCCGGCGTCGCCAGCGACAGCGCGCAGGGACAGCTCACCACTAGCACCGCCACCGCCACCAGCAACGCGCGCGCCGGATCGATCCAGGCCCACCAGACCAGGCCGGTCACGCCCGCCAGCAGCAGCAAGGCGGCCACGAACCAGCCAGCGACCCGGTCGGCCAAGGTCGCCAGGCGGGGCTTGTCGGCCAGCGCACGGTCCAGCACGGCGACGATCTCCGCCAGGCGCGTGCCTGCGCCGATGCGCTCGACGCGGATCTCGAGCGGGCTGGCGGTGTTGAAGCAGCCGGCCAGCACCGCTTCGCCGGCCGTGCGCCGGACCGGCCGGCTCTCGCCGGTCAGCATCGACTCATCGATCGCGCTGCTGCCGGCCTCGACCACGCCATCCGCCGGCACCACCTCGCCTGCCTTGACACGGATGCGGTCGCCGGCGCGCAAGCGCGCCACCGGCACGCGCTCCACATTGCCGCCGGCGTCCAGGCGTTCACAGGTGGCCGGCAACTGGCGCGCCAGCATCTCCGCGCCGCTGCGCGAGGCCTGCCGCATGCGCAGCTCCAGGTATCGCGCCGCCAGCAGGAAGGCGACGAACATGGTGACCGAATCGAAG
>JABLTH010051092.1_pt1 | contig 12632 bp, 10 predicted proteins | sample 7875711 | NCBI WGS metagenome assembly JABLTH01 (sample SAMN14941262, study PRJNA633318) | bioreactor metagenome | isolation source: bioreactor | place: China | collected 2019-03-05 | reverse complement strand
CGCGTAGCCCTTGAGCTTGGCCGCGAACTCCTGCAGGGCGCGGATACCGCTCTGCTCGGCTTCGTGGATCCACTGCTGCAGGCCCTTGAGCGCCTGATCGGCACCGCGCTGCTCCATCAGGGCGGCCAGGCGGGTGCGGAAGTCGACCACGGTGCGCAGGGTCGGGCGCTTGGCCAGTACCGCCTGCAGCTTGTCGTGACTCTCGCCATCCAGCCACCGGCCACCGTCGGCCAGGGCACGGCGCACGCGGCGCGGCATCGCCTTGATGCTGTCGCCGGCATGCTGCGCCTCGTCGCGCAGGGTCGGCACGATCACACCGCGGTAGTAGTCGGTCATCGCCTGGAAACGGTGGGTGAGCACGGCCTTCAGCGTTTCGGCGTCCGGCAGGTTCACGTTGGGGCGCACGTCCAGCGTGGGCGCCACGCGCAGCACCTTGGCCAGGCCCACCGCGCGCAGGCCGCAGATTACCGCCCAGCCGATGTCGAACTCCCACTTGCGCAGCGCGAACTTGGCCGAGCTGGGGAACGCGTGATGGTTGTTGTGCAGCTCCTCGCCACCGATCCAGAAACCCCACGGAATCAGGTTGCGCGCCGTGTCGGCGCTCTCGAAGTTGCGGTAGCCCGCCCAGTGGCCGATGCCGTTGACGAAGCCGGCGGCCCAGAACGGGATCCAGATCATCTGCACCGCCCACATCGCCACGCCGATCACGCCGAACAGCGCGAAGCTGATCAGCAGCATCAGGGTCGGACCCCAATACGGGTGGCCGCCGTAGACCTTGCGCTCGATCCAGTCGTCCGGGGTGCCGCGGCCGTACTGCTCCATGTCCTGCTTGTTGTCGCAGGCATCGCGGTACAGCGACACGCCGTCCCAGAACACCTTCTTGATGCCGTAGATCATCGGGCTGTGCGGATCTTCCGCCGTCTCGACCTTGGCGTGATGCTTGCGGTGAATGGCCACCCACTCCTTGGTCACCATGCCCGTGGTCAGCCAGCCCCAGAAGCGGAAGAAGTGCTGGATGATCGGATGCAGGTCCACACCGCGATGCGTCTGGCAGCGGTGGTAGTAGATCGTCACCGTGAAGATGGTGAGCTGGGTGACGACCAGCATGTAGACCAGCATGCCAACCCAGGACATGTGGGTCAGACCCGTGGTCAGGAAGTTGAGTACGGAGTCCAGCATCGCGGATACATCTCTAAGTAGTTGAAAGGCAGTCTAGTGCAGGGTCTCCGTACCCACCAGCATGGCTCGGGCGTTCACGCCGATAGCGTGACGCATTCGAAACAACGTGGCGGTTGTCTGAAAGTGGGGGCGCCGTGACAATCATGCAATGAACAAAGCGCAACCCCTGCTCCGGATCGACCGGCTATCCCGCCAACGCGCCGGCCGCAGAGCCGTGCAGGATCTGTGCCTCGACGTGGATCGTGGCGAAGTGCTCGGCCTGCTGGGCGTCAACGGCGCCGGCAAATCGACGACGTTGAGCATGATTGCGAGCGCCTTGCGCCCCGATAGCGGCACGATCCACCTGAACGGCGAGGATTTCCTCGAGCACCCGGCACTGGGTCGGCAGCTGATCGGCTGGCTGCCGGAACGTGCCCCGCTATGGCAGGAATTGACGGTGAGCGAGCACCTGCAGGCGCACGGCCGCCTGCATGGGCTGAACGGCGCCGCGTTGCGTCAGGCAGCCGACGCGATGCTGGCGCGGCTCGAACTCGGTCCGCTCGCGCGCCGCCTCGCCGGCGTGCTGTCACAGGGCCAGCGTCAACGCCTCGGCCTGGCCTGCGCGCTGCTGCACCGCCCGGCGCTGTTGATTCTCGACGAGCCCGCCAACGCGCTCGATCCGGTGCAGGTGGCGAGCCTGCGCCAGCTGATCCGCGAGGAAGCCGCGCGCGGTACCGCGGTGATCCTGTCCACCCACCTGCTGGCCGAGGTCACAGCCGTCTGCGGGCGGGTGGCGATCCTGCACGAAGGGCAGTTGCGTCACGAGGGCGCGGTGGACGCCAGCGACGTGCAGGCGCTGGAGCGGCGCTTCTTCGACATCGCGATGAACGGCCGGAGTCAGGCCGCATGAGTGCACTGGCGATGGTGCGGCTGGAATCGCGCCGGTTGTTCGTCCGTCCGCTGGCCTGGGTGCTCGGCGCGCTGACGCTGGGCGAACTGGCGTGGCGTTTCGTGCTGCTGCTGGGCAACTTTCTCGCCGCGCAGGTGAAGCTCGCTGCGCTGCCGGCCGGCCCGGGCTACACCGACCTGGTCGCGGTGCCGCTGCTCAGCAGCCTGTTCACCGGCGGACTGGTGCCGTTCGGGCTCGCCGAGCTCGCGCTGCTGGTGGTGCCGCTGCTGACCATGTCCAGCATCGCCGGTGAACGCAGCAACGGCACGCTGCCGCTGCTGCTGGCCAGCGGGCTCTCGCCCACGCGCATCGTGCTGGGCAAATACCTGGCGGTGCTGGGCTGGCTCGCGCTGTGGCTGGCGCTGGCGCTGGCCATGCCGCTCTCGCTGGCCCATGGCACCACGCTGGACTGGGGCAAGCTGGCCGCCGCCGCGCTAGGGCTGGCCCTGCTGCTCGCGCTGCTGGCGGCGATTGGGCTGGCCTGCTCCACCTTCGCCTCGCATCCGGCCATCGCCGCCACCGCCAGCCTGGTGATCACGCTCACGCTGTGCTGCGTGAACCTGGGCGCGCAGGCCGCCGGGGTGGACAACGGCGCGATCCACTGGCTGGCGCTGGGCACGCATCTCGAACCGCTGCTGCGCGGCCTGGTGGCCACCGACGACGTGCTGTGGTTCGTGCTGCTGGCGGCGCTGGCGCTGGCGCTGGCGATTCGCCGTCTTGGTTCGGATCGGGAGCGCGGCTGATGCGCATGAATCGCACCCTGCGCCGGCTCGACGGCTGGCTGTTCGCGCTGCTGGCCCTAATCGCCGTGGGCGCGGCGGGCTACCTCTCCACCCGCTACGGATATGTCGCCGACTGGACGCATGGCGGGCGCGCCAGCCTGTCGAAGGAGAGCCGCGCGGTACTGGCCCGGCTGAGCGGTCCGGTCGAGATCGTCAGCTACGCCAACCCGCAGGGCAATCTGCGCCAGACCATCGCCAGCTTCGTGCAGCGCTACCAGCAGGTGAAGCCGGACATCTCGCTGCGCTTCGTCGACCCGCAGCTCGACCCCGGCGCGATGCGCGAGCTGGGCATCACCATCGACGGCGAGCTGGTGATCCACTACCGCGGCCACGAGCAGCGGCTGGACGACCTCTCCTCCGAAGGCCCGATGACCAACGCGCTGGAGCGCCTCGCCCGCGGCGGCGAGCGCATCGTCGCCTTCGTCAGCGGCGACGGTGAGCGTCGCCCGGACGGCCAGGCCAATGCCGACCTGGGCACCTTCATGACCCAGCTGGAAGGCCGCGGCATGCGCGCGGTGCCGCTGAACTTTGCGCAGGTGAGCGCGGTGCCGCAGCACACCGACCTGGTGGTGCTGGCCAGCCCCACCGCACCGCTGCCGCCGGGCGGCGTGCAGGCGCTGGTGAACTACGTGCGCGACGGCGGCAACCTGCTGTGGCTCACCGAACCGCGCGCGGTCGGCGCACCGCTCGTCGACGATCTGGGCCTGCAGCCGCTGGCCGACGCGCTCGGCATCAGCGTACTGCCCGGCGTGCTCAGCGACGCCTCCGGCGCGGCGCTGGGGTTGGCCAACCCGCACATGATCGCGCTGGGCGACTACCCGGCCCAGGCGATCACCCGCGGCTTCACGCTCACCACGCTGTTCCCCGAGGTCGCGGCACTCGCACCCGTCGCGGGTAGTAGCGACTGGTCGAGCACGCCGTTTTTGCGGAGCGGCCCGCAGGGTCGCATCGACACCGGCAGCGAGGCCGACACCACCCTGCCGGGCCGGCCGCTGGAGTTCGGCTTTGCGCTGACCCGCCTCTCACCCAGCCCCGACAAGGGGCAGCAGCGCGCTGCGGTGATCGGCGACGGCGACTTCCTCTCCAACACCTATCTGGGCAACGGCGGCAACCGCGCGCTGGGCGAGCGTATCTTCGACTGGCTGCTCGGCGACGACGCACTGGTGAACCTGCCGCCGCGCGGCGCGCCGGACCGCTTCCTGCAGCTGTCGCAGGGCCAGTTGAACGCGGTCAGCCTGGGCTTCCTCGCGATACTGCCTCTGCTTCTTCTGGCGATCGGCGGGTGGATCGTGTGGCGACGCAGGCGCCGCTGAGCATGCGCCGCGCCACACGTCATCGCCTGATCCTGCTGTTCGCCGCCGCCGCGCTGGTGGCACTGGCCGTGTGGCAATGGCAGCGTGAAGCGGCCGAGGCGCCGGGTGCGCTGACCGGTCTCGATCCTGCCGCCGTGAGCCGGGTGGCGCTCACGTTGCAGGGCGGCGCCGCGGAGCACTACGCCAAACGCGACGGTCACTGGTGGCGCACCGACGGCACGCCGATGCGCGCCGACGATGGCCGGCTGGACGAACTCACCGAGATCGCCGCCGCTCCCGTGGCGAGTTGGCGTCCGCTGGGCGACTTCGACCCGGCTCGCGTCGGCCTGGCCAAGCCGATGGCCACGCTGGTGCTGGACGACCAGACGCTGCGCTTCGGCGACACCTCGGCCACGGGCCCATTGCGCTACGTGCAGGTCGGCAACCGCGTAGCGCTGGTCTCGGTACGCTATACGCCCCGCCCCGCGCGGCGCGATGCCATCCAGGCGGATTAGTCGGCGCTTGCCTGCCCGGCGGTGTGCCCCATATCGACGGAATTCCTTCTCCGGAGCCCCACCATGAGCAAGCAGTCCATCGGCGTCGTCGGCATGGCCGTGATGGGTCGCAACTTGGCGCTGAACATCGCCAGTCGCGGCCACGCGGTATCGGTCTACAACCGCAGCCGCGAGAAGACCGACGAGGTCGTCGCCGAATATCCGGACGCTGGCTTGGTGCCCACCTATTCGCCGCAGGAATTCGTCGACTCGCTGGAAAGCCCGCGCCGCATCCTGCTGATGGTCAAGGCCGGCAAGCCCACCGACGACACCATCGCCACGCTCAAGCCGCTGCTGGCCGAGGGCGACATCCTCATCGACGGCGGCAACACGCTGTTCACCGACACGATGCGCCGTGCCAAGGAGCTGGCCGACGCGGGCCTGCACTTCATCGGCACCGGCGTTTCCGGCGGCGAAGAAGGCGCGCTTAAGGGTCCGTCGATCATGCCGGGCGGCCCGCGCGACGCCTATGACCTGGTGGCGCCGATCCTCAGGGAAATCGCCGCCCGCGCGCCGGATGGCACGCCCTGCGTGGCCTACATGGGCCCCGGCGGCGCCGGCCACTACGTCAAGATGGTGCACAACGGCATCGAGTACGGCGACATGCAGCTGATCGCCGAGAGCTATGCCCTGCTCAAGGGCGTGCTCGGCCTGTCCAACGCCGAGCTGGCCAAGGTCTACGCCGACTGGAACGCCGGCGAGCTGGACAGCTACCTGATCCAGATCACCGCGCAGATCTTCGGCAAGAAAGACGAGGAAACCGGCCAGGCGCTGGTCGACGTGATCCTCGACCGCGCCGCGCAGAAGGGCACCGGCAAGTGGACCAGCCAGAGCGCTCTGGACCTCGGCGTGCCGCTGCCGCTGATCACCGAATCGGTGTTCGCCCGCGTGCTGTCTTCGCTCAAGAGCGAGCGCGTGGCGGCCAGCAGGCAATTGACCGGACCCGCGCCCCAGGCCTTCGGCGGCGACCGCGCGGCCTTCATCGAATCCGTGCGCCGCGCGCTGTACCTGGCCAAGCTGATCTCCTACGCGCAGGGCTTCGCCCAGCTGCGCGCCGCGTCCACCGAGTACGACTGGAACCTCGACTACGGCACCATCGCCAGCATCTGGCGCGGCGGCTGCATCATCCGCGCGCGTTTCCTCGAGGACATCACCCGCGCCTTCGCCGCCGACGCATCGCTGGCCAACCTGCTGCTGGCACCGACCTTCGCCAAGGTTGCCACCGACTACCAGGCGGTGCTGCGCGAGGTGGTCACCGCCGCGGTGCAGGCCGGCGTGCCGGTGCCGGGCCTGGCCTCGGCCATCGCCTACTTCGACGGCTACCGCAGCGAGCGCCTGCCAGCCAACCTGATCCAGGCCCAGCGCGACCTGTTCGGGGCGCATACGTTCGAGCGCATCGACCGCGAAGGCAGCTTCCACGCCGACTGGAATTGACCCCGTAGGAGCGCACCCTGTGCGCGAATGCTTCTGGCGTTGATGTAGATCGAGAGCAACAACGATCGCGCACAGGGTGCGCTCCTACCCTCGCCACTCACACCTCACACCTCGCCCCATGCCCGAACTCCCGGAAGTCGAAACCACCCGCCGCGGCATCGCCCCGCACCTGGTCGGCCGGCGTATCGGCGCGGTGACGTTGCGCCGGCCTGACCTGCGCTGGCCGATCCCGCGCGAGGTGGCCGAGCTGCTGCCCGGGCAGGTCATCGAGTCGGTGGAACGGCGGGCGAAATACCTGCTGCTGCGCACCGAGATCGGCAGCGCCCTGCTGCACCTGGGCATGAGCGGCGTGCTGCGCGTGTTGCCGCCGGACACGCCCGTGAACACGCACGACCACGTCGACATCGCCATCGACGCGGCGCCGAACAAGCCGGCCCGCGTGCTGCGCTTCACCGACCCGCGCCGCTTCGGCTGCCTGCTGTGGCAATGGCCGGGCGAAACCCACCACCTGCTCGCCACGCTGGGCCCGGAGCCGCTCACCGACGCCTTCGACGGCGACCTGCTATGGCGACTCTCGCGCGGCCGCAGCGCCGCGGTGAAGTTGTTCATCATGGACAACGCGGTGGTGGTCGGCGTGGGCAACATCTACGCCAGCGAGGCGCTGTTCGCCGCCGGCATCGATCCACGCAAACCGGCCGGCAGCATCTCGCGCGCCCGCTATGCGCGGCTCGCCGGGGAGATCAAGCGCATCCTCGCCTGGGCGATCGAACGCGGCGGCACCACCTTGCGCGACTTCCTCAACCCTGACGGCGCGCCGGGTTACTTCTTCCGCGAACTGTTCGTCTACGGCCGCGCCGGCGAGCCGTGCAAATCCTGCGGCGCCACGGTCCGCCAGGTCACGCTGGGGCAACGCTCCACCTTCTGGTGCCCGCGCTGCCAGAAATGACCCTGCCTTTGTAGGCCCCCTCGCGGGCGATGCTCTTGCTTTGATGTGGATCAGGAGCAGAAGCATCGCCCGCGAGCGGGCTCCTACCGGGCCGAGGGGTCGGCTATCACGCCGGCCAGCGGAATTCCACGAAGGTGTTGTGGAAATCCGGGTGCTCCAGGCTACCGCCGAGGCGGCCGGTGAGGTCGTCGGGCAGGCCGGGGATCTCCACCTGTTGCCCGTCCTGAAAGCGCCCCCCGAGGGCTTCGAGTTCCACCAGTCGCTCGCACAGGCTGCCGGCGAGGTTGACCTGGTCGTCCGGCACGCCGCGCAGGCTGAAGTCGGGGCGACCGAACTTGCGCATGCCGCGGGTGTGGATCCAGTTGCGGCCAGGCTCGGCCTCGCCGTCGCGCAGGATCAGCAGATGACTGCGGATCGGCGCCCCCTCGCGCACCAGATAGCGGCGGCGCCAGCCGTCCGCATCGAGCAGGGTGAGGATCTGCGGGTCGAGAATCGCCACACCGCCGATGTCCAGCAGCCCGGCCAGCACGCCCATCACGTCGCGCAGGTAGCCGGTGTCGGCGGCGTCCTTGATCGTGCCGCGCACCACCAGCACCTGCGGCGCATCCACCGCACGCTGGTAAGCCTCGGGCGACTCGTCCTTGAACAGCTTGCCCAGCGAGCCCTTCAGCGGGTAGCCCTCCCAGCTGCGCAGCGCGTGATGGTAGTGATTGGTCGAAGTGATGCCCGCCGGCAGGCCCGGGCTACCGTAGGGCTGGGACGGCACACGCACTGCCTCGAACTCGCCGAACACGTAGAACTGCAGGACGATCTCCTCGTCGTTCGGCTGCCAGTACGGGCGCTCCCAGGCGGTCAGGGGAATCGGCGAAGTCATCGGAAGTCCTTGGCGGAAAATGCGCGAGTTTGAAAGGAAGGATGTGGCTGCTGCGCGAACGGTTATTCGCCCAGCGGCAGCACGCTCTGCTGCAGTTCGATGCTGCCGCGCCCCTCGGTGATGTGCTTGAACTCGGCACGGCTGACCGAGACATAGCGGTCGTTGCCGCCGATCTCCACCTGCGGCCCTTCGGTCACCGCGCGGCCGCTTTCGTCCACGCGCACCACCATGGTGGCCTTGCGCCCGGTGTGACAGATGGTCTTGATCTCTTCGAGGTTGTCTGCCCAGGCCAGCAAGTATCGACTGCCCTCGAACAGCTCACCGCGAAAATCGGTACGCAGACCGTAGGCGAGCACCGGGATGTTGAGCCGGTCGACCACGTCGCTGATCTGCCAAACCTGCGCCTTGGACAGGAACTGCGCCTCGTCGACGAACACGCAGTGCAGCGCACCGCGCGTCTCGATGTCGCGCTCCACCATCGTCAGCAGATTTTCCTCGCCACTGAAACGCCGTGCGTTGGCCTTCAGCCCGATGCGCGAGGCCACCACGCCTTCACCGAAGCGGTTGTCCAGCGCCGGCGTGAGAATCAGCGTGCGCATGCCGCGCTCGTGGTAGTTGTACGCGCTCTGCAGCAGCGTGGTGGTCTTGCCGGCATTCATTGCCGAGTAATAGAAGTAGAGCTTGGCCATGGTCGTGCGGTCGGGTCGTTGCCGCGCATGGTAACGCGGCCAGGCCGTCGCCCGCGGGGCCGTCGACTCTAGGGCCGCTCAGGCGCGATCCGCCGGGCTGCCCGCATCGGCGAACTGCAGCTTCGCCTGCGCTCGCCGATAGCGCCGCTCGGACCACCAGCGACGTGCGTCGCGCAGGGCGCAAATCGCGTAGACCAGCTTGAACACCTGCAGGCGCCACAGAACCCGCGGCGTATCGAACAGGTCGCCGGCCAGCATCGAGATCACCCCCTGCTCGAGCTGCCAGGTATTGCGTGGGGCGCGGAACATCTGGCGCATCACCGGCCCGTTGAAGCGCTCGATGAAGAAGGAAAAACGCGCCATGCCCTTGCGCTGGCGTCGCTCCAGTTGGCGCAGCAGGGCCCGCTCGCGGGACGGCTCACGCAGCGCCTGGTCGACCATCTCAGCGGCCTGCTCGGCACCGCTCATCGCCAGGTACACGCCGGAGGAAAACACCGGGTCGAGAAAGGCGAACGCATCGCCCACCATCACCCAGCCAGGCCCACCCATCTGCGTAGAGTCGTAGGAATAGTTGCCGGTGACGCGCACTTCCTGGTCGATCAGCTCGGCGTGCTCCAGGCGCTGCCACAGTGCCGGATTCAGCTTCAGCGTTTCCAGCAGGAAGGCCAGCGGCGAGCCCTTGCGCTGCTTGAGATAGGCCGGCCGGCAGACCGCGCCCACGCTCATCACGCCGTCAGGCAGCGGGATCATCCACATCCAGCCGTGCGCGAAGGTGTAGATGCTGATGTTGCCGGCGTCCGCCCCGGCGCGGCAGGTAGCGCCGCGGAAATGGCCGAAGATCGCCGCGCTCTGGTGCCTGGCATTCTTGCGCCGCAGCCGGCGCCGGGTCGCCAGCAGCGCGTCGCGGCCGCTGGCATCGATCACGTAGCGGGCCAGCAGCTGGTACCGGCGGCCATCGTCAACCTTCACTTCGAGCCGGCTCTCACGCGGCCCCGACTGCTCCACCCCAACGACCTCGTGCCCCTCGCGGGTCTGCGCGCCGCAGCGTGCGGCGTGCTCGAACAGCATCTTGTCGAAGTCCTGCCGCCACACCTGGTAGGCGTGCGGCGGGCTGTCGCCGATGGCGCGGTCGAAGGCGTAGGTGTTGTAGCCGCTCTCGTTGTCCGCCTCGAAATCCGCACCCGGCTTGAACACGCCCAGCGCCTGCACTTGCTCCAGCACGCCGAGGCGCTCGAACAACGGCAGGTTCATCGGCAGCAGCGACTCGCCGATGTGGAAGCGCGGATGATGCGCCTTCTCCAGCGCCACCACGCGATAGCCGCGCCGTGCCAGCAGCGCGGCAGCGGTGCTGCCGCCCGGGCCGCCGCCGATTACCGCCACGTCGTATGGCCCGTCCAGCATCGTGTCCGTTGCTTCCATCCCTGGATCCCCTGGTGAGAGCGGCCGCTGCCGCGAGCGCCCGATTATCGCGCAGCGAGCCCGGCACGCCAGGGGGCTCTGCTACCATCGGCCGTCGCCTCACGCCGCCTCTCGATCCATGCTCAACCCGCAACAATTGGCTGCTGTCGAATACTGCGACGGCCCGCTGCTCGTGCTCGCTGGCGCCGGCTCGGGAAAGACCTCGGTGATCACCCAGAAGATCGCCCACCTGATCCAGCGGCGAAAGCTGGCTGCCTCCAAGATCGCCGCGATCACCTTCACCAACAAGGCCGCGCGCGAAATGCGCGAGCGTGTCGGCAAGCTGGTCAGCAGCGAGGATGCCGCCGCGCTGACCGTGTGCACCTTCCACGCGCTGGGCCTGAAGTTTCTGCAGATCGAGCACGAGCGCGCCGGCCTGCGCCGCGGCTTTTCGGTGCTCGATGCGGACGACAGCGAGGGCATCGTCAAGGAGCTGGCACCGAAGGGCGCCAAGCCGGACGTGCTGTGGGGCATCCGCAACCTGCTCAGCCGCGCCAAGAATGCCGGCCTTTCGCCGGAAGAGGCGCTGGCCGCCGCGCGTGCGCCGCGCGAGCTGGAAGCAGCGACCATCTACGACCTCTACCAGCAGCGGCTGGCCGCGTTCAACGCGGTGGATTTCGACGACCTGATCCGCCTGCCGCTGCGCATCCTGGAATCGGACACCGCATGCCGCGATGGCTGGCGCGAGCGCCTGCGCTACCTGCTGGTGGACGAATACCAGGACACCAACGACGCGCAGTACCGGCTGCTCAAGGCGCTGACCGGACCGAAGGGCCACATCACCTGCGTGGGCGACGACGACCAGTCGATCTACGCCTGGCGCGGTGCCAACCCGGAGAACCTCGACCAACTCGGCCGCGACTGGCCGAATCTCAAGGTGATCAAGCTCGAGCAGAACTACCGCTGCGGCAAGCGCATCCTGCGTGCGGCGAACAAGCTCATCGCCAACAACCCGCACGTGCACGAGAAAAAACTCTGGAGCGAGCACCCCGAAGGCATGCCAATCCGCGTGCTCGAGTGCAAGGACGCCGAGCACGAGGCCGAGAAGATCGCCGCGATCGCCACCACGCTGGCCGAGAAGCACAAGGCGCGCTGGGAGGACATGGCGATCCTCTACCGCGGCAACTTCCAGGCGCGTCCGCTGGAAAAGGCGCTGCGCCTCGCGCGTGTGCCCTATCACCTCACCGGCGCCCTGAGCTTCCTCGACCGCGCCGAAGTGAAGGACCTGCTCTGCTACCTGCGGCTGCTGGCCAACCCCAGCGACGACGCCGCTTTCCTGCGCGTGGTGAACGTGCCGAAACGCGAGATCGGTTCGACCACGCTGGAAAAGCTCGGCCAGATGGCGCAGTCGAAGCACTGCTCGCTGCTCGAAGCCACCCGTAGCGACGCCGTGCTGCGCCAGCTCACGCCGCGCCCGGCGGCCGCGCTGGCCTCCTTTTCCACCTTGCTGGACGAACTGCGCAGCGCCTCGCTGCACGAGAGCGCGGCGGATCTGGTGGAGCGCATCCTCAGCCGCACCAGCTATGCCACCCACATTGCCGCCAGCACTCCCGACGCCACCGTGCGCGATCGGAAGCTCGGCAATCTGAAGGAACTCACCGACTGGTTCCGCGCCATGCAGAAGGGCAACAACAGCGCCGGCGATCTCGCCTCGCAGCTGGCCCTGCTCAGCCACGCCGACCGCGACGATCCCGGTAACGCCGTGCGCATGATGACCATGCACGCCGCTAAGGGTCTGGAGTTTCGCTTCGTCTTCATCGTCGGCTGCGAGGAGGGCACGCTGCCGCACGAGGGCGCCATCGACGAGGGCCGCATCGACGAGGAGCGCCGCCTGATGTACGTGGGCATCACCCGCGCCAAGGAAGTGCTCACGCTCTCCTGGTCGGCCCGCACCAAGCGCTACGGCGAGATCCACAACAACCAGCCCAGCCGCTTCCTGCACGAGCTGCCGCAGGACGACCTGCACTGGCAAGGCAAGGATCCGGAAGCCGACAAGGAAGCCGTCCGCGAGACCGCCGAGTCACACATGGCGAAGATCGCCGCCATGCTGGCCGGCTGAGCCCGCCCTCAGATCAAATCGCGCACTTCCAGCTCGCGCTTGAGGTAGGCGTAGTAGATCGGCGCGGCGACCAGGCCGGCGAGGCCGAAGGCCGCTTCCATCACCAGCATGGCGATCAGCAGCTCCCAGGCGCGCGAGCGGATCTGCGTGCCGACGATGCGTGCGTTGAGGAAGTATTCCAGCTTGTGGATCAGCACCAGGAACGCCAGTGCGGCCACGCCGACGCCGAGCGAGACGGACAATCCGGCAATGGTTACCGCGGTGTTGGAGATCAGGTTGCCGATCACCGGCAGCAGGCCCATCAGGAATGTGATCACCACCAGCGTCTTGGCGAACGGCACGTGGATGCCGAACAGCGGCAGTGCGCCAAGCAGGAAGATCGCGGTGAACACGGTGTTGATCAGCGAGATCTTGATCTGCGCGAAGACGATGTTGTG
>JABLTH010038860.1_pt1 | contig 12634 bp, 13 predicted proteins | sample 7875711 | NCBI WGS metagenome assembly JABLTH01 (sample SAMN14941262, study PRJNA633318) | bioreactor metagenome | isolation source: bioreactor | place: China | collected 2019-03-05 | reverse complement strand
TCGCGATAGGTGAAATGGCTGCCATTACGGCCTAGCTGTGCGGTGAGATGGCCCTCGGTCGCATAGGGTGGCGTGTCCGGCAGGGTCAGGCCGGTGATCGGATACAGCTTGGCCATGCTGGTGCCCGAGAACCACAGCTTCACGTCCAGCGCGCCCAGATGCAGCGGGTCGGTCAGCGTGCCGACCAGGGCAATGTGGCTGTCGCCGATATGGACGTCCGCCTGCAAGGGGAAGGGACGGTCGGTGTCCTGCAGCGCGATCACGCCGCCGGTCCTGCCATTGCCCTTGAGCGGCGCGCCCTGGTAGCTGCCGGTAGCCTGCCAGGCGAAGAAATAAGCCGTGCGCGAGGCCTTGGCATCGAGCTTGTCCTCGTCCTTCTCCTTCGCGGCCGCCAGCGCCTTGCGCGCCGCGCCGCCAGCCGTGCGTGCGGCCTGCTCGCGCGCATCGTTCGACTGCTGTTGCAGGATCTCATCGAACGGAATGGCCTTCTGCAGGGGCTCCACCGCGACCTGCAGCTTGACCTTGCTCACCGCGTCGTCGTAGCCGATCTGGCCGCGGTCGAAGCCGATGGCGCGCAGGTCGAGCTTCCACGACGAGGGCTGGTCGCTTTGCCCGAACACGAAGTTCCAGTTGGCCTGCTCCGGCGCCTGCCGTTCCAGGTCCACCACCGGATGCTCCAGCTGCACGCTGGGAATGACGATGCGGTGAGCCAGCAGCGGTAGCGGCGACACGCGTACGCGCACCGCATCGAGCTGCGCAAACTGCGGCTGCTTCGCCCATGCCGGATTGGCGATGCGGATGTCCCGCGCGATCAGCTCCGGCCACGGCAGCAGCCCGCCCAGGCCGCTTTCGCCGGGTTCGCGACGCCAGGCCACGCTGAGGTCGCCCTGGATCGCGAACGGGCGGCCGATGGCCTGGCTCACCTTGTCGTTGACGGTGGGCTTGAGGCGGTTCCAGTCGAACGTCGCGATCACGACCACCGCGATGGCCAGCAAGGCCACCAGTACGGCGGCGATCCACACCATCACCTTGCGGCTACGCTTCATGCCTTTCTCCCGCGCGCCGGGCGGAGCGCGCTCCTTCCGTCCGCGACAGATAACCGCAGGCGCGAAAAAATTGTGTATGCGCCGCGGCCTGCGCTCAGGGCCGATTCACGCAGTCGCGCCGGGCTGATCCAGATCAAATCGCCTGGCGCGGGGCCGCCGCACACTGCGCTGTCCCCGCACGGAAGGCATCCCCATGTTCAAGTCCGCTCTCCGGGCACCGGCGCTCAGGCCGCCGAGCCCGGCCCCGAACTACGACGATCTGCAGGTGAGCTTCGGCCGCTGCCTGCGCAATCACGGCTTCATCGAACGCTTCTACGAGATCCTGCTCGCCAGCCATCCGGCCATCCCGCCGATGTTCGCGCGCACGGATTTCCGCGGTCAGCGTCTCGCGTTGCGGCGCGGCATCAGCATGGCGATCGCCTGGGCCTCCGGCAGCTCGATGGTCGAGCGCCCGATGAAACACATGATCGACGTGCACTCGCGCGCCGGCCGCGCCCCGGTCGAGCCGGCACTGTACCGGTGCTGGGTGGAAAGCCTGCTGGCGACCATCGACGAGTTCGACACCGACCTCACCCCGGCGCTGCGTGCGCGCTGGCGGGAGGCGATGACGAAGGTAGTGGATGCGTTCGCGCAGCATTACTAGACATGCCATCGCGAAGAGGGCACGACGGACGTTCGAGGATGGCCGCGTCCTCTTGCTTCGCGGCAGCTGCCGGCTGATCGCGGCCTGTCGCGATCAGCCGGTGATGGCGCGGCTGGCGTTGGCTTCTGCGGCGAACCCGGGTCGATGCGACGCATCTCCGCCGCCCTGCGAACAACGCGTTACGGCTTCGCCTCACGCACCGGAATATTGATGCTGCACAGATCGATCTTCCCCGCCGGCATCCGATAGAAATCGTCGCGGCGGTTGCGCTTGGCTTCGATCAGCGCGGCGAACGTCGGGCTATCGGTCTTCAGTACTTCGATCTTCGGGCGCTCGTTCGCCGGCATGTCGGAGGCAAGCTGTATCGACTGGATGACGGTGCGCTGCTCGGGCTTCTCATAGAAACCCAAGGGCCCGGTTCCACGCGGGAACGCAGACAGGAACTCCATGCCCTGCAGCACGCGGCCCGCCACGGCGAGGTTGCGATCCAGGCCGCGCGGCGCCTGGCCGATGATGGCGTAGAGCGAGCTGCCGCTGCCGGTTTCCGGCCCCACGTCGCGGGCCACGCCGACGGCGCCGTAGCAATGCGTCAGCCATTCCTGGCCCGTGCTCTTGTCGCGCGCGGCGGGAAAGCCGTTGACGAAGCCGACTTCCGGCGCGTAGACGTCGCCGTCCGGCAGCGCGGTCCATGGCAGCTTGGCGTCGATTGGGCGGGTGTATTCGGAGGGGATGGTTTTCTTCGCCTTGCCGAGCGAGCGCAGCTTGCTCTTGTCGCCCTTGTCGTCGTCCTCGGGGTCGCCCCATTGCGTGACGAAGTTGTCCTGCACGCGGATGATCGCCAGGCCGTCGAAGTAATGCTCGCGCACCAGGGTGCGGATGTTGTCGGCATGCAGCGGCGTGAAGTCCGGGGCCAGCTCGATCAGTACCTTGCCTTGCGGCAGGCGCATTTCCAGCAGGTTGTTCGGGTCCGGCTTGCGCCATTCGGCGGGCTTGGATTTTTCCAGCAGCTCCTTGGGCGTGGCCGATTTGGTCGCCGGCGGCGTGTCGGCCAGAGCGGGCAGGGCAAGGGCGCAGAGCAGGGAGAAGCCGAGCAGACGCGGGACGAAGCGGGACATGGCGGACCTTCGCAGGGTGAGTGACCGCCGGAAGGTAGCAGAGCGCGCGCCCGCCGACGCGCCCCGCAGGTCACGGTCCGCCGGTCAGTGGCCGTAGGCGCAGGCGCCGATCCAGTCCGGCGGTTCGGTGGCAAGGTGCTGCGCGACCGGCAGGTAGTCGGGAGCCAGCGCGGCAGCCAGCCAGTAGAGCGAGGCCGCGCTCTTCGGATCCCACGTGCCGCTGTAGCCCTTTTCGCCGGCCTGCTCGCGGTCGCGGTCGAACTTCACCTGGGTGTGGACGAATTCCTCGTGGATCTTCTCGCCCATCGCATAAGGCCGGAGCCAGTCGAGCGCCTTGGCCAGCGAGGCGCCCTGAGGCGACGTGTAGTGCAGCCAGTCGCCTTCGCCGAAGGGCTTGGCCGCGAGCGCGGCGGCGACCAGCGGCTGCAGGTCGTACACCACGTAATGCAGTGCATCGCGCTCGGTGAAGTCGATCACCTCGCCGTCGGGCCGGATGTTGTCGGCGATCTGGCGTTCGAAGAGCTCGCGCGCCTTCTTCAGCATCGCCGGATCGCCGAGCGCGGCAGCGGCCAGCGTCACCAGCTTCACGCGATGGCTTTGCCAATTGTTAGTGGCGGTGCCCGGCTTGGGATCGTGAAAGGCCTCGATGCTCCGGATGTAGCCCTCACCCAGCGCGCGCAGCCATGCGCGCGTGGCGTCGCGCGTGGCTGCGGGGAGCCCCGACGAAGTGAGCACGTAGGCGTCGATCAGCGCATCGAGGTTGGTTTCGTCGATCGGGTTGAAGTCCGGCTGATAGGTGCCGGTCCATGCCTTCAGATAATCGTCTACCTGCCGCAGATAGCGCGCATCCGCGCTCAGCCGCCAGGCCAGCGCGGCCTGGCGCATCAGCGGCCAATCCCGTTCGGCGGCGATGCTCTCGTCGCGGATACCCTGGTGCGGCAGCGTGCCTTCGGTATGGACGTGAGCTACCGCGTGAGGTCGCGCGTCGAGCTGCTTTTCCGCCGCCGCGAGGATATGCCGCGCCGAGGCATTCGGTTCCCCGGCGCCCGGTGCGGGCGGTTGGCAGAGGCTGACGGCGCGGGGCGGCGTCATCGTTCCGCGGACCTGCTCGCCCGCGTCTGCGGTGCAGGTCAGGGTGGCGACGATGGCGAGCGACAGAACGATCGATCCGCTGAGGCGGGGCATGTCCGATTCCTTCGAAGGCGTCCGGCGCAGTGTGCCCCGATCGGGCTTGCGGCGATGCGCGGGCAAGTTTCTGCGGTCAGCGCGCGGATAGCTGCCGATCGGCGCTCGACAACTCGATCACCCTATCGCCCTACAGCTTGAACAGCGGCTGCAGCGTGCGCGCCAGCCAGCCGGAGAAACGCAGCGGCGCGTCCGTCGCTGCCACGCAGATGCATGGCACGCCTGGCGAGGTCACCGGCTGGTGTTCGATGTCGCTGTCCAGATCGGCGGCGTCGCCGGGCGCGAAATGGCCCAGCATGTCGTCATAGGCGCCGCGCAGCACCACGGTCAGTTCGTTCGCCCCATGACTGTGCAACGGGACGCTGCGGCCGGGCGCGATGCGCAGCAGCATCAGGTCGCCGCCTTCCATGCGCGGGCCGCGGATGTGGTGCACGCCGGGACCGATCGTGCGCCAGCGCAGACCGCTGAACGTCTCCCCGAAATAGGGGCGCAGCGGTGCGGGCATGCGGTCGCCGTCGAGTGCCTCCGGCGTCGCGCCAGATGCGTGGATGGCCGGTGCCGATACGGGCGCCGCCGGTTCCCGCGCCAGGCGCGAAAGCATGGCATCGCGCGCGCTGGACGAAAGCGGCGCCGGTTCCTGCTGCTGCATCAGTGCTCCGCCTACGCGATCGGCCTGCAGCAGGCGCTCGCGGCAGGCGTGGCACAGGCTCAGGTGCGTGGCCGCGACCGCCATGAAGGCGGTGGGCAGGGCACCGGCCGAATAGCCCAGCAGGGTGGAGGCGTCGAGGTGGTGGCTGGGTTTCACGGCATGCTCCCCAGTCCGGCCTGCAGCTTGGCGAACGCGCGGCGCAGCGAGGATTTCACCGAGCCCAGCGGCATGCCCAGTTCCTGCGCGATCTCGCTGTGGCTTTTGGCTTCGAAGTACGACATGCGGATCAGTCTGGCCTGCACCGGCGGCAGGCTATCGATGGCACGCTTCAGGCCGGCGTGGTCGGCGAAGGCTTCGGCGGTGGAGTCGACGTCGTCGGGATTCTCCTCCATCCAGTCGAGGCCTTCCTGCATGGGCAGCCAGTGAGGCTCCCCGCGCAGGCTGTCGAGATACAGATTGCGCGCGATGCGGAACAGCCAGGTCGCAAGGCTGGCCCGCGCCGGATCGAACAGCTCGGCACGCCGCCACAATCGCAGCAGCGCTTCCTGCACCAGTTCTTCCGCCTGCGCTCCGTTCACTCCAAGCCCGAGCAGATAGCGCTGCAGGCGCGGGGCGAAGTGGTCGTAGATGCGCATGAAGCAGTCCATGTCGCGGCGCACGGCCACGGCGGCCATCTGCTCGGCCCAGTACTGCGCATCGACGGCGGCTTGGTTGGCTGGCGTGGACAAGGAACGCTGCGCCCTCAGGGGCGTGACCTTAGTGGCTGCCGGATCGGTGCTCATCTTAACCATGCTGCTGACTGCTGGGAGGGCTGCCTTGCAGACGGCCGGCGCCTTGCGCCGATCCGCGGACTGCTTATCCCCCTATACGCGGCTGCACCGGTTTTGGATGCAGGGCATCCGCCCCGCGCGCGGCGGCGTATGAACGGCTGCAAGGGGCGTTCGCGCGCCGCCCACGCCCGCGCTGGCTTCATGACTTCACGACCCGGAGAGACGACATGCCTCGATCCATCCTCATCTGGCTGCTGCTGGCCATGGCCCCGGCCACCGCGGCGCCGCTGCCCAACGAGCCGGTGGCGCGGCTCGACCTTCCCCGCTACCTCGGCACGTGGCACGAGATCGCGCACCTGCCGATGTTCTTCCAGCGCCAATGCACGGACACGATTACGGCCACGTACCGGATGAGGGAAGACGGCGCCGTCGATGTCCGCAACGCCTGCCGGACCCGCGATGGCTCGATGGATGCCGCCGATGGCGTGGCCCGCCTCACCGGTCGTCCGGGCGCGCTGCAGGTGCGCTTCGCGCCCGGATGGCTGTCGTGGCTGCCCTGGGTCTGGGCCGACTATTGGGTGATCGAGCTGGATCCGGACTATCGCTGGGCCGTAGTCGGCAGCCCCAGCCGCAAATACCTCTGGGTGCTGTCGCGCGAACCGCGCATGGACCGGCGCCTGTTCGAGGCCTTGCGCGAACACGCGGCGCAACGGGGCTACCCGGTCGACAAGCTGGTCGTCGCCGCGCCGGTCGACTGACCGGCGTTCAGCGCTCCGGCCACTGCTGCGGCACCCGGCGCAGCTTCGAGGTGTCATAGCCCATCGCCGCCACGCGCGCGACCAGGTCCGCGTACTCCCGTTCGCCCAGCACGGGCGAGCGCGCCATGATCCACACGTAGTCGCGCTTGCTGCGCGCGACGATGACCTCGCGGTAGTCCGGGTCGAGCCACGCGATGACGTACTCGGCCTGGATCGGCCAGACGAACTGCATGCCCCATTCGGCGTTGCCCGTGCCGGCGCGCACCGTGCCGATGGGATGCATGGTCTTGAGCGTGCCGTCGAAGGCGCCCTTGCGGTAGCGGAAGGTGGTCCGGATACGGCCGTCTGGCTGCCGGGCGTACGACTCGACCGCGTTGTACGTGTCGCGCTCGATCCAGGTCGGGATCGAGGCGATCACGTACCAGTCGCCCATGAAGCGGTCGAGCTCCACGTTCGGCGCCCGCGGCAGCGGTGGCTGCGAGGCGCAGCCGGACAGCGACGCGGTGGTCAGCAACGCGGCGAGCAAGGTGGCGAAGGGTGGTCGCATGCGGTCTCTCCCGGCCGGTCAGGCGTCACGTACGAAACGGTAATGGGCGACCAGCCATTCCTGGCCGCCGGCGTAGCCGAACAGCTCGGCGCAGGCCATCCAGAACATCCGCCAGCGCTGGAACCACACAGGCGCCAGCGCTTTGCCGTAGGTGTCGGCCAGTGCGCGCATCGCCGCGTCGCGGTGGCGGTCCTGGTTGGCCAGCCAATGGTTGGCGGTGCGCTGGTAGTGGCTGCCGTCGATCAGCCAGCGCCGTTCCAGCTGGAGGTCGCGCTGGTAGTGCAGCAGCGTGTCCACCGCCGGCATCATGCCGCCGGTGAAGAAATGGCGGCCCATCCAGTTGTCCTCGCCTTCGGTATCGAACGGATAGGCCACATGGCGATGGGCGAAGATGTGCACGAAGAGCTTGCCGCCCGGACGCAGCCACGCGGCGATGCGGCGCATCAGCAGCTCGTGGTTGCGCACGTGCTCGAACATCTCCACCGACACGCAGCGGTCGAAGCCGCCGGCTTCCAAGGCAAGGCGGCTCACGTCGCAGGTCAGTACGCGCACGTTGGATAAGCCCAGTTCCGCGCAGCGCGTTTCGATGTAGGCGCGCTGCGAGTGCGAATTGGAGACGGCGGTGATGCGCGCGTTCGGATAGCGCGCGGCCATCCACAAGGTCAGCGAGCCCCAGCCGCAGCCCAGTTCCAGGATGTCCTGGCCGTCGCACAGCTCGGCGCATTGTCCATAGCGTTCGAGCATGCACAGTTCGGCTTGCGCGAGCGTCTCGTTACCTTGCGGGTAGTAGCAGGCGGAGTACTTCAGGTTGGGGCCGAGGCATTGCTCGAAGAACGTCGCCGGCAGTTCGTAGTGCTGCGTGTTGGCGGCGTCGGTGTGGATGGCGATCGGTCCTTCGCGCCACGCGTCCAGCCGCAGCGACTGCCGCGCATGCGCGACCTCCACGCCATCGGCGCTCAGTTCTTCGAGGCGCTGCGCGCAGAGCCGGCGGATGCCGGCGCGGATGAGCGCATCCGGCACCAGGCCTCGTTCGGCCAGGCCGAGCAGCCCCGGGGCGGGACGGTCGGTGGCCAGTTCGCGCGTGTCGAGCACGGTAACGCTCATGTTCCGCTCCTGCGGTCGGGTGAACGGGGAAACCAGGGAATCAGCATCGGCGTGCGGCGCTGGTAGTCGCGATAGTCGTCGCCGCGCGTGCGCAGGGCCTGCGCCTCGGTGAAAGGCACGCCGCTGAGCCAGCGCAGGAAGACGTACATGACGACGGGGCCGAGCCACGCCAGCCAGGCCAGCGGCGAGCCGACTGCCAGCGCCGGGTAGGCGAACCAGTGCAGCCATTCGAAGAAGTAGTTCGGGTGCCGCGAGTAGCGCCACAGGCCTTCGCGGCAAGTGCGGCCCCGATGTGCGGGATTCGCGCGGAAGCGCGCCAGCTGCCGGTCGGCCACGCTTTCGCCAAGGATCGAAGCGGCCCAGATCGCGATGCCTAGCGCGAACCACGGCGAGAAGCCTGCGGCCGGTGCGGCGGCGACCGCCGCGAACGGCAGCGCGAACAGCAGCACCAGCAGCGTCTGGCCCTGGAAGAACAGGAAGAACTTGCCCTGATGGCCTTGCCAGTGCGCGCGCAGATGGCGGTAGCGGCCATCTTCGGCTTCGCCGCGTACGCGCCGCCAGAGATGCCAGGCCAGGCGCAGGCCCCAGGTGCCGCCCAGCACGCCCACGGCCAGCCGTGCCGGTGCCGAGCCCGCGCCGGTGACGCCCATCAGCACCGCCGCGAAGGCGAGGCCGGAAGCCCACAGCACGTCGACGATGCCCGCGTTGCGATGCCGCCGCTGCCATTGCCAACCGGCACACATCGCCGCGAACACCACCGCGGCAAGCACCAGCAGTTGCAGGCCCAGCGGCCAGGCCAGCGCGCTCATGGCACGCGTACCGGGCGGGCATACGACCAGCGCCTGGCGCAGCCCGCCAGCAAGGGCAAAGCCAGCGCCCAGCCGGCGGCCAGCCACAGCCATGCGCGCCATGCCGGCGCAGCCACGTCCAGCGCCTGCCAATGCGCGGACGCGGCGTAGTAGGCCAGCGGCGCGCCGAGCGCACCGAGCGCTGCCGCCAGCAGGGCATGGCGCTTGGCGATGGCCAGGGAGCGGTTGAGCGTCATGGCGAAAGCCGCCCACAGCGCCTCGATCCACAGCGGCGCGCCCGGCGGCAGCGCGGGCTCGGCGGCCGCGTAGCGCGCCCAGCCGCTCGCGGCGATCACGCCGTCCACCGCCAGCCCGCAAGCCATCGCCAGCAGCGCGAGGCGCAGCTCCACCGCCGGCTGGCCCGAGGCCAGCGCCTGCCAGGCGACGAACGCCGCCGCGCCGGCCACGCCGGGCCACGCCGAGCCGCGTGCCGCGCCGCCCACCGCGAGCAGCCACACGAGCTGGTAGCCGATGAGGTTGCCCCAGAAGTTCATGCGGACGGCACCGTGTCGCGCCCGGTCCAGCGCGGCATGGAAGGCTGCGCGCCCGGCTTGGCCAGCAGCAGGTGGGAAACGCCGATCGAGCGTTCCAGGAAACCGCCTTCGCAATAGGCCAGGTAGAACTCCCACAGGCGCAGGAAGCGCTCGTCGTAGCCCATCCCGCGCGCTTCCGCGAGCCGCGCCATGAAGCGTTCGCGCCATGCGTGCAGGGTCATCGCATACGACAGGCCGAAGTCCTCCTGGTGCACCAGGGCCAGGTCGCTCGCGCGCGTCTTGGCCAGCAGCATGGCGGCGAGCGAGGGAATGAAGCTGCCCGGGAAGATGTGCCGCTTGATGAAGTCCACCGACGCCAGCGCCTGCTCGTAGCGGTGGTCCTCGATGGTGATCGCCTGGATCAGCGCCACGCCGTGCGGCGCGAGCAGCGCGCCGACCTTGGCGAAATAGGTGTCGAGGTATTCCGCGCCGATCGCCTCGATCATCTCGATCGACACCAGCTTGTCGTATTGGCCGTCGAGATCGCGGTAGTCGTCCAGGCGCAAGGTCACGCGGTCCTGCAGGCTGGCCTCCGCGATGCGCGCGGCGGCCAGCGCGTGCTGTTCGCGCGAGATAGTGGTAGTGGTGACATGGCAGCCGTAGTGGCGCGCCGCATGCAGCGCGAAACCGCCCCAGCCGGTGCCGATCTCGATAACGCGATCGTTGGGGCGCAGATCCAGCTTGCGGCAGATCGCATCGAGCTTGCGGGCGGAGGCCGTTTCCAGCGTGTCGTCCGGCTGCGTCCACAGCGCCGAGGAGTACATCAGGTCCGCGGACAGGAACAGGCCGAAGAAAGCGTTGCCCAGATCGTAGTGCGCCGCGATGTTGCGCCGGCTGCCGGCGCGGCTGTTGGCGCGCAGCGCATGCCAGGCGCGCATCAGCAGACCGCCCAGGCGTGCCGCGCCGCCTTCCATGCCGTCGAGCAGGTCGCGGTTGCGCACCAGCAGGCGCACCAGCGCCACCAGGTCGTCGCAATGCCACAGGCCGTCGCCGTAGGCTTCGCCGGCGCCGACGCTGCCGTTCAGCGCCAGCGCGCGGTAGAAGCGCGCGTCGCGGACATCCAGGTGCACGGTCAACGCCGGCCGTTCCGCCGCCGGCAGGCCCAGCTCGGTCACGCCCGCCGCGTCGCGCACGACCAGCCGGCCATGCCGCAGGCCTTGCAGCGAACCGAGCAGGCGCCGGCGCAGGAAGCGGTCCATCGCGGACATGCCTTCCGCCGGCAGCGGCGCGGCGGCGGTCTTGGCCAGGTCGTTCATCGGGAGTCTCCATGGGCGCCGGGCAAGCGCAGGCTGGGGTGATCGTGGACAGGCATGCGCTTCAGCCACAGCCGCAGCGCCTGCCAATGGATCGCGCCGATGACCTGCATGGTCATCAGCGGATAGCGCCACAGCACGCGCGCCAGCGCGGCGCCGTCGAGCGGCCGGCGGTGCAGTTCCAGCGTGGCGTCGAATTCGTTCGCGGTGCCCTCGCGCACCTTCATGTGCACGCGCAGGTCGTCGGCCGGCGGCGTGAAGCGCCACTCGTACTCGCGCTCCATCGCCATGAAGGGCGAGACGTGGAAGATCTTGTCGAAGCTCCAGCCGAGCGCGCGTCCGCGGCGCTCGGCGACGCGGGCATCCAATACATAGGCATGGCGCTCGCGCCACGGCGTATTGGTGATTTCCGCCACGATGCCGTCGAGCGTGGCGCCGTCTTCGGCATAGCAGTAGTAGAAGGTCCCCGGATTGAAGACATGGCCGGCATAGCGCGGGTGGGTGAGCATGCGCACCGGGCCGCGCACGTCGCGCCCGCTGGCCTGGCGCAGGCGCTGGCGCACGGCATCCGCCAGCGACGGCACGGCTGGATCCAGGTAATCCGACCGCCGCCATTCGGCGAGGTTGCGCCGGTTGGCGGACCACAGCCAGCGGCCGCGGAAGACCTCGTCGATCTCATCCAGATCCAGGTACAGCTGCGCCATTCCGTAGCGGAACGCGTGCGCGCGCGGCAGGTGGCGGCGATGCGTCACCGTGCCTTCGTAGACGGCGCTCGCCAGCGGGCCGGCCATGCTAGGCCACCTCCGGAACGGAGGCGGACAGCATCGCCGCCGCGGCGCGGCTGCCGAGCGCCTGCGCCACTTCCACCGCGCTGCGCATGCCGTCCTCGTGGAAACCCCAGCCCCAGTAGGCGCCGGCGAACCAGGTGCGCCGCTGGCCCTGGACCTCGGGCTTGCGCCGCTGCGCGGCGACCGACGCGGCGGTGTACACGGGGTGGTGATAGCGCATGCGCCGCAGGATCTTCGCCGGATCGATAGCCTCCGTGCGATTGAGCGTGACCACGAAGGGCTCGCGCGAGCGGATGCCCTGCAGGAGATTCATGCAGTAGCTCACCGTGCAGGCCTCGCCCGGCGCGGCGGGCACGTAGGCGTTCCAGGCTGCCCAGGCTTTCCGGCGGCGGGGCAGCAGGCTGGCATCGGTATGCAGCACGGTGTCGTTGGGCTGGTAGGCGATCGCGCCGAGCACGTAGCGTTCGCGCTCGCTGGGGTCTTCCAGCAGAGCCAGCGCCTGGTCGCTGTGGCAGGCCATCACCACATGGTCGTAAAGCTCCACGCCCAGCAGAAACCGCACTTCCACGCCATGGTCGTGCCGCCGTACCGCATGCACGGGACAGGCGAGGCGCTCCCGCACGTTCCAGCGTGCGCGCATGGCCCGCACATAGGTGTCGGAGCTACCGTCCACGACGTCCCATTGCGGCCGGCCGCTGACCTGGAGCATCTGGTGGTTGGCCATGAACCGCACGAGGTAGCGCACCGGAAAGCGCAGGATGCGCTCGGCGGGCGAGGACCACAGGGCGGAGGCCATCGGCACGAGGTGATCGTCGCGGAAAGCGCTGCCGTAGCCGTGCTGCTCCAGGTAGCTGCCGAGCGTGGTGGCATCGTCCGTGCCGTCCAGCAGCGCCGGCGCCTCGCGGTAGAAGCGGAACAGGTCGCGGACCATGCCCAGGAAGCGCGGCGACAGCAGGTTGCGCCGCTGGCAGAACAGGTTGTCCAGCGTGGAGGCGTTGTACTCCAGCCCGCTGCCGGCGTGCTGCACCGAAAAGCTCATCGTGGTCGGCCGCGAGGCCACGCCCAGTTCGCCGAACAGCCGGTGCAGCAGCGGATAGTGCGCACGGTTGAACACGATGAAGCCGCTGTCCACCTTATGGCGTACGCCGTCCTGCTCCACCTCGTGCGTATGCGTGTGGCCGCCGAAGTAGTCGTTCGCTTCGTAGAGCGTCACGTCGTGCTCGCGCGACAGCAGTCACGCGGAAGCGAGTCCGGCGATACCCGAGCCGATCACCGCGATGCGCATGGCTCAGTACCTCGCCCTGCGGGCGACCCAGGCAGGCACCGGCTTGAGATCCCACACCAGGCCCAGCAGCGCCAGCAGGCGCAGGCCGTACCAGGTCAGGTCGATCTCCC
>JABLTH010071994.1_pt1 | contig 12642 bp, 6 predicted proteins | sample 7875711 | NCBI WGS metagenome assembly JABLTH01 (sample SAMN14941262, study PRJNA633318) | bioreactor metagenome | isolation source: bioreactor | place: China | collected 2019-03-05 | reverse complement strand
TGAACTCCCGCTCGGCGACGGCTCCGGGCGTGCCGAGGTGCGTATCGGTGCTTCCGACGAATCCCACGACGTACGGGTTCACTCCGATGCGCTCGGCCTCGCGCAGGCCCTCGATGAGCGCGTAGCGCGCGTAGTCGAGTCGCGACACGCAGCCGCGCCCGCGCTGAGCGCCCTTTCCCACGCCTTCCTCGCAATCCTCGAGCGGCGCTCCCGGCATGTCGCGGATCTTCTCGAAGCCGCACAGCTCGTCGGGGCCGCCGATCACTCCGTACATCCCGCTCCGGCACTCCGACTCTCCCTTCACCTGCACGATCTCGACGAGCGGCTCGAGACCGGCCCGAAGCCGTGCCTGCTCCCGCTGCTCCTCGAGAGGAAGATCGCGGTACCAGATCGCGAAGAGCTGCCCGTTCGAGAGGTTCGGGTTGTGGGGGATCGCGATCGCGTCGCAGCCCGAGTCGGTGTCGACGCACTGCGAGCGGAGCTTTCGCCAGAACTCGGGCTCGCTCGGCGTGTCGATCCACGAGATCGGAAGCTCGGGGACGATCTCGTTCCTGAAGATCACGTTGCGGTGGACCTTCGTCGACGACGGCGAGCGGCTGTACTCGTAGCCGTGGAACGTCGTGAAGCGGCATTCGGAGCTCCGATCGTACCAGCGCTCCGTCGCCTCCTGGTTCTTCTGCCACGCGGAGCGCGTCTGTTCTCGGCAGCGAACGGATCCCTCGCCGCAGATCTCGCGGTTGCGACCCCGAAGCGAGACCGCCCCGACGAGCTGTCTGCGAAAGCCACGAAGGCCGAGGATTCGAGCGAGCAGAGACTGCTCCTCTCCTCGGAAGATCCGACACGACGAGGTGTCGTAGGAGCGGGACTCCGGATCGGTGCAGAGTCGGAGCTCGCCGAGCCATTCGGCATGATCGGTGACGGCGGCGAAGTCGAGGGGCCGTTCGATCTGCGCGACGACCGCCGGACGACCGGCGGCATCGTAGGGCGGGAGTCCGATCGCCTCGCCGCGCGCGAAGCGGTACGCGTCGTCCGGTGTGGCGAGCGTCCCCATGAGCCACGCGTCCATCGAGGCTCCGGTATGGACGTGGAGGTCGCCGTAGAGGGCGCGGCGCCGGGGGTCGCGGTCGGCGCACGGAGTCCGCGATGCGGGCGCTCTCTTCGCGGCGGGCGCCGACTCGGGAACCCACGGCTCTTTGCCGGGGTCGAGGTCGCAGGCGAGGCCCTGGAGCCCGGCCGCGCACGCGGCGGCGAACGCAAGGCGGCGGTACGCGCTCGCGTGTCCGAGGTGGGGTCCGCTTCGCACGTCCTTCGCTCCGCTGCGCCGGCGCGGGCGCCGGCGGGCCGGAAGGGCCGCGCGGCCGGCAGCGCCCGCACAGACTAACCCGAGACCGCCCTCGCCGGGCGCCAAACGAGCTGCGACCGGGCGGGCCGCCGCAACGCGCACTCGGCATCGCCCGCGAAGCTGCCCCGGGGACGTCCTCGCCCGCGGGTCGGATCGAGACACACGGGCGCCTCGCCGGCGGCCCGTACCGCGGCCCGCGACGGGACGGCCGCGGGGTCGAGCCGGGGGAGGCACGCTGCGTGCATCGACCCGCGCGTTCGCTCTCGAGCTGCTCGATGCCGAGCTGCATCCTCGACGCGAGGAGCAGGCTCTTTCCGAGGATCGAGAGAATCGGCATCGAAGGACCGCCGCGCAGGATGCGGATGACGCACGAGATGCTGCGCCGTGCCAGGCGCTCCCTCGCGGAGCAGACGAAGAGTGACGAGCCCGCCGGCGGGGCCGTCGTCGCACGGCGCTGCAGGACCGCCAGGACGTCCCCTGGCCGCTTTCACGGAACTTTGACGGGGAGGTCGGCAGGGGCGAGCGACAGTGGGGGCAGCGCGAGTGCGCGGGAGGTGCCGTGCGGATCCATCTCGTCACGCCGAAGAACCCGCCGAGCTTCTGGACTTACGATCAGATTCTGTCGACGCTCGGCAAGCGGTGCATCTTCCCGAACCTCTCGATGCCGACCGTGGCGGGCCTCACGCCGCGCGAGCACGAGGTGACGCTCTGCGACGAGAACGTCGACGAGATCGATTTCGACGTCGAGGCCGACGTCGTCGGCGTCACGGGCTTCATCGTCCACAAGCAGCGCATGCTCGAGATCATCGAAGAGTTTCGCGCGCGCGGCCGCTTCGTCGTGGTCGGCGGGCCGTTCGCATCGCTGTGCCCCGAAGAGCTGCGCGGTCGCTGCGACGTCCTCTTCGTCGACGAGGCCGAGGAGACCTGGCCGCAGTTCCTGCGCGAGTTCGAGGCCGGCTGCTGGAAGACCGAGTACCGGCCCGACGAGAAGCCCGATCTCACGACGTCGCCGATGCCGCGCTTCGACCTGCTGAAGGTCGACCGCTACCACGCGCTCACGATCCAGTTCGCGCGCGGCTGCCCGTTCAACTGCGAGTTCTGCGACATCATCGTGATGTACGGCCGGCGGCCGCGCGCCAAGAGCGTCGAACAGATGATGGCCGAGATCGAAGAGTGCCGGCGGCTCGGCGCGGCGCAGGTCTTCCTCGTCGACGACAACTTCATCGGCAACAAGAAGCACGCCAAGGAGCTCCTGCGCGCGATGGCGGCGTGGGGCGAGGAGCACGGCCACCCCATCTCGTTCAACACCGAGGTGTCTCTGAACGTCGCGCAGGACGACGAGCTCCTCGAGCTGCTTCGCGCCGCGCACTTCACCACCGTCTTCATCGGCATCGAGAGCCCGCGCCGGGAGTCGCTGCAGGAGACGCACAAGACGCAGAACATGCGCGGCAGCCTCGTCGACAGCGTGCGGAAGATCCACGCCTACGGCATTCAGGTGCAGGCCGGGATGATCGTCGGCTTCGATCACGACGACGTCACGATCTTCGACGAGCAGCTCCGCTTCATCCAGGAGGCGCGGATCCCGGTCTCGATGACGGGCATGCTGCAGGCGATGCCGAAGACGCCGCTCCACGAGCGTGTCGTCGCCGAGGGGAGACTCGTCGCCGCGTCGACGGGCGATCAGTTCGTGTTCTCGAACATCCTGCCGAAATCGATGAGCCGGCTCGAGCTGTACAAGGGCTACCGGCGCCTGCTCGAGCAGCTCTACGACTTCCGTCATTTCAAGCGACGAACGCTCGACTTCGTCCTGCACCGCGGCGCGCAGGTGAAGGGCGCGACCGGCGTGAGCGTGAACTCGAGCGAGAGCCGGATGTTCTTCCGGATCATGAAGGAGACCGTCCTGCGCGGCGGGCCGCGCCGCGCCTGGTTCACGCTCTCGCTGCTCGCGGCAACGCTGCTGCGCCGCCCGAGCGCGTTCAAGGAGGCCGTCTCCTTCGCGATCGTCCACAAGGCGTTCCAGGAGTACATGGCGACGCTCTGCGAGCACCTCGACTACGCGATCGCGCAGATCGAGCGACAGGGCGGGATGGAGTCGCGCGAGCTCGACATCGCGTAGCGACCAGCCGCCCGGGCGGCGGCCCGCTCCGGTCCTCACGCACGCGGGCGCGGCTCGCAACGCGATGGAGCGGCGAAGCCGGTAGGCCCGGGCGGAGCCGGCAGGCAGATCGGCGGCCGAGGCGAGCGCAGGGCGCCCTCTCGGACGTGGGTCAGCCCCGCGCGGCGCCGCCCTGGCCGCTTTCGCCCCACCCGCTCGCCGCCCGGGATGATCCCTGTCATACGGGCCCGCGCCCTCCGCGCCTAGACTGACCGAACGGTCGGGGGCACGGTGGCGGACGCAACGTACGACGCGGTGATCATCGGAGCGGGCCACAACGGCCTCGCCCTCGGCACCTATCTCGCGCGCGCCGGCTTCGAGGTCGGCATCTTCGAGAAGCGGGCCGAGGAAGGCGGCGGCCTGTGCACCGAGGAGCTGACGCGCCCCGGCTTCCTGCACAACGTCCACTGCAACTACCACACGCTCGTCGGCGTGTGCCCGGTCTACGAGCACCTCGGCCTCGAGGAGCACGGGCTTCGCTACGTGCGCCCGCCCGTCCAGATGGCGTCGGTCTTCCGCGACGGAACCGCGCTCACCATCCACACCGACCTCGACAGGACCTGCGCCTCGCTCGCCCGCTTCTCGCGCAAGGACGCCGACACGTTCCGGCGTCTGTACGAGGAGACCAAGGGCTACCTCGACATGATCCTGCTGACGCTCATGTACTCGCCGCCCATCTCGATGAAGGACATCACGAAGGCGCTCGTCGCGTGGGGCGTCGAGGAGAAGGCGGAGTTCCTGAGCGTCCACCTGCGGCGCCTGTCCATCGATCAGTTCCTCGACCAGCACTTCGAGAACGCGAAGGTGAAGGCGCATCTCGCGTTCCACGCCGCGTGCGCGGGCTACTCGACCGACCGCAAGGGCCTCGCGGTCTCGTTCCCGCTGCTCGCCGGCAAGATCGACAACTGGCACCTGTGCATCGGCGGCTCGCACGCCCTCGCGCACGCGCTGTGGGAGGCCTTCGCGCACGCGGGCGGGCGCGTCTTCCTGCAGCACGGCGTGCGAAGGATCCTCGTCGAAGACGGGCGCGCCGCCGGCGTCGAGCTCGAGGACGGAAGCCTCGTTCGCGCGCGCCGCATCGTCGCGAGCTCGATCGACCTCGAGCAGACGCTCCTCGCGATGCTTCCTTCGGAGGCGCTGCCGGACGCAGTTCGCGAAGACGTCGCGCGATTCCCGCACATGGACTGGTCGTTCTTCAGCGTCCACCTCGCGATGAACCGCCCGCCGCAGTACGCGGCCGCCGAGTTCGATCCCGACGTCGACCAGGCCTGGGTCGTCAACCTCGGCTACGAGAGCCCGGGCGAGATCGACCGGCACTGGCAGGAGGTGCGCGCGGGGCGCCTCGCCGACCCGCGGCCCAACGCCGCGGTGAACTCGCTCTTCGATCCGACCGACGCGCCCGCGGGCGGCTACACCGGACTGCTGCGTCACTTCGCTCCGTACGCGCTCGCCGACGGCGGCCCCGAGGCGTGGGACCGCGTCGCGCGCGAGTACGGCCGTCGCTGCATCGACCAGTGGCGCGCGTTCGCGCCGAACCTCACCGACGACGCGATCCTGCAGTGGGAGACCTATACGCCGCTCGACATCGCGCGCCGCATCCCGAACATGGTGCGCGGCGACTGGATGGGCGGCCTCATCGATCTCGAGAACATGCTCGACCGGCGGCCCTCCGCCGCGCTCTCGCAATACCGAACCCCCGTCGCCGGCCTCTACCTGTGCGGCGCGACGCAGCACCCGCACGGCTTCGTGACCTTCGCGCCGGCGTTCAATGCGCTGCAGGCCATCGCCGAAGATCACGGCGTCGAGCGGTGGTGGAGATGACGCCGTGGCGGCCGGGCCGATCCGCGTTCGGCTGGACGAGGGCGCAGCGAGCGGCCTCGCCCACATCGTCCAGCAGTACCTCGAGCAGGATCTCGCCGAGTTCGAGCGCAAACGCAGGATCGCGGCGCGGCTTCGCGGGCGGATCGCGATGACGGCGTCGGACCACGACGTCACGGTGACGCTCGCCTTCGGCGGCGGCGAGATCGCCATCTTCGACGGCGAGCGGCACCCCGTCGACGCATCGATCTCCGGGCCGCACGCCTCGCTCGTGCGGCTGCTGCAGGGCGAGACGAATCCGCTCGTCGAGCACCTGCGCGGGCGGCTTCGCGTGCGCGCGCGCTTTGCGCGCCTGTTCCTGCCGCTGCGGCTTCACCGCCTCGTGAGGCTCGAGCCGGGAGGTTCTCGTGGCGCCCAGTAGGTACGACGCCGTCGTGGTCGGCGGCGGGCACAACGGCCTGTGCGCCGCCGCGTATCTCGCGCGCGCCGGGCAGAAGGTGGGGGTGTTCGAGAGCCGCCACGAAGAGGCGGGCGCCGTCCACACCTCCGAAGCCACCGTCCCCGGCTTCTGGCACAACCTCCATGCGCAGTACATGGAGTTCATCGACTACATGCCCTTCTACCACGACTTCGATCTGCCGGGCTTCGGCGCGCGCATGATCAAGCCGCAGTGTCAGGTGGGGATGACGTTCGAGGATGGCAGGCCGCCGCTCCTCATCTACACGCCCGACCTCGCCGAGAAGACGCACCGCAGCATCGCGCGCTTCTCGCGGCACGACGCCGACGTCTTCGACGACATCCGGCGCAAGGTGATGGCGAAGGACCGCGCGATCGCCGCGATGCTCTACGGCCCGCGCGAGCCCGAGGCGGTGGTCGGCGAGCTCGGGCGGCTGTGGGCGGACCTCGGAATGACGCCGGCGGACTTCGGAAAGCCTGCGAAGGAGCTGATCGACCGCCTCTTCGAATCGACCGAGCTGCGCGCCGTCCTCTACCGGCAGTGCCTCGAGTGGGGCGCCGATCCGCACCACGGAACCGGCTTCGCGTTCGTGATCTGCTGCATCTGGCTGTGCGGGATCCACTACCTCGTGATCGGCGGCACGCACATGCTCGGCCATGCGATGGCGAGCGCATGCCTTCGCGAGGGCGTGCACCTGCGATACAACCACCGCGTTCGCGAGATCACGACGCAGGGCGGCCGCGCCACCGGCATCGTCCTCGCCGACGGCCGCGCGATCGAGGCGAAGATCGTCGTCTCGAATCTCGACATCCGGACCACCTACCGCGGTCTGGTCGGCGAAGAGAACTGCACGCCCGAGATGCGCGCCGCGGTCGAAGGCTGGCGCTTCGGGCCCGAGCACTGCCTCGGAACGCCGTCGTTCGCGCTGCACGCCCCGCCCGACTACAAGTCGGCGCGGCACGATCCCGACATCAATCGCTGCTTCTACACCATCGTCGGCTACGAGACCGCGGAGCAGGTCTCGGAGTACATCCTGCAGGCCTTCGCCGGCCGTCCGCCCGAGCGGCCGGCCGCGGGCACCTGGGTCAACACGCTCTGGGACCCGAGCCAGGCGCCGCCCGGCAAGCACGCGATGAACGGCTGGTTCTTCTTCCCGAAGGCGTCGGACCTGACGCCCGCCGAGTGGGACGACGTTCGCTCGACGTACAACGCGCGCTTCCTCGAGCTCTGGCAGCGCCACGCTCCGAACATGACGCGCGACAACGTGATCGCCGACGCGCTCTACACGCCGCTCGACATCGAGCGCGAGATGGGGATGCCCGAGGGCGACTTCGGGCACGGCCGGCCGACGTCGCTCACGTCGCTCGCAATGGGCGAGTCGCCCGTGCGGCGGCAGGGCCGAACGGGAATCGCCGGCCTTTACCTGTGCCCCGGCAACGGCGTGAGCGCGGCGCCCGGGTACACCGCCTTCAAGTCGGTCGCCGAGGACTTCGGGCTTCCCGCGGTCTGGAAGCGCGACGACCGCGGCTACTGAGGGACGCATGGCCGACATCTACACGACGCAGTGGTACGACGCGCTCCAGGCGCTGCTCAACCGGAACCCCGAGGTGGAGAAGAACGCGCCGCGCGGGCCGCTCAAGGTGCTCGCCGAGATCCGCGGCGACGGGCCTTCGCCGTACGTCGCCGGCGGCGAGCGGCTCTGGTTCGTCGTCGAGCTCAACGACGGCAAGTGCACGCAGTACCAGCAGGTCGCCGAGCCTCCGCCCCGGCGCGAGTTCGACTTCCTGTTCGACGTGCCCGCGTCGGTGTTCGAGGGGGTCGCCGCGGGGACGGTCGACCCCGTCGGCGCCGGGCTCAAGGGCACGATCCGGATCACCGGCGACATGCGGATCCTGATCCGCCACGCCGACCTCGTGAACGTCCTGCACCGCGTCTATGCGCGCGAAGTCGAGACGGCCTGGCCGAAGGGAAAGCCGCCGTACGCTGGAGGAAGCCGATGAAGATGAACCGCCGAGAATTCCTTTCCGGGAGCGCCGCGCTCGCGCTCTCGCTCGGCCTGCTCCGAGTCGCGCCCGCGAGCGCGGCCGACGCCGGCACGACGCCGCCCGCTTCGGCCACGCCCGCGTACTCCGACTGGCAGGACCTCTACCGCAAGCGCTGGAAGTGGGACCGCATCGTCTACTCGTCGCACGGCCGCGCGAACTGCATGTCCGCCTGCTCGTGGAGCGTGTTCGTCAAGGACGGCCTCGTCTGGCGCGAGGAGCAGAACGCGGTCTACGGCGCCGCCGAGGGCGCTCCCGACTTCAACCCGCGCGGCTGCCAGAAGGGCGGCTGCTACTCGCACCTCATGTACGAGCCGTCGCGGCTGCTGCACCCGATCCGCCGCGCGGGCGAGCGCGGCGCGGGCAAGTGGAAGCGGATCTCGTGGGACGACGCGCTCGGCGAGATCGCCGATGCGATGATCGACGCCGCGGTCGCGAACGGAACCGGAACGATCGTCTACGACAACGGAACGACGAACCTCGACTTCGGACCCGATCACACCGGCGAGGCCGAGCTGTTCCGCCTGCTCGGCTGCACGAACATCGAGTCGTGGGCGGGCGTCGGCGACATGCCGCACGGTGCGACGCAGACGTGGGGCATGTACAACTGCGAGGGAACGTCGGACGACTGGTTCAAGTCCGACTTCATCATGGTCTGGGTCGGCAACCCGAGCTACACGCGAATCCCCGACATGCACTTCATGCACGAGGCGCGGTACCGCGGCGCGAAGCTCGTCGTGATCGCGCCCGACTACAACGCGAGCTCCGTCCACGCCGACTACTGGGTGAACCCGCGGATCGGCAGCGACGCCGCGCTCGCGCTCTCGATGGCGCAGGTGATCATCGAGGAGAACCTGTTCAAGCCCGACTACGTCCGCGAGCAGACCGACCTCGCGATCCTCGTCCGCGAGGACACGAAGCGCTACCTGCGCGCCAGCGACCTGTCGGCGTCCGGCGGAAAGGACGTTCTCCAGTTCTGGGACGAGGCCAGGGGCGGCCTCGCGACGGTGCCGGGCTGCGAGGGCGAGGGTTCGACCTCGCTCGCGCTCGGCGCGCTGCGCCCGGCGCTGGCGGGCCGCCACGAGGTGACGCTCGCCGACGGCAAGAAGGTGGGCGTGCGCCCGCTGTTCGAGCTGCTTCGCGAGCACCTCGATACGGGCTACAAGCCCGAGAAGGCCGCGGGGATCACGGGCGTCGCGCCGGGAACGATCCGCCGCATCGCGCGCGAGCTCGCGCAGGCGGGCTCGGCGATGATCTTCTCGTCGTGGGGCGCGTGCAAGCACTACCACAGCGACCTCGTGCAGCGCTCCGAGATCCTGCTGATGGCGCTCACCGGCAATCAGGGCAAGTCGGGCGGCGGCCTTCGCGTCGCGGCCTGGTGGGAGGTCGACGGGCAGCGCGCGCTGTGGAACCGCTCCGGGCCGGCGTGGATGTCGGCGAGCGACAAGCTGAAGCTCCTCTACAAGACGAAGGTCGGCGAGGGCCTGTCGTGGCGCGAGTTCGAAGAGCTCGCGGTCAAGTCGAAGGAGTTCACCGGCAGCCTCCCGACGATGTCGTTCCTCTACGCGCACGCCGGGTACAAGGAGATCTGGGACAAGCCCGAGTTCCACGACCCCGACCAGCCGCGGCCGACGGCGGCCTACATGCAGGAGGCGGTCGATAAGGGCTGGATCCCCGTGCGCCCGCTGCCCGGCATCGATCCGAAGGTCTACTACTTCACCGGGATGAACCCGCTGCGGCGCTGGCCCGCGCCGCAGATCGCCGAGAAGGTGCTCTGGCCGAAGCTCTCGCTGATCGCGAGCGTCAACACCAAGATGAGTACGTCGTCGCTGATGGGCGACATCGTCCTGCCGGCCGCCGGCTGGTACGAGCGCGACCTCATCAAGTACACCGAGGCGTACCTCCCGTACGTCGTTCTCAACCAGAAGGTCGTCGAGCCGCTCGGCGAGTCGAAGTCCGAGTGGGAGATCACCGGGCTGCTCGCGAAGAAGATCCAGGAGCGCGCGAAGGCGCGCGGCGTCACGAAGGTGCGCGACGCCGCGATGAAGGGCGAGGTCGATCTCACGACGGTCTACGACACGTGGACCGCCGACGGCAAGCACAGCGAGACCGACCCGCGCGCCGCGCTCGACGAGATCCTCAAGAACAACAAGCTCACCGGGAACAAGGGCTACGACGAGGCCGCGAAGACGGGCGTTCTGCCCGTCGTGCACGCGGAAGGAAAGCCCGCAGCGCTCTGGGCGCTCGGAACGCGCTACCAGCCCGGGAAGACCGTCTTCCCGCACGAGCGCTTCGTCAAGGAGAAGGAGGCGTGGCCGACCTTCTCGGGCCGCCAGCAGTTCCTGATCGAGCATCCGTGGTACGAGGAGGCGGGCGAGAGCCTGCCCGTGCACAAGGAGCCGCCGAAGGCGGGCGGCGACCATCCGCTGCTGCTGACGGGCGGACACACGCGCTGGTCGATCCACGCCATCTGGCGCGACTCGTCGCTCATGCTCCAGCTCCAGCGCGGCGAGCCCGCGGTGTTCGTCGCGGTGAAGGACGCGAAGGCGCGCGGCGTCTCGGACGGCGACCGGATCCGCGTCTTCAGCGACCTCGGCGAGTTCGAGGCGGTCGCGAAGGTCTCGGCCGCCGTGCGTCCGGGGCAGGTGATCGTGTACCACGCGTGGGAGCCGTATCAGTTCAAGGGCTGGAAGGGGCAGCAGGAGCCCGTCGCGGCACCGTTCAAGCCGCTTCACCTCGCGGGCGACTACGGACAGATCCACTACCGCGGCATCTACAGCGGCCCCGGCCACCACCCGCGCGCGCAGCGCGTCGACTTCGCGCGGGCCGGCTGACGCACGTCGCGAGGCGCGGCGCGCGGCCGGGCCCGGGCCCCGGGAGGCTGCGTGGCGCGGGCTCGCTGCGGGGTCGAAGCGACGAGCGCGATCGCGCGTCAAAATGAGGCCGAGGCGGCCGGCGCGACGCGCCGGCCGCCGGGAGCCGTCCGCTGGGCACCCCCGTCTTCTACGACCCGACGGCCCGCCGCTGGAAGCGCGTGCGGGCGGCGGCCGCCCTTCTGGGCGGCGCGCTGGCGATCGCGTTCGGGATGCTCCTCGTCGCGATCGTCGTGAACCCTGCCCTTCCGGCCCTCGGACTGCGCCCCGTGCCCCACCTGCCGCAGGCGCATGCCCTCGCGGCGCCGCCACGCGGCGCGAGCGAGCGCGCCTTTCGCAGGGCGGCTTCGGCCCTGCACCACGACGTGGCGGTCGCGAAGGCGTCGGCCGTCGTCCACGCGACGCCTGCACGCTTCGAGCGGATCGCCTTCTTCGTCAACTGGGACGACAACAGCCTCGTCTCGCTGCGGCACAACCTCGCCGACGTCGACACGCTCGTCCCCGAGTGGCTCCATCTCGCCGGCGCCGACGGTGCGATCCGCGAGGACGATCCGCCTCGCACGGCGGCCGCCGAGTCGCTCGTCCGCACCGAGCGGCCCGGCCTCTCGATCGTCCCGCTCATCAACAACTTCGACGGGACGAAGTGGCGCAGCGACTGGGTCGCCGGCTCTCTTCGCGCGCCCGCGACACGCAGCGCGATGGTCGAGCGCCTGCACGACTACGTGCGCGGGAACGGCTTTGCGGGCGTCAGCATCGACTTCGAGGCGGTGCCTGCCTCGAGCCAGCACGATCTCGTCGCGTTCGTTCGCGAGCTCGCCGCTCGCTTTCACCGCGAGGGCCTCGTCGTCTCGCAGTCGGTCCCCGTCGACGATCGCGCGTTCGATTTTCGCGCCCTCGCCGCCGCCGCCGACTATCTCATCCTCATGGCCTACGACGAGCACGCGGCCGACACCGATCCCGGCCCGGTCGCGTCGCAGCGCTGGTTCACCCGCGCTATCGAAGCGCGCTTCGCCGAGGTGCCGCGCGAGCGGCTGGTCGTCGGGATCGGGAGCTACGGCTACGACTGGATGCACGGCGAGGCCGAAGCGAACGAGCTGTCGTTTCAGGCCGCGCTGCAGACGGCGGCCGAGTCGGAGGCAAGCGTCGCGCTCCGCGGCGACTCCGGAAACCCGGGCTACGCGTACGAGGACGAGCAGGGGCGGCGCCACGACGTCTGGTTCCTCGACGCCGTGACCGCGTTCAACCAGGTCCGCGCCGCTGCGCCGCGCGGGCCGCGCGGCTTCGCGCTCTGGCGCCTCGGCTCCGAGGATCCCGACGTGTGGAGCGTGATGCGCCACGCGGCGTCTCTCGATGCCGCGACCGCGCAGTCGCTCTCTCCGCTGCGTGCCGGCTACGACGTCGACTACGAAGGCGACGGCGAGGTGCTCCGGGTGACCGGAACGCCGCGAGAAGGCGCTCGCAGCGTGCAGATCGACCCGGCGACGGGGCTCATCCGCGCGGCGACGGTCGAGACGTTTCCGTCGGGCTACCAGATCACGCGCTGGGGCGGCGCGCCGGGGAAGCGAATCGCCCTCACCTTCGACGACGGACCCGATCCGCGCTGGACGCCGAAGATCCTCGACATCCTCGCTGCGAAGCACGCGCCGGCGACGTTCTTCATCGTCGGCGCGAACGCCGTCACGTCGCCCGAGATCCTCGCACGGATCGCGCGCGAAGGGCACGAGATCGGCAACCACACCTACACGCACCCGAACATCGCCGAGGTGGGAGGCGAGCGCCTCGAGCTCGAGGTGAACGCCGTGCAGCGGCTTCTCGAGAGCCGGATCGGCCGCAGCTCGCTGCTCTTCCGCCCGCCGTACGCCGAGGACGTCGAGCCCGAGACGCCCGACCAGGTGCGGCCGCTGCTCGCAACGAGCGCGCTCGGCTACTACACCGTCGGCATGGGGATCGACCCG
>JABLTH010107341.1_pt1 | contig 12648 bp, 13 predicted proteins | sample 7875711 | NCBI WGS metagenome assembly JABLTH01 (sample SAMN14941262, study PRJNA633318) | bioreactor metagenome | isolation source: bioreactor | place: China | collected 2019-03-05 | reverse complement strand
GCGTCAATCACGAACCAGTCACGTTGTACTTCATGCGATTTTGCTGAAAAAGTTTTCATTTTATAACTACCGAGTTATAGCGTATAAATTAAGAGGGCGGATTATATGCTAGCTTGAGAAAGCTTGTCAACGGATTATTCTAAAATAATCCCTGACCAATGCCGCGAGCCTTGATGATTTTATCAGGCTGCAGATTTGGGGCTGTTTGCCATCAATTTTGCAAATAAGTTGAAGTAAAGTATGCTTTTTAAGCAAAAGATCTTTGTTTTATCAGGAATAATTGCAAACAGATGCTATATTAGCTCAAGTTTCGACTTGATGCACTGAATCATTTCAACCGCAGAGATTAAAAAATAATATTTTCATGCGCTCAGACCATTCACAGACGCGAGAGTCCACGATTACAACAGCATTGCGCTGCATGGCGTTGCCATTGTTGCTTTTGTTAGCGCCAACCTCACTCGTGCAGGCCGCGGATTTATCCGCATTCCGCTTTGAGTCTGAACCTGGCCAACCCCTGTTGGCACAAGTGCCGATCACACATGCCACATCCAGTACGGACATCAGCTGTTTTCAACTGCAGCAATCTGTGGCTGATTTTGTGCATCTGGAATACACCACACTGAGCACAGATCAAGGCATGCTCATGCTATGGTCCGACCGCGCAATGAGCAGCCCGGTCAAAGTCACCCTAACAGATACATGCCAACGCACCGCGCAGACCTTTACCCTGCACCCGGACATGAAAGTGTCGTTTGAAGTAGAGGCGCCTCAGCAAACAGCGACCCAGCCAATTACGGCAGAGGCACCCACCTCGACCCCGCAGGCACCCTCTCAACCGATACAGGAGAGCATCCCGCTGGAGGCCTACGACAAGCTACAGGGACAAATCAATGAATTGCAGCAGGCATTTAACACCTTGCAAAGCAAATCCGATGCCCTTTATGCCAGTTCAATGGCGCAAACGAATTTACTTGCCTCTCTGAAATCGCAATTGGTCCATGTGCAGAATGAAAACCACCTGCTGCGCACACTGGTGATGACGCTAGGCCTGGCCTTGATCGCCAGCGGCTTTTTCTTTGCCGACTGGCTCAGGCGGCATGCAGCAGTACCCAAGCGCGCCAAAGGCCGTCAACCAGCCTCAGCCACGGAAGAATCCACCGGTCCGGCGACCCAGCCGCAAACCAGCCAGCGATTCGCAACCACTTTGCCGCCACTCACCAGCTCACCAAGTCCTGCACAACCAGTCTCTGGTGCAACGCAACCGCCCTATACCCAACGAACCGGAAGTCGCTTGAAGTCGGTTCCTATCCACGCCAATGATGATGTGCTCGGGCTCGAAGCGGTTCCACAAAAACTCAGCTCACAAAAAAGCACGCAGTCCGTGATGCAAGATGCTTCCAGACTCTTCACACATGGTCGAGTGAATCAGGCCATTGAGCACTTGCAACAACACCTGGCCAAACACCCGAAATGCTCCCCCTGGATGTGGCTGTATTTACTGGATTTATTATCCAAAGAAGGCAAGCACCAGGAGTTTGACATGATGGCCAGCGAGTGCCGCAAGCACTTCAACTTGAATGTAGAGCACGCGCCAGACCTCAAACAACAAGGCATCGAATCTTTCCCGCGCGTGATGAAAGCCTTGCAGCAAGCCTGGGGTACGCCGCAGGTGATTGCGCTGATTGACGATCTGGTTTACAACACCCGTCTTGTGCCGCGTATGGGTTTTGAGCGTAGCGTCTTTGAAGACCTCATGCTATTGAAAGAAATTGCCTGCCAGACACAAAACCTGCCTGCAATGCCCCCTGCGCCCAAAGCCCCGGACGAAGAGACCTCCATCAATGGTAACTTGCGCGAGTTGCAGCAACTCTCTGAAGACATCTATATCCTCGCTCCGGCAGAACAAGCGCCCTTCCAGTACTGGACCGATTTCACCTTTGAGCTGGGTGAGCCCGCTGGTGCACGCAAATCAGCCTAACCAATAGGCACCCGCGATGCCTGCCGTTAATGCCGCACCTATCCAGATATTCTCCAAAAATGCCTTGAAACACTGCCCACGCTGACGCGTACGGATCAGCCCATATTGCCTGAATAACTGCAAGGCAGCGGCCACCCAACCCAGCCAGAATGGCCAGCCCAGCCTGAGCTGAATGGCGACCCAGGCCATCATGGCCAGCGTGGCAATCAGGCACAGCATAATCGCGGATACCTCACGGTGACCAAAGGTAATCGCGGATGAACGGATGCCGATCTTAAGGTCATCCTCACGGTCCACCATGGCATAAGCCGTATCATAGGCCACTGACCAGGAGACATTCGCCAGCAACAACCACCAGGCAGTTGCCGGCACAGCCCCTTGTAAGGCAACAAATGCCATCGGGATACCAAAGCCAAACGCAATGCCCAAATAGGCCTGTGGAATGGCAAAAAAGCGTTTGGTGTACGGGTAGCTAACCGCCAGAAACAAAGCTGGGACGGACCACAGCACCACTTGCATGCCCAGCGTACACACCAGCACAAACGCTATCAAAGATAGCGCTACCGCCACGGCATAAGCCTCTTTGACAGAAATCTCCCCGGTCGCCAACGGCCGGCGTTGGGTGCGCGCCACCGCGCCATCCCAGTGCCGGTCGGCAATGTCATTCAATGCGCAGCCGGCTGAGCGCATCAGTATCGTACCCAACACAAACACGGTTGCCACCCATAGATCAGGGTACCCTGCGCCTGCAATCAACAGCCCCCACAATGTGGGCCAGAGTAGCAACCAAATCCCGACCGGCTTATCTAGGCGGGTTAAGCGATAATACGCATGCCAGTTGATGGTTGACTGCATTACAAAAGCTTTCCGATTAAAAAATTAATCATGAGGATGATCCACACAAGCAGGCAAAAACACTTCTGTCACCAGCAAAAGGTGATGATGCAGACGGAACAAGGAGCGTCTTGCCCAAAGGGGATGTTGCTGCAACTGCGGATGATAGCGGCATACCGCCTGATGCAAGGGATGCTGTGCGTACAATTTGCGGAACTGCAACGGCCCACGTGTGACTTTAGGATTGGCAAACAGCGCTGCCCCGAGCGGCACCCGCCCGATTGCACGCAAGCGGCACCATGGTCCGCGCAAATCCTGACGCGCGATGACACTATGCGCAAACACGCGCGGCTGGCCGTTTCCGCGCAACATGACTTCTCGCACCCATGCACGGGACATCGCATTCAGGCGCAACATGGCCTGTTCGTCTACATGCGGCTTGCGCCAGGCTTGCGCCAACAGCTCCACCGAAAACGCCGGATAGTGTTTTTTCAGGCGGGCAGTTAATGAACCCCTTTCCTGCAACCAGGACCTAAAGGGGGTTTGACCAACAACCGCGCGTTGCCAGGCCCGCTCAGAAGATTGCTTCAGTTGCCGCATCTCGGTCAATGTGGCAAGGGAAACGTTTTGGGCAACCACACCCATATTTTTCCTTGTTGGCGCATGGCCCCCGCCAGTTTGCCAGCAGCCTCGCCTTCTCCCCAATACACATCGGCACGCACCCCACCCTTGATCGCCCCGCCTGTATCCTGGGCTTGCATCAATTGCTGCAAAGGTGCCACATCATTGGGGTAAGTGGTCGCCAGATAGACCGGGGCGCCCAGGGGAATGTAAAACGGATCGACGGCACCACTACGCGCAGCTGTGAGCGGCACCCCTAATACACCCAGTGGACCGGACAACCCCGGTGGCAGCAACTTGAAAAACACATAACTGGGATTCGCATCCAGCAAACCGCGTAACTGCTCGGGATGCTGCTGTGCCCAAGACTTGATCCCCTGCATGGAAGCGTCGCTGGCGGTCATTTCTCCGCGCTCCACCAGGATCTTGCCAATAGACTGGTAAGGGTGCCCATTCTGGTCGGCGTAACCTACGGGAACACGCTCGCCGTTTTCAAGCGCAATGATGCCCGACCCCTGCACCTGCAGAAAAAATGCTTCTACCGGATCGCTGACCCAGATTAACTCACTGCCATTCAACGGCGATTGCGGCTGCTCAATTTCTGCCCGTGTGTAATAGGGAATCAGCGTTTGGCCCTGCAAGCGGCCACGCACACGTTTATACTTGAGCTCGGGAAACAATGCCGACAAATTCACGGTAATCAAGTCCGACGGCACTTGATAAAGCGGGACGCGGTAACGCGGACTTGCTTGCCTAGCCCCTTGCAACACAGGCTGATAATAGCCGGTGATCAAGCCTTGCGAGGTGCCATCTGCCTGCCGCGTGGCATACACATTAAAATATTGCTGCCAGTAGGCCTGAATGGCAGACACATCCTCAGCCTGCACCAAGAGCGCGGCAGCACAAACCGCTTTCCAGTCCGTTTTGTTTTTGAGCCCCTGACATCCTTGTAGCCATGCCTTCCAGCTGGCGACCCAGTCTTCTTTTTCCAACCCTGGCAGGTCTGCCCACTGCGCAGGCTGGAGCAAGGCAAAGGCTTGTGATGGCGTAACAGGCGGGACACTGCTACTCGTACCGGGCCTTTCAACCGCAGGCTTGCTCGGAGCTGGCGATGTTCTGCCCGAGGTGTCCGGCGTTGGCACCGTTTGACATCCTGCCAGCCATAGCAGACTGGAAAGGACAAGACATAGACGGATGACAGAACTGTTTTTGATGGTTAACACGTTTGTGACTTCAACTTAAAGACCATTGATGGGTCTGCGGCCTCATGCAGCAGACAGCAGACGAGGCAAATGTTTGCGCGTGCGGTTTAATGCAGCCCGGCTGCCTGATGCAACCAGAACGTCGGGATATCGACTTCAAACCAGTGACCATCGACGGCCACCATCTGATAAGTGCCATACATTTCCCCACTGGGTGTACTGAACATGACGCTACTGGTATAGCGGTATTCTGCATCGGGCGCCAGCAAGGGCTGCTCGCCGACCACCCCCAGCCCTTTGACTTCCCGTACCTGTTGCATGGCATCGGTAATCACCCAATGTCGACTAATCAGCTGCGCAGGCGTTTGCCCGGTATTGCGGATCGTAATCGTATAGGCATAGATGTACTGCCCCGTTTCTGGCGAAGACTGATCAGGCAAATACTCTGTCTCGACAGACACCTGACAGGCATAGAGGGCGCGTTCGGTCACATTTATCCTATCATGCCAGTGGTTGGTGAACTAGGGCTGGCAGAATACAGCTTTTTCGCCATACGTCCGGCTAAAAAGGATTCCCGGCCAGCCTCAATGGCTTTTTTCATGGCGCCTGCCATCAATACCGGGTCACGCGCAGCCGCAATCGCAGTATTCATCAACACGCCGGCACAACCTAGCTCCATCGCAATCGCCGCATCAGACGCACAGCCTACGCCAGCATCCACCAAGACCGGAATCTTGGCATTTTCGATGATAATTTGCAGATTCCATGGATTTAAAATCCCCATGCCGGAACCAATCAGCGAGGCCAAGGGCATCACTGCCACACAGCCAATGTCCTCCAGCTGCTTGGCGATGATCGGGTCATCCGAGGTATATACCATGACCTCAAAGCCTTCTTTGACCAGCGTTTTGGCCGCAGCAATGGTTTCGGTCACATTCGGATACAAGGTATTCGGATCACCCAATACCTCCAGCTTGACCAGGCGGTGATCATCCAGCAACTCACGCGCCAGACGCAAGGTGCGCACGGCTTCTTCAGCACTGTAACAACCCGCGGTATTCGGCAGATAAGTAAATTCGTTCGGCGGCAAATACTCCAGCAGAGAAGGTTCGTTTGCATGTTGACCGATATTGGTCCGGCGGATGGCCACGGTAATAATTTCAGCGCCACTGGCGTCTATCGCAGCGCGTGTCTGCGTAAAGTCCTGGTATTTGCCGGTGCCAACCAACAGTCTGGATTGATAAGATTGACCGGCAATCACTAAAGCATCATTCATCATTAAACTTTCTATTCCATTCTTAGCTGCATAACGCTGATGAGATCGCGCTTAACCGCCACCGACCGCACCGACGATTTCCAGCTTGTCATCCGCGTGTAACTGCACGTGGGCAAACTGACTACGCGGCACAATATCGCCATTACGCTCAATCGCAATGCGCTTGCCTGTCAGTTGCATCTGCTCGACCAACGCTTGCACACTCATGGCCTCTGCGGCAAGTTGCATGGCTTTACCATTGACGAAAATTTGCATGCTGCTTTTAAAGGTTTTATTAAACAAGCCGATATTCTACGAAAAATCAGCGGATTTGGCTTTCAGTTTTTACGTCACATGGTTTCAAGCCATCTTCAACACGTGTCATCCAACCTGGAGGAGTATGCGTTATTTTAAGCGTGAACATGGCACCATGTTTGCTTTAATGTTGTAGCGATACAAATATGCCTGAAGAATTTGACAAGTTTGGTCACTACGGCAAATTCCGCATTGCTGCAGAATGAACTTTTTGTTAATTTTGGCGCCACAAGCACGGCGAACACAATTCGTTGTTTTGTGTAATGAATATTGAGAATCCCAAAAGGAAGAGTAAAAATGCAAATCGTAGAATCCTACCAAGCCGTTTCATCACAACATTTTTTGATTGATGAAATTTACGCCCCCAGCCTCAACAATGCTGCTCCCAACGCTAAAGCGTTTGCCGAAGAACAGCAACACCTGAAAGCAATCAACGAGCTTCATCGCTTTTTGGAATCGAGTTGCGACTGCGTTTAATACGCAGGGCGTTTCAAACCGACCCCGCAACGGGTCACTGATTTTCAGGTTGGATGCTTGAATCCAATCTTGGGTTAGCCGGAAATATGTGAAAACTCACTTCGGGCGCCCTTTACCCAAAAATTGCGCAACGACTGCGATATCGAAGTCCCTGCGTTAAAGTATAGGTAATGATGAGACAAATAAAAAAGATGGCTTTTATCGCCATCTTTTTTATTTTCAGCGGTTGACTCAAAAGCAGCGACTACCTGTAAGAGCGGTCACTGCTATCATGCGATAACTGCAGATTACTCAACGGATAGCTGTGGACGTCCAGCTTCTGGCCAATCCAGATGGAAGAACTGACCACGTGGCTGATCTTTGCGCTCATAGGTATGCGCACCAAAGTAGTCACGCTGACCTTGCAACAGGTTGGCTGGCAAGTCAGCACTTCTGTAGCCATCATAGTAAGCCAATGCCGCCGCGAAGCCCTGTGCCGGAATCCCATTGGTCACGGCCAACGCAATCACTTTACGCCAGCCTGCCTGACCTTCGTTCATCGCATTGGTGAAGTATGGATCCAGCATCAGGTTTTTCAGGCGTGAGTTCAATGCATAAGCATCGGTGATTTTTTGCAGGAAGCGCGCGCGGATGATACAACCGCCACGCCAGATCTGGGCAATTTCACCGAAGTTGAGTTTCCAGTTGTAAGCCACTTGTGCCTTATCAATCAGCTGAAAGCCTTGTGCGTAGGCGCAGATTTTGGAGCAATACAAGGCATTTTTGATCGCTTCAATGGTTGCAACTTTGTCTTTCTCTTGCACAATCACAGGACCTTTGAGGATCTTGCTGGCTTCAACACGCTCCTCTTTCAGGCTGGATAATGCACGCGCATAGACGGCAGCTGCAATCGCATTGGCGGGCGCCCCCAACTCGAGCGCATTGGCCGCCGTCCACTGGCCGGTGCCTTTTTGGCCTGCCGTATCGAGAATCTGGTCAACCAGGAAGCCTTTGCCAGCCGGATCTTTTTGCTGCAGGATATCGGCCGTAATTTCAATCAGGAAGCTGGACAGCTCACCTTTGTTCCACTCGGCAAACACTTTGCCGATTTCATCCGCCGGCATGCCCAGCAGATTTTTCATCAGCCAGTAGGCTTCGCAAATCAACTGCATATCGATGTACTCGATACCATTGTGCACCATTTTTACATAGTGACCTGCACCGTCCGGGCCGATATATTCCGCGCAAGAGAACCCACCCTGAACTGGTTTGCCAGGTGCGCCACCTTCTAACGGGGCACCCGTCACAGGATCCACTTTGGCTGCAATATCGCGCCAGATGGGCTCCAGACTAGCCCAGGCCTTGCGTGTACCTGAAGGCATCAGCGATGGACCAAAGCGGGCACCGGTTTCACCACCAGACACGCCGGAACCAATAAACTCAATGCCTTTGGCAGCAAGCTCTTTTTCGCGACGGATGGTGTCCGTCCACAGCGCATTACCGCCATCAATAATAATGTCCCCTTGCTCCAGGAAAGGTAGCAGGGCGTTAATGGTCACGTCGGTTGCACTCCCGGCTTTCACCAGCAACACAATCTTGCGTGGACGCTTGATGCTCAGTACAAAAGAGGCCAAATCAGCATGCCCCACCACACGTTCGTGTGAGGGCTCATTCTTTTTACACTCCTCGATGAAGTTCAGCATTTTTTTCGGGTCACGGTTATAGACCGCAATGGTATAGCCGTGATCAGCAATGTTAAGCGCCAGGTTTTGGCCCATCACTGCCAATCCTACCAATCCAATATCCGCATTTTTTATAGTCATAGTTCTCTCTAAACAATGGTTAATTTAGTTGAAAAAAAAGCACAGGCTTTTGGCCTGTGCTTGGACTAGGGTATGTATTGAATATCCCATGCAAGTTGTTTTGAGAATCGCAACTGGCATAACATTTTCAGCACCTTAGTTTTCTTTCGCTCAAGTGTTCCAGTCGGTTACTTGAGTACGTTACCGAACATCTGCAAGGTCAATTGATATCCAATGTTGACCAGCTGCGCATCGTAACGTTCCCCTTCATCGCGCATGAAGGCATGTTGTCCATTAAATTCATGCCAGGTGTAATGCAGTCCGGGCACCGCGGCAAAGCGGTTATACAGCTCTGCACGCTTATCCCCCGGGATATGAGGGTCTTGCTTGCCCCAGATCATAAGCAACTCGCCCTTGATTTCGCCGACACGGTCCATGCTGTGCTGACCAGGCTGGTTCGGGATAATGTTGGTGTGCAAATCGGTAGCATAGAAACAGGCCGTCGCTTTGACTTCGGGTTGCAAAGCTGCACGGAAAGCCAGGTGACCACCGATACAAAAACCGGCCGCACCCAAATTGCCGTCATACCAGGCTTGCTTGTTCAGATAGTCAATCATGGCGCGGTTATCCGTGTCGTAGGCCTGCACATCTTTGGCCATTTTGTCCGCATTGCCTTTGTCACGGCCAGCATCGTCATAGCCCAATACCGTGCCAATCGGATTCAACTCATGGAACACTTCAGGCACCAGCACGGCATAACCATGCCCTGCTAAAAAGCGCGCTGCGCGCTCAATCGGACCGGTCTGCTGAAAAATTTCAGAGTAAAACAAAACCGCAGGCACTTTGCCATCGTGTTTTGGACGATGAACATAAGTACGCATCACCCCGGTCGGGGTGTCCAAATCAACGATTTCGCTCGTAATCAGCATGATAAATCCTTAAACAATCAAAAAATACTGGCTATTCTAGCGCTGTTTGCATGGCTTTTCACAGATATTGTGCCAGGGCAAGCAGAATTTTTTGCAATTCCGGCTGACAAAGTCGAGGTAGCTTGCCTTCATCACCAACCATGGGAGTTTGTATGCGCCCCTCATTCAATCTTGTTTGCTTCATGCTCTTCAGCACGAGCGCTTTGGTGGCCCATGCCGAGCTCGACCATGAGCTGGTTTACCGACTGAAAGCCTCGGTGGTAAAAGTGCACAGCATGACGCAAACGGGCGGTCACGGCGTCGGCAGCGGCGTGGTTGTGGCGCCAGATACAGTGGCTACCAATTGCCATGTGCTTGCGAACAGCAGCGGCGTCAGCGTTTCCAAATTCGGTGATAGCGTCAGCCCGGTTGGCATGGTCGCGGACTGGAAACACGATATCTGCCTGTTGAAATTTCAATATCTGGAACTGCCGCCAGTCAAGCTGGGCACAACCGCCGCCTTACATTATGGTGATGCCGTCTTTTCCATCGGCTTTCCAGGTGGGCCGCCCAAGCCACAAACCATCGCAGGCCATGTGAAAGCCTTGTACCCCTATGATGACAGCCTGATTGTGCGCACCGATGCCGCGTTTATCATGGGTGCCAGTGGCAGCCCGACCTTTAACCAGACTGGTGAACTGGTTGCTTTAAGTACGTTTAAAAGTCCCGGCAAACAGGCCTACTTTTATAGTGTGCCGGTCGAGTGGATACAAACGCTGCTTGGCAAACAAGCCAGCAACAGCATTCAGGCCGACGCCACTCCCTTTTGGGACTTACCGCTGAATGAGCGCCCATTCTGGATGCAAGTGGTGATTCCTTACCAAAACAGCGACTGGCCGGCCGTAGAGCAGATCGCGCGCACTTGGTTAAGCCAGCAAGCAGAGGCCGCAGAAGCACACTTTTATTTAGCCAGTGCGCTACATGGGCAAGGGCACCTCGCCGCAGCCCAACAAGCCTATTTACAAGCCACTAAGCTGGAGCCGAACTATCTGGAGGCTTGGTCAGGACTGGCCTTGCTCGCTCAACAATCCGCGCAGCCAAGCTTGCAGGCGGAGGCTGAGCGCCACCTTCAACAGCTCGCCAGCCAGACTCAATAGCTTGGGCACACTCCCTAACCACAAGCCATCCGGCCAAGCGTACGCATGATCAACCCCAGAGGCTCTGCTAGAATAGCGTTTTTAATGTTTATCCGATTGCTCCGTCATGACCTCTCGCAACCAGCAACTGTTTGAAAAATCCCAGCAACTGATTCCAGGCGGCGTCAACTCGCCGGTACGCGCGTTTCGTAGCGTCGGTGGCACGCCCATCTTTTTCAAAAAGGGCCTCGGCTCCAAGCTCTGGGATGCGGATGGTAAAGAATACATTGACTACATCAACTCCTGGGGCCCCATGATTTTGGGACATGCCCATCCGGAAGTTGTTGCAGCCGTGCAGCAAGCGGCCGCCAACAGCCTGAGTTTCGGCGCGCCAACCGGCCTAGAGCTCGAAATGGCTGAATTAATTAATCAACTTGTGCCCAGCATGGAGCAAGTACGCCTGGTCAGCAGCGGGACCGAAGCGACCATGAGTGCCATTCGCGTGGCCCGTGGCTTTACCAAGCGCAATAAAATCATCAAATTTGAAGGCTGTTACCACGGCCATGCCGATGCCTTGCTCGTGAAGGCTGGCTCCGGCTTGCTCACCTTTGGCGAACCCAGCTCCGCCGGTGTCCCGCCAGAAGTCGCTGCGCACACCCTGACGCTCGATTACAACAACTCGCAAATGCTCAAAGACACCTTTGCCAGCATGGGGGACGAGATTGCCTGCGTGATTCTGGAGCCGGTAGTCGGCAACATGAACCTGATTGTGCCTCACCGCGAGTTCTTAACTACCTTGCGTGAACTTTGCACTCAGCATGGCACGGTGCTGATTTTTGATGAAGTCATGACTGGCTTCCGCGTGGCACTGGGCGGTGCACAGGCACTGTATGGCATTAGACCGGACATGACGACCCTGGGCAAAGTCATTGGAGGCGGCCTGCCCGTAGGCGCCTTTGGTGGCCGCAAAGACATCATGAGCGTACTGGCCCCACTAGGGCCGGTTTACCAGGCCGGCACCCTATCAGGCAATCCCGTGGCAGTGACCGCCGGGCTGACCACCCTCAAACTGATCCAGGCACCCGGCTTTTATGAGGCACTGACGGCAAAACAGCGCAGTTAATGGACGGCATGAAGCAGGCAGCACACAAAGCGGGCATCACCTTTAGCGCACAAAGCGTAGGCGGCATGTTTGGCCTCTATTTTAGCGCCAGCAACCCCACCAGCTACGCCGACATGATGCAGGCAGATAAAAATGCCTTTAATCACTTCTTCCACAGCATGCTGAACAGCGGCATTTACCTGGGGCCATCCGCATTTGAAGCGGGCTTTGTCTCGGCGGCACATACCGATGCCGATATCGCCCAAACCGTACAGGCGGCCGAACAAGCCTTTGCCAGCCTGTAAGCAAAGCGGTTGCGTGGCGATTACCACTCAGGCTCGCCACGCAAACGAATCCCCACATTCTTGACCATCCCGGATAACGCCCCCTGAGCGGCCTGACACCTTCTGGCAGGCCGTCTATATAAAGACAATCCAATCGCAATCTCTGATCCACTGACTCGCCAGGAGTGCTCTATTCAGGGATAAACCGCCTCACAATCGTGACAGACTCAACGGAGCCACGCCATTTTAAAACCCTGTTAGCTCTCTGGTATTTGTGCAACTTAAAGTGCAATCAGTTAGTAAATAAAAACCATTCTCAACTAAAAAATAAAATGCCTTTATCCGTTATTTAACGCAGGCTAAACAATTGAAATTGCTAAACTTTAACGGTATCATTGAAGGTTCCTCCAAATGTTTTGTAAGTGAAGAATCTGGCAATGGACATGCAGTCTGACAACAACCTGATGAGTGCTTCTCAAGATACCGCAACCGCCCGGGACGACCAATTCGGTTTAGCTCCGCAATCCCAGGGTTTATATGACAGACGCCACGAGAAAGATAGCTGTGGCGTGGGCTTTGTCGCCCATATTAAAGGCCAGAAAAGCCACGACATTGTCGCTAAAGGCCTGCAACTGCTGGACAACCTGACCCATCGCGGCGCGACCGGTTACGACCCTAAACTGGGTGACGGCGCGGGCTTGCTGATGCAGATGCCAGATACCTTTATGCGCGAAGAGGCTGCCAAGCTGGGC
>JABLTH010035108.1_pt1 | contig 12654 bp, 11 predicted proteins | sample 7875711 | NCBI WGS metagenome assembly JABLTH01 (sample SAMN14941262, study PRJNA633318) | bioreactor metagenome | isolation source: bioreactor | place: China | collected 2019-03-05 | reverse complement strand
CGATCACCGACAGCGCCTCGAGCACGAAGACGCCGCCGACGAGCACGAGCAGGATCTCCTGCTTCGCGAGCACCGCCACGCACCCGATGCCGCCGCCGAGCCCCATCGAGCCGACGTCGCCCATGAACACCTGCGCGGGGTGCGAGTTGAACCACAGGAAGCCGATCGCCGCCCCGACGCCCGCGCCGACGAAGATCGCGAGCTCCCCGGTGCCGAGCACGAACGGGATGTCGAGGTAGCGCGCGATGCGCGCGTTTCCGGCGCCGTAGGTGATCACCGCGAAGGTCGCGAGCGCGATGCCGGTCGTCCCGATCGCGAGCCCGTCGAGCCCGTCGGTGAGGTTCACCGCGTTGGCCGCGCCGACCATCACCAGCATCGCGAACGGCACGAACGCGAAGCCGAGCTCGGGACTGTTCTTGAAGAACGGCACGGTGAGCTTGGTCGGGAAGCCGGTCTTCCACAGCACGAGCGCGATGATCCCGGCCAGGAGGAACTGCGCCGCGAGCTTGCCGCGCGCGGACAGGCCGCGGCTGTGCTTCTGCTGCAGCTTCAGGAGGTCGTCCCACAGGCCGATGAGCGCGAAGCCGGCCGTCGCGCCCACCGCGGTCCACACGAAGCCGTTGGTGAGGTCGGCCCACAGCAGCACCGGCACGAGCCACGCGGCGAGGATCAGGATCCCGCCCATCGTCGGCGTACCCTTCTTGCTGAAGTGGCTCTGCGGGCCGTCTTCGCGCACCACCTGCCCGTACTGCCGCTTCTGCAGCCAGCGCAGCATCGGGCCGCCGACGAGGAAGCAGATCAGCATCGCCGTGACCGCCGCCGCGGCCGTGCGGAAGGTGATGTAGCGGAAGACGTTGAACGGGAAGAAGAAGTCCTTCAGCGGGTAGAGCAGGTGGTACATCATGCGCCGGCCCTCCCGCCGCGCACGGCGACCACCGCTTCGCGCACCGCCTCGAGGGCGATGCCGCGCGAACCCTTGATCACCACGAGGTCGCCGTCCGCGAGCGCGCCCGGCACCGCGGCCGCCGCCGCGTGCGCGTCGGGGTACGCGGACACCGCCGCGAGGCCCGCGGCACGCGCGCCGTCCGCGGTCTCGGACGCGAGCGGGCCGACCGCGAACAGCGCGTCGAAGCCCTGCTCCGCGACCGACCGGCCGGCCTCGCGGTGGTAGCGCGGCGCGTCGGCGCCGAGCTCGAGCATGTCGCCGACCACCGCGACGCGGCGCCCGGTCCACGGCGCCGCGGCCGCGCCGAGGAGCACCGCGGCGAGCGCGCTGGGGTTCGAGTTGTAGACCTCGTCGACCACGACGAGCCCGCCGCCCAGCGACAGGATGCGTCCGCGGCCCGCGGGCTGCTCGACGCCGGCCAGGCGCTCGGCGGCCGCCGCGAGCGGGACGCCCAGCACCATCGCGACGCCCAGCGCGGCGGTCGCGTTCAGCACCGCGTGGCGGCCCCACAGCGCGAGCCGCACCGGGATCCCGTTCAGCGCGAAGCGCGAGCCGCGTACGAGGTCGCCCTCGACGTCCTGCGGCACGAGGTCCGCGTGCTCCTCGAAGCCGAACGTGACCACGCGGCGGCCGCAGCGCGCGATGTGCGGTCCGAGCTCGGGCGAGCCCGCGTGCAGCACGCCGACGCCGTCCGCCGAGAGGCCGTAGAGCAGCTCCGCCTTGGCCTCGGCGATCTTCTCCTGGCTCCCGAGGTTCCCGATGTGCGCCGTGCCCACGTTGGTGATGACACCCACGTCGGGCCGCGCGATGCGGGCCAGCTCGGCGATCTCGCCCAGGTGGTTCATGCCCATTTCGAGGACTGCGGTTTCGACGTCGGGCGCGAGCGCGAGCAGGGACAGCGGCACGCCCCAGTGGTTGTTGAGGTTGCCCGCCGACGTGCCGGTGCGGAACGCGGCCGCGAGCGCGGCGCCGGTGAGGGCGCGCGTGGTCGTCTTGCCCGCGCTTCCCGTGATGCCCACGACGCGCATCGCGCCGCGCCGCGTCCGCTCGTCGGAGCCGAGGCGGCCGAGGGCGGCGGTCGTGTCATCGACGCGCACGACGGCCGGGCCGGCGGGCCACGCGCCGTCGCGGTGCACGACCAGCACGGCCGCGCCGCGTTCGGCGGCGGCGGCCAGGAAATCGTGGCCGTCGTGGCGCTCGCCCGCGATCGCGAAGAAGAGGTCGCCCGCGCGCAGCGTGCGCGTGTCGATCGACGCGCCCGTCGCCGTGCGCGCGGCCGGGCCGGCCACGACGGCGCCGCCCACGGCGGCGGCGATCTCGCCCGCGGTGCGCGCGATCACGAGCGACGCTCCGGCGCGGCGAGCGCGGCGAGCGCCGCGGCCAGCTCTTCGCGGTCGTCGAAGTGCGCGCGGACGCCGCGGATCTCCTGGTACGTCTCGTGGCCCTTGCCGGTCACGAGCACCGCGTCGCCCGGCCCGGCCAGCGCGACCGCGCGGCGGATCGCCTGCGCGCGGCCGGCGATGCGCAGCGCCTCCGCGCGCGCGCCTGCGAGGCCGTCCATGATCTCGCGCGCGATCGTCTCGGGATCCTCGCCGCGCGGGTTGTCCTCGGTCACGATCGCGACGTCGGCGTACTCGCCCGCGATGCGGCCCATCGCCGGGCGCTTCGCGCGGTCGCGCTCGCCGCCGCAGCCGAACACGACGATCACGCGGCCGGAGGTCACGCGGCGCAGCAGCGCGAGCGTGCGCTCGAGCGCCTCGGGCGTGTGCGCGTAGTCGACCAGCGCGGTGAAATCGCGCCCGGTCGGGACGGACTGCCAGCGCCCGTCGACGTGCGGCACCGCGGCCGCGCCGCGCACCGCGGCGGTCGCGTCGGCGCCGAGCCCGACCGCGACGGCCACCGCCGCCGCGAGGTTGCGCGCGTCCCACGGGCCGGGGCGCAGCGTGCGCACCGTCCCGTCGAAGCCGGGGCCGGTGAGGCGGAACGTCGCCCCCGTTGCGTCGGGCAGGTGATCGGCGACGCGCCAGGTGGCGTCGGCCGACTCGCCGAACGTGACGACCTGCGCGCGCGTCACCGCGCGGAACGAGGCCGCGTGCGGGTCGTCGGCCGGCAGCACGGCGACGGCCGTGGGCGCGAGCATCTCGAACAGGATCCGCTTCGCCGCGACGTAGTTCTCGAACGTCTCGTGCAGGTCGAGGTGGTCGTGCCCCATGCCCGTGAGCACGGCGGCCGCGAACGTCATCCCGTACGCGCGATCGGCGATCAGCGCCGCGCTCGACACCTCGATCGCCGCCGCCGCGCAGCCCTCGTCGCGCGCGTGCGCGAGGAACGACCACAGCGCGGGTGATTCGGGCGTCGTCAGCGTGCCCGGCGCGCGGAACGCGCCCGCGCGCTGGCCGAGCGTGCCGCCGGTCGCGGTCGGGCGGCCGGCCGCGCCGAGCGCCGCGGCGATCAGCTCGGTCGTCGTCGTCTTGCCGTTGGTGCCGGTCACGCCGACGAGCGCGAGGGCCGCGTCGGGCGCGCGGTGGAAGTTGCGCGCGACGAGCGCCAGCGCGCGGCGCGGCGCGTCCGCGGCGACGTAGGGCACGGTCGCGGGCAGCGCGGCGGGGCGGGGCGCGGGCCCCAGCACGGCCGAGGCGCCCGCGGCGAGGGCCGCGTCGACGAACGCGCGCCCGTCGGCCTTCGCGCCCGGCAGCGCCGCGAACAGGAACTGCGGCTCGACCGCGCGCGAGTCCGCGGCGATCCCGAGCACGGCGACGCCGCCGGGCCCCGTGAGGGCGACGCCCGGCACGCCGTCGAGCAGCGCGCGGAGGGTCGTCATCCGCGGCGCCCCTTGTGCTCGGGCTTGCGCACGGGCGTGCCGACGAGATCGCCGGCGGGTGCGGCGGGTGCGGCAGATGCCGCGGGTGCGACGGATGCTGCGGATGCCGCGGGTGCGGCCGGAGCGGCCTTCGTGCTCTTGGCGTCCATCGCGGGGAGGGGTGCAGTCGTGGCCGCCGGCGCGGGCGCGGGCGGCGGCTCGGGGACGTAGTCCGGTGCGACGCGCAACAGGCGCAGCGTCTCGTCCATCACTTCGGCGAACGCCGGCGCCGCGACGATGCCGCCAGTGTGCGCCCCGACCGTCGGCTCGTCGAGGCTGATGACGACGACCGCCGCGGGGCGCGTCAGCGGCGCGAAGCCCGCGAACGTGCCGATGTTCTTGCCGTGCTCGTAGCGGCCGTTCTTGCCGATCTTCTCCGCGGTGCCGGTCTTGCCCGCGACGCGGTACCCGGTGACGCGCGCGCTCTTGCCCGTCGCGTTCTCCATCTCGACCACGTTCAGCATGAGGAGCGCGACGCGCTCGGCGGCCTTCTTCGAGATCGCCTGCACGCGCGGCGCGTCCTGCAGCCTGTGCCACTCGCCGTCGGGGCTGCCCAGCGCGCGCACCACGTGCGGCTGCACGCGCACGCCGCCGTTGGCGATCGTCGCGTAGGCCGTCGCCAGCTGCAGCGTGGTGAGCATGATCGAGTGACCGAAGGCCATCACGTCGCGATCGACCCCGCGCCACTCCTTCCAGGGCTTCACCTGGCCGCCCACCTCGGCGGGGAGGTCGATCCCGGTCCGGTGGCCGAGGCCGAGCGCGAGGAACGTGTCGTACAGCTTCTCGGCCGGCACGCGCGCGGCGAACTTCGCGATGCCGATGTTGCTCGAGTACGCGATCACCTCGGGCAGCGTGAGCCAGCCGTGCGGGTGCGTGTCGCCGAGGGTCCACTTGCCGCGCTTCCAGTGGCCCATCTCGCAGTAGACCTGCTCGGTGTCGTTGACCTGGCTGTACTCGGCGAGCGCGGTCGCGGTCAGGGGCTTCATCACCGAGCCCGGCTCGAACGGCACCTCGATCGCGAGGTTGCGGCGCGCGATCGTCTCGGCGCGGCCGTAGTTGTTCGGGTCGTAGGAGGGGACGTTCGCGAGCGCGAGCACCTCGCCCGTCGCCGGGTCGAGGACGATGCCCTGCGCACCCTTCGCCCCGTGCTCCGTGCGCGCCTTCTCGAGCGCCTCTTCGAGCTTCTGCTGGATGCGCAGGTCGATCGTCAGCATCACCGACGTCGACGCGGCCGGCATCGCCGAGCCGCCGAGGTCGCCCAGCGCGGTGCCCTTGCCGTCGGCGATGCGCAGCACGCGGCGCTCGCCGGAGCGGAGCATGTCCTCGTACTTCTTCTCGACGCCCTCGCGGAACTTCTCGTCGATCGAGACGAAGCCCAGCACGTGCGAGGCGAGCTGCTGGTGCGGGTAGTAGCGCTTGAAGCCGGGCGCCCAGTGCAGCGCCTCGTCCTTCACGACGCCGGCCTTCGCGAGCGCCTGCACCGCGGCCACCATCTCCGCGTCGCAGTCCCGCCGCACCTCGAGCCAGCGGGCCGTCGCGCGCTGCGTCAGGCGGCCGGGGGTGTTCGTCGCCTGCTCGAGCGCGCGCAGGCCGGCCTGCGTGAGCTTGCGCGGCTCGACCGCGAGCACCTTCACCGGGAGGCTCGTGGCCAGCACGTTCCGGTACCGGTCGACGATGTCGCCGCGCGGGCCGGGGATCTCGATCTTGTCCTCGCTCTGCGATTTCGCGATCGCGGCGAGGGCCGTGTGCTGCGTCACCATCAGCTGCACGAGGCGCGCACAGACCGCGAGGCCCGCTCCGAAGATGAGCAGGCCCACGAGGTGCGTCCGCGTCACGCGCGGCAGATGGAGGCGCGGGAGGATCACCGGCGCGCGCCCTTCGCCGGCCGCGCGGGCGCGGGTGCGGGTGCGCGGGAAGGTGCGGGAGCGGGGGCGGAATCGGCGACGGCCGCGGGGGCCTCGTCGCCTTCGATCACGACCGCGGCCTCGCTGGCCGCGGCCTCCGTCGGCGCGGACTCGTTCGGCTCGCTCAGGCTGCCGTCGGCGAGACCGGGGTGCGGCGCGGCGAGCGGGCGCGGCCGCGGCTTGGCCGGGCCGCCGGGCCGCTCGACGAGGTCGGCCGGCACGAGCCCGAGCCGCTCCGCCTCGCCGCGCAGGCGGTCGGGGGCGAGCAGCCTCTCGCGCTCGGTCGTGAGCGTGCGGCGCTCGAGCTTCGCGGCGACGATCGCGTCCTCGATCTGCGAGCACTCGTAGCGCACGCGGATCCCGGGCACCTGCGCGCCCACGTAGACGAGCAGCGGCAGCACGATGAACAGCGCCAGGAGCGTCAGCCGCAGCACGCGGCCGAGCACCCGCGGGCTCGTCGTCACCATCGCGCGGTTCGTGATTCCGATCGGCAGGCTCACCGGCGGATCCCCCAGCGCAGGCGGGCCGAGCGCGCGCGCGGGTTCGCGTACGCCTCGTCCTCGGTGGTCTTCACGGCACGGCGGTCGGACAGCTCGAGCAGCTGCAGCGCACCGCACGTGCACGGGTCGCCGCGCCGGCAGCGGCACGGCTCGGCGAGGCGGCGCAACGTCTGCTTGCTGACGCGGTCTTCGAGCGAATGGAAGGCGATGATCGCGATGCGGCCGCCCGGGGCGAGCGTGCGCACCAGGTCCTCGATCGTCTGGCCGAGGCCGTCGAGCTCTTCGTTGACCGCGATGCGCAGCGCCTGGAACGCGAGCGTCGACGGGTCGATGCGCTTGTGCCCGCGCGGCGGCACCGCCTCGTGGGCCACGCGGACGAGGTCGCCCGTCACGGCGAACTTGCGGTGCTTCCGCGTCTCGACGACGAGCCGGGCCAGCTTCTTGGCCGCGGGGAACTCGCCGTACTCGGAGAAGATCCGCACGAGTTCCGGCTCGGACGTGTGGTTGAGCACGTCGGCCGCGGTGCGCGCGGGCCGGCTCCGGTCGAAACGCATGTCGAGCGGACCATCGAAGCGGAACGAGAAGCCGCGCTCCGGGTCGTCGATCTGGTGCGAGCCCAGCCCGAGGTCGAGCAGGATCGCGTCGGGCGCCGCACCCGCGCCGCCGCCGGCCGCACCCGCACCCGCACCCGCACCATTCCGAGCCGCCAACACGTCGATCGCGTCGCGGTAATCGGCGTGCACGAGCGTCACGCGCTCGCCGTACGGCGCGAGCCGCTCGGCCGCCACGGCGAGGGCGTCCGGGTCGCGGTCCAGGCCCAGCACACGCCCGTCGGGCGCGCTCGCCTCGAGCCACAGCGCCGCGTGCCCGCCGAGGCCGACGGTCCCGTCGAGCAACAGCTTGCCCGGCGCCGGCGCCAGGGCCTCGATCGTCTCGGGCCCGAGCACCGGCCGATGGGTAGGAACGAAATCCGCCACGGCCGCCCCTCCCATCGCTCAGAGCCCGAACTGGGAGAGCAGCGCCTGGTCGTCGCGCGTGACCACCGGCGGAGCGCCCTTGTACGTTTCGTGATCGCAGATCTCGAGGAGGTTCTGCTTCCCGAACACGCACGCCTCGCTGGTGAGGCGCGCATGATTGCGGAGCAGCGGGTGGACCAGCACGCGGCCCGCGCCGTCGATCTGGGACTGGTGGCCCCAGTACATCAGCGCGCGCACGTAGTTCTCGACCGCGGGGTGCATCTGGGGGGCGTCCGCGATACGCTTCTCGTACTCCTCCCACACCGGGAGCGGATACACGAGCACCATCTTCCCGTCGCGGGAGGTCGTGTAGATGTCACGGTTGGGTCCACACAGCTCGAGGAACAGACCGAGGAACTCGGCTGGAATCTTCAGCCGGCCCTTGTCGTCCATACGGGCTGTGGCGTGCCCACGAAGCATCGGCGGCTCTCCCGGATCCCGGCGCCCCCAGCGCCCGGCCGGACCGGAAGGAAAAGTAGAGGGGCCTCGAAGGTCGGTTCTCGGCGAATGCGTCGGGACCCGAAGACCCCGGTGGCGGCCGGGGTGCCCCAGAGGATCCCACTACTTCCCACTTCTTCCCAGAACGGATCGTAGGGTCACCCACTTTGGGTGTCAAGGATTCGCACTCACAAAATGAACGCCGGCGTTACGGCAGCGACGCGTAAGGCTCGTTTCGTCTTTGCATACGCCTGGTTTTCGCATGTCACGAGGGTGAACATGAAGCGAAGAATCGAACTGCTTTCTTCGATCACTTTCTTCGTCCTGTTTTCGCTCTCGGGCTTCGCGGCCGCGCCCGCTTCCGGCACGGCCCCCGGGTCGGCCTCGGACAGGCCCACTGCGCCCACCGGATGGAGCCGCTGGCGCGCCGCCTACCTCTTCGAACTGCCCGACGGCGCCGACGCGACGAAGCTGCCCACGCTCGCGCCGCTCTCCGCGGCGAAGGACGCGACGTCGATCCGCGCGCGCCTCGCCGCGCTAACCAGCGCACCCGCAGAGCAGATCGTGCTGCGCGGCACGTCGTTCATGACGTCGATCTCGCAGCCGCCCGAGACGCGCCCCGGCATGCAGCCGGGCACGAAGGTGCGCGTGTGCCCGCGCGGCCATCTCGCGGGCGCGTCACGCACGCTGCTCGCCGAAGCGGTGATCCCGCCCGAGGGCGGCACGCTGTTCATCGCGCACCCCGAGCCGGGCCGCGCGATCGTCGTCGCCTACCGCATCCAGGTGGTCGAAGACGCCACGCTCGAGCCGGGCGCGCTCGCGCGCGTGCAGGCCGACCTGCACGACGAGGAAGTGCGCCTCGCCGGGCCTGCCGTTTCTGGTGGATATTTCATGTCGATCGGCGACTGCGAGTGATACACTCGGCGTGCGTCACCGTGCTGCGCGCGACGGCGTCACCACAATCACCGTAGGGGCCGAGCTTGCTCGGCCCTTCGTTCGTTGACGTGGCTCCGCACCGCTCAGCGCGCACTCGAATCGCGGACCGGCCGCGTGAGCACGAAAAGAAACGTCAAGAGTCCGATTGCGGGAGCGATGACCAGGCTGACCAGTCCTTCCCCGATGCCAACCTGCGCGGTGTTGGCCGCGCCCCAGGATTCCCAGGCGATCCCGGCCACGTTGATGACGAGGAACGACACGAAGGCCGCGGCCCCTCCGATCAGCACGGCGAATAGCAAGCGTCTCAACGTCGCGAGCTCAGCGGCGGCGCGCTGCGCCGGCCGCAGAAACAAGCAGTTGGGCTGCGAGCATCGGAAGCATAAGGGTGTCCCTCTCAGTTCTCGTCGAGAACATGAATCGCGCGTAGTGCTTCGTGAACTCGACTGTCGGCGCGTGGGTCGCTGCCTTTGGCGACGCTCGAATCCGGATATCCGAAGTCGATCGCGAGGGAATCGTGCGTGATGTTCGCGAGAATCACGACTCCAGGTTGCGGATAAGGCGAGAGGATCGTTCCCAAGACCCCGGTGTAACAGAGCGCGCCATCGGCCACCACCCACACAGGCGTTCCCCGCACGTCGACGCGCAGGGCGGGCTCGACGCCTTGCCGAAGGCGAAGCACGTGTGTGCGCCAATCGTAGGCAGCGACCTGGTCAGCGGTGACCAGCGGCTGCCCGTCGGTGTAGAGGATCGCGAATCGATGCTTGGTAGCGAGGGCGCGTTTGCAGAAGGAAAGGTAGAGCAGAGGTACTCCGGAGAGGACGGCTGGCAGCCGCCAGAGCATGAGCCAGTACGGGAATTGTCCAGCGCCAGGGCCCGACACCGGAAGCGCGAGGAGAGCGGCGAGTACCACCGTCACGAGCGCGCCACACGCAGCCGGTGCAAGGAAGGAGACAGATGAGTTCCTCGTGATCTTGTCCCAACACATCGCGCCGAGGATGCTCATCACCTGCACGAATATCATTGCGGCCATTGCCACATTCAGAAGCACGGCACCGAACGGATCCGGATGCAGGAAGTACAGCCTATAGATGATGCAGGCGACGTCTGTCGCCGCCGCTACAAGCCATGTGCCGAGCCACGGTCTCAAGGTGTGTCCAATATCGTATCCGACCAAACGGCGAGGGAATTACTCGTGCGGAATAATACGCCGTTCTCGGCGATACGGGCGAAGCGCGCGGACGCGATTGCATTCACGCGGGCCGAGCAAGCTCGGCCCCTACGTCGTTGAAGGGCGTGACGGTGGGTCAGGCGACGACGACGGTCTTGATGTTCACGAACTCGCGGATGCCTTCGCGCGCCAGCTCGCGGCCGTAGCCGGACTGCTTCACGCCGCCGAAGGGGAGGCGCGGGTCGGACTTCACGAAGCCGTTGATGAAGACGGCGCCGCTCTCGACGCGGGCGGCGAAGTGCTCCGCGCGCGCGAGGTCGCGCGACCACACGTTCGCGCCGAGGCCGAACTTCGAGGCGTTGGCGACGCGCAGCGCGGCGGCTTCGTCGGCGACCGTGATCACGGCGCCGACGGGGCCGAAGGTCTCCTCCTCGGCCGCGGGCATGTCCTGGGTCACGTCGGCGAGGACCGTGGGCTGATAGAAGAAGCCGGGGCGGTCGAGGCGGCGGCCGCCGGTGAGGAGGCGCGCGCCGCGGTCGAGGGTCGCGGTCACCTGGGCGTGCAGCGCGTCGAGCAGGTCCTCGCGCGCGAGCGGGCCGACCTCGGTCGTCGGCTCGAGCGGGTCGCCGACGCGTGCGGCTTCGACGTGCTGGACGAAGGCCGCGGTGAACTCCTCCGCGATGGATGCGTCGACGATGAAGCGCTTGGCCGCGATGCAGCTCTGGCCGCCGTTGACGAGGCGCGCGGTGGCGCCGGTGCGGGCGGCGGCCTGCACGTCGGCGTCGCGCAGGACGACGAACGGGTCGGAGCCGCCGAGCTCGAGCACGGTCTTCTTGAGGGCGGCGCCGGCGCGTGCGGCGATGCGCCGGCCGGCGTCGTCGCTGCCGGTCAGGGTCACCGCGTGGATGCGCGGGTCGTCGATCAGGGCCTCGGCCTCGGCTGCGCGGATGAGGAGCGTCGTGAACGCGCCCTCGGGGAAGCCGGCCTCGAGGAAGGCCTCCTCGATCGCGAGCGCGCAGCCGGGGACGTTCGAGGCGTGCTTGAGGACCACGACGTTCCCCGCCATCAGCGACGGGCACGCGGCGCGGAAGACCTGCCAGAAGGGGAAGTTCCACGGCATCACGGCGAGCACGGCGCCCAGGGGGTCGAAGCGCACGTAGGATTTCGCGCCCTCGGCCGCGATGTGCTCGGTCGCGAGGTAGGCCGCGCCGTACTCGGCGTAGTGCCGCGCGGCCCAGGCGCACTTCTCGACCTCGGCGAGGGCCTGCGCGATGGGCTTGCCCATCTCCTCGGTCATCACGCGCGCGTAGCGCTCGCGCCGCTCCTTGAGCACGCCCGCGAGGCGGAACAGGGCGGCCGCGCGGTCCTGGTAGGCGGTCTCGCGCCAGTCGAGGAACGTGCCGCGGGAGCGCGCGAGCTTCGCGTCGACTTCGGCGGCGGTGTGGAGTGCGTACTGGGCGAGGGGCTGTCCGGTGGCGGGATTGACGGTCTGGAGCTTCGGCATGACGTGATCTCCCCGGTCTGGGCAGGCCATTCTATCGGGGCGGTGCGGGGCTGGGCGATTCTAGCCAGGCGGGGAGGTCGGGACGACGCGCCACACGACGGCTTCGCGCACGGCCGCGGTCTCGATTTCGACCGTGGTCGCGACGTCGTAACGCGCGATCTCGACGATTCCGGAGCGGGGGACGTACGTCCGGCCCGGGTCGCCGAAGAGGACGGTCTTGCCGCGCGCGGCGAGTTCGGAGGCCCACGCGGCGACGCGGCCGGCGAGCGGCTGCTCGTAGAACAGGTCGCCGAGGGTGATGACGTCGTAGGCGTTGCACGTGTCGGACGCGTCGGACGCGCCGCGAGCGTCGCCCGGCGTGCCCACGAGGTCGGTGTCGCTGACTTCGACCGCGAGGCCGTTCTCGCACGCGTTGAGTTCGATGGCGGCACGGGCCAGCGGGTCGATGTCGGTCGCGGTCACGTGGCGGGCGCCCGCGCGCGCGGCGGCCAGCGCGACCAGGCCGGAACCGGCGCCGAAGTCGAGCACGTCGAGGCCGCGCACGAGCTCGGGCGCGTCGAGGAGCGTGCGCGCGAGCGCCTGGCCGCCGACCCACGCGAAGGCCCAGTAGGGTGGCGGCGGCGGCGCGGCGGGCGCGCCGGGCGCGCCGTGGAACGCGAGTGTCGCCTCCCACAGGGGATCGAGCTGCGTCCCGAGCCAGAGGCGCAGCTCCGGCACGAGTGCGGGGGAGGCGAGGCGCGCGTGCCCGCGCACGAAGTCGACGGCGTTGCCCGGCTCCCGGTCGCTCACGCAGCGCTCGCTCGGTGGGGGTCGCTCACGGCCCGGTACGGTACCCTGTGTCGCTCCGGAGAACCATCGATGCCCGCGGCCCCCGATCCTCCCGATCCGCCGGACCTCCCCGAAGTCCCCGACCTGTCCACGCCGCTGCCGCGCGCGTTCTACGAGCGCGACGCGTTGCGGCTCGCGCGCGCGCTGCTCGGCAAGGTGCTCGTCGTGCGTGGGGCCGAGGGCGTGATGGCCGCGCGGCTGGTCGAGGTCGAGGCGTACCGCGGCCCGAAGGATCTCGCGGCGCACACCGCGGGCGGGCGGCGCACGCCGCGCAACGAGGTGATGTGGGGCGAGGCGGGGCACCTGTACGTCTACTTCGTGTACGGCATGCACTGGTGCGCGAACGTGGTGGCCGCCGCGCCCGGGCGGCCCGAGGCCGTGCTGCTGCGCGGGGCGGAGCCGCTCGTCGGGCTCGAGCTGATGCGGGCGCGGCGTTTCGTGGACGGCGGACGCGGCGCGTCGCGCGGCGCGCGGCGCGACGCGGACCTCCTGCGCGGGCCAGCGAACCTGTGCCGCGCTCTGGGCATCGACCACGCGTGGAACGGCGCGGACCT
>JABLTH010018300.1_pt1 | contig 12656 bp, 9 predicted proteins | sample 7875711 | NCBI WGS metagenome assembly JABLTH01 (sample SAMN14941262, study PRJNA633318) | bioreactor metagenome | isolation source: bioreactor | place: China | collected 2019-03-05 | reverse complement strand
GCCCTCTCCCCCGAACGATGAAGCTGTTCAAGGGAGAGGGAGCGAAGCGCGGGCTCCCCGCCAGCGCGCGGCTCCGCGCTTAAGCCCTCTCCCCCGAGCTGGCTCGGGGGAGAGGGTTGGGTGAGGGGGCGTTTTGGCTTTTGGTGTTTGTCGGTGACGAGGCGCCGCATGCAAGGCAAGAGCCCCCCTCGCCCCGGCCCTCTCCCCCGAACGATGAAGCTGTTCAAGGGAGAGGGAGCAGAGCGCGTCAGCGCAAAGCCTCTCGCTCAAGCTTCCTCCCTCAACGGGAGAGAGGCCCCGGCCTCAGCCGATCACGCCGAGCTGTTTGCCGATGCGGGTGAAGGCGTCGATCGCGCGGTCCAGGTGTTCGCGGGTATGCGCCGCGCTCATCTGGGTGCGGATGCGCGCCTGGCCCTGCGGCACCACTGGATAGAAGAAGCCGGTGACGTAGATGCCTTCTTCCAGCAGCGCACTGGCCATTGCCTGCGCCTTCGGCGCGTCGTAGATCATCACCGGCACGATCGGGTGCACGCCCGGCTTGATATCGAAGCCGGCGGCGGTCATGCGCTCGCGGAAGTAGGCAGTGTTCTCCTGCACGCGGGTGCGCAGCTCGCCGGCGCTCTCCAGCATGTCGAACACCTTGATCGCCGCGGCCACCACGTGCGGCGGCAGCGAGTTGGAGAACAGGTAGGGGCGCGAACGCTGGCGCAGCATCTCGATCACCTCGGCAGGTCCCGTGGTGAAGCCGCCCAGCGCGCCGCCCAGCGCCTTGCCCAGGGTGCCGGTGAAGATGTCGACCTTGTCCATCACACCGTGCACTTCCGCCGAGCCGCGACCGGTGGCGCCGAGGAAGCCGGTGCAGTGGCACTCGTCGATGTGCACCAGGGCGTTGTACTTCTCGGCCAGCGCGGTGATCTTGTCCAGCGGCGCGATGAAGCCGTCCATCGAGAACGCGCCGTCGGTGGTGATCAGCTTGGTGCGTGCGCCGGCGGCATCGGCGGCCTGCAGCTGCTGCTCCAGGTCGGCCATGTCGCAGTTGGCGTAGCGGAAGCGCCTGGCCTTGCACAGGCGGATGCCGTCGATGATCGAGGCGTGGTTGAGCGCGTCGGAGATGATCGCGTCCTCCTCGCCCAGCAGCGGCTCGTACAGGCCGCCGTTGGCGTCGAAGCAGGCGGCGTAGAGGATGGTGTCCTCGGTGCCGAAGAACGCGGCGATCTTCTTCTCCAGCTGCTTGTGCAGGTCCTGCGTGCCGCAGATGAAGCGCACCGAGGCCATGCCGAAACCGTGGGTGTCCAGCGCCTCCTTGGCGGCGGCGATCACCTCGGGGTGGTCGGCCAGGCCCAGGTAGTTGTTGGCGCAGAAGTTGAGTACCTTGCGGCCGCCCTCCAGCTCGATCTCTGCCGACTGCGGCGAGACGATCACGCGCTCGGCCTTGAACAGGCCCTGCTCGCGGATGGAGGCGAGTTCGGCGGCGAAACGGGACTGGCCGGGGTAGCTCATAGCGGGGACCTTGTGCGTGGGCAAAACGCTATTGTCGCCCCTTGCGGCGGGGCTGTGAAGGAAGCCCCGCCGCCGGCCCCGCTACTGGTGCAGGCCGAAATCCACCCGGGTGGTCTTGCCCTTGTCGTCGATGCCCTTGGCATCGAGCAGCACCGGCTTCTCGTCGTAGCGGGCGGCATCGAGCTTGCCGGTGAGCCAGCTGCGCACGGCATCGGCGCGTCGCTTGGCCAGCGCCCGCATGGCCGGCTCGTCCACCGCCACGTTCGCTTCCATCAGGCCGCGCATCTCGTCCGGGTCCAGCGACTTCTTCAGGCCGAGGAAGTTGCGCGGCTTGTTCGGGATGTCGTCGTGCTTGTAGGCCCGCTTGAGGTATTTCTCGACCTGGTCCGGCGTCACCCGCACGTCGGCGAGGGCGGTATCGGACACGTCGGCGTCCTTGCCCTTTTCGTCGAGCACCAGCTCGCGGCGGATCAGGTTCTCCACGGTGACCTTGCGCAGGCCGTCGCGGTCCTTGGTCGGGTCGACCCGGCCGATGATGTCCAGCTTCAGCGACGGCTTCTTCTCGAGGATCGCCACCAGCTTGCCCAGCCGTTCCTGCGCCTTGGCATCGAGGATGGCCGAGCCGGGCGCGAAATCGACATAGCCGAGATCCGCCCCCGGGCCGCCGAACGCGGCGCCGAGCAGGCGGAACGGCGCGGTCACCGCCTTGGCGACCAGGTTGACGATCGCCCGCCACACCAGCCCGCCGACGCTGAACTGCGGATCGTCCAGCGAGCCGGACACCGGCAGGTTCACATCGATATTGCCCTCGGTGTCCCGCAGCAGCGCCACCGCCAGCTTCACCGGCAGGTGCTTCACGCCCGGGCTGTTGTCGCGGTCGCCGAAGGTGAGCTGGGTGATGAAGATGTGGTTGTCGGCGTCCAGCTTGCGGTTGTCGAGCTGGTAGTGCACGTCCATGTTGAGCTTGCCCGAGGTGATCGGGTAGCCGGCGTATTTGCGCGAGTAGGCCGCCAGCCGGGTCAGCTCCACCTCGTCGGCCTTGCCCTTGATGTCGAGGAAGGCCACCGGTTGCAGCGGATTGATGGTGCCGCTGATGTCCACCGGCGAGTTCTCGTCCAGCGCGGCCTGCACGGCGAGGTCTGCCGGCGGGTCGCCAGGCTTGGTGCCGAAGGCGCCGATCTTGCCGGTGAGCTTGGTGAGGTTGGCGGTGTAGTTGGGCTTGATGAAATTGTCGGTGTAGTTGAGCTGGCCGTTCACCAGGGTGATGCCGCCGAGGTGGATCTCGGCCGCCGGCGCGGCGCCGGTCGCCGAAGCCGGCGCTTGCGCTACCGCGGTCGAGGCGGCCGGTGGCGGCGTGGGCGCTGTGGCGGCCGGGGGTGGCATGCTGCCCTCGGCGCGGGTCACCGACACCGGCGCGGACGCCGGCGAGGCCACCACGTCGGACAGGTTCAGCCGCCCGTCCGCATTGATGATCACGCGGGCATAGAACGAGGTGAGCACCAGCGCGCCGATGTCCACCCGCGGCGTGTCCGGCCCGATCTCGGCGTCCAGCCGTGACGCGGTGAGCGTGCGCCAGCGCAGGAAGTCGTCGCCGGTGAGCTTGTCCTGCACGCGCACCCGTTCCAGCGCCGCGTTGCCCTGGTAGTGCAGCGAGGGCGTGCGGCCGCGGGCGTCGTAGTGCAGCTTGCCGTCGCTGGTCAGCCGCGCATCGGCGATGGTTACGTTCAGCGGCACGCTGAGGTAGGGCACGAAGCGGGCGATGTCCAGGTTGCGCGTGGCCAGCTTCAGCTCGGCGCCGAGCGGAGCAGGGCGCAGCGTGCCGCTGGCGTCGAAACTGCCGCGGTCGATCGTGCCGGCGAGCGCGAACGGCCGCGCGTCGCCAAGCTTGTCGCTGAGACCGTCCAGGTGCCCCTTCAGGCCGGTGAGCGTGGTCTTCACCGGGCGCGTGCCGGCAGCGAGGTCGGTGAAGTCCACCGTGCCGTCGTCCAGCGCGAGACGACCCAACTGCCAGTGCCAGGGCGCGGCCGGGGGCGCGCTGCCCTTCGCTGCGGCCGGTGCTTCCGGCAGCAGCTCCATCAGGCTCAGCTTGCCGTTGCGTGCGCGCTCGATGTCCAGCGCGGGTCGATGCAGGGTGACGTCGCCCAACTGCACCTGGCGACTGGCCAGGTCGAACAGCGGGATCGCCGCGTCGAGCCGGCTCCACGCCATCGCCGGACCACGCGCCTTCGGCTGCGGGGCGAGCGCAAAATCGCTCACCGTGGCATGTGCGTCGGTCAGGTGCACGTTGATCGCTTTGCCCCAGTCCAGCGCGAGCTGACCGCCGGCATCCAGGTGCCCTTGGTTCACCGGCGCGCGCAGGTCGGGCGCGGCGATCGCCTGCAGTGGCGCCACCGCCACCTGCTTCAGGCCGAGTGCGGCCTCGAGCTGGCCGGCGGCCAGATCCAGCGTGCCCCTGGCGGTGATGTCGCCGCCACCGAGCGCCGCCGCCAGGCTCAGCGTGCCGGCAGGAGCCTTCAACAGGCTCAGGCCACGCAGCGCGCCGCGCATGCGGGAGAGATCGAGCGTCTGCTGCGTAGCGTTGGTGTAGTGCATGGCGCCGTCGGTCAGGAACAGCCCGTCGATGCGCAGGTCGGTGGGCGCCGCGGGCGCCTGATCGGTCGAGGCGGCGCTGCCGGCGGTCAACGCATCGAAGTTGCTGTGACCGCCGGCATCCTGCCGGTAGCTCAGCGCGGCGTGGTCCAGCGCCACGGTGCCGAGGTGGTAGCGCGAAACCAGCGGCTGCACGTCGACGAGCTGCGCGCCGCCGTGGCCGAGGTCGAGGATCGGAGTGCCCTGGCGCGTCGCCAGCGCGAAGCTGTCCAGTTGCAGGTGGCCGGTGAGCCTGAGCTGCGGGGTCGGCTGGCTTTGCACGAAGTGCAGATCCAGCACGCCGCTGAGCAGGCCCTTCGGGATCGCCACCGGCATCGCTGCCGGCGGCACGTAGGCGAGGTAACGCGGCAAGTCCAGCTTGTCGAACTGGAAATGCATGATCGATTCGCGCGAGTTCGCGAACGGTTTGGTCTGCCCGTCGATGCGCAGCGGGCTGCCGTCGATGCGCATGGCCAGCAGCGGCTGCACATAGATGTCGGTGTCGCTGGGCAGGTTGGCCAGGAACGGGATGCCGATGTCGAGCTGGTCGATCCGGTGGGCGGCCCTGGCAAGCTGGTCGTCGAAGCGGATGTCGCCGTTCTTCACCTCGATGTTGGCCAGCGCGAAGCGCGCCGGCGGCGAGGGCGGGGTGCCCGGCTTGGCAGCGTAGCGGTCGATCAGGTCGGAAAAGTTGAAGCGGCCGTCCGCACCGCGCGTCAGGCTGATCTGCGGGTGGTCCAGGCGCAGGGCATCGAGTACCGGCGCCATGCGGAACAGCGAGGTCCACGACGCATTGATCACCGCCTGGTCCACGTCGACGAAAGCGGCCTTGCCGTCGCGACTGCCGATGTGCAGGCGGTCGAGCTGCAGGCGCAGGGTGAACGGGTTGAAGTGCACCTTGCCCAGCGTCACCGGGCGGGACAGTGCTGCGCTGGCGCGTTTCTCGATCTGCCCGCGCAGGATCGGCGGCGCGGCGAAGAAGCCAAGCAGGCCGAACAGCACCAGCACCACGGCGATGATCGCCAGCGTGCGGCGGGTGCGCCGGGAGCGCCCGAGTTCGCGGGCACGGTCGAGCGGGCGGGCGGCGCGGGGATCTTCCAGCAGACGTCGGACGCGCATCGACAGCACTCCCTGGGCGCCGGCCGCGTGCCGGCCACGGGTGGTGGTTCCGTTGCCCCTGCGGACCCGTACGGAAGTGTACGAAGAAGCCCCGCGTGCGCACAGGTGCGGCGGGGCGAAAGTTCCAGCGGATCAGGTACGGTGCCGGCCGCCCAGGGCGGCCGACGGGTCAGGCCGTTGGCCTCAGGTCCAGCTGCAGACGACCTTGCCGCAGTTGCCCTCGGCCATCAGGTCGAAGCCGCGCTGGAAGTCGTCGATGGCGATCTGGTGGGTGAGCACCTTCTGCAGCGGGAAGCCGGTCAGCACCATCTGCGTCATCTTGTACCAGGTCTCGTACATCTTGCGGCCATAGATGCCCTGCAGGGTGAGGCCCTTGAAGATCACCTTGTCCCAGTCGATGCCGGCGCCGCGCGGCATGATGCCGAGCATGGCGATCTTGCCGCCGTGGTACATGCACTCGAGCATGTCGCCGAAGGCGCGCGGGTTGCCGCTCATCTCCAGGCCCACGTCGAAACCCTGGATGTGCAGGTCCTTGACCACGTCGCGAAGCGACTGGTTGGCCACGTTCACCACGCGGGTGGCGCCCATGTCCGCAGCCAGCTTCAGGCGGTAGTCGTTGACGTCGGTGACCACCACGTTGCGCGCACCGATGTGCTTGCAGATGCCCGCCGCGATGATGCCGATCGGACCGGCGCCGGTGATCAGCACGTCCTCGCCGATCACGTCGAACTCCAGCGCACAGTGCGCGGCGTTGCCGTACGGGTCGAAGAACGCGGCCAGCTCGGACGGGATCTGGTCGGGGATCGGCCACAGGTTGGAGGCCGGCATCGCCATGTACTCGGCGAACGCACCGTTGCGGTTGACGCCGATGCCCACCGTGTTCGGGCACAGGTGCTGGCGACCGGCGCGGCAGTTGCGGCAGTGGCCGCAGACGATGTGGCCTTCGGCCGAGACGCGGTCGCCGATGGCGTAGCCGGTCACGCCCGGACCCATGTCCACGATGCGGCCGACGAACTCGTGGCCGATCGTGAGGCCCGGCTTGATCGTGCGCTGGCTCCACTCGTCCCACTTGTAGATGTGCAGGTCGGTGCCGCAGATCGCGGTCTTCTCCAGCTTGATCAGCACCTCGTTCGGGCCGATCTCGGGCACCGGCACTTCTTCCATCCAGATGCCGGGTTCGGCATGGCGCTTGACCAGGGCTTTCATCGTCTGAGGCATGGGGATTCCCGTGGGTGGGGTAACGCGGCGGGGCGGCCGCGGAATCAGCCGGTGATTATACGGTCCGGCCAGCGTGCGCCGCTTCGGCAGCGCAGCATGCGGCGGTTCAGTTCAGCCGCTGGTAGACCCGCACGAAGTCGACCGGGCGCTGCAGCGACGGCAGCTGCCACTGCTGGCGCAGCACCAGATGCCGGCCATCGGCGCTGAGTGACCACTCCTGGCTGAGCCGCGAGCCGTCGGCGTAGTGCATCTCCACGTGCACGCCGGCGTCGTTGCGGAAGCTGCGCACCAGCGCGCTGCCGTTGAGTGCCTGCTGCGTCGGGCGGTCGAAGCGCAGGTCGAGCTGGGTGCCGGAATCCAATCGCAGCTGCAGGGCATGGGCGTCCTCCTGCACGATCAGCACGCCGTCGTCGTCCAGCCAGGGCGGTGTGGCGAAGTGCGTCGGCGCCGCGTTTGCCTGGTCGCCAGGCGGCTTGTCGTCGCCGTGGCGGCGCCCGCCACGGTGCCCGCCGCCCATGCCACTTGCGTGGCCACCGAAGCCGCCATTGCCCATGCCGCCGCCGCGTTCGCCGAAACCGCCGCCACCGATGCCTTCATGATGCTGCCCGGCGCCATCGGCCGGGCGCCCCGCGCCGGTGCCGGGGCTGCCGGGCGGGTGCGGCAGCTGCGGCGCCTGTTCGCGCATCGCCTCGTGCCGGAGCAGCGCTTCCACCGCCGCGGCTGCGTTGCTGGCGCCATCGTCCAGCCGCCAGATGCCGCTGAGGTCCGCCGCGCCGGGCGTGGCCGCGCGCGGGGCGGGCGGTGCGCAGCACAGCAGGGCCAGGGCGAGCGCCGGTGCATGGGGAAGGGACAGTCGTGGCATCGGCGTGGCCTGTGCGCAGAGGCGGGGTGCGCAGGCAACGTGTGGCCGGCGGTTGCCGTTGACCCGGCCCACCCGCTGGCGGCTGTCTCTACACTTGCCGGATGACTACCGATGCGCGACCGCTCGCGATCTTCCTGATGGGCCCGACCGCGTCGGGCAAGACCGCACTCGCCTGCGCCCTGGCCGACCGCTTTCCGGTGGGGCTGGCCAGCGTGGACTCGGCGCTGGTCTATCGCGGCCTGGACATCGGCAGTGCCAAGCCGGACGCAGCCACCCTGGCGCGCTACCCGCACGCGTTGATCGACATTCGCGATCCGGCCGAGCCGTATTCGGCTGCCGACTTCCGCGTCGACGCGCTGGAGGCGATGCGGGCGATCACCGACGCCGGCCGGGTGCCGCTGCTGGTCGGCGGCACCGGGCTGTATTTCCGTGCCCTGCAGCAGGGGTTGTCGGCGCTGCCGGAGGCCGATGCCGAACTGCGCGCGCAGATCGGCGCCGAGGCCTCGGAGATCGGCTGGCCGCAGCTGCATGCGCGGCTGACCGGACAGGACCCGGTCGCCGCCGCGCGCATCGGCATCCACGATGCCCAGCGCATCCAGCGCGCACTGGAGGTGATCGCGCTGACCGGCCGGCCGATCTCCGAGTTGCAGGGCAGCCAGCGCCGCGAGCCGTTCCCGTGGCGGGTGATGAAGCTGGCCCTGCTGCCGGCCGACCGTGCGCCGCTGCACGCGCGCATCGCCGAACGTTTCGACGCCATGCTGGCCGCCGGCTTCCTCGACGAGGTGCGTGCACTCAAGGCCCGTGGCGACCTGCATGCCGACCTGCCGGCAATCCGCGCAGTCGGCTATCGCCAGGCCTGGCAGCACATGGAGGGCGCCTTCGATGCGGCCGAGTTGCGCAACCGCGGCATCTACGCCACCCGCCAGCTGGCCAAGCGGCAGATCACCTGGCTGCGCAGCGAGCTGGACGCCCGCGTGCTCGACCCGGAGCGCACCGACCTGGCCGGGCGTGCCGTCGATGCGCTGGAGCTGTTCCTCGGCCATGCCGGGTAAATGCCTGATGTGACAGCCATCGCGATCCGCCATCCGGCGAGTCGCAGCGCTTTCGCAGCCGATTTAAAAGCGGTTAAGATCCCGGGGACTTGGTCCGGAGCGGGCGCGCTCTCTTTTTATCCGGACCGCCGCATCAGACGGGGGAGAACCAGAACAATGTCCAAAGGGCAGTCCTTGCAAGATCCATTTCTCAACGCACTGCGCCGCGAGCGCATCCCGGTGTCCATCTACCTGGTGAACGGCATCAAGCTGCAGGGCACGGTCGAATCCTTCGACCAGTTCGTCGTGCTGCTGCGCAACCAGGTCAGCCAGATGGTCTACAAGCACGCCATCTCCACCGTGGTGCCCAGCCGCAACGTGCGCGTGGGCAACGGCCACGAGAGCCACGCCGAGACGCCTGCCACGGCAGCCGACGCCGAGGCCTGAGTCCAGCGGGGCGGCCGTCACCGGGCCGCCTCGCTTGATCGCGCCGGCCGTGCCCCCATCCAGGGACGTTCCACCCGCCGGAGCCGCAAGCCCCCGTGTTCGATAGACAGAAGAGAGGCGACCGCGCCTTGCTCGTCCAGCCGCATTCGCGCGGCGAGGGCGACGCCGCGCGGCGCGCGGAAGAGTTCGCCGAGCTGGCCAGATCCGCCGGTGCCGAGATCCTCGGTACCGTGCCGGCGCGCGTGGAGGTGCCCAACCCGCGCTTCTACATCGGCACCGGCAAGGCCGACGAGGTGGCCGAAATGGCCCGCGCGCTCGAAGCCGACCTGGTGCTGGTCGACCACCTGCTCAGCCCGGTGCAGGAGCGCAACCTCGAAAAACACCTGGGCGTGCGCGTGGTCGACCGTGCCGGGCTGATCCTGGACATCTTCGCCCAGCGCGCCCGCTCGCACGAAGGCAAGCTGGAAGTGGAGCTGGCCCAGCTCAAGCACATCGCCACCCGGCTGGTACGCGGCTGGACCCACCTGGACGCCCAGCGCGGCGGCGCCATCGGCAATCGCGGCCCGGGCGAAACCCAGCTGGAAACCGACCGCCGGCTGCTCGCCGAGCGCGTGAAGATGCTCACCAGGCGGCTGGAGAAGGTGCAGACCCAGCGCGGCCAGCAGCGCCGGGCGCGGCTGCGCAACACGGTGCCGCGGGTCGCCCTGGTCGGCTACACCAACGCGGGCAAGTCCACCCTGTTCAACGCGCTCACCGCCGGCGGCGTGTATGCCGCCGACCAGTTGTTCGCCACGCTCGATCCCACCGTGCGGCGCATCGAGGACCTCAGCTGCGGTCCGGCGGTGATCGCCGACACCGTCGGCTTCGTGCGCGACCTGCCGCACGACCTGGTCGCCGCCTTTCGCGGCACCCTGGCCGAGGCGCGCGACGCCGACCTGCTGCTGCACGTCAGCGACGCCGCCGACGAGGAGCGCGACCGCCTGCACCGCGTGGTCGACGGCGTGCTGGAGGAGATCGGCGCCGGCGACCTGCCGCAACTGCACGTCATGAACAAGATCGACCTGGCCGGCGCCGAGCCGCGCATCGTCCGCGACGGCGAGGGCCGCCCGGTGCAGGTGTGGCTCTCGGCCGGCACGGGGCAAGGACTGGAGCTGCTGCGCGAGGCGCTGGGCGAACTGCTCGGCGGCGAACGCGTGCGTTCCGAGCTGCGCCTGCCGCTGTCGGCCGGTCGCCTGCATGCACGGCTCAAGGCGGCCGGCGCGATCGCTGGCGAGCGGGTCGACGAGGACGGCTGGCACCTGGACATCGACGCCCCGCGCAGCGTCATCGCTCCGCTGAGCGGCGGCCCCGGCGGCGATGCCGTGCTGCTGCGCGACCTGCTCGAACGCACCGCCCCGCCGCTGGAGTGACCCGCAGGCGTCGAACGGCTCTGGTAGAATTGCGCCCGTTTTGTGCCTGTGACGCCCCGCGGGGCGGTCCTCCACGCCGAGCGTGCCCGATCGAGTCATGACCCAACCCGTCACACCTGTGTTCCGGCTGTATTCGCCGGCCTCCCAGCGGCCCCAAGGAGACTGACCATGGCCTGGAACGAACCCGGCAAGAACGACGGGCAGCGCGACCCGTGGGGCAAGAACAATCGCCCGAACGGCACCAGCCCGAACGGCCTGGAGCAGCTTCTCAGGCGATTGCGCCAGCGCTTCGGCAAACTCGGTGGCGGCCCCGGCGGTGTGTTCACCATCGTGCTCGCCGTGCTGCTGGCGTGGCTGCTGGTGTCCAGCGCCACCGTCATCAACACCAGCCAGACCGGCGTGGTGCTGCGCTTCGGCAAGTACTCGCGCACGCTTACCCCGGGCTTCCACTTCAAGCTGCCGGCGCCGATCGAGACGGTTGCCAAGGTCGAGACCACGCGCATCCGCGCCCAGGTCGGCCAGGTGCGCATGCTGACCAGCGACGAGAACATCATCTCGGTCGCCTACAACGTGCAGTACCAGGTCTCCGACCCGCGCCAGTACCTGTTCTCCACCAACGACCCGGACGACACCCTGGCCCAGGCCGCCGAAGCGGCGGTGCGCTCGGTGGTCGGTTCGCACTCGATGGACGAGATCCTCACCAGCCCGGGTGACGAGGTCGCCGCGGAGCCGGCTTCGGCTTCCTCCAGCGCCGCAGCGCCGGCCGCCAAGGCCGCACCGGCCAAGCCCGCCGGCGACCAGGACCGCATCACCCTGCAGCAGCAGACCCTCGACGCGTTGCAGCACACGCTGGACGGCTACCACGCCGGCCTGCAGGTCACCGACGTCAGCTTCCAGAACGTGGCGCCGCCGGACGAGGTGAAGGCCGCCTTCGACGACGTCAATGCCGCCCGCGAGGACAAGCAGAGCGCCGTCAACAAGGCCCACGCCTACGCCAACCAGGTGATCCCGCAGGCCGCCGGCGAGGCGGCGCGCATCATCGCCCAGGCCAAGGGCGACAAGGCCGAGCGCATCGCCCGCGCCACCGGCGACGCCGAGCGCTTCAACCTGCTGCTGAAGGAATACAAGGCCGCCCCGGCGGTGACCCGCCAGCGGCTGTGGCTGGAACCCATGGAAGACGTGATGGCGCGCAACCCGAAGGTGGTCGACGGCTCCGGCGGTCGCAACATCATCAACCTGCCGGCCGGCATGGGGTCCACGCTCAGCCCGGCGGCCACCGTCAGCGCCGATGCGGCCTCGCAGGATAAGCAGCCATGAAGATCTCCGCCATCGTCGCCGTGATCCTGGTGGCCCTGCTCGGCCTCAACAGCATGTACGTGGTGGGCGAGGGGCAGTCCGCGCTGCTGCTGCAGTTCGGTCGCATCGTGCGTACCGGCGACCAGCCCGGCCTGCACTTCAAGCTGCCGGTGCTGCAGCAGGTGATGCGCTTCGACAACCGCATCCTCACCATGGATGCCAGCCCCGAGCGCTACCTCACCTCGGAGAAGAAGAGCGTCAACGTCGACTTCTACGTGAAGTGGCGCATCGCCAACAACGCCGACTACTACCGCGCCACCGGCGGCGACCCGGTACAGGCCGCCCAGCGGCTGAGCCCCATCGTCAAGAATGCGCTGCGCTTCGAGTTCAACAGCCGCACCCTGCAGGAGCTGATCTCCGGCGGCCGCCGCGACATCACCAACAAGGTGCGCGAGCAGACCGACCTGGCCTCCCGCAAGAGCCTCGGCATCGAGGTGGTGGATGTGCGCATCAAGCAGATCGAGCTACCCAACGAGGTCAGCGACTCGGTCTATAAGCGCATGAAGGCCGAGCGCCTGCAGCTGGCCAACGAGCTGCGCTACACCGGCGAGCAGATGGCCACCACGGTCACCGCCGACGCCGACCGCCAGGCCCAGGTGCTGCGCGCCGATGCCGAGCGCGACGCGGCCAAGACCCGCGGCGAGGGCGACGCCCAGGCCGCGCTGATCTACGCCCAGGCCTACGGCCAGGACCCGGAGTTCTTCGCGTTCTATCGATCCATGCAGGCGTACCGTCACGCCTTCGACGATGGCAAGAACGTGCTCGTCATCAAGCCGGACGATCCGTTCCTGCAGTATTTCCAGAACAGCGCCGGAAAGCGCTGAGACACGTTCGCGACACCCCGGCGGGCCGCCGATCGGCCCGTTCCAGCAGGCTCTGGCCACGAAGTCAGAGGGCGTGTCGCGCACGGGCGTGAGCGGGTGGTAGGGACGCCACCGACCTGCGCCACCGCAGCACCGGCAACACCACCGCAGTACCTCCCGCCCCGCCGATCGGGGTGCCACACGAGAGCAAAGCCATGGGCAAGTCCGTAGTCATTCTTGGAGCCCAGTGGGGCGACGAAGGCAAAGGCAAGATCGTCGACCT
>JABLTH010015017.1_pt1 | contig 12671 bp, 11 predicted proteins | sample 7875711 | NCBI WGS metagenome assembly JABLTH01 (sample SAMN14941262, study PRJNA633318) | bioreactor metagenome | isolation source: bioreactor | place: China | collected 2019-03-05 | reverse complement strand
TGTGGAACGCGCGGTTGTTGTTCGTCCCGCCGTTGCAGATGCAGACGTTGTTGTAGAACGACGTGTCGTTCGACGTGTTCTGGTTGTTGAGCCGCCAGCAGGTGTTCACGTCCTCGATCCAGTTGTAGCGGTGGACGTTGCGCTGCGGCTGATCCTTGTCGTCGAGCCCGCCCGACTGCGACTCGGGGATGTTCACGTGCTTGCAGGTGTTGTATTCGAAGATCGAGTCCGAGTTGATGTACACCTTGATGCACGCGGCCGACGACTGCTGTCCGCCGCCGCTGACCACCACGAGGTCGTGGATGTAGTTGTTGTAGGCGTAGAAGAAGTTCTGGCTCTGCGTGAAGATGCCGGCCCAGTTCCCGTCGCCCGGTCCGCCCCACCCTTCGCGGATGTCGCAGTTCTTGACCGTGTTGTGCGTGGACGGGCCACCATACACGTTGATGCTGCCGACCACGGTGAGGCCGTCGAAGACGACGTAGTCGTGGAACGGCGCGGTGATCGTCGGGTTGCCGCAGTAGGTCGACTTGGAGACGGCGCAGTTGGCGATGACCGGGGCGTGGCCCGAGTACGGACGGATGGTGATCGGCGCCGACGAGGTTCCGCTGTGGTCGACGTGGAAGCCGCCCTGGTACCAGTACCCGCTCGGCGCGTAGCTGCTGACGTACGTGCCGTTCATCACGTTGAGCGTGTTCCCGCCCGTGATGTTGCTGAAGCCGGTCTGCAGGTCGTTCCACGCGCCCGCCGCACCGGCGGAGGTCGCGCAGGTCGACGCCGTTCCGTTGCCGTTCACGGAGCAGGACCCGTTCACGTAATAGTCGGCGCCGGAGGCCGCCCACGTCGCCGCGGTCAGCACCAGCGCGGCGAGCGTCACGGTCGTCCAGCGGGATCTCGTGATCATCGCGTCTCCTCGGCAGGGGCAGTCCGCACGGAAGGCGGACTGCCGCACCCACCGCATGGAGCAACTGTCGTGCCACGAACGCGGCCTGTCCACGGGGCGCAACGTACTGATAACAAAAGTCTTGCGCGAATCGTGCGCCCTGCTTCCGGGTCGTGGGAACGAAATGGTAATGGGCGCGTCGAATATCGTCGAGGTCGCGACACTTTGCGGAACGATTGCGAACCCCGGACGCTGCGCGAATCGAAGAACGGTTCCGGCAAAATGTGAACTCTCACGGTACATGCGCCTTGACGCGCACCATGCGCCGGAGGAATCTTCATTACATGGATTTCCAGATCTCCGAAGAACAAAAGGAGCGCGCGGATGCCGTTCTGCAGTTCGCGCGCGAGGCCCTGACCCCCGGCGCACGCGAGCGTGCCGCGGCGCACCGGTTCGATCGCGCGCTGTGGGACCAGGCGGCCGAGATGGGGCTCGCCGGCCTGCCCGTGCCCGAGGAGTGGGGCGGGCTGGGCCTGTCCGCCCTGGACACGATGCTGGTCGTCGAGGCGCTCGGGAAGGGCTCCGAGGACCTCGGCATCGTCTTCGCGCTCTCCGCTCACATGTTCGCCTGCGCGGTGCCGCTGTGGAAGCAGGGCTCGCCGGCGCAGCACGAGCGCTGGCTGCGCGACGTGGCGGCCGGCAAGCTGATCGCGGCCAACGCGATCTCCGAGCCGGGCTCGGGGTCCGACGTGCACGCGATGAAGACCACGGCCGTGAAGGACGGGGACTTCTATCGCCTGAACGGCGGCAAGTGCTTCGTCACCAACGCGCCGGTGGCCGACCTGTTCGTCACCTACGCGGTCACCGCGCCCGAGAAGGGCTACTTCGGCATCACCGCGTTCCTCGTGCCCAAGGGCACGCCGGGCATGACGGTGCTCGACGCGCACGCCAAGACCGGCCTGTGCACGTCGACGTGGGGCGAGGTGTTCTTCGACGACTGCCGCGTGCCGGTCTCGCTGCGGCTCGGCAAGGACGGCGCGGGCGCGCTGATCTTCCGCGACTCGATGATCTGGGAGCGCGGCTGCCTGTTCGGGTTCTACGTCGGCGCGATGGAGCGGGCGCTCGAGACCGCGGTCGAGCAGGCGAAGACGCGCGTGCAGTTCGGCCAGCCGATCGGGCACTTCCAGTCGATCCAGAACCGCATCGTCGACATGAAGCTGCGCCTCGAGACGAGCCGCCTGCTGCTCTACCGCGCGGGCTGGCTGCACGGGCAGGGCAAGCGCTGCGACGAGGCGGTGGCGCTGGCGAAGATCTGGATCTCCGAGTGCGCGGTGCAGTCGGGCCTCGACCTCGTGCAGATCTTCGGCGGCTCGGGCGTCGTCGCCGACAACGGCATCGACACGCTCCTGCGCGACGCGCTGCCGGGGCGCATCTTCTCCGGCTCGAACGAAATGCAGCGCACGATCGTGGCGCGGCACCTGGGGCTCAAATGACTCCTCTGGACCTCCTCATCGCGCCGTGGGTCAAGAACACACCCGACCACCCGGCGATCGTCGCGAAGCACGAACAGCTCACCTACGCCGAGCTCGACCGGCTCGCGAACCGCTTCGCGCAGTCGTTCGTCGCGACGGGGCTCCAGCCCGGCGACCGCGTCGGCATCCACCTGCCGAAGGGGCCGCGCGGCATCGCCGCGATGATCGGCGCGAACCGCGCCGGCGGCGTGTACGTCCCGATCGATCCGCAGTCCCCCGCCCCGCGCGCCGCGTTGATCGCCGGCGACTGCGGGATCCGGCACATGGTGATCGCGCCCGCGCTGCTCGGGCGCTGGGCGGCGGCCGGCGCCGGCGAGGGCGTGGCGCACTTCTTCCTCTCGGAGGACGGTACGGCGCCCGCGGACTACGCCGCGCGCACGCACGCGTGGAGCGAGGTGCTCGCCGCCCCGGCCGACGCGCCCGCGCGCACGCTGCCCGGCCCCGACGACCTCGCGTACATGCTCTACACGTCCGGCTCGACCGGCGTGCCGAAGGGCGTGATGCTCTCGCAGAGGAACGCGCTCGCGTTCGTCGACTGGGCCGGCGACCTCGTGAACCTGGGCCCCGCGGACCGCGTCGCGAGCCACGCGCCGTTCCACTTCGACCTGTCGGTGTTCGACATCTACAGCTCGCTGCGCGCCGGCGCGACCGTCGTGATCCTCGACGAGAACCTCGCCGTGTCGGGCCGCGGCATGGTCGACCGGATTCACGACGCCGGCATCACGGTGTGGTACTCGGTGCCGTCGGCGCTGGTCTTGATGCTCGAGCAGGGCGAGCTCGAGACGCGCGGCGCGCCGGGACTGCGCGCGGTGTACTTCGCGGGCGAGGTGTTCCCGGTGAAGTACCTGCGCCGCACGATGCTCGCGCTGCCAGAGGCGCGCTTCTACAACCTGTTCGGGCCGACCGAAACCAACGTCTGCCTGTACTTCGAGGTGCCCGCCCCGCCCGCCGAGGACGCCGACCCGGTGCCCGCGGGCTACGTCGCCTGCGGCGACACCGCGCTGGTGCTCGACCCGGAGGGACGCGAGGTCGCGCCGGGCCAGGAAGGCGAGCTGTTCATCGAGGGTCCCACGGTCATGCTGGGGTACTGGAACGGCGGCGCGCGCACGCCCGCCAAGCACCCCTACCCGACCGGGGACCTGGTCTCGGCCCGCGCCGACGGCGCGCTCGTCTACCATGGACGGCGCGACCACATGATCAAGGTCCGCGGCTACCGCGTGGAACTGGGCGAGGTCGAGGCCGCGGTGTACAAGCACCCCGCCGTGAAGGACGCGGTGTCGTTCGCGCACGAGCAGCGGCTCGCGGTCGTGATCGTGCCGAAGGACGACTCGCTCTCGGTGCTGGAGATGAAGCGGCACTGCGCGGCGCTGCTGCCGGGCTACATGGTGCCGCACGACGTGTGGTTCGTGCCGGAGATGCCGCGCACGTCCACGGGTAAGATCGACCGCGTGAAGACCAAGGAATCCGCGCTCGCGGGGACGCTGCCCAGGTGGACGGGCGGCCCGGCCGGCGCGCCACGGAGCTGACCCGACATGTCCGATGCGTACGTGAAGTCCGAGATCCGGAAGTACATCGTCGACAACCTCCTGAGCGGCGACGACCGCGGGCTCGAGGACGGCACCGACCTGCAGGCGGCGCACATCCTCGACTCCTTCGCCACGCTCGAGCTGATCCAGTTCCTCGAGGAGTCGTTCGGGATCGAGATCGACACCGACACGCTCGCGCCGGACTCGTTCAGCAACCTCGACAACATCGCCGCGCTGGTCGAGAAGGCGCGCGCGTAGTGGCCAGCGGATCGGCGTTCTGGCGCTTCAAGCAGTGGGTCAAGGCCGGCGAGAGCCCGGTCGCGCGGTTCGTGCGCTGGGCGGTGTACTTCCGCCAGCGTGCGTCGCTGCCCGGCGGCCGCGCGGTCGGCTGGGTGATGTGGCAGCTGCGCGCCTTCATCCGCCCGAACTGGCTCTGGTTCAAGAAGTTCTTCTACGCCGAGCCGATGGTGCGGTACCGCTGCACGTGCAAGGGCGTGCTGATCATGGACGGTACGCCGCCGATGATCAACGGGAACGGCGACATCATCCTCGGCGACCGCGTGGCGCTCGGGCACCGGCTCGGGTTCGCCGTCGGATCGAGCACGGGCGAGCGCGCGCAGCTGGTGATCGGCGACCGCACGCGGATCAACTTCGAGACGTTCATCAGCGCGGCGCGCAGCGTCACCATCGGCAACGACTGCGTGATCAGCAGCCGCGTGAAGATCATGGACAACACCGGCCACCCGCTCGACCCGGAGCGCCGTCACGAGGGCATCCGGTTCGAGGACTGCCGCCCGATCGTGATCGAGGACCGCGTGTCGATCGGCGCCGACGCGACCGTCTACCAGGGCGTGACGATCGGCTACGGCTCGTTCATCGGGATCAACTCGGTCGTGACGCGCAACATCCCGCCGCTGTCGGTCGCCGTGGGGAATCCGGCGCGCGTCGTGGCGAAGATCGCTCCCGATGCTGCGCAGGCAGAGGCCGAGGCACAGGCGGAGGCGGAGGAGGCCAAGGCGTAGGCGGAGGCCTTCGCCTCAGCCTCGGCCGACCTCGGCCTGTGCCTCTGCCTTTGCCTCTGCCTTCGCTCTCAGGGCCGTTCCGCGCAGCACCTCGAGGATGGGCTTCGTCACCGCGGCGATCTCGTACTTTTCCACCGCGAACGTGCGCCCCTCGTCCCCGAGCCGCGCGAGCGCGTCGGCACCGCACGACGCGAGGTCCGCGAGCGCGTCGGCGAGGGCCGCGGGATCGCCGGGGGCGAGCGCGTAGCGCTTCATGCCGGGCGGCACCGACTCCTGCACGCCGCCCACGTGCGTCGTCACCAGCACCAGTTTCATGAGGAGCGCCTCCTGCAGCACGCAGGCCTGGTTCTCCTCGACGTTGGGCAGCGGCACGCTGGCCAGCACCATCGCGTCGGCCGCGGCCAGTTCGGCGACGACGTCCTTCTTCGGGACCGCGCCCACGAAGTGCACCAGCGGCCCCAGAGCGAGCGCGGCCGCGCGTGCCTCGAGCGCCCCGCGCAGCGGGCCGTCGCCGATGATCCGCAGCCGCACGTTGTCCACGCCGCGCCGGCGCAGGAGGTCGAGCGCGTCGAGCGTGGTCTCGATCCCCTTCTCCGCGGACAGGCGCCCCACGGTCACGAGGCGCAGCCCGCCGCCGTCGCGGTACGTCTTCGCGGGGGACGGCTCGTAGTCGCCGAGTCGGAAGCCGACGGGCACGATCGCGACCTTGGCCGGATCGCAGCCGCGCTTCACCGCGAGCGCCTTCGAGTACTCGGTGTTGGTGAACACCGTCGTCATCATCCCGAAGGCCTCGCGCGCGCCGGGATCGGAGATCGCGCCGCCGAGCGGGATCTCGCCGCCGTGGAAGTACAGCGCGACCGGCTTGCCCGGGTAGAGGCGCGCGACGAACAGGAACCCGCGCGACGTGGCGAGGTCGTGCATCAGCACGGCGTCGGGCGCGGCGCGCGGCAGGAGCAGCGCGCGCGCGACGTTCAGGACGTTCAGCTTCACGGGCTTTCCGCCGTCCCACGCGCGCCGTGCCGCGCGCAGGGCCGCCCAGGGGTGGCCGAACACGCGACCGGCGAGCGCGCCCGCGAAGCGCGGCAGCGTCCCCAGCGTGGTCGGGTAGTAGCGGGTGCGCTCGACGAGCCGGTACTGCGCGAGCTCCGCGTTGACCGCGTGATCCCACTTGCCTTCCGCGAAGATCTCGATGTCGTGGCCGTCGCGCACGAGCTGCGCGAACTGGGCCTCGAAATACGGCTTGAACGTATTCGGGAAGTACTCCGTGAGGATCAGGATCCGCATCGGTCAGCGCGCGACGCTTGCGGCCCGCGAGCGCGACAGCGCGTCGTCGAGCGCCGGCTTCAGCACGGTGAACATGCGGTCGTACAGCGCCGCGCTCGCGTGCAGGCCGTCCTTCGAGCCCGGGTCGTCGAGGAACCCGTCGGGTTTCGTCGCGATCCGGGAGTAGTCGGCCAGCGCGTAGCCGTTCTTCTGTGCGAGCGCGCGCAGCGCCTCGTTGAGCTCCGCCACGGCCTTGTTGGTGCCCGGCGCCAGGTTCTCGTACTGCGGGCCGACCGGCATGTGCGTCGTGATCACGGGCTCGATGCCGTGCAGGCGCGAGAGCTCGGCGAGGCTCGCGTACGTGTCGACGAGCGTACGTACCGGCACCTTGAACCCGGCATTGATCGCGCAGCCCTCGAACACGACGACCTTCGGCGAGAGCGTCAGCACGTCCTGCCGGAAGCGCAGGAGGTACTGCGGCACGAGCATGCCGCCGAGCCCGCGGTTCATGACCGTGAGCCCGGGCAGGCGCCGCCCGAGATCGCCCCAGTCGATCGTGTGCGACGCGCCGAGGAACACGACGTCGGGCGTCCGGCCCTCGCTCGCGAGCCGGTCGTTCTCCGCGGCGTAGGGGCTCATGCCCTGCACGTCGGCGAGCCGCGCGTTGAGCTGCCGCAGGCTCTTGCGCCAGTGGAGGGCCTTGCGCCCCACGAGCGCGCCCGCGATCGCGCCGCACGCCAGTACGGCGAGCAGCACCAGCACCACCACCCTGGACGTCATCCCGGCCTCCCCGTCCCGCGGCTCCCGCGCGCGTGGGCGAACAGCGCGGCGAGGGCCTCGTCGATCTCGTCGAACGCGGTCTCGAACGCCGCCTCGTCGCGGCCGTACGGATCGCGGACGACGAACAGCGGCGGCGCGTGGAACGCACCGAGGAGCGTCGCACGAACCGGCGAGGTGCGCAGCAGCGCGTGGTCCTGGTGCCACGGCTCCATCACGAAGATCGCATCGTACGTGCCGGAGTGCGCGGCGTCGAAGGCGCGCGAGCGGTGCGCGGCGAGGTCGATCCCGCGCCGCGCCGCGACGGCGACCGCGCGGTCCGGGGAAGGCGTGCCCGGCTTGGCCTCGAGGCCCGACGACTCGAACGTCCAGCCCGAGTCCGGACCGGCCAGCGCGCGTGCTCGGTATTCCGCGTAGACGCTGCGGCAGATGTTCCCCTTGCAGACGAACAGCACGCGCCCCGGTCGTGCCGGAACGCCGCGCCGTTCGGCGGCCGCGCGCCCCGGCAGGAGCTTCCAGAGCAGCGTGCCCAGCGCGGCGTCGAGCCGCTTCCGACGCGCGGTCCAGGCGCTCATCGCAGCACCTCGCGCACCCACTCGGCGCACTCGTGGAGGAACGGGCGTGGATCGCTCCAGTCGAGCGTGTCGGTGTCGAGCCGGCGCCCCTCGCGCGTGTGCAGGAGGTCGCGCACCACGCCCCCGAGGGCCCCGAGGCCGCCGCGCCGCACGCGCAGCAGGACGTGGTCGAGATCGCCCGGCAGCCACCACAGGCGGACGTCGAGCCGCGACACGGGCTGCGCCTCGTCGCGGCCGAGGACTTCCTGCTCGTACAACAGCCACGGGAAGTCGACGCCGGCCGCGACCGCGAGCTGCATCGAGCCCCAGAAGCGGCCGTTGATCTCCATGAGCCAGTGCCGCCGCGTTTCCGGATCCCACTTGTACTCGACCATCGCGACGCCCGACCAGCGCAGCGCCGCCATCAGGCGCTCCGCGTCGGCGGCGAGGGCCGGCTCGGGCGGCGCCGCCTCGCACAGCGTGCTGACGCCGCCCCACGGCGGGCGCTCGCGGATGCGGCGGTGTGCGAAGGCGCAGCGCACGCGGCCGTCCTTGGCGAGCACGAACACCCCGCGCCCCTCGCCCGGCACCTTGGCCTGCACGAGGAACGGCACGTCGGTGAACGGCGCGGCGCCGGCCGTGCGGACCAGCTCGTCGCGGTCCTTCACGATTCTCACCGCGGCTCCGGTCCAGCGCCCGTCCTTGAGGTAGCGCGAGACCGCGGGCTTCAGGACGAGCGGGTAGCCGAGCGCGGCCGTGCGCGGATCGTCGGCAACGCCCGGCCCGCCGACGAAGCCGTCGGGCACCGCGAGCCCGAGCGAGCGCGCGAGGTCGGCAAGCCGCGCCTTGTCGTGCGCGAGCGCGAGCGCTTCCGCGGGCGGGACGAGCAGGCGCACACCCGCGGGGAGCGCATCGCGGTGGGCGATGAGCGCGTTGGCGGGCACGTCGGCCGCCGGCATGACGACGGTGCAGCCCGTGCGCACCGCGGCCCGGCCGACCTCCTCGGCGAACGCGCGCGGCTCCTGCGCGGCCGACGGGTGCGTCACGACCTCGGCGGCCCAGCGGCTGTACGAGGCGAGGTTGCGGCGCGCTTCGCTGCCGGTCACGACGCGGCAGCCGTGCCGCCCGAGCGAGCGCACGGCCGTCAGCGCGGCGCGGTTCGCCGCGTCCGGAACGAGCACGGCCGGGAGGTCGCCCGCGGACACGGCGCGCGTCTCAGGCGCCGCGCGTGGTCGGGGTCCACAGCACCGCGCGCTGACCGCGCAGGTAGCGGACCCAGGCGACGAGGATCGACCAGTTCACGACCACCAGGAACTGCAGGATCGTGCCCAGCGGCCCGGGGATGCGGATGTCGCGCCACTGCGCCAGCGCGGCCCCGACGTAGGCCGCGAGCTGCAGCCCGAGGACGACGCGGAAGAACGCCGATTCGCCCGCCAGCACGGCCGAGGCCGCCAGCGCGATCAGCATCGCGAACGGCACCAGCCAGCGCGCGAGCTTGTGCGAGGCGATCTGCCACGAGAAGAGCCCGTAGCGGAAGGGGTTCAGCACCTCGCGCTCGGTGAAGAACGCGGTGATGCCGCGCAGCACGGTGCGGATCTTGCGCTGCAGTTCGTCGGCCGGGCGCGCGACGTCGCGGTAGTACCCGAAGGCCTCCTCGTCGCACACGGCGCGCTGCCCGGCGCGCACAGCGTTGATCACGGTGCGGAAGTCGCTTGGCAGGCTGGTCGAGAAGTCGGCGCAGATCGAGCGGCGCGCGGCGAAGAACGAGCCGCTCATGCCGACCATCGAGCCGACGCGCGTCTCGAGGCGCCGCAGTGCCATCTCGTACCTGACGTACAGGCCCTCGCCCGCGGGCTGGCCGTCGGCGTTGAGGAAGCGGTCGGTGGAGCTGACGGAGCCCACGCCCGGGTCGGCGAAGCTGCGCAGGATCGTCGCGATGCCGTGCGGGTCCATGCGCGTCCCGACGTCGGTGAAGACGAGGATCTCGCCGCCCGCGGCCTCGACCGCGGCCTTCTGCGCGCGTTCCTTGCCGCCGCGCTCGGTCACGGGGATCACGCGGACGGCGCGGCCCGCCGCGGCCGCGGTGCGCTCGACGAGCGCGACGGTCTCGTCGGTCGACCCGTCGTCCGCGACGATGATCTCGGTCAGCTCGGCGGGGTAGTCCTGCGCGAAGAGGTCCGCGAGCTTGGCGCCGATCTCGCGTGCGCCGTTGTGCACGGCCATGATCACGCTGATGCGCGGCCGCAGCGCTGCGCGCTGCACGGTGCGGCGGCGCAACGCACCGACGGCGCCCAGCGCGAGCGGGTACCCGGCGTACGCATAGAAGACGAGAACGACCGCGGCCCAGAAGACGACGACGGCGATCATCGAGGCATCCGCCGCGCGCGGTTACCTCTTGTTCTTGTAGTAGTGCGAGTAGTAGCGGTCATAGTGCGCGTTCTTGTCGGCCAGGTTGCGGCCCACGTCGTTCAGCACGACCCCGAAGATCCGCGTCTGCCCCAGGCCCTCGAGCGCCTCGAGGTAGAGCGACTTCGGCGTCACGCGGTTCCGCACCACCATCAGCGCGCCGTCCGCGAAGCGGGCGAGGACCGCCGCGTCGGCGAACGGGACGATCGGCGGCGTGTCGACGATCACGCGGTCGTAGCGCTGGCGCAGCTGGGCGAAGAGCTCGCGCGTGGTGCTCGAATCGAGCTGGATCTCGTCCTCGGGCACGGTGCCCTTGGCGAGGAAGCGCATCGCGCTGTTCGACATGGTGACGACCGCGTCGTCGAGCGAGGCCCGCCCCGCGAGCACGTCGGACAGTCCGAGCTGCGGCGCGGGCTCGATCCACGGCGGCGCGCCGGAGCGGCGCAGGTCGGCGTCGATCAGGAGCGTGCGTTCCTCGCTGCGGCGCGAGAACGCGAGCGCGAGGTTCAGCGACACGAACGACTTGCCCTCGGCGGGCAGCGGGCTCGTGATCACGATGACGTGCGCGGGATCGACGTCGGTCGCGGTCAGCTGCGAGCGCAGCCGCCGGAAGCTCTCCACGTTCGGATCGCCGCTGGCGCCGGTGACCAGGATCTCCGGCGCGGTCGTCAGCTCGTACGTGACGGCGCGAGCCTCGAGCACGGCGTCCCCGCCCCTCTGCCGCGTGGTCCCCATCGTCACCTCGGCAACACGAACACGGCCGCGACCAGCAGGCCGAGCGAGAGCACCGTCGTCAGGATCCCGAGCATGCGGCGCTTCCAGACCTTCCGCCTGTGGTCGCCGGTCGGGAGGCTGCCGATGCTGACCAGCACCGGCACCGCGGTCATCGCCCGCAGGCCTTCGCGCGAGCGGATGCGCGGGTTCATGACCATCAGGGCCACCAGCGGTCCGACGCCCAGCAGGAGCCCCACGACGAGGGCCACCGGGAACACGATCTTCGGCGCCGGGCTCACCGGCAGGCGCGGCGCGACCGCGCGCTCGATCACCTGGAACTGCTCGCCCTGGCGCGCCTCTTCGACCTTCTGCGAGCCGCGCGCGTTCTCGAGGCTCGTCTGGTAGTTCTTGTAGCGGTCGTTGAGGACGTCGTAGCCCTTCGTCAGCGTGGCCAGCTGCTGCTCGACCTGCGGCGTGCTCTCGATGCGGCGCTGCAGCATCGCGATGTCGGCCTTGATCTGGTCGCGCTCGCGCTCGAGGCGCGCGATCTCGCGCCCGGCGTTGTCGATCTCGGCCTGCAGCGGGTCGATCATCGCCGCGACCTGCGCCGCCGTGTTGTCGGGGGTCACGTCGCGCGGCATCGTGGCCGCGTACTCGTCGAGCTCGCGCTGCTTCGCGCGGACCGTCGGATGGGCCTCGGACAGCCCGCGCGCACGCAGCGCCTCGAGCTCGGATTTCAGCCGCGCGAGCCGCGCCGCCGGCGTCTCGATGCTGCCCGCCGGGGTCTGCACGGGCGTCGCGCCCGCGGTGCTGGCCACGCGCTTCTGCGCGAGGAGCAGCTCGCGGCGCTGCTGCTGCTGGGCGATCTGTGCGGCGTTGGTCTCGAGGTCGCGCTGCCGGCCCTGCAGCATCGAAATGTTGGCTTCCATGTGGTCGGCGAGGTCGAACAGGTGCTGCGCCTTGAACGCGGCGATCGCCTGCTCCCGCTCGTCGAGCTGCTTGCGCAGCTCCTGCGCGAGGTTGTCGAGCACCTTGGTCGTGGTGCCGGCCTGCGCGGTGCGGTTCCGGACGTTCTCCTCGATGAAGAGGTTGGCGAGCATGTTGACCGCGTCCGCGGCGCGCGCCGGATCGCTGTCGCGGTACGAGAGCTGGAACACGCCCGCGCCGCGCTGCTCGTCGATGCGCAGGACCGAGGCCTGCAGCCGGGCTTCGATGACGGAGAGGAGGTGCGTGTTCTCGACCTGCGCCTCGTCCTGGTGGTAGACCTCTGCCGCGACCTTGAGGAGGTAGGGCCGGCTCAGCACGGACTCGCGCAACGACGCGACGCGCATGCCGAGGTCGTCCTGGCCCTGCGACCGCACGAACTCGAGCGGGATGCGCGAGGGCGCGACGAAGATCTTCGTCTCCGCCTCGTACACCTTGGGCAGGTAGCGCAGCGCCGCGGCGGCGCCGACGAGACCGAGTGACAGGCCGAGCACGGCGAGCCACCACGACCTCATCACGCCATCGGCGATTTCGAGCACCTGGGTGAGTTTCTGGTTCTCGGCCATGCGGTCGACGGTCCTCGGGCAGACGATCCGAACAAGATCGGCGCGCTCCCCGGGAATGTAATGTATGGGACCGGCGTTGTCACTGAACGGCCGGAGACATGGATAGAAAGCGGATCGTTCGAGGCGTGAACGAACAATCACGAACGAAAGAGAGCCGAAACAGCGGTCAAGCCGCGGTTTACCGGCGCCGGCCGGCGGTTTGCTCCGCGAGCCCGCCGGCGACGGCCTGGGCCAGGGCCGCGAGCACCGAGCCGGCGGAGCGCGGGCCGCGTGGCGGCGCCGGACCGTGCCACGGAGCCGGCTCGTCGGGCGCGTCCGCCACGAACAGGCCGCGCACGCCGCGCGGCAGGAGCGCCCAGTGCGCGACCCGCCGCAGCGCCCACCAGCCCTGGTCGGCGACGGGCAGCAGCCGGCGTGGCGCCAGCGCGCCGCGCGCGACGAGGCGCC
>JABLTH010038053.1_pt1 | contig 12678 bp, 11 predicted proteins | sample 7875711 | NCBI WGS metagenome assembly JABLTH01 (sample SAMN14941262, study PRJNA633318) | bioreactor metagenome | isolation source: bioreactor | place: China | collected 2019-03-05 | reverse complement strand
GTTCCTCGTTCCTCGTTTCCAGCCTCCACCTCCAGCATGAATACCCATCGCATCGTTTCCCTGATCCCGCTGGCCGCCGTCGCCGTGGTATCCACCGTGCAGGCGCAGGCCATCGACCGCGCCACGGCCAGCCCGGACAAACTGGTGCGGGCCGCCGTCGAAGGCGTGATCACCACGATCCAGTCGAACCCCGAGACGCGCAGCGGTGACCTGGCCAAGATCACCGCGGTGGTCCAGCGCCAGTTCCTGCCGTTCACCGATTTCCAGCGTACCACCCGGCTGGCCGTCGGCGCAGCCTGGAAGGACGCCACGCCGGAGCAGCGCACGCAGCTCCACCAGCAGTTCGAAGCGCTGCTGGTGCGCAGCTATGCCGTCTCGCTGTCGCAGTTGCGCGACCAGAACGTCAAGTTCCGCTACCAGCCGGCACAGGCTGCGCAGGGACCGAACGACGTGGTGGTGCAGACGCGCGTGATGAACAACGGCGACGAGATGCAGATCGACTATCGCCTGCAGCGCACGCCCAGCGGCTGGCGCATCTACGACATCAATATGATGGGGGCCTGGCTGATCGAGGTCTACCGCAAGCAGTTCGCCGACATCGTCGCGCGCAGCGGTGTCGACGGCCTGGTCAAGTACCTGATCAACCACAACGCCAAGCAGGCCGCCGACGCCTGATCGGCGGCCGACCGCCTGCGTGGCCGGCCGCCGCGAGGCGGGCCGGCCACGGCGGTTCAGGGCAGCGGCGCCTCGCGCGCGTCGGCCGGCGCCGCCTTGGGCGCGCCACGGCGCCAGCGGTGCAGTTCCAGCCATTGCCAGGACAGCAGTGCCGGCACGCCGAAGAGGATTTCCCGCGCCCGCTTGACCAGGGCCAGCGACATCGAGGTCTGCGGGTCCACGCCCAGCATGTGGCCCAGCAGCAGCACCACGGCCTCCTGCACGCCGAGGCCGGCCGGCACGAAGAAGGCGACATGGCGCACGGCCTGGGTCAGGGCCTCGATGGCCAGCGCCTGCCACAAGGGTACCGGGTGGCCCAGCAGATGCAGCGCGAACCACACTTCCAGCGTACCCGCCAGCATGCCGGCGAACTGCCAGGCCAGGGCCCGCAGCAGCACGCCGCGGCGCTGGTTCAGCCGCCGGATCTGGGCGTCGAGGCGCGCGCCGTCGATCATCACGGCGATGCGGTGGTCCTCGCCGAAGATGCGCTTGGCCGCGCCTTCCAGCTTCTCGAAGATGGCGCTGTGGCGCAGCGAGAGCGCGAACAGCACCGGCACCGGCAGCGACAGCAGCAGGCCGGCCAGGATCACGGTGGCATGGCCGCCGGTGTCCATGGCCAGCAGCAGCATCAACACGCCCAGCACCGAGAACAGGTATTGGGCCAGCAGCGTCACCATCACTTCGACCACCACGCTTGCCGCGACGGCCGTGGTGTCGTGCACGCGCAGGCGTGCCAGGCGGATGCCGACCAGTTCGCCGCCGATGCTGGCGGTGGGCAGCAGGCGGCCGACCGCCTCGCGCACGGCCGCGATCCACCACAGGAAACCCAGGCCGGCACGGCGGCCGGGATCGGCCGGCGCCAGCAGCACGCGCCAGCCCTGCGCATCGAGCAGCAGCGGCACGGCGTGGAAGGGCACCAGCAGCAACAGCAGCCAGCCGCCCTGCGCCAGGATGTGCGCGACGTCGCCGACACCCTGGTGTGCCACCAGGGCGGTCAGGCCGAGCAGGCCGAACAGGCCGGTGAGATAGGCAATCCGTTTCATCTTTGCTTCAGGCGGGCGCCAGGCCGCCGAACACGTCGGCAAAGCCGCCGCGCCGTGGCGCCACTTCATCCATCGCGGCACGCACGCGCGGCGACAACAGGGCCGCGAGTTCGTCGGCGTGGCGGTAGCCAGCCATCGATTGCGTGACGCGCGCACCGGACTCCACGCCCGGGTGCAGGTAGATCTCGCCCACGCCCGGCGGCAGCCGGCGCAGGGCATCGAGCAGCACCGTCTCGTCCATGCCGCCGCTGTTGGCGATGCCCACCACGTAGTCGTTGTGGGCGACACCGGCGGCGCGCAGGCGCCGGCGCAGCAGCGCCAGCCAGGGGCGCAGCAGCAGCGGTGCGCCGTTTTCCAGCGGCAGCCGCATGGCGCGCAGGCCGTAGGCGCGGCCGATGCGCAGGATCAGCGACAGCACCGTCGGGTGCAGGTGGAAATGCTTGTGCGTGTTGACATGGTCGAGCGGCAGCCCGGTGGCCGCATAGGCCTCGAACTGCGCGCGGATCTCGGCCTCCAGCTGCCGCCGCACGTGCGGCAGGAAGAAGAAACGGCAGCCGTCGCGCGCCATGGCTGAGCCGAAGCGGCCCTCGGCGTCGACCAGGTCGGGGATCGCGCTGCGCGGCAGCACCGCAGGACCGTCGGCCAGCACCACGTGCAGGCCGACGCGCAGTGCCGGCAGGCGGCGCGCCCGCGCCACCGCGTCGGCCGCCGCCGGCGCGCCCACCATCAGGCTGGCCGCGTTGAGCACGCCGTCGCGGTGCGCCAGTTCGACCGCCTCGTTGACCCCGGTGGTGAGGCCGAAGTCGTCGGCGGTGACGATCAGTGCGCGGGCGGGGTGGGCAGGCTGTTCCAGGATCAGGCCTCGTGCGAGCGCAGGAAGCGGAAGAACTCCACGCCTTCGCGCAGGCGGCGCTTCATCATGTCCCAGCTGCCCAGCATCTCGCGCACGATCTCCCAGATCTTGCTGGGGCGGAAGTAGAAGCGCTTATAGAAGGTCTCCACGCCGTGGTAGATCTCTTCCTTGCTGAGGTGCGGATAGCTGATCGCCGCGAGCTGCACGCCCTTGTCGTTGACCAGGTTGATCACCTTGTTCTCCTCCAGCCAGCCGTTCTCCACGGCCTGGTCGTACAGGCGCGTGCCGGGGTAGGGCGCGGCCAGCGACACCTGGATGGTGTGCGGGTTGATCTCCTTGGCGTACTCGATGGTCTTCTCGATGGTCTCGCGCGTCTCGCCGGGCAGGCCCAGGATGAAGGTGCCGTGGATCTGGATGCCCAGCTTGCGGCAGTCCTCGGTGAAGCGGCGCGCGATGTCGGTGCGCAGGCCCTTCTTGATGTTGTGCAGGATCTGGTCGTCGCCCGACTCGTAGCCCACCAGCAGCAGGCGCAGGCCGTTTTCCTTCATGATCTTCAGCGTGCTGTACGGCACGTTGGCCTTGGCGTTGCAGGACCAGGTCACGCCCAGCTTGCCCAGGCCGCGTGCGATCTCTTCCACGCGGGGCTTGAAGTCGGTGAAGGTGTCGTCGTCGAACATGATCTCCTTGACCTCGGGCATGTTCTCCTTGATCCACTTCACCTCGGCGATCACGTTCTCCGCCGAGCGGGTGCGGTAGCGGTGGCCACCGACGGTCTGCGGCCACAGGCAGAAGGTGCACTTCGAGCGGCAGCCGCGGCCCGTGTAGATCGACACATAGGGGTGCTTCAGGTAGCCGATGAAGTAGTTGTCGATCTTCAGGTCGCGCTTGTAGATCGGGGCGACGAAGGGCAGTTCGTCCATGTTCTCGATCATCGGGCGCGGGCCGTTGTGCTCGTGCGAGCCGTCGGCCAGCTTGTAGCTGAGGCCGAGCACGTCCTTGAGCGGCTTGCCCTGCGCGACTTCCATGCAGGTGTAGTCGAATTCCTCGCGGCAGACGAAGTCGATGGCGTCGCTGGCGCCCAGCGTGCCGCCCGGGTCCACCGCCGGCTTGGCGCCGACCATGCCGATCATCACGCCGGGCTTGCGCTTCTTCAGTTCCTCGGCGAACTTGGCGTCGGTCGGGAAGGAGGGCGTCGAGGTGTGGATGATGACGAGGTCGTAGTCGACGGCGATGTCCAGCGTCTGCTGCACGGTCAGCTCGTCGGCGGGCGCATCGAGCACGCGGCTGCCCGGGATCAGGGCCGCCGGCTGCGCCAGCCAGGTCGGGTACCAGAAGGACTTGATTTCGCGCTTGGCTTGGTAGCGCGAGCCGGCGCCGCCATCGAATCCGTCGAAGGAGGGGGCTTGCAGGAACAGTGTTTTCTTTGCGGCGGTCATAGCGGCTTGCGGGAAACGATGCCGTTTGCGGCTGGGTTGAGTTTGTCGGGTTCCGGGCGGGCGGCCTGCGCACATGGCGCGGCCGCCGCCGTGGCGGGCCGGTCTTGGGTCGACATCACCTGGTCGCGCCAGCGCACGCGCTTGCCGGGCAGGGCGGCAGCCCATTCGGCCAGCAGCAGCGCGTCGCGCAGCGGTGCCAGCAGCGCGTCGCCGGCGCTGCCGGCGAGCACGCTGCGCGCGGCCGCGCCGGCGGCGGCGATGGCCAGCACCGCCGGCAGCGGCGCCAGGGCGAGGCCCAGCGCCAGCATCGGCCAGGTGAAGGTAATGAAGGTGAAACTGAAGCCGGCCGGGTTCAGCGAGCGGATCGTGCGCAGCCAGCGCAGCTCGTGGCTCCACAGCTCGGCCAGGCGCGTCTCGGTCACGTCGGTGCCGACCACGACCTCGGACAGCACCGTGCGCAGGCCGAGCTGGCGCGCGAGTTCGCCCAGCCAGAAGTCGTCGGCCAGGCGGTCGGACAGCGCTTCGAAGCCGCCGATGGCGGCCAGCGTGCCGCGGCGCAGCGCGATGGTGGCGCCGAAGGCGAAGCGGCGCGAGCCGCCGGCATGGGCGATGCGCACCGACGGCGCGAACCAGCCATCGATGAAGCCGGCGCCCAGGCGCGACCACAGGCCGCCGACCGGGCGCCCGCGGTACAGGCAGGTGACCACGCCGACCTGCGGGTCGGCCAGCGGCGCCGCCACGCGCACCAGGTAGTCGGGCGGCACGGCGATGTCGCTGTCGGCCAGCACCAGGTCATCGTGGCGCGCGGCGGCGAACAGGTTGATCAGGTTGCTGACCTTGAGGTTGCTGCCGTGCACGCGCGGATCCACCACCAGGGCGATGTCGCAGGCGGGGAAGTCGGCGCGCAGCCGCTCGACCACGGCGATGGCCGGGTCGGCGGCGTCGCGCACGCCGAACACGATCTGGTAGCACGGATGCGTCTGGCGGCACAGGCCGGCCAGGTTCTCGTACAGGCGCGGCTCGGCGCCGCACAGCGGCTTGAGCACGCTGACCGGACGCGGCGCGGCCGGCGCCGGCCAGGCCGCGGGCGCGCGCCGGCCGGCCCAGGCGGCGGCCAGGGCATAGCCCGCCGCCACCGAGGCGAGCGCGCTGCCAAGCAGGGTCGGCCAGGCTGCCGCCATCGTCCTCAGGCGGCTTCCGCGGCCTGGTTGGCGGCTGCCTTGCCGCCCTTGGACGGCTTGGCGCGGCCGATCTCGGCCAGCTTGATCTCGACGTGGCGCGAGAACACGTACTCGGCGGGACGCTGCTTGTCGAGGGGGATGTCCGGCGCCATCGGGCCGTCGGTGCGCACGCCGCGCAGGCTCACGCCGAGCGCCTTGAGCGGGTGGGCGAAGGTGTCCGCCACCGCGGTCGCCTCGTAGCCGCTGTGCACCATGCAGTCGGCGCACTTCTCATAGTTGCCGGTGCCGTAGGCGTCCCAGTCGGTGGTCTCCATCAGTTCCTTGAAGGTCTTGACGTAGCCTTCGCCGACCAGGTAGCACGGGCGCTGCCAGCCGAACACCGTGCGTGCCGGGTTGCCCCAGGGCGTGCAGTGGTAGGTCTGGTTGCCGGCCAGGAAGTCGAGGAACATGGTCGACTGGCTGAACGACCACTTCTTGCCGCGGCCGCGGCTGAGGATGTCGCGGAACAGCTGCTTGGTCTTGCCGCGGTTCAGGAAGTGCTGCTGGTCCGGGGCGCGCTCATAGGCGTAGCCCGGCGAGACGGTGATGCCGTCCACGCCCATGGCCTTGACCGTGTCGAAGAAGGCCGCCACGCGCTCCGGCTGGGCGTCGTTGAACAGCGTGCAGTTGATGTTGACGCGGAAGCCGCGCTGCTTGGCCGCGCGGATGGCTTCGACGGCCTTGTCGTAGACGCCTTCCTGGCTGACCGAGTGATCGTGCGCCTCGCGGTCGCCGTCCAGGTGGACCGACCAGACGAAGTACGGGCTGGGCTCGTACTGGTCCATCTTCTTTTCCATCAGCAGCGCGTTCGTGCACAGGTAGACGAAGCGGCGCCGCGCGATGATGCCGCGCACGATCTCCGGCATGTCCTTGTGCAGCAGCGGCTCGCCGCCGGCGATGGAGACCACCGGCGCGCCGCACTCGTCGACCGCCTCCAGGCACTCCTGCACCGACAGGCGCTGGTTCAGGATGGGATCCGGATAGTCGATCTTGCCGCAGCCGTTGCAGGCCAGGTTGCAGCGGAACAGGGGCTCGAGCATCAGCGCCAGCGGGTAGCGCTTCTGTCCGGACAGGTGCTTGCGCACGATATAGGTGCCCACGCGGGCAACCTGCAGGAAAGGAATGGCCAAGGCGGTGTTCCTAGTTCTCAAGTGCAGTCGGCCACGCTGAGCGGGGCCGGCTGCGGTTCGGTTTGTCGGGCGGCCGCGGTGTCAGGGCGGGCGTCGGCGAGTTCGGCGGGCAGGCGGAACTCGGCGTGTTCCTCGATACCCTCCATGGTCGACACGTCGACCGGTCCCAGCCGGCGCAGCGCGGCGATCACGTCCTCCACCATCTCCTCGGGCGCGGAAGCGCCGGCACTGATGCCGACCACTGCCGCGTCTCGCACCCAGGCCGGATCCAGCTCGCTGCCTTCGGCAAGCAGGTAGCTCGGCACGCCACTCTCGGCACCGATCTCGCGCAGGCGATTGGAATTCGAGCTGTTGGTCGCGCCGACCACCAGGATCACGTCGACGTGCTTGGACAGCTCACGCACCGCACTCTGGCGGTTTTGCGTCGCATAGCAGATGTCGCGGGTGTCCGGGCCGACGATGTCGGTGAAGCGGCGCTCCAGCGCCGCGATGATACCCCGTGTATCGTCCACGCTCAGCGTCGTCTGCGTGACGTAGGCGAGCGCAGCGTCACGCGGCAGGTCCAGCGTTTCCGCCTCCGCCGCGTTCTGCACCAGGATGACCTTGCCCGGGATCTGGCCCATCGTGCCTTCCACCTCGGGGTGGCCGGCATGCCCGATCAGGATCACGGCACGGCCGCTGGCCGCGTACTGGCGGCCCTGCGTATGCACCTTGATGACCAGCGGACAGGTGGCGTCGATGGCGTGCAGTTCGCGCGTGCGCGCTTCCGCCTCGACTTGCCTGGACACCCCGTGGGCACTGAAAATGGTCACGGCGCCAGAAGGCACCGTGTCCAGTTCCTCGACGAATTTCGCGCCCTTGCGCTTCAACCCCTCGACAACCTGCTTATTGTGCACGATTTCGTGCCGCACGAACACCGGGGCGCCGTGCTTGACGAGGGCGCGGTCGACAATTTCGATGGCGCGCACCACGCCGGCACAAAAGCCCCGGGGCTGGGCAAGAATCACTTGCATACAAAAAACCCCCGACCCAAGGATGGGTGTGAAAGACAAATTAATATTGCTGTTCCGGAATCACATTTCCGTAACACGGTGGTTACTATATACCGCTGCCGGTTTCTTTGTCCGGCCGCCCTGCAGGGCAGGCCGTTGACCGGTTTGCCCGCGACACTACCGCAACAGGACTCATGACGGTAAAAAATGTAGTTTTCGTTACAGGTGCATCTGGTTTCCTCGGCTCCGCCGTGGCGCGTCAGGCACTCTCCCGCGGCTTCGAGGTGCGCGCGCTGGTACGCGCCTCGAGCCCGCGCCGCAATCTGGAAGGCCTGCCGCTGCAGGTGGTCGAAGGTGATATGCGCGATGCCCAGGCCATGGCGCGTGCGCTGGACGGGGTGCGCTACCTGTTCCACGTGGCGGCGGACTACCGGCTCTGGGCGCCGGATCCCGAGGAGATCGTGCGCACCAACCTGGCAGGCACCGAGACCGTGATGCGGGCCGCCCGCGCCGCCGGGGTCGAGCGCATCATCTACACCAGCAGCGTCGCCACGCTGCGCGTGGCGGGTGCCACCGCGCCGGTGGACGAGACCGCCGCCATGCGGCCGGACGAGGCCATCGGCGCGTACAAGCGCAGCAAGGTGCTGGCCGAGCGCGCGGTCGAGCGCATGGTGGCCGAGGAGGGCCTGCCGGCCGTGATCGTCAACCCCTCCACGCCGATCGGGCCGCGCGACGTGCGCCCCACGCCCACCGGCCGCATCATCGTCGAGGCGGCCACCGGCAAGATCCCGGCCTTCGTCGATACCGGCCTGAACCTGGCCCATGTGGATGACGTGGCCGAGGGCCATATGCTGGCGCTGGAGCGGGGCCGCATCGGCGAGCGCTATATCTTGGGTGGTCAAGACGTCACATTGCAACAGATGCTGCGCGATATCGCCGGCTTGAGCGGCCGGCGCGCACCGACGGTGCAACTGCCGCGCTGGCCGCTGTACCCGCTGGCGCACGTGGCCGAGGCGGTGGCCCGCGTGACCGGCAAGGAGCCCTTCATCACCCTGGACGGGCTCGCCATGTCGCGATACCGCATGTTTTTCCGCTCGGACAAGGCCGCGCGCGAGCTGGGCTACCGCGCCCGGCCGTACCAGGAGGCCCTGCGCGACGCGCTGGACTGGTTCCGGCAGGCTGGCTATCTGGGGTAAGGCAGGCACGGCAGGGCGGGTGTGGCGGGGCTTCCGGGATCCGGGACGGTTCAGGAACGGACGGGAGCCTGCGCGCGGCCCTTCCACTGCCCGCCGCGGCGCAGCCAGTAGCGGCGCGCCGAGTCGATGGTGGCGCCCAGGTAGAACAGGGCGGTGGCGGGCAGCAGCGGTGCCAGCCAGGCCGGCTGGCGGTACTCGCGCAGCATCGGCAGGTAGGCCAGGCTCATCATCGCCCAGGCCAGCCAGGCCGGCCACAGCAGCGCGCCGGCGGCCAGGCCACCGAGCGCGAGCAGCGGCGGCGCCAGGTAGGTCAGCACCATGCCCAGGCAGGCGCCGGCCAGCATCCACGGCGAATAGTGCAACTGGGTATAGGCACTGCGGGCGATCATGTCCCACAGGCTGCGCCAGTCGTCATAGGGCCGCAGCGAGATGCTGTCGTCGGCCAGGTCCAGGCAGATCGGGCCGCCGCGCTTGATCTGCGCCGCCAGGCTGCAATCGTCGATCAGTTCGTGCCGGATGGCGGCAAAGCCGCCGATGCGCGCCAGCGCGCTGCGCCGGGCCAGCATGCAGCCGCCGGCCGCGCCCGCCACCTTGCTGCGCGGATTGCGGATGCTGGCGAAGGGGTAGAGCTTGGCGAAGAAGAAGATGAAGGCGGGCACGATGAAGCGTTCCCACCAGGAAGCGCAGCGCAGCCGCACCATCAGCGAGACGAGGTCGCGCTGCTCATGCTCGGCGCGCGCCACCAGTTCGGCCAGCACGCCCGGCCCATGGTGGATGTCGGCGTCCATGAGCCAGATATAGCGGGCCTCGGGCGCGATCGCGTCGGCCGCCGCCAGTCCTTCGGACTGCGCCCACACCTTGCCGCTCCAGCCGGCGGGAAGGTCGCGCGCCGACACCACGGTGAGTGCGTCCGCGCGGCCGATATCGGCCGCGGCCTGGCGTGCGATGGCGGCAGTGCCGTCGTCGCTGTGGTCGTCGACCACCACCAGGCGCAGCCTGCCCGCGTAGCGCTGGCCGAGCATGCCGGCGACGGCGCGGCCGATCACGTCGGCTTCGTTGCGCGCCGGCACGATGCCGATCACTTCCGGCCACAGGACGGGCCTGGGGGAGGGCGCCGGCTTGCGCACGCGCCAGAAACCGGCGCGTGCGCCCAGCAATACGCACCAGATTGCCAGCGACACCAGCGCCAGCGCAAAAGCAATCTTCAGGAACATGGAATCAACGTAGGAAACGGCGGGCAAAACGGGCCAGGCGGGGCACGGTATCCGGGCGCAGCAGGCGCGTATCATAGCCCGCCATGCGCTTCTCGTTCTCGGCCAGGCAGAGATCGATCATGGCGGCGGCCGACATGGCCTCGCCCAGCGCCGCGCTGCCGCTCATGGTGAAGCTGGCATCCCGCGCCACGCCGTCGGCGTCGATGCCGCGCGCGATGCCGATACGTTCCCAGACCAGGAAGGCCCACACCCGTGCCACCTTGAGCGCGAACAGCGGGCGGCGCCACCACGGCAGGTTGCGGCGATACCAGGCGGCCCAGTTGACGAAGAAAAGGATATGGCGCCCCTCTTCCTGGATCACCGGCTCGAAGGTCTCGACCAGTTCCGCCGGGAAGAAGCCGGAGCGCCTGGCGGCGGCGAACAGGCCGAAGGCGAAGAAGCTGTCGATGCACTCGCTGTAGCCGGTCACCAGCCAGCCCCATTCCGGATCGGCGGGCGGCGGGTAGTCGGGTTCCGGCGCGAGCGGAATGCCATAGGCCTCGACCAGCTTGGACAGCACCTCCTTGTGGCGCGCCTCCTCGCCGCCGTCCATCTCCAGCGCGCTGCGCAGCAGCGGGTGGGCCACGGTCCGGGCGAAGGTCTTGACACGGATCGAGGCGCGCCCCTCGGTCTGCACGGCGATGTCCCAGATCGGCAGGGAAGTCACGCGCTGCAGTGCCTCGGGCGTGAGCGCCGGCCATTCGATCACGGCCGGCCTGTAGGGGTTGTGGGTCTGCAGCAGCATGTTGCAGAACATGCGCAGGTGCTGCTCGGAGCCGATGCGCAGCGGACCCGGCTCCGGATCCATCCAGTTGCGCATGGCGTGGTCGGCCTGTTCGATGGCCTTGCGGGCGATGGTAGTCGCCACGGCCGCGGCCCTGTCCTCGGCGCCCGCCCGCGGTTCACGCGGCGGCGCGTCTAGAGCGTCGGACATCCTGTTCCTCGGGCAAAGAGAGAATTGCACGGGGGCGATTGTAACCGGGACCGCCGCGGCTTGCCTCGCGCGGCGGGCGGAAATGGGCAGTCAGCGCCGCGCGAGGCGCCGGCGTGCGCGTCGTACAGGCGCCTGAGCGGGCGTGGCGGCCGTCAGCCGGCCGGCGGCGCGTGCAGCCACTCGGCCACCGGGCACGGCGGCCCCAGCAGGTCTCCCTGGCCCTGGTCGCAGCCTTCCCATTTGAAGAACTCCAGGTCGGCCGCGCTGGCGATGCCGTCCGCCAGGGACTGCACGCCGAGCGTGTGCGCCAGCGCGATGACGGCGCGCGCAATCGCGCTGCGCTCCGGATCGGCCGCCACCCCGTCCACATGGGAGCGCGCGATCTGCATGCGGTCCGGCTGCAGGCGGCGCAGGTGGGCCAGCGAGATGGGGCCGCTGCCGACGTCGCCCAGCGTGATGGTCACGCCTTGGTCGCGCAGCCGGGAGCAGGCCAGGCGCGCGGTTTCCGCGTCGCCGCCCGGCATATCCCAGGCCCCGCTCCCGTCCGGCAGGTGGCCGGACAGCAGCAGGTCCAGCGCGCCGGCTGGCAGGCCGGCCTCGTCCAGGGCCTGGCGGACCTGCTCCGGCAGTGCCTGCAGGATGGCGCCGGCGCCGGCCGCGGGCAGCAGGACGGGCACGCTGATGCGTGGCGGCGGCTCGGCCGCCGCGGCTGCCGCTTCCCCCGCTGCGCGGGGCCGCAGTGGCGCCGCGCGCCATGCGCCGGCCAGCGCGCAGGCGTCGCGCAGCAGCGCGGCGTGCATCGGCTCCAGCAACGCCGTGCCGCGCAGGCAGGTGGCGAGGGCGGCGTGGGGCAGCCAGCCGTCCGCCTGCGGCCACTCGGGCAGCAGTGCCACGGCGGCGACGGTACCGCGCGCGAGGTCGACCTGGCACTGGGCCTGCAGCCGGTAGCGCCGTTCGCGCAGGGCCCGTGCGACGTCTTCCTCGGTGCGCGGATCGTGCGTGGGCGCCGCTGCGGGCGGTGGCAGGTGCGCTTGCTGCAGCGCGCGCACGTACTGGTAGCTGCGCAGCCCGGCGATCACCACCGAGGCCAGCTTGCGCGCCGTCAGCTCGGTCTTGACGAAGTAGCCATTGATTTCATAATCCAGCACCACCTCGGCTTCGGGCGCCATGCCGGGGTGGCCGGTGCGCAGCACGATCTGCACGTCGGCGTTGCGCAGTTCGCGGCGGATGCGGTGCACCACCTCCAGGCCGGCCTGGCCGGTCTCCATCACGACGTCCAGCAGCACCAGCGCCGTATCGGGATGCGCCGACAGGTGGGCCAGGCACTGCTCGCCGCTGTAGGCGCTGTGGAAGACCACCGTCCGGCCGCCGAAGCTGAGGTCGCGCAGGACCAGGCGGGTGACGTCGTGCACGGCGGGCTCGTCGTCGACCAGCAGCACCTGCCAGGGCGGCAGGGTCGACAGCGGCTCGGGCATCGGGGAGCTTGGACTCATGTGGGATTCCCGGCGGGAACGATTGGAATGGTGGCCCTGGCCGAGGGCGTGACGCGCGGCATGCGCACGGTGAATTCGACGCCGCCGCCGGCCCGCTCGGCCACCGCGATGGTGCCGCCCAGCCGCTGCGTGACCAGGTTGTAGACCAGGTGCAGGCCCAGGCCGCTGCCGCCCTGGCCGCGGCGCGAGGTGTAGAAGGGTTCGAAGATCTTCTCGTGCAGCGCGCGCGGGATGCCGCAGCCGTCGTCGGCATGGCTCAGCGCGATGCCGTCGTCCTCGTCGCGGCGGGCCGCGATGCGGATGGTGCCGGCGCGGCCGTCGCCGAAGCCATGCTGCAGCGAGTTCATCACGAGATTGGTGAGGATCTGCGCGATCGGGCCGGGGTAGCTGTCCATGACGATGCCGGCGGGGCAG
>JABLTH010018168.1_pt1 | contig 12687 bp, 9 predicted proteins | sample 7875711 | NCBI WGS metagenome assembly JABLTH01 (sample SAMN14941262, study PRJNA633318) | bioreactor metagenome | isolation source: bioreactor | place: China | collected 2019-03-05 | reverse complement strand
AGCGAGCGGCAGCAGCGTCAGCCCGATCAGCGAAACGATCAGCAGGGGCGGCTCCAGCCCGGGGGCGAGCGCGCCGCGCGACTGGGCTGAGCGCAGCAGCACGATCAGCCGCCCTGCGCGCGGCAGCGCGAAACGCTGCAGCATCCGTTCACGCAGTTGGCCGTCGACGCCGGCGATCTCGCGGATCCACAATCCGGGAAACCATGGCGTCGCGGCCGCGGCGCGGATCAGGCGCTCGGCGATGCCGCACAGCAGGGCCGCGAGGTCGGCGGCGCTATCGCCGGCCTTGGCCGTGCTGCCGTCGGCCAGCACGGCATCGATCGGGGAAAAGACCTGGTCGACCAGGGGATGCAGGCGTTCGTCGACCACGGCATCGAGCAATTGGCCGCGCTCTCGGAAATAGTAGTGAACCAGGGCCGGCGTGACGCCGGCAGCGGTCGCGATGGCCCGGATCGGCGTGGCGGCGACGCCGCGCTCGGCGAACAGCGAGGTGGCCGTATCGAGCAGGTGGGAGCGCTGGTCCGGGCCGGCGTCGCCGGAAGGGCCGGGCCGGCTCGGCCGCCCCGGCCGGCGGCGACCGGCGCAAAGGGGTGCGGTGAGAGGTGGTGCGGCCATGGCGCCCTCCTGTCGATCGTTTCATATTAATTGTTGGGTTAATTAATTCAAGAACGATCGCCAGGTGCTGCGGACCTGGGCCAGGATGACTGGAAAAGCCCGCTCGGGGTGGCGTTTGTTGCAATGCAGCAATACAAGGTGGACATGTCATGCAGGCTTGGCTATGCTTCGTGCGCCCAATAACCGAGCGGACCCGTGCAAGCCCGCTCCCTGCCCCTCCTGCCGCCATTCCATGCTGTTCCGCCGACTCGCCAACGGGGCGCTGCGTCCCCTGCCTTGCCTGCTGTTGAGCGCCGCCTGCTCGCTGGCCGCTGCGCCGGCATGGGCGCAGAGCACGGCACAGGACGCGCCGCCCGCGGCCGCCGCACCGGATGCCGCCGTCGCGCCGCCGGCGCAGCGTACGCCGCTGGAGATCCTGGAAGACCGCTTCGCCTTCCACGGCCAGGCCACCTATATCTGGCAGCGCCAGCCGGCCTTCGATGCGGCCTATTCGGGACCGAACAGCCTGATGTCGCAGCGGGCCAAGAGCTACTCGTTCAGCACCACGCTGGATTTCGGCGCCAGGCTGTGGAACGGGGCCGAGTTCCACTTCAATCCCGAGGTCACGCAGGGCGTGCCTTTCTCCGACCTGCACGGCGTAGGCGGCCCCACCAACGGCGAACTGGCCAAGGTATCGAGCACCAACCCGACCATCTACCGTGCGCGCGCCTTCCTGCGCCAGACCTGGGGGCTGGGTGGCGGCAGCGAGGAGCAGGAGGCCGACTTCAACCAGTTTGCCGGTTCGGTCGACAAGCGCCGCCTGGTGCTGACCGCCGGTAACTTCGGCGTGCTCGATGTGTTCGACCAGAACGACTACGGTTCCGACCCGCGCACCCAGTTCATGAACTGGTCCTTCATGGCGCACGGCTCCTTCGACTATCCCGCCGACGCGCGCGGCTACGACTGGGGGTTCGCGCTGGAGTATGTCGGCGACGATTGGTCGGTGCGCTTCGGCCATTTCCTGCAGCCGCGCGAATCGAACGGGCTGCCGCTGGATACGCGCCTGTTCAAGCACTACGGCGATATCCTGGAATTCGAGCGCCGCTACCGCCTGGCCGGGCAGCCCGGCGTGGCGCGCCTGCTGCTGTGGCGCAACCAGGCGCGCATGGGCTCCTTCAGCGATGCCCTCGGCTACGGACAGGCCACCGGCACCACGCCCGACGTCGCCAACGTGCGCGAGGAGCACGCCAAGCTCGGCATCGGCGTATCGCTGATGCAGAAGGTCAATGACTCGCTCGGCGTGTTCCTGCGCGCCAATATGTCGGACGACAAGACCGAGACCTACGCCTTCACGGAGATCGGCCGCCAGGTGGCGGTGGGCGGCATGCTGGCCGGCACGTCCTGGGGCCGGCCGCGCGACAACCTCGGCATGGCGGTGGCGATCAATATGCTGGGGCCGAACCATCGCGCCTACCTGGCCGCGGGCGGGCAGGGCGCCTTCCTGGGCGACGGCGCGCTCGACTATGCGCCGGACCAGGTGTTCGAAGTGTTCTACAGCTTCCAGGCCTTCAAGTACCTGAGCATCAGCCCGGACTTCCAGTACATCCGCAATCCCGGCTACAACGCCGCGCGCGGTCCCGCCAGGTTCTACGGCGTACGCTTCCACAGCGAATTCTGAGCGCCGCGCCGGCGCGCGCGATCAGCCCGGGGCCGGGCCGCGCGTCTCGTCCAGCGTGCTGAGCAGGGTCCGCAACTGGCGCGCCTTGGCCGCGCCGAGGCGGTGCACCAGGCTGTCTTCGTGCGCCTGTACGAGGGCATCCAGCCGCGCCGACAACTCCAGTCCCTGGTCGGTGGCGTAGAGCAGCACGCGGCGGTTGTCTGCGCTGTCGGGACTGCGCATCGCCAGTCCCTGGGCGATCATCTTGTCGACCAGCTTGGTCAGCGTGGGCGGGTGCATCAGCAGCGACTGCGCGACTTCCCCCATCGCATGGCCGTGCGCATCCGCCAGCACGCGCAGCACTTTCCAGTGTTCGACCTGCACGCCTTCCGCGGCCAGCGCGGCTTCGAGCCGCGCCTGCACGGCGGCGTGGGCACGGGCGAGATGCTGGGTGAGGTAGCCGTCGAAGGCGGCCGGGGGCGGAGTGGTGCGGGACATTGCGCTAGTATAGGGGAAAACTTTCCCAGGAAAATATTCCGCCCCAGGCCCACGGCGTGTTCCCGGGCGCGCAAGGAGACGACGCGATGCAATGGAAGCCGCTGCCCGCGAAGCCGGCCGACACCGGCGACGAGCCCGTGGACGATCCCTGTGCCACCTGCCTGGTCGGGCCGCCGCCGCCGCCCCGCACGCGCCATGCGGGCCGGCTGGAAGTGGCCTTGCTGGTGCCGGTGCGTGGAGCCACCGGTATCTGGGGACCGTCGGCGCGCGCCTGTGCCCAGCTCGCCGCCGAGGAACTGAACCGCGCCGGCGGCGTCGGCGGCCGCGAGCTGCGCCTGCACGTGTTCAACGCCGCCGACGAATGCCGCGATATTCCGCAGCAGCTGGGCGCGCTGATCGACGAGGGCGCCCTCGACGCGGTGGTGGGCATGCACACCAGCGCGGTGCGCGGCCGGGTCAGCGCCGCCACGCGCGGACGCGTCCCCTTCGTCTACACGCCGCTTTACGAGGGCGGGGAACGCGCGCCCGGCGTGTATGCCATCGGCGAGACGCCGGATCTGCAGTTGCTGCCCGCGCTGCGCACCCTGTGCCTGCGCTACGGCGCGCGCCGCTGGGTCTTCGTCGGGCACGACTGCGTGTGGCCGCGTGCCTCGCACCGCTTCGCCGGGGCCGCCCTGCAGGCGCTGGGCGCGCAACTGCTGGCCGACCGCTACACCCGTCCGGCCTGTGGAAGCTACCGCGCGGTGCTCGACGAGATCGAACGACTGCGTCCCGATGCCGTGCTGCTGTCGCTGGTCGGCCAGGATGCCATCGACTTCAACCGCGAGTTCGCCGCGCGCGGCCTGGCGCGCCGCATACGGCGCCTGTCCTGCGCGATCGAGGAGAATGCCCTGCTCGCCATCGGCGCCGACAGTACCGCGGGGCTGTTCGCCTGCGCCGGCTACTTCGCCACGCTGGGCCACGATGCCAACATGGCCTTCAAGGAGCGCTATCACGGCCGCTACGGCGAGCGCGCGCCGGTGCTGAACGCGCTGGCCCAGTCGGCCTACGACGGCGTGCATTTCCTGGCCGCGCTGCTGGCAGCGCCGGGCCGCGCGGCGGGACGGCGGGCGCCGCTCGCCTTCCGCAGCGTGCGCGGACTGTCCTGGCAGGGCAACGCGCGCGTGCAGCAGCCGGTCTTCCTGGCCGAGGCCGATGGCCATTTCTTCCAGGTGACTGAGCGCCTCTGACGATACCGGCCAGCATGGCCGTGGCCGGCCGTCAGCGGCCGGCGACAAGGGGGCCGGCGCCCCGGGGCGTGCTTGTCGGGTGTTCCTGGCGTGCTCGTGGTTTCCCCTAGGATCCAATTATTTTCCTTGGAAAATATTTCCAGAGAAAATAATATGCTCGCTGTCGCGGCGGTGCAGGGCGATCGCATGGCGCAGCCCAGGCCCCCGCCGGCCGCCCCTTTTCCTGCCGTTCTGTCCCCCCTTCCAAGGAGCCCCCATGCCCGTGAAGCGACCGACCCTCGCCCAGATGCGCGAACTCACCGCCAGCCTGCACATGACGATGAGCGAGGCCGAATGCGCCGACTACCTGGCGCTGATGGAAGGCAGCATGCAGGCGTACGACCGCCTCGAAGCGCTGCCGGACTTCGTTCCCGCGCCGCGCTATCCGCGCGACGCGGGATACGCGCCGCCGCCGCAGGAGAACCCGCTCAATGCCTGGTACGTGAAGACCGAGGTGAAGGGCGCGCCGGCCGGGCCGCTGGCGGGGCGCGCGGTGGTCCTGAAGGACAACATCAGCCTGGCCGGGGTGCCGATGATGAATGGCGCCTCGACGCTGGAGGGCCATGTGCCGTCCATGGACGCCACCGTGGTGACGCGCATCCTCGATGCCGGCGGCACCATCGCCGGCAAGGCGCACTGCGAGTACTTCTGCCTGTCGGGCGGCAGCCACACCAATGCCACCGGCCCGGTGCACAACCCGCACCGCCATGGCTACATCGCCGGCGGCTCGTCCTCGGGCTGCGGCGCGCTGGTGGGCTCGGGCGAGGTCGACATGGCGATCGGCGGCGACCAGGGCGGTTCCATCCGCATCCCGGCTGCCTTCTCCGGCTGCTACGGCATGAAGCCCACGCACGGGCTGGTGCCCTATACGGGCATCATGCCGATCGAATCCACCATCGACCACACCGGGCCGATGACGCGCACGGTGGCCGACAACGCGCTGCTGCTGGAGGTGATCGCCGGCCCGGACGGGCTCGACCCGCGCCAGTACGCGCCGCGCGTGGCGCGCTATACCGAGGCGCTGGGCAAGGGCGTGGCGGGACTGCGCATCGGCGTGGTGCGCGAGGGCTTCGGCCACGCCAACAGCGAACCCGGGGTCGATGCCAAGGTGCGGGCGGCGGCGCGGCGCCTGGCGCAGCTCGGCGCCGAGGTGGAGGAGGTCAGCATTCCGATGCACGCCGACGGCGTCGCCATCTGGACGCCGATCGCCCTCGAAGGCCTGCAGGCGCAGATGATGCACGGCGACGGCATGGGTTTCAACTGGAAGGGCTTGTACGACACCGCGCTGATGGCGCGCCATGCGCGCTGGCGCGAGCAGGCCGACCGGCTCTCGCCCACGCTGAAGCTGTCGATGTTCGTCGGCGAGTTCTACCTGCGCCAGTACGGCGGGCGTTTCTATGCCAAGGCGCAGAACCTGGCGCGCCAGCTGCGGCTGGCCTACGACGCGGAGCTGGAGCGCTTCGACCTGCTGCTGATGCCGACCCTGCCGATCACCGCCAAGCCGATCCCGGCGCCAGACGCGCCGCTGGCCGAGGTGATCCAGCGCGGCTTCGAGATGGTGGCCAACACGGCGCCCTTCGACGCCACCGGCCATCCGGCCATGAGCCTGCCCTGCGGTCTCGACGATGGCCTGCCGGTGGGCCTGATGCTGGTGGGCCGGCACTGGGGCGAAGCCACGATCTACCAGGCCGCGCATGCCTTCGAGCAGGCCGGCGACTGGCGCGGGCTGTAAGGCGTTCGGGCGTTCGGGCGGACCGGCCGCGGCAGCGGCCGTGCCGTCCCGTGGACTACTGGCGCGCGTTGCGCCGGTTGTCCGGCCAGGGCGTGTTGTAGTTGGTGCGGAAGGGGTTGATGTCGAGCCCGCCGCGCCGCGTGTAGCGGGCGTAGACGGCGAGCTTGACCGGCTTGCACTGCCGCAGCACGTCCATGAAGATGCGTTCCACGCACTGCTCGTGGAATTCGTTGTGGTTGCGGAACGAGATCAGGTACTTGAGCAGGCCTTCCTGGTCGATCGGCGCGCCCACGTAGCGGATCTGCACGCTGCCCCAGTCGGGCTGGCCGGTCACCAGGCAGTTCGACTTGAGCAGGTGCGAGACCAGCGTCTCTTCCACCGGCGGCGCTTCCTGGTCCGCGCGCAGCAGATGCGGCGCGGGCTCGTAGACGTCGGTCTCGATGTCGAGGCGGTCCAGCAGCAGGCCGTCCAGCTCGCCCATCTGCTGGCGCGCGAAGTCCCCTTCGGCGGCGAGCCGGACCTGCACGGTGGCGCCGGCGGCTTCCGACAGGTCGTGGTGCAGCAGCTGCTGCAGGGCCTCGGGCGAAGCGATCTTGCTCTGGTTGAACGAGTTCAGGTAGAGCTTGAACGACTTCGACTCGACGATATTCGGCGACTCGGCCGGGATGATGAAGCTGGCCAGGGCGACCTGCGGCTTGCCCTTCATATTGAGCCAGGACAGCTCGTAGGCGTTCCAGATGTCGACGCCGAAGAAGGGCGGCCGCTTGCCTTCGGGCAGGCCGATCTCGGTGCGCTTGGGCTGGCGCGGGATGGGGAAGAGCAGGGTGGGGTCGTACTCGGTCTTGTAGGCCGAGGGCTTGCCCAGCGGGGAATGTTCGGGAAGGCTCATGGTTTGCCTCGCTGGCCGTTCCCGCGCGGGCGGGAACAGCCTGGGGTTGTGCCGGGATCCGGGCAGAACGCGGGCGGAACGCGGGCGAAATGCTCAGGCCAGGAACAGCTTGTAGACGGGATTGTCGGTCTCGTCGGTGTGCGTGTAGCCCAGCGTGGACAGGAAGGCGCGGAAGGCGCGCTTGTCGCTCTTCGGCACCTGGATGCCCACCAGGATATTCGAGGTGTCGCCGCCCTGGTTGCGGTAGTGGAACAGGCTGATGTTCCAGTTCGGGCTCATGCTGGTCAGGAACTTCATCAGCGCGCCGGGACGCTCGGGGAACTCGAAGCGGTACAGCAGCTCGTCCTGCGCCAGCGGCGAATGGCCGCCCACCATGTAGCGGATGTGCTGCTTGGCCAGCTCGTCGTTGGACAGGTCCAGGGTGGCAAAGCCGTGGCGGCGGAAGTTGGCGGCGATCTTGTCGCTCTCCGCGCGGCTGCTGATCTGCACGCCGACGAAGATGTGCGCCACGTCGTTGTCCGCGATGCGATAGTTGAACTCGGTCACGCTGCGCGTGCCCACCAGCTCGCAGAAGCGCTTGAAGCTGCCGCGCTCTTCCGGGATGGTGACCGCGAACACCGCCTCGCGCGCCTCGCCGACCTCGGCGCGCTCGGCGACGAAGCGCAGGCGGTCGAAGTTCATGTTGGCGCCGCAGGCGATGGCCACCAGTGTCTCGCCCTTGAGCTTCTCGCTCTCGGCGTAGGCCTTCAGGCCGGCGACCGCCAGCGCGCCGGCCGGCTCGAGGATGCTGCGGGTGTCCTGGAACACGTCCTTCAGGCCCGCGCAGATGGCGTCGGTGTCCACCAGGATGATGTCGTCGACCAGTTCGCGCGTGATGCGGAAGGTCTCCTTGCCGACCAGCTTGACCGCGGTGCCGTCCGAGAACAGGCCGACGTCCTTGAGCTCGACGCGCTTGCCGGCGTCGACCGAGCGCTTCATGGCGTCCGAGTCCACCGTCTGCACGCCGATGACCTTGATGTCGGGGCGTACCGCCTTGACGTAGGCGGCGATGCCGGAGATCAGGCCGCCGCCGCCGATGGCGACGAAGATGGCGTGGATCGGCGCCGGGTGCTGGCGCAGGATCTCCATGGCGATGGTGCCCTGGCCGGCGATCACCTCGGGATCGTCGAAGGGATGGATGAAGGTCAGCTTGTGCTTCTTCTCCAGCTCGGCGGCGTGCAGGTAGGCGTCGCTGTAGGACTCGCCGTGCAGCACGATTTCCACCCACTTGCCGCCGCGCTCGCGCACCGCATCGATCTTGACCTGGGGCGTGGTGACCGGCATGGCGATGATGGCGCGGCACTGCAGGCGCGCTGCCGACAGTGCCACGCCCTGCGCGTGGTTGCCCGCCGACGCAGCGATCACGCCGCGCTTGAGTTCCTCGGTCGTCAGCGAGGCCATCTTGTTGTACGCGCCGCGCAGCTTGAAGGAGAACACCGGCTGGGTGTCCTCGCGCTTGAACCACACGGCATTGCCGGTGCGGGCCGAGAGCTGGTGGGCGTAGGTCAGGTCGGTCTCCTGCGCCACGTCGTACACCTTGGCGGTCAGGATCTTCTTCAGGTAGTCGGGTTTGCGGGTCATCGTCGGCGCCGGCGGGCGGGTCAGTAGCGGCGGCCGGCGCAAGCGCGGCCGTGTGGCTGGAAAATGCGGAAAGCGCTAATGATAATGGATGGCAGGGTGGGGCGAAGCGGCGGCCGATGCGGCGCCGACGCCATGTCGCCGGCGCCGGCCGTGTAGGACAGCGCCGGGTGGACGATCGCCGGAACCGCATGCTAGGGTGTGCAACGATGCCTTCGCTTCCTCTGATCGAACCGGATACCGCGCTGTTCCTCGACTTCGACGGCACGCTGGCCGACCTGGCGCCGCGCCCCGACCTGGTGCGCGTCGAGCCGGAACTGCTCGGCACGCTGCGGCGCTTGCACGAGGCGCTGGATGGCGCCCTGGCCATTGTCTCGGGACGCCCGATCGCCGAGCTGGACGCTTTCCTGCACCCGCTGCGCCTGCCCGCCGCCGGCGTGCACGGTGCCGAGTACCGCCACGATGGCGAGGCCGCAGCAGTGGCCGCGCCGCCGGCGCTGGCGCTGCTGTGGGAGCGCCTGGCGCCGCTGGCGCGGGCCTATCCCGAGCTGTTGCTGGAGCCGAAATCGGCCGCGCTGGCCGTGCACTACCGCGCCGCGCCGCAGCTCGAGGCCCTGGTGCGCGCGGCCTTGGCCGAGGCGGTGCGCGGGCTGCACGGCCTGGAGATCCTGCCGGGCAAGATGGTGATGGAAGTCAAGCCGGCGGGCATCGACAAGGGCAGCGCCATTGCCGCCTTCATGCGTGCCGAACCGTTCGCTTCGCGCCGGCCGCTGTTCGCCGGCGACGACGTGACCGACGAAGCGGGCTTCGTCGCCGTGCATGCGCTGGGTGGCCTTGGCGTGCTGGTGGGCGAGCGCCCCAGCGCCGCCGGCGTCAGCGTGCCGGGCCCGGCGGCGCTGCGCTGCTGGCTGCACCGATCCGCCGCGGCGCTGGCCGCGCCGCGCGGGGGACCGTTCCGGACCGCGTTCACCTGAAGGAGGCATCCCTGTGACCCAAGCGCCCACCGCAGCTGCCGCGGCTGCCGATCCCTCTGCCCAGCCGGATGCCGGGCCGCATGCGCCGTCCTCGCTCGCGCTCGGCATGATCGGCAACTGTTCGTTCTCGGCGCTGGTCGATGCGCGCGCCCGCATCGTCTGGTGCTGCCTGCCGCGCTTCGACGGCGACCCGGTCTTCAATGCCCTGCTCGATCCCAGCGAGAACGGCGGTCATTTCTCCGTCGAGCTGGAGAATTTCCACCGCTCGCGCCAGTGGTACGAGCCGAACACCGCCGTGCTGCACACGCGCCTGACGGATACCCACGGCAATTGCGTGGAAGTGACCGATTTCGCACCGCGCTTCTTCCGCATGGGGCGCTACTTCCGCCCCATCACGCTGGTGCGGCGCATCCGTCCCGTGCGGGGTGCGCCGCGCGTGCGCGTGGTGGTGGCGCCGCGCTTCGAATGGGGCCGCACGGTGCCGCAGGTCACGCGCGGCAGCAGCCATGTGCGCTTCATCGGCGAGAACATGACGCTGCGCATGACCACCGATGCGCCGCTGACCTATGTGATGTCAGGAACGCCTTTCCTGCTGACCCGGAGCTGCGACTTCATCCTCGGGCCGGACGAGACCCTGGCCGGCGGCGTGGAGCAGACCGCACGCGACTTCGAGCAGGAAACCGTTGCCTACTGGAAGATATGGTCGCGCCGGCTGGCGGTGCCGCGCGAATGGCAGGACGCGGTGATCCGCGCGGCCATCACGCTCAAGCTGTCGCTGTTCGAGGAAACCGGCGCGATCGTGGCCGCCATGACCACCAGCATTCCCGAGGCACCGCACAGCGGCCGCACCTGGGACTACCGCTTCTGCTGGCTGCGCGACGCCTTCTTCGTGATCCGCGCGCTCAACAGCCTGTCCGAGGTCGGCACCATGGAAGACTATCTGCGCTGGCTGTCCAATGTGGTGATGCAGTCGCGTGACGGCCATATCCAGCCGCTCTACGGCATCGGCCTGGAGCGCGAATTGCCCGAGGCCGTGCTGGACTACCTGCCGGGCTATCGCGGCATGGGGCCGGTGCGGGTCGGCAACCAGGCGCAGGAGCATTTCCAGCACGATGTCTACGGCAATGTGGTGCTCGGCGCGGCGCAGGCCTTCCATGACCACCGCCTGCTGCACCGTGGCGGCCCCACCGAGTACCACATCCTCGAGCAGGTGGGCGAACAGGCGGTGCGCGTGTTCGGCACGCCCGATGCCGGCATGTGGGAGCTGCGCACGCGCGCCCGCGTGCATACCTCGTCGGCATTGATGAGCTGGGCGGCCTGCGACCGTCTCGCCAAGATCGGTGACAAGCTGCAGCTGCCCACGCGCGCGGCCTACTGGCGCGAGCACGCCGAGCGCATGCGCGCGCGCATCCTGGCCGAAGCGTGGAGCGAATCGCGCCAGGCCTTCGCCGAGAGCTTCGGCGGGCGCGATCTCGATGCCAGCGCGCTGCTGATGATCGAGGTGGGCTTCATCGACCCGCTCGACCCGCGCTTCGTCGCCACCGTGGACGCGCTCGAGAGGTCGCTGTGCGACGGACCCTTCATGCGTCGCTACGAGGCTCCCGACGACTTCGGCAAGCCCGAGACCGCCTTCAACATCTGCACATTCTGGCGTATCGACGCGCTGGCGCGCATCGGCCGGCGCGAGCAGGCGCGCGAGATTTTCGAAGCCATGCTGGCGGCGCGCAATCCACTCGGACTGCTGTCGGAAGACACGCATCCGGTCAGCGGCGAGATGTGGGGGAACTTTCCGCAGACCTATTCGATGGTCGGCCTGATTAACGGCGCCGTGCGCCTGTCGGCGCCGTGGGACTCGGTGATCTGAGCCCGCGCGAGGCTGCCATGGCGGCCTCGCGCGGGCACGCTCGGCGACTGGAGTGAACGACGACAAGGAAGACGATGGGTAGACTGGTGGCGGTATCGAACCGCGTCGCCGATCCGCGCAACGCGTCGGCCGGCGGCCTGGCCGTCGCGCTGGGCGAGGCGCTGAAGGTGACGGGCGGGCTCTGGTTCGGCTGGAGCGGCAAGGTGGTGGAGACCGCGCAGGGCGGCACGCCCGGCGAGGGCGAACTGCACCAGCAGCAGGCCGGCAATGTCACGCTGGCCACGGTGGACCTGTGCCGGGAGGACCATGACGGCTACTACCTGGGCTACAGCAACGGCGTGTTGTGGCCGGTGTTCCACTATCGGCTGGACCTCGCGGACTTCGACGCCGGCCAGAACCTGAACATCTACCGGCGCGTGAACCAGCTGTTCGCGCGCAAGCTGGCGCCGCTGCTGGAGCCCGACGACGAGATCTGGATCCACGACTACCACCTGATCCCGCTGGCGGCCGAGCTGCGCGCGATCGGCTGCAGCCAGCGCATCGGCTTCTTCCTGCACATACCGCTGCCGCCGCCCTTGATCCTGGCTGCCATTCCGCAGCACGAGTGGCTGATGCGGGCGCTGTTCGCCTACGACCTGGTCGGCTTCCAGAGCCATGCCGACCTCGAGCACTTCGGACGCTACGTCCAGTCCGAGGCCCGCGCCGAGCCGATGGGCGAGCATCGCTACCGGGCCTTCCACCGTACCGTGCGTGCGCAGGCCTTCCCCATCGGCATCGATGTCGACGAGTTCGCCGAGCTCGGCCGCGGCCCGGAAGCGCGCGAAACCTACGAGATGATGATGGCGCAGTATGCGCGCCGGCGGCTGCTGCTGGGGATCGACCGGCTCGACTACTCGAAAGGCCTGCCGCAGCGGCTCAAGGCCTTCCAGATCCTGCTGGCGGAGTATCCGGAGAATCGCATGAGCGCTACGCTGGTGCAGATCGCCGCGCCCTCGCGCGAGAGCGTGGACGCCTATGCGGACCTGCGTCGCGAAATGGAGGGCATTACCGGTGCCATCAACGGCCGCTATGGAGAACTGGACTGGATGCCGGTGCGCTACATCCATCGCACCACTTCGCGCCGGCGCCTGCCGGGCCTGTGCCGCGCCAGCCGCGTGGCCCTGGTCACGCCGCTGCGCGACGGCATGAACCTGGTGGCCAAGGAGTACGTGGCCGCGCAGGACCCGGCCGATCCCGGCGTGCTGGTGCTGTCGCGCTTCGCCGGTGCCGCCGAACAGATGAAAGAAGCGCTGCTGGTCAATCCCTACGACACGCGCGCCACCGCGCAGGCGGTCCAGCAGGCGCTGCACATGCCGCTGGCCGAGCGCCAGGCGCGCCACGGCAAGCTGCTCGAGCGCATCCGCGCGCAGGACGTGCACTGGTGGAGCGGGGAGTTCCTGCGCACGTTGGCCGAGTCCGACTGCGGCTGACCGGGTGGGCGCGGACCGCCGCCAGGGCGCGTGGCTGCGTGCGCTCAGCGCAGGTCGGCGGGCGTATCCACGTCGCGGAAGGCGCCGTCGTCCTCGGTCGGGATGCGCGTCACCGGCTGGGTCTT
>JABLTH010008668.1_pt1 | contig 12692 bp, 6 predicted proteins | sample 7875711 | NCBI WGS metagenome assembly JABLTH01 (sample SAMN14941262, study PRJNA633318) | bioreactor metagenome | isolation source: bioreactor | place: China | collected 2019-03-05 | reverse complement strand
GGTGCACCGGGCCTGCGGCTATCGCGTGGGCTGGATGAGCCTTTCGGGCGATCCGGCGCGCACCGCCGAATACCGCGACGCCTTGCAGTTGCTGGCCGCCCTGCGCCTGTGCGCGAACGTCACGGCGCAGTGGGCGGTGCGCCCGGCGCTGGAAAGCAAACCCACCATCGATACGCTCACCGGCCCCGGCGGCCGCTTGCACGAGGCGCGCCGGATGATCGTGGAAGGCGTGGCGAGCAGCGACTTTCTCGAGCTGGTCGCCCCCGGCGGCGCGCTGTACGCGTTCCCGCACGTGCGCGCCGACCGCCTGGCTCGCTTCGACGACAACGCCTTAGCGCTGCGCCTGCTGGAAGAGGAGTCGGTGCTGGTGGTGCCGGGCAGCAGCTTCAACGTGCCCGACAGCCGCCACCTGCGCCTGACCCTGCTGCCACCGCCGGAGCAACTGCGCGAGGTGTTCGTGCGCATCGAGCGCGTGCTCGCGCGGATGGCGGACGAACAGCAGAAAACGCGCGCGGTCGCCTGATCGCGCGCATGCTGACTTATCTCGCCCTGGGCGACTCCTACACGATCGGCGAAGGCGTGGCCGTCGCGGACCGCTGGCCCGTGCGGCTCGCCGCCGCATTGCGGAGCGAGGGCATGGCGCTGGCGGAGCCGCGCATCCTCGCCACGACCGGGTGGACCACCGACGAACTGTCGGCGGCCATGGACGCGGCGGATTTCGCCCCGCCCTACGATCTGGTCAGCCTGCTGATCGGCGTGAATAACCAGTACCGCGGACGCGCCGTGGACGAGTACCGCGACGAATTTATCCGCTTGCTGGCGCGCGCGATCGCGCTGGCCGGCAATCGGCCCGGGCGGGTACTGGTGCTGTCGATCCCCGACTGGGGCGTTACGCCTTTTGCCCGGGAGAGTGGGCGCGACACCCACCGGATCGCCGCCGAACTGGACGACTTCAACGCCGTGGCACGCGACGAAGCCGGCCGCGCGGGCGCTGCGTTCGTCGACATCGCGCCGATTTCGCGGGCCCATCCGGGCCTGCTCGCCGACGACGGCCTGCACCCCTCCGGCGCGCAATATGCGCTGTGGACGGAAGCGGCGTTGCCGGCCGCGCGCCGCTTGCTCGGCTGAGCGGCCCGCCCTTTCCCAAACGCCGGCGCCTCGGCACTTCCGCGCCGCAACAAAGCTGCAATCGCACCGCCATGCGGCGGTGACCTGCGCCGCGCAGACTGGCGTCCCGGATACCCCCGGGAGAGACCGCCATGGCGACCTTTCACTGCCGCAGCGCCTTCATCTCCGACGTGCACCTGGGCACGCCCGACTGCAAGGCTTCCTACCTGCTCGACTTCCTCCGCAGCCTCCGCTGCGAACAGCTCTATCTGGTGGGCGACATCATTGATATGGAGTCGCTGGCCAAGCGCACCTGGTGGCACGCCGACCACGGCGCGGTGCTGGCCGAGGTGCTGGACATGGCCCGGCGCGGCATCGATGTGATCTACATACCCGGCAACCACGACGCACCCATGCGCGGTCTCGCTGGGCAAAGCTTCGGCGGCGTGCGCATCGAGCTGGATGCGGTGCACGAAGGCGCTGACGGACGCCGCTATCGCGTCAGCCACGGCGACGAATTCGATCCCGAACAGATCGGCCGCACCTGGATGCTGCACCTGGGCGAGGTCATGCACCGCTTCATCTGCTGGACCAACCGGCGCGTGCACGCGATGCGCCGCCGCCTGGAACTGCCGTACCTGCCGCTGTCGATCATCGTCAAATCGCACATCCGCAAGGCGCTGGCCTATATCCGCGCCTATGAGGAGCGCGTGGCGACGGACGCCCGCGAGCGCGGCTTCGACGGGCATATCTGCGGGCATATCCACTTCGGCCACGTGCGCGACATGGACGGCGTGCTCTATCTCAACGACGGCGACTGGGTCGAGCACTGCACCGCGCTGGTCGAGGACCATACCGGCGCGATGGAACTCATCCACTGGAGCGAGCAGCCCGCCGCCCTGGGCCGCGCCAGCCGCGAACTCGTGCTGCCATCGGCCGCCTCCGGACTGGCCTTGGCGCCGCTGGCCCGGCATCGCCGCAGCCTCGCCGAGCTGCGCCCGGCCGCCTGAGGCATGCGATCGCCCGGGAGGAGCGGCGAGGACGCGGGGCGCTGGACGCGCCGCCGCCGGATGCGGGCCGCGGCCTCGCCGCTCTTCCCTGGCCCGGGCGGCAGGCCCCGCTTGAAGCGATGCCGGGGCGCCGGCATATGGAGGGGCGTATCATTGAGTCCCTTTGCCGGAGTTCCCCATGTCCCTCGACAGCGCCACCCGCGAACGCATCGAAGCCCTGCTCAAGAACCACCGCGTGGTGCTGTTCATGAAGGGCACCCGCCACCAGCCGATGTGCGGCTTCTCCGCCGCGGCCACCAATACCCTCAACGAGCTGTTGCCCGACTACCACACGGTCAACGTGCTCGATGACCCGGATATCCGCGAGGGCATCAAGGCGTACGCCGATTGGCCGACCATCCCGCAGCTCTACGTGGAAGGCGAGCTTGTCGGCGGCGCCGACATCATTCGACAGATGTACACCAGCGGCGAGCTGCACCAGCTGTTCGGCGCCGCGCCGCCCGATCGCACCCCGCCGCAGATCACCATTACCGACCAGGCTGCCGAGGCGATCCGCCAGGGTACGGCCAATGCGCAGGGCCTGGCCTTGCATCTGGAGATCGGCCCGGACCACAGCGCCGGCTTCCAGCTGGCGCCTGCGGGCGACCACGACATCGTTTCGGTCAGCAACGGTATCGAGGTCCATTTCGATCCAGCCAGCGCCCAGCGAGCCAAGGGCATCGTGATCGACTGGGTTTCCACGGTGCAGGGCGAAGGCCTGAGCCTGAAGTTCCCCGGCGCGCAGGAACTGAAGACTCTCACCGTGCAGGAGCTACAGGCCCGCCTCGCCGCCGGCGACCTGGTGCTGGTGGATGTGCGTCCCGCGCACGGTCGCGCCCAGGCCGCGCCACTGCCGCAGGCCCGCGTGCTGGAGGATGAGGGCTACGACACGCTCGCTGCGCTGCCCAAGGACACCGCCATCGCCTTCATCTGCCATCACGGCGTTTCCAGCCGCGGCGTCGCCGAGCGCTTCGCCGCGCATGGCTTCACCAACATCTATAACGTGCAGGGCGGCATGGACGCGTGGGCGGCGGAGATCGATCCGAGCGTGCCGCGGTACTGATTTTTCCCACCGGCAAAAATCCGGAAAAAAGGCGGGCGAAACCCGCCTTTTTTTCGTTTACCGGCAAAAAAAAGTCGAAATAGCGGACGCCTGTTCAAGCTTGGTTAATAAAAGAGCCAGCTGTTCTTCACACAGCCCTCTCTTTTCGCATGTAGTTTTCGCGGCCATCGAAATTAATTACTGATTGAAATACCAAGAAAATGCTTTTTTCTGTCGCCTGGCTGACATAACGTCGTCATTTCGCGAGATCTTCGCCTCGCTCGACGCCCGAACCTGAATCGCATAAACCGCGCCATTGGGCGCCCTGCAAGATTTTGCGTTCACGCCGTAACCATTGAATAACAATTCCCTCCTTTCTAGTTTCGTCCCAGGCCATTAGTCACGGCATTCGCGCCGGGCATGGACCTCCGGATGTGGGGACATCCGGGCGAATCGGGGGAGTACAGCCACCAGGGCCGGTTCGCGGGTAGCGCATCGTCGATGCGTGGCCGCGCCATGGTCGGCATTCCGGTTCGATGACCACATTGCTCAGTTCGCAGAACAGCCATCATCAACCGAGGTTCGACCATGACTTCCAGCAAAGCCAAACGCTACGGTGGTTATTCGCTGCCACGGCGCCAGCTCACTCTTGCCCTCGCGCTCGGCCTGGGCCTCGCGAGCGGTGCCGCACTTGCCCAGTCGAACGCGACAGGCGTGATCTTCGGCCAAGCCGAACCGGGAGAAACCATCCACATCGAAAGCACCCAGACCGGCCTCAAGCGCGATCTGACCACCGACTCGCAGGGTCGGTACCGCGCCGCCTCGCTGCCGATCGGCGTTTACACGGTGTCCGTAGTCAAAGACGGTAAGACGGTCGATAGCCGCAGTGGCGTGCAGACCACCATCAGCAGCGGTACCGAGGTGTCCTTCACTTCCGCTGCCAGCACGGCCAATGCGCAGACCCTTGGTGCCGTGCAGGTGGTAGGCAATGCCTTGCCCGCGATCGACGTGTCTTCGGTGGACTCCCGCGCGGTCGTCACGGCCGATCAGCTCGCCAAACTGCCGATCGCCCGTACCTCCATCAGCTCCGTGGCCCTGCTCGCGCCGGGCACGGTGCCGGCGTCCCGCGGCTACGGCAACGCGCTGTCGTTCGGCGGCTCATCGGCCTCCGAGAACTCGTACTACATCAACGGTTTTTCCGCGACGAACCCGCTGACCGGCGTGAGTTCGCGCCAGTTGCCCTATGACGCGATCGATCAGGAGCAGGTGCTGATCGGCGGCTACGGCGCCGAGTACGGCCGCTCCACCGGCGGCGTGATCAACGTGGTGACCAAGCGCGGCACCAACGAGTGGAAGGGCGACGTGCAGGTGCTGTGGTCGCCGAGCGACCTCGCCCAGCAGCCGCGCAATGTGCGCCGCCGCAACGGCTCGCTGTATCAGATCGGCAATGCCTTTTCTGGCCTCGATCGCGACGAGCTGCAGTACTCCGGCTCGATCGGCGGTCCGCTGATCAAGGACAAGCTGTTCTTCTTCGGCGCGGCCGACGCGATCCACTCGACCGACCAGGCCTATACGCCGCAGACCGCCGGCTCCACCGTTCAGAACGACAACAACAAGATCAGCCGCTGGCTGGTGAAGATGGACTGGAACATCACCGACAACCACATTGTCGAATTCACTGGTATCGGCGATGACGAGCAGACCGACTCGCAGATCTACGGCTACAACTACCTGACCGGCCAGAACACCGGCTTCCTCGGCCACCAGTACACCAAGAACTACAACGGCACCCAGACCAACGGCACGCCGGGCGGCAACATCTACATCGGCCACTACACCGGCTACATCACGGACAACCTGACCGTGAACGCCATGTACGGCAAGAGCAACTCCGACCACATGCAGTCGCTCACCGGCTCCGGCGGCGTTGCCTGCCCGACCATCACCGACAATCGCGCCATCGCCGCCACCAACCCGGCGCCGAGCTGCAGCTTCGGTAACGGCTCGATCCTGATGCCGGGCTCGCGCGACCGCACCTCGGGTTGGAGCTTCAACATCGAGTACCGCCTGGGCAGCCATGATCTGCGCGGCGGCATGGACAACTACAACCTGCGCGCCACCTGGGGCAACGCGCCCGTCGGCGGCACCGGCTATCGCTACTTCGATGTCGGAAACGGCCAGGCCATCCAGAACCGTCTGGTCAATCTCGGCCTGAGTCCCAGCCTGTACAACCCGGCGGACTTCGCGAACGGCTGGTACGTCGAGTCCACCGGCCTGACCACCGGCACCTCGGCACGCACGGCACAGCGTTCGGAATTCATCGAAGACCACTGGCAGCTGACCGACCGCTGGAACATCTACCTGGGCCTGCGCAACGAGCAGTTCACCAACTACAACGGCGTCGGCCAGGCCTACGCGAAAGAGCGCAACCAGCTCGATCCACGCCTGGGCTTTGCCTGGGACGTCTACGGCGATAGCAGCCTGAAGATCTACGGTAATGCCGGCCGCTACCACCTGGGTCTGCCCACCAGCGTGGCGGTGCGCGGCGCCGGTCCGTCGACCTTCCCGACCACCTACTACAGCTTCACCGGCATCGATCCGACCACCGGCGTTCCGACCGGCCTGAGCGTCGGCGCGCCCTATTCCGGCACCTTCTACGCCAACGGCGCCAACGGTACGCCGCCCGACGCGAAGACGGTTTCGATCCGCGACATGAAGACCTACTACCAGGACGAGTACATCCTCGGCTTCGACAAGCAGCTGCCGAACAACTGGACGGTCGGCGCCAAGGCCATGTTCCGCATCCTGCGCAATCTGATCGACGACGACTGCGACTCGCGCCCGCTGCAGGCCTGGGGTGACGCGCATGGACTGCACGATCAGGTGCTGGCCGGCCTCAACGCCAGCACGGGCTGCTGGCTGTACAACCCGGGCAACCATGGCACCTTCGTGCTGTCGCCCTCGCCGGGCCAGTACCTCGATATTCCGCTGAACGCGGCCCAGATCGGCGAACCCCATGCCAAGCGCCGCTACTACATGCTCGACATGTACGCCGAGCATCAGTTCAGCGACAAGTGGTACGGCAAGTTCGAGTACACCTTCTCGCGCAGCTACGGCACTTCGGAAGGCCAGCTCGACTCCGACATCGTGCAGGCCGACGTGTCGACCACCGAAAGCTGGGACTTCCCGGAGGTCATGGAGAACACCAACGGTCCGCTGGCCAACGACCAGACGCACCAGTTCCGCATCATCGGCATGTATCAGCCGACGCCGGAATGGCGCCTCTCGACGGTGACCCGCGTCGCCTCCGGTACGCCGGTCAGCTGCATCGGCGCCCGGCCGCTGTCGGCAGGCGGCGACCCCTTCAGCTACGGTGCCGCCTACTTCTGGTGCAACGGTCAGCCCTCGCCTCGCGGTTCTCGCGGCCGTACGCCGTGGACCTACACGCTCAACGTGAGCGCGGCCTGGCAGCCGGCCTTCCTGGACCACAAGCTCACCTTGTCGGCCGATGTCTTCAACCTGCTCGGCAAGCAGCGTGTGACCCAGCTGTTCGAATCCTGCGAAGACCCGTCGGGCAATACGACGATCAACTGCTTCCGCCCGCGCTCGTTCCAGGATCCGCGCTACGTCCGCCTCGGTGCCCGCTACGACTTCAGCCTCTGAGCGATCGGCATCACAAAGCGCGCGGGAATCCTGGATGGAGTTCCCGCGCCAGAAACAGCTGGAATCTCCCCAATATGGGCCGTCGAGAGACGGCCCCCTTTTTTTGCCGGCGCGCGCTCTTGCCGCCCGCTTTCTGTCGACCTGACCATGCGGCACAAAAAAACCCCCGCCGAAGCGGGGGTTTTCTTTTCTTCTCTCGATCCCTCGCGGAATCCGTTGCGTTGCCTCAGAAGTCGTAGCTGACCGAGAAGCGCACGTAACGCGGCGTGGTGAACGAGATCGGGGTCTGCCAGTTCACGCTGGTCACGCCCGGGCCGGACACCGAGCCCTGGCGATACTGCGTGATGTTCTGCTGGTCGAACAGGTTGTAGACCATCGCGCCGAAGGCCAGCTTCTTGCCCGCCCCGTCCGGACGGTATTCGACGTTCAGGCTGACGATTTCCTGCCAGGGCGTACGGCCGGTGGAGCCATAAGGCGCCGGCGTGCCGTTCGGACCGCAGAAGTGGTAGGACACGCCATAGCCATACGGGTCGGTCTGCTGCGGGCCGAAGAAGCTCAGGCAGGTCTTGGGCGTACCCGACAGCAGCTGGACGCTGCCGCCAATCAACCATTCCGGCGTGACCTGGTAGTAGCCGATGAACTTGACCTGGTGTCGGCGATCGTTAGCCAGTGAGCCGTTCGAGTACGTCATGACGCCGGCGTTGTCCCAGTCCTCCGTCTGCGAGACGTCGGTCTGGCCGATGTCCGAGCGCACGGAACCCTCGGTATTGCCGTAGTTGTGCGACCAGGTGTAGTCCACGCGGCCGTACCAGTTGTTCTCGAACGGGTGCTCCATGTACAGGTTCAGCGCAGCGTACTTGCGCTTGAGCTGCGGCATGCCCCAGGCGGACCACGGGATGTTGAGGATGCTGTAGCCGCCGTTGCCGTTGGATACGTTGATCTGCGCGGACTTGCCCGGGTTCATGATGTAGCAGCCCGTCGAGCCGAGCGCGGCGACCGGATCCAGACCCTGGCGCGTGGCGTAGTCCTGGATCACGGTGTCGTCGCACACGTCGTCCAGGTCGTTGCGCAGCACGCGGTAGACCGCCTTGGCGCCGTACACCCACTTCTCGCCGAAGGCGTCGAGCGACTTGTCGAAGCCGGCGATGTACTCGTCCTGGTACTCGGCCTTGGCGTTGCGGCTGGTCACCGTCTTCGGGTCAGGCGGCACGCCGAACTCGTTGTTCGCCGACACGCCCGGGTAGCGGTCCTGTGGGATCTGCGTCAGGCCGGTCGGCGAGCCGCTGACCGGATCGATACCCGTATAGGTGAAGTACTGCGAGGTGAAGGTGCTGCCCGCCGCGCCGCGGATGGCTACGTTGGCCGGCTCGTCGATGTAGTAGCGGCCCGCGTTGCCGTACACCTTGAAGCTGGAATCGCCGAAGATGTCCCAGCTCGCGCCGATGCGGGGCGCCCACTGCGGCTTGGTCAGGCGCAGGTAGGGCACGCCGTCGGGGTTGTAGTTGGTGAACTGGTCGTTGCGGATGCCGACGGTCAGCAGGATGCGATCGTTGATCTGCCAGGCATCCTCGATGAACTGCGCATGCTGCTTGACGCGGGCGCTCGCGGAGTTCGAATAGATCGTCTTGGCTACGTAGTAGCCGGCGCCGCCCGGTGCTCCTACGCCGTTGCCAGGCAGGGTGCTGATCGGCGCGTTCGGAGCGCCCTGGCCGTAGACCCAGTAATAGCCCGGGCCCGACGGGGTGGTGCCGATGTCGATCGAGTTCACGCTCAGGTTGTCGATACCGGCGGTGATCGAGTGGCTGCCGATCTTGTAGTTGACGTCCAGGCGCAGGTTCGAGGTCTTGTCGTGCGCGCGCGGGTCGTCGATGGTCTGGTTGATCTGCGGACCGTTGATGCCGCTGGAGCCGGCCGGGATCAGCGCAGGATTCTGGAAGCTCGCGCCACCGATCCACGGATCGTCGCCACCGGCCGCGCGGCTGTAGTTGGTCTGCGTCATCTTGCCGTACAGCGCTTCCACCGTAAGGCTGTCGGTGATGTAGCCGGTGTACTTGGCCACCCACATGTCCGCGCCACCCTTGGTGTAGGTCGCCGGGCCCAGGTAGGCGCCGCGCGTGCCGGTCGCCGTGGTGGGCGTGTAGGTGTAGGCGTAGGTGTTGCCGGAGTACTCGCTCTTGTTGGACGCGCCGGTCAGCTCGAGGATGTTGCTGTCGGTGATGTTCCAGTCCAGCTTGCCGTACCACTTCGGACGCGTGTACGAGTACGTCGTCTCGGTGTTGGTCGAGCGGTTGGCGACGTTCACGCCGCTATTGATGTGATCGGATTCCAGTGCGCCGAAGATGTACAGCTTGTTCTTGATCAGCGGCCCGCCGAAGTACGCGTCTTCCACGTGCTCCCACGACTTGTTGTCCTGGCGGGTCCAGTACATCTGGCCCTGACGGCCGCCGGCGGAGTTGGGGCGGAACGCCGAACCCGTCGGGTAGAAGGCATTGTCCGGATCGGCCTCGGCGAACTTGGGCTGCCACAGCACCTGCGCGCCGAAATGCCACTCGTCCGTGCCGCGCTTGCCGACCTGGTTGATCACGCCGCCGTCGGAGCGGCCGTACGCGGCGCCGTAGCCGCCGATCATGATCTGCTGCTGGTCGATCGCACCGTAGGGACGCGTCAGGCCGCCGAAGTTATGCAGCGGGTCGCTGGTGTTGAAGCCATTGATGTAATACGCGTGCTCCGCCACCGACGAACCGGCGAACGAGACCAGGGTCTGGCCGGTGGGGCTGGTGAAATAGCTGCTGCCGGTGTTCACGCCCGGCGCCAGGATCGCCACCGCTTCGGCGCTGCGCGCGATCGGCAGCTTGGCGAGCTGCTCGCTGTTGATCACGGTGCGCGAGTCCACCTGGCTGACGTCGATCGCCGGCAGAGCATTGGCCACCACGGTTACGCTGCCGAGGTTCTTCGCCGTCGCTTCCGCCGCACCGAAGGCCACCTGCGTGCCCGCGCCCACCGTCAGCGTGATGTTGCTGCGCGTGTCGACGATGGCGCCGTCTTTCTTCAGGCTCACCTTGTAGGTGCCCAGCGGCAGGCTGGCCGCCGAGTAGCGACCGCTTGCGTCGACCGCTACTTCGCGCGAGATACCGCTATCGCTCTGGATAAGCACGGTCTCGCCCGACGCCACCGGCGCGGTACCGAAGATGGAGCCGGTCGACGCCTGCGCGTAGACCTGCCCCGTGAAGGCGCAGCCTGCCGCGATGGCGAGCGCCAAGGCGGTGTGGCGCGCCGATGCACGGCCGGTCGGCCGCTGCTTGTACTGATTCGTCATTTGGAATACTCCCCCGAGCAAAAAGCCAATTAGATGGTTTTTAAATAGGCAAAACCCGGCCCGCCATTATCGAAAGATAATGGAACAAGTCATTCGGGCTTTTTCTCCACTCCCCCGTAGAAGTCGCCCTGAGAATATCCATCCGCCATGAAGCGGTAACCGTTTCATGGCAGAGCGACCGGCCGCAACCGTAGCCGCGTCCGTAACGAATCGTCAACAACGATTTATTACGGAATTAATGACATGAAATTTCGACGCCTCTGCAGCGAGGCGTTCTGCGCGACCGAACAGCGCCGAGCCCATAAAGCGCTTGGAAATAGGCGTTTTCCACACATGCCAATGCATTTCCAATAACTAAGCCTTCTCAAAGAAAAGGCCGTCCGCGCGCCATTACCGGATAGGCGCCATGGAGCGATATAGGATTTTTTCTGACCCCAAACGCCTAGGATTTTTTCCTATTTTTTGGAGTGCTTGACAGCCTCTCAATAGCCATTGCATAAATCGCCCATGCGGCCATTGATTAATCGCCGCATTAAATCGATGAGCGCCGCCATTGATGGGGAACGACTGGCGCGCATTTTCAGCGGAAGAAACTCTTATCGTGCCTCGCTGCCGGACTATCCGGGGCGGGGTCGTTCGCCAACGCCATTACAAAGCGTGTGCCGACTCAGGACGACGAATGCATACCGATAAATGTTTGGATCACCCCGATGGGGCCGCTATTGCAGCGGCCCTTTTTTTTCGGGGACGCCGGCGCCGATGCGCCGGGCGGCTTCAGTCGACGTTCTCTTCGAAGCGCAGGTGCTTCACGCTGCGGCCGTTGCGGCGCACCAGCTTGAGGGCCTCGATGCCAATGCGGATGTGGCGCTCGACGAACTGCGCGGTCACACTGCGATCGCTCGCCTCGGTCTTCACGCCTTCGGGGACCATCGGCTGATCGGAAACCAGCAACAGCGCGCCGCACGGAATCTTGTTGGCAAAACCGGCGGCGAAGATGGTGGCGGTCTCCATATCCACCGCCATGCAACGCGTGCGGCGCAGGTAGTCCTTGAACTGCTCGTCGTGCTCCCAGACGCGGCGGTTGGTGGTGTACACCGTGCCGGTCCAGTAGTCGTAGCCCAGGTCGCGGATCATGGTCGAGACGCCGCGCTGCAGCTGGAACGCGGGCAGTGCCGGCACTTCCGGCGGCAGGTAGTCGTTGGAGGTGCCTTCGCCGCGGATCGCGGCGATCGGCAGCACGAGGTCACCGATCGCGTTCTTCTTCTTCAGTCCGCCGCACTTGCCGAGGAACAGAGCCGCCTTGGGCGCGATCGCGCTCAGCAAGTCCATCACCGTCGCCGCGTTCGGGCTACCCATGCCGAAGTTGATCAGCGTGATGCCGTCGGCGGTGGCGTTGGGCATGGGCCGGTCGCGGCCCTGCACTTCCACGCCGTGCCACTGGGCGAAGAGATCGACGTAGTTGCCGAAGTTGGTGAGCAGCACGTACTCGCCGAACTGTTCCAGCGACGTGCCGGTATAGCGCGGCAGCCAGTTGGAGACGATTTCCTGTTTTTCTTTCATGGGACCCTTCGAGGTCGATGCGCGCGGGAACCTTCCCGCGCGGCGTTACCGGCGACGCCACGCCGGCGAATAGCCAGATAGTGCAGCGCATTCTAGCGGCAGGCGCTGGCGCCACCCTGTCTGGGGCGAGTTGGATGCGACGACTGTCCCGGCCAGGGCGATGGATAAACCGCCAGCCGGCGGCTGCATCGCACGCTCGACCCCGATCGGTGGGTTCTGTGACCCAGTCGGCAGCCGCGCCCGCCCATGCTATGTTGCCGACGCGTTCGACCTAGGGGGTGACATGATGCGCATGGGGCTGGCCATCGATGCGTCCTGCGATATTCCGCAGAAGTTTCTGGAAGATCACGGCGTCACGGTGATGCCGATCACCGTGAAGGTCGACGGCGAAACCTTCCTGGACGACCGCAGCCCCGCGGAGATCCAGCGGTTCATCGACCGCAAGCTCGGCGACCGCGGCCATTCGGCCGAGACCGAACCGTGCTCCGTGGAAGAGATCCAGCGGCTATTCCTGGAAAAACTCGTGCTGGAGCAGGACTGTGTCTTCTGCCTCACCGTCACGGCCACCCGCAGCCCGGTCAACGACCACGTCAACAAGGCCAGCTTCGCCGTGCTCAAGCACTACCGTGCAGCGCGCGAGAAGGCCGGGCTGTCCGGCCAGTTCCTGATGCGCGTGGTGGACACCCGCAACCTCTTCGCGGGCACCGCGCCGGCCATCGTGGAAGCCGCCCGCCTGATCGACCTCGGCGAGACGCCGCCGGCGATCCGCGAGCGCGTCACCCATATCGCCAATCATTCCTACGGCTACATGCTGCCGCGCGATCTCTACTACGTGCGTGCGCGCGCCAAGAAGAAGGGCGACCGCAGCGTGGGGCTGTTCAGCGCGATGCTCGGCTCGGCGCTGGACATCAAGCCGTTGCTGCGCGCGTTCCGCGGCGAGACCGGCCCGGTGGGC
>JABLTH010130169.1_pt1 | contig 12698 bp, 11 predicted proteins | sample 7875711 | NCBI WGS metagenome assembly JABLTH01 (sample SAMN14941262, study PRJNA633318) | bioreactor metagenome | isolation source: bioreactor | place: China | collected 2019-03-05 | reverse complement strand
TTCGATGCCTCCGGATCACCGGGGCCGAGGCGTCGATCCATCGTCTTCCTTCCGTGCGGCCGCCGACAGCGCCTGCCGTCGGCCGCCTCGCCCTCTTGCGATTCAGCGTGACCGCTGTTGTTGCGTATAGGCCGCCAGGCTGCCCAGCGACTGGAAAATGCGCTTGTTGTCCGGATTGTCCGAGCGCAGTTCGAAGCCGTATTTCTTGGACACGAGCAGCGCGATCTCGAGGATGTCGATCGAGTCCAGGCCGAATCCCTCGCCATAGAGCGGCGTCTCGGGCCGGACGTCGGCCAGCGCGATATCCGTGATGTCGAGTTCGCCGATGATCAGGCGCGCGAGTTCGGTTTCCAGTTCGTTCATCATTCCAGGGGGCTGTGGGCTGCACGCCCGCGCGTCCGATGCTGCACGCGCGGCGCCGTGGCGGGTCGCCGAGGCTAAGGCTAAGGTATACTCGCGCTCCGCCTTCGTGGTGAATGCTACCAAGCTAGGCAATATCCCACTAGGCAAGAGAACTTTCGTAACAACATTGTCGGTGCCACCGGAAACCACCTCCCGCCGGTGCGGTCTTCCTGGCGTGGTCCGCCGGTTTTCGCGGCCGGCCCCGGTCGCAGGGGCGATCCGGGCCGCACATGCTGAGCGCCGTCATGTCTGTTGTCAATCGCTTTCCTCGACTTCCCTGCGCCCCGGCGCCCCGGCGGCCGACCCACGCGGCGCGCCACCGCACCGGGCTGGCGGCCGCCTGATGCCGTCACGCAGCCCAGCCTTCCCGCTCGCCATGCCTGCCATTGCCCTTGTCTCCCATGCCTCGCCGGACGACGTGATCGCGTACCGGATGGGACAGGCGGTCACGGTACGCCGCTTCCTGGCCGATGTCGCCCGGCTGGCCGCGCTGCTGCCGGCTGGCGGCCATGTGCTGAACCTGTGCGGCGACCGCTACCGATTCATGGTCGGCCTTTGCGCGGCGCTGGTCGGCGGCAAGCCGAGCCTGCTGCCGCCGACACTGAATCCGCACACGCTTGCCGCGCTCTGCGCCGGCGCGACGGATACGGTGTGCCTCTATGACGACGAGGCCCTGGCCACCGAGGCCCTGGCGGCGACCGGCCTGCCGCGCCTGGCGTATCCCGCGGAGATGGCGGCTTGCTCGGCCGGCCTGGGTGAGCCGGGTGAAGCGCCGGCCGCCGCCGTTCCCGCCGCCCCGCTCATTCCGCTGATCCCGGCCGAGCGGATCATGGCCTATATCTTCACCTCGGGTTCTTCGGGCTTGCCCGTGCCGCATGCGAAAACGTGGGGGCAGATGGTGCGGCTCGCCCGCGCGTCGGCCGCCCGCCTCGGCCTGGACGATGGACGCCGGCATGTCCTGGTCGGCACCGTGCCGCCCCAGCACATGTTCGGCTTCGAATGCACGGTGATGCTGGCCTTGCAGGCCGGCCTGGCCCTGCAGGCGGCGCCGGTCTTCTACCCGGCCGATATCCGCGCGGCGCTCGCAGCCGCCCCCCGCCCGCGCGTGCTCGTCACCTCGCCGCCGCACCTTCGTGCGGTGCTGGCAAGTGGCATCTCCCTGCCGCGCGCGGACCTGCTGCTGTCGGCCACCGCCGCCCTCTCCGCGGCCCTGGCGCATGAGGCTGAACACGGCTTCGGGGCGCCGCTGCTGGAAATCTACGGCAGCACCGAGACCGGACAGATCGCAGTACGCGCGAGTGCGCGCGACACTGCGTGGACATTGCTGCCGGGCATCGATCTGGACTGGCGCGCGCCGGCGGCTGGCGAGGAGGAAGACGGCCCGGTGGCCTGGGCATCCGGCGGCCACGTCGGCCAGGCGGTGCCGATGGGCGACCTGCTCGAACGCCTCGACGCACGCCGTTTCCTGCTGCATGGGCGCCGCGCGGACCTGGTCAATATCGCGGGAAAACGCAGTTCCCTGGCCTACCTGAACCACCAGTTGACCGCTATCGAGGGCGTGCAGGACGGGTGCTTCTTCCTGCCGGAGCCGGCGCCCGGGGCGGGCGCCGCGCGCCTCGTCGCGCTGGCGGTCGCGCCGGGCCTGGACAGCGGGCGCCTGCGGCGCGCGCTGCGCGAACGCATCGATCCTGCCTTCATGCCGCGCAGCGTGCTGCTGGTGGACAGCCTGCCGCGCAATGCCACCGGCAAACTGCCGCGCGACCAGCTGGCACCGCTGGTCGCGCGGCTGCTGGCGGCGCGCCGCGGGGAGCGCCCGTCATGAGCGCGCCGTACGGCTTCGGCATCCCGGCCAGCCACCCTGCCCTGCCCGGCCACTTTCCCGGACACCCGGTGGTACCGGGCGTGGTGCTGCTGGACCTCGCGGCGCTCCACCTGGCGGATACGCTCGGCCTCGCGCCCGGCCAACTGCGCCTGGGCACGGCGAAATTCCTGTACCCCGTCGCTCCCGGCGACTTCGTCGTCCTGCAATACACGCCGCCGACGGACGCTACCCTGCGCTTCACGTTGCGCGTGGGTGAGCACGATGTCGCCAACGGGGTTTTCAACATCGCACCCGCCGCCGCGCCAGCCGGCGCAGACGCGCCATGAGCGGCCCCGCCCCGCAGCCCGCCGGCCAGCCCGAATGGAGCGAAAGCCGCGAGCGCAGCAACCTCTTCCTGCTGCGGCTCATGACGTCGCTCTCGCTGCGCCTGGGCCGACGCGCCGCGCGGCTGCTGCTGTATCCGATCACGCTCTATTTTCTCGGCTTCGCGCCGCGGGCGCGGCGGGCCTCGCTGGCCTACCTGTCGCGCGTCAGCGGGCGGCGGGCACGCCTGCGGGATACCTTCGGCCATCTGCTGTCCTTCGCCAGCACCATCCTCGACCGGGTCTACCTGCTCAATGGCCGCTTCGAGCAGTTCGATATCCGCGTACACGGCACCGACGTCATCGACGCGGCGCTGGCCGACGGCGGCGGAGCCTTCCTGCTCGGCGCGCATCTCGGCAGCTTCGAAGTGATCCGCGCCGCCGGACGCCAGCGGCCCGGCCTGCAGGTGGCGATCACGATGTACGAAGAGAATGCGCGCAAGGTCAACGATGTGCTGCAGGCCGTCAACCCGGCCATGCGGCAGGACGTGATCGCGCTGGGCAGCCTGGACGCCATGCTCAAGGTGCGCGACTACCTGGAGCGCGGCTTCCTGGTCGGCATGCTGGCCGATCGCACGCTCGCGCAGCGCGCCAGCGATCCGGTCGAACCGCGCGACTTTCTCGGCGCGGCCGCCGGCTTTCCCACCGGCCCGCTGCGGATCGCGGCGATGCTGCGCCGCCCCGCCCTGTTCATGACCGGACTGTACCTGGGCGGCAACCGCTACGAGATCCACTTCGAGTGGCTCGCCGATTTTTCACGCACGCCCCGCCGCGATCGCGACGCCGAGATCGAGGCCGCGCTTGCCCGCTATGTCGCGGCGCTCGAGCGGCATTGCCGCGCGGCGCCGCGCAATTGGTTCAACTTCTACGATTTCTGGCAGGACAGCCGCTCCGGCGCACCTGCCAGCGCCCCACGCTGACGCCATGCCGCTTCGACGCTTCACGCCGCCCGCCCTGTTTCTCGCCGCCTGCCTGGCCTGTGCCCACACGCCCGTCGCGCGGGCCGCATCCGCCGTGCCCGCTGCGCCCGAAGCTCCGGCCCAGGCCGCCGGAGCCTGGGGTGTCGACCAGTTGATGTCGGCACTGGCCCAGCGCAAATCGGGCCGGGTCCGCTTCTCGGAACGCAAGTACCTGGCCATGCTGGAGCGCCCGGTGGACTCGACCGGCGAACTCGTCTTCGTCGCCCCCGACCATCTCGAGAAGCGCACGCTGACGCCCAAGCCCGAGAACATGGTGCTGGACGGCGACATGATGACCGTCGAGCGCGGCGGCAAGTCGTATGTGATGCCGCTGCAGAACTACCCGGAGCTGGCCGCCTTCATCGAGAGCATCCGCGCCACCCTGGCAGGCAACCGTGATGCCCTCGAGCGCTACTACCGGCTGCGCGTCGACGGCGTGGCGAACCGCTGGGCCCTGACGCTGGTTCCCACCGACGCGCGCATGGCAGCGCACGTCAAGCAGGTGCGTATCGACGGCGTGCGCGACAACCTCAGCAGTGTCGAGATCGTCCAGGCCGACGGCGACCGCTCGGTGATGCAGATCCGGCCGGCCCCCTGAGCGCGCCAGCACCTATGAACGCCTCATCCGGCCCGCTCTCTTCCGCACCGGCACCGCGCCGGCCACGCCTTGCCGTCTGGTTGTGGCTGGCGCTGCTGCTGGCATGCGCCCTGGTAGCCTCGCGCAGCCGTTTCACGGCCGATCTCTCGGCCTTCCTGCCGCGCGCGCCGAGCACCGAGCAGCAGGTGCTGGTCGACCAGCTGCGCGACGGTCTCGTTTCGCGCCTGATCCTGGTCGGCATCGAAGGCGGCGACAGCGCAGGCCGCGCCACGCTGTCGCGCGCACTGGGTGCGAGCCTGCGCGCCGACCAGCGCTTCTCCGCCATCAGCAACGGCGAGCCGGTCAATCGCGAGGCCGACCAGCGTCTGCTCTACGGCCACCGCTACCTGCTCAGCCCGGCGGTGACGCCCGAGCATTTCTCACAGGAGGGCCTGCGCGCTGCCGTGGCGGACTCGCTCGACCTGCTGGCCTCGCCCGCCGGCCTGTTTACCAAGTCACTGCTGCCGCGCGATCCCACCGGCGAGATGGCCACGCTGCTGGGCCAGTTCGACGCCGGCCGCAGCGTGCCGATGCGCGACGGTGCCTGGGCCTCGCGCGATGGCCGGCGCGCAGTGCTGCTGGCGCAGACAGCCGCCGCGGGCGCCGACACCGATGCGCAGGAACAGGCCATCGCCGCCATCCGCACGGCCTTCGCCCAGGTCGCCAGCCGGCAGGAACTGCCCGCCAGTGCCGCCCCCTATCGGCTGCTGATGACCGGGCCGGGCGTGTTCTCGGTGCAGACGCGCGATACCATCCGGCACGATGTCGAACGCTTGTCGACCACGGCGCTGGCCATCATCGCCGGCATGCTGCTGCTCGTCTATCGCTCGCCGCGCACGCTGGCGCTCGGCATGGTGCCGGTGCTCACCGGCGCGCTGGCCGGGGTCGCCGCCGTGAGCCTGGGCTTCGGCGGCACCGTGCACGGCCTGACGCTGGGCTTCGGCACCACCCTGATCGGCGAGGCGGTGGACTATTCGATCTACCTGTTCGTGCAGTCGGCCCACGCCGACAGCCGCGACCCGCGCGAGTGGGTGCGCCGCTTCTGGCCCACCATCCGCCTCGGCGTGCTGACCTCCATCTGCGGCTTTGCCTGCCTGCTGCTGTCCGGCTTTCCCGGCCTGGCGCAGCTCGGCGTGTACTCGATCGCCGGGCTTGCCGCCGCCGCGCTGACCACCCGCCATGTGCTGCCGCAACTGCTGCCGGCAGGCTTCCGCCTGCGCGACGTCAGCGCGCTGGGCGGCCGCCTCGCGCGTGCCGCGGCGGCGGCGGGGCGGTTGCGCTGGTGCGTGGTAGTGCTGCCGCTCGTCGCGCTGGCCATGCTCTGGCAGCACCCCGGCACGTTGTGGAATCCAGAGCTCTCTTCGCTGAGCCCGGTGCCGAAGGACGCACAGGCCCTCGACAGTTCGCTGCGCGCCGACCTGGGCGCGCCCGACGTGCGCTATCTCATCGTGCTCGATGGCCCCGACCGCGAAAGCGTGCTGCAAGGCGCGGAGCGCGTCGGACGTGAGCTCGACGGCCTGGTGGCGCAAGGCGTGCTGACCGGCTACGAGACGCCCGCGCGCTACCTCCCCAGCGAAGCCACCCAGCGCGCCCGCCAGGCCAGCCTGCCGCCGCGCGCGGAACTGGCGCAGCGGCTGGCGGCCGCCGTGGCCGGCCAGCCGGTCAAGGCGAGCCTTTTCACCCCCTTCCTCGACGACGTCGAACGGGCCCGACAGGCGCCGTTGCTGCAGGAGGACGACCTGCGCGGCAGTTCGCTGGCGCTGGCCGTCAGCGCCCTGTTGCGCCATCAGGGCGGGCGTTGGAGCGCCACCTTGCCGCTGCGCGCCAGCGGCACGCCCGAGGCGGCGCCGGTGCGGGCGGCGCTGGCGCGCGCCGGCGTGGCCGGCGCGCTCTTCGTCGACCTCAAGGGCGAATCCGACCGCCTCTACGACAACTATCTGCGCGAAGCCATCCATCTGGGCCTGGCCGGCTTTGCCGCCATCGTGCTGCTGCTGGCGGCGGCGCTGCGCTCGCCGGCTCGCGTGCTGCGCACGCTCGTCCCGCTGGTTGCCGCCGCTCTCGTCGTCGCCGCCGCCTTGACCTTCAACGGGCGCCAGCTCAGCCTGCTGCACCTGGTGGGCATGCTGCTGCTGGTGGCGATCGGCTCGAACTACGCGCTGTTCTTCAACCAGCGCGCGGACGGCACGGCGACCGGCCCGTCGCCGCACACCCTGGTTTCGCTGGTGCTGGCCAACCTCGCCACCGTCGCCGCCTTCGGCCTGCTGGCCGCTTCCAGCCTGCCGCTGTTGCAGGCCTTCGGCCTGACGGTGGCCCCGGGCGCCGTGCTCGCGCTGCTTTTTTCCGCCATGCTGGCGGCGCCGCGCCGCCGCGGCGCGCGCACAACGGGAGGGCGGTCATGAGCGGCGCCCCCACCATGCTGGCGGGGGTCCGCCCCTGGCGCCCGTCCGGCCTGCTGTATGCGGCCGCGGCGACCCATGTCGGGGCCCTGGGCGCGGTACTGCTGGCGCCCGCCACGCTGCCCTGGGCGGCCGGCGGCGTTGCCGCGTCACACCTGCTGATGGCCGGTGCCGGCCTGTGGCCGCGCTGTGCCTGGCTCGGCCCCAACCTGCGCCAGCTGCCGCCGCAGGCAGAGGACTGCATCGCCCTCACCTTCGACGACGGCCCCGACCCTGAGCTGACGCCGCGGGTGCTGGACTGGCTGGCCCGCCATGACCTGCGCGCCACCTTCTTCTGCATCGGCGCTCGAGCCGAACGGCATCCCGCGCTGGTGCGGGAGATCGCCCGCGCCGGACACGCGGTCGAGAACCACAGCCAGCATCACTCTCACCGCTTCTCCGTGTCGGGCCCAGGCTGGATGCGCGCCGAGATCGCATCCGCCCAGCAGGTGCTGGCGGAGCTGGCGGGCACGGCGCCGCGCTTCTTCCGCGCCCCCGCGGGCCTGCGCAACCCCTTCCTGGAACCGGCGCTGTGCGGGCTCGGCCTGAACCTGGCGAGCTGGACCCGGCGCGGCTTCGATACCTTGCCCCGTGCCCGCCCCGAGCGCATCGCCGCCCGCCTGCTGCGCGGCCTGGCCGCGCGCGACATCCTGCTGCTGCACGACGGCCACGGCGCGCGCATGGCAGGCGGCACGCACACGCTGCCGGCGGTCCTGCCCCATGTGCTCGCCGCGGTGCAGGATGCCGGGCTGCGCTGCGTCACCTTGCGCGAGGCCTTCGCCGCTCCCGCCATCGCGCCCACGCGCCCGGAGGACGGGCAGGCCTGAGCTGCAGAGGCCCTTTGCTACAATTCAATGACCCCCGCAACCCGGCAAGTCCCCCCAGTGTCTCCCCTTCTGGTCTCCCATTTCACGGCCACCAGTTGCCTGGGCCATGGTCTCGACGCCATGAGCGCGGCCCTGCGCGAAGGACGTAGCGGCCTGGCACCGTGCTGCTTCAGCGATGTGGCGCTCGATACCTATGTCGGCGAGGTCGCTCAAGTGGATAGCGTGCGGCTGCCGCCGGCGCTGATGGCCTTCGATTGCCGCAACAACCGCCTGGCGGAGCTGGCCCTGGCCCAGGACGGCTTCGCGCAAGCCGTGTCGAGCCTGGTGGCCCGCTACGGCACGCACCGCATCGGTGTCTTCGCCGGCACCAGCACCGGCGGCGTGCTCGAGACCGAGCTCGCCTACCGGCGGCGTGACGCGCTCACCGGTGCGTTGCCGGCCGGCTTCGAGTACGCCAAGGCGCACTCGTCGTTTTCGCTGGCGTCCTACCTGCGTGCGCGTTTCGGCCTGCAGGGGCCGGCCCTGGGGATTTCCTCGGCCTGCTCCTCCGGCGCCAAGGTCTTCGTTTCGGCGCGGCGCATGATCGAGGCCGGCGTGATCGATGCCGCCCTGGTTGGCGGCGTGGATTCACTGTGCCACACCACGTTGTACGGATTCAGCTCGCTCGAACTGGTCTCGCGCCAGGCCTGCCGCCCCTACGATGCACACCGTGACGGCATTTCCATCGGTGAAGGGGGGGCTTTCGCGCTGCTGGAGCGTCCGGCGGCACATGGCGCAGAACTTCCGGGCGACGCCATCCTGCTGCTCGGCATCGGCGAGTCCAGCGATGCCCACCATATGTCCGCGCCGCATCCCGAGGGACTAGGCGCGCGCCTGGCGATGGCGCAGGCCCTGGTCTCGGCCGGCCTGCAAGCCGGTGACCTTGACTACGTTAACCTGCACGGCACCGCCACCCGCAGCAACGACGCCGCCGAAGGACGCGCCATGCTCGACCTGCTGCCGCGCACGCCCTGCAGTTCCACCAAGGGCGCCACCGGCCACACGCTGGGCGCCGCCGGCACCATCGAGGCGGTGGCTTGCGCGCTGGCCCTGCGGCACGGCCTGCTGCCCGGCAGCGCCAATACCACCGTGCTGGATCCTGCCTTGCCGCTCGCTTACCTGCTGCGCAGCCGCCGCGCGCCGCTGCGCTTCGCTCTATCCAATGCCTTCGGATTCGGCGGCACCAATTGCAGCCTGCTGTTCGGCCGTGCCGACGCCGTGGCGGGAGGGCGCGCATGAAACTGAGCGCCTGGATCGATGGCATCGGGCTGATCGGCCCCGGCCTGCCGGACTGGCCCCACGCGGCGGACATCCTCGCCGGGCATGCCGCTTACCACCCGAAGCGCACCGAAGCGCCGCCGCCGGCCGCGCTGCCGAGCGCCGAACGACGGCGCAGCGGCCCGGGCGTGCGCGTGGCGCTGGACGCGGCGAGCGAGGCGGTGGCAGCCAGCGGATGGCAGGCTGACGCATTGCCCGCCGTCTTCGCCGCCTCGGGCCCCGACGGCTACAACTATCACGCTATCTGCGAAACATTGGCCGGAGAGGATCGCTCCCTGTCGCCAACCCGCTTCCATAATTCGGTTCACAATGCGGCGGCGGGCTATTGGAGCATCGCCTGCGGCGCGATGACCGCGTCCAATGTGCTGACTGCCCACGATGCCAGCTTCGGCGCCGGCCTGCTCGATGCGATGAGCCTGCTTGCCTGCGACGGCGGGGCTTGCCTGCTGGTGGCCTACGACACGGACTATCCCGAGCCGCTGCGCACGCATCGGCCGATTCCCGACTGCTTCGGGCTGGGACTGGTGCTGGCTGCATCGGCCGGACCGCATACGCTGGCCCGCCTCGACCTGGCATGGAGCGCAGAGGCCGCGACCACACTGGCCGAGCCGGCGCTGGAGATGCTGCGCAGCGGCGTGCCGTCGGCACGCGCCCTGCCGCTGCTGCGCGTGCTTGCCGGCGGCAGCGGTGGCAGCGTCGTGCTGGACTATCTGGATGAACTGCGGTTGCGCGCCACGGTCACGCCCCATGGAGCAGACGGTGCAGGCTGAACCGGCCGCGCGCAGCGGCATGCCGGCGGCACCATTGCCGCACGAATGGATTGCGGCGCGGATTCCCCACCACGGCGCCATGTGCCTGCTCGACAGCGTGCTGGAACTCGATGCGGACCGCATCGTCTGCAGTGCGCGCAGCCATGCCGATCCGGCCAATCCGCTGCGCGCGGCCGGCAGGTTGGCTGCGGTCTGCGGCATCGAGTATGCGGCGCAGGCGATGGCCGCGCACGGTGCGGCGCTGCGCGCCGGCGGCGGGCGCCCTGCCCTGGGCTATCTCGCCAGCGTGCGCAAGCTTGCCATGCACGTCGAACGCCTCGACAACATCGCCGCGCCGCTGCGCATCGAGGCAGAACGCGCCGGCGCGGACGGCGATCGCGTGCTCTACCTGTTCACGCTCAGCGCAGACGGACGCTGCCTGCTGGAAGGCCGGGCCGCCGTGTTGCTGGAAGTACCGCGCCCCTGAATGCAGCGATGGGCGCGGTGGGGCGCAGTGATGGATGCAGTGATGGGCGGCGGCGGGCCGCCCATTCCCTTCAGCGGCAACAGCCGCTTCAGGCTCGCTCAGGCAGCGATGGCCGGCAGGATGCGGCCACGCACCTCGCCGAAGCCGATGCGATAGCCGTCGCCCTGGCACCAGCCACGCATCACCACCTCGTCGCCATCCTCCAGGAAGCCGCGCTTGGCGCCGCCAGGCAGCGTGACCGGCTCGGCGCCGTTGCGCGTCAGTTCCAGCAGGCTGCCATAGGAATCCGGCGTGGTGCCGCTGATGGTGCCGGAGCCCATCAGGTCGCCGACGCGGACATTGCAGCCGGACACCGTGTGGTGGGCCAGTTGCTGCGCCATGGTCCAGTACATCGCCTTGAAGTTGGTGCGGCTGATAGTGGCGGCGTCTTCCGCGCCGTCGGCGCGCAGCAGCACCTCCAGGTCGATGTCGTAGGCGTTGCGGGCCTGCTGGCGCAGGTAGGACAGCGGCTCGGGCGATTGCGCCGGGTTGTCGCGGCGGAACGGCTCCAGCGCTTCCATCGTCACCACCCAGGGCGAGATCGACGTGCCGAAGGTCTTGCTATTGAACGGTCCGAGCGGCACGTATTCCCATTGCTGGATATCGCGCGCGCTCCAGTCGTTCAGCAGCACCATGCCGAACATGTGCTCCGGTGCGGCCGCGGTGCTGACCGGCGCGCCCAGCGCCGAATCCTTGCCGACGATGAAGCCCATCTCCAGTTCGAAGTCCAGCTTGCGGCAGGGCCCGAACAGCGGGCGGGCCTCGTTCGGCAGCTTGATCTGGCCGTTGGGACGGTGCAGCTCGGTACCGCTGACCACCACCGAGCTGGCGCGGCCGTTGTAGCCGATCGGGATCTCCAGCCAGTTCGGCAGCAGCGCGTTTTCCGGGTCGCGGAACATGCGGCCGACGTTGGTGGCGTGCTCCTTCGACGAGTAGAAATCGGTGTAGCCGGGAATCTGCACCGGCAGGTGCAGGGTCACCCAGCTGGCGGGCGCCAGCGCGGCGGCGCGCAGCGCGGGATTGCCTTCGAGCGCCTTGTCGTCGCCCGACAGCAGCGCGGTCAGGCGCTGGCGCGTCTCGGACCAGACCGGCTTGCCCAGCGCGATGAAGCGATTCAGGCTGTCGCCGTCGAACGCGCCCTTGGCGGCGGCAGGCAGCAGGCCGGCTTCGTCGAGCACTGCCAGGTCGAGCACCATATCGCCGATGGCCACGCCCACGCGCGGGGTCTTGCCGTTGGCCGAGAAGATGCCGTACGGCAGGTTCTGCAGCGGAAAATCGGTCTGGCCGTCGTTGGCGGATTCGATCCAGCTCGTCTTGCGATCAGTCATTTGGGGCTCCGGAAAATGCGGCCGGCATGGCGCCTGGGGGCGGCGGCCATGCCGAGGACTTCAGTCTGTCTGGGTTAGGTCGGGCCGGGCACCCGCAGTTCGGGCGCCTGCCTCGGCGCTGGAGCAGCGCCGGTTCCATGCTCGTTCAACGCTGGTTGGGATTGAAGTGTTTCTTCAGGCCTTGCCAGCAAGTGTAGTAGTCGGGCTGCAGGTTAGCGGATTCCGCCGCGTAGCGGGTCGGACGGATCACCCCGGGCGTCTCGAACATGAAGGCCATGGTGTCGGTGATCTTGTGCGGCGCGCTGGTGTCGGCGGCGCTGGCACGCTCGAAAGTCTCCGCATCCGGACCGTGGCCGCTCATGCAGTTGTGCAGGCTCGCGCCACCCGGCAGGAAGCCTTCGGCCTTGGCATCGTACACGCCGGCAATCAGGCCCATGAACTCGCTGGCGATGTTGCGGTGGAACCAGGGCGGGCGGAACGAATCCTGCATGGCCAGCCAGCGCGGCCCGAAGATGACGAAGTCGATGGTATCGACGCCTGGCGTGTCCGACGGCGATTGCAACACCAGGAAGATCGACGGATCCGGGTGGTCGTAGCTGATCGAGCCGATCGTATTGAAACGGCGCAGGTCGTATTTGTACGGGGCGTAGTTGCCGTGCCAGGCCACTGCGTCAAGCGGCGAGTGGCCGATATCGGCGCGCCACAGATTACCCTGGAATTTCGCCACCAGTTCGAAATCGCCCTCGCGGTCTTCGTACCAGGCCACCGGCGTGAGGAAATCGCGCGGGTTGGCCAGGCCGTTGGAGCCGATCACGCCCAGGTCGGGCAGCTTGAACAATGCACCGTAGTTCTCGCAGATATAGCCGCGCGCCTCGCCGTCCGGCAGTTCCACGCGGAAGCGCACGCCGCGCGGAATCACGGCGATCTCCTGCGGCTCCACTTCCAGCCGGCCCATCTCCGTCGCCAGCAGCAGGCGCCCCTGCTGGGGCACGATCAGCATCTCGCCGTCCGCGTTGTAGAAGAAGCGGTCTTGCATCGAGCGGTTGGCCAGGTACAGGTGGATGCCGCAACCGCTCATCGCCTCGGGACCGCCATTGCCGCCCATGGTGATGATGCCGTCGATGAAATCGGTCGGCGCGGCAGGCATCGCTTCGGGGCTCCAGCGCATCTGGTTGGGCGAAGCCGGTACTTCATCGAAGCGGCTCAGCCAGCGCGTCTGCGCCATCTGCGTGAAGGGACTGTGCAGCGCCGCCGGGCGGATCCGGTAAAGCCAGGAACGGCGGTTGTGCGCACGCGGGGCGGTGAAGGCCGTGCCCGACAACTGCTCGGCATAC
>JABLTH010010289.1_pt1 | contig 12700 bp, 8 predicted proteins | sample 7875711 | NCBI WGS metagenome assembly JABLTH01 (sample SAMN14941262, study PRJNA633318) | bioreactor metagenome | isolation source: bioreactor | place: China | collected 2019-03-05 | reverse complement strand
TCGGCGCCGGTTGCCGGCGCGGGGTGGCCGCCGTAGCGCTCGGCGAGGTAGGCCTCGGTGATCGCGGCGAATGCGCTGCCCGCCGCCGGGCCGACCGCGCGGGCGACCTCGCGCGCGAACGCGCGCGGCGTGAGCGCGGGCGTCCGCGAGAGCCCGCGCCGGGCGAGGATCTGCAGCGCGCGGGCGTACGCGGGCGGAAGCGGCGTGCTCACGTCGCGGGTGCGGCGCGCGCGCCAGACGACGGCCCCGATCGCGACGAGCGTGAGAGCCGCGACGACGGCGAGCACCGGAGCGGCCGGCGCTTCTCGCAGCCGCACGAGCCAGTCGCGAGGCGACGCGGCCTCGGCGCTCTCGTCGTCGTCTCCGGCGAACCAGCGGCCGAGCGCGCGGACGGCCGCGGAGGCCGCGCCGATCTGCCGCTCGCGGTCGAAGTCGATCACGTGCTGGAACCAGAGGAGCTCGAGCGCGCTGCGAAGCTCCGCGAGGCGATCGCGGAGCGAGAGCGCCTCATCGGTGGCAGCGAGGCGCAGGTCGGGGGGCGTGGGGTCGAAGCGAACCCAGCCATGATCGCGGAAGGGCACCTCGACCCAGGCATGCGCGTCGGACCCGGTGAGCTCGACGAAGCCGCCGACGCGGTTGCGCCGCCCGCCCGCAAAGCCGTTCACGACCCGCGCGGGCAGGCCGACGCTGCGGGCGAGGACGGCCATCGCGGTCGCGAAGTACTCGCAGTGCCCCTCGAGCTCTCCGAGCAGGAAGCGCTCGACGGGGGAGCGCGGGTCGCCGGGCGCCTCGTGCGGCGGCACGTTGCTGTAACGCCCGTGGCTCCTCAGCCAGCGCTCGATCGCGCGCGCGCGCTGGAGGTCGTTCGATTCGCCGGCGACGATCTTCGACGCGCGCTCGGCGATCTCGGGAGCGAGCGGCGGGAGCGCGAGGAGCGTCTCCCCGCCCGCGGGCACGGCGGCGACGTCGCGCGCGAGCTCGTCGTCGGGCGGAGGCGTCGCGCGCGCCGACACGTCGTAGCGCAGGCGCGCCTGCGCGGTCTGCGGGGCGTAGAGGCTCCCGGCGGGGTCTCGTTCGATGCGGCCGGTCGCACCCTGGATCTGCAGCGGGTCGCCGGCCGCGAACAGGACCCCCGCCGCGACCGGCTCGCGCAGGATCCGCTGCACGAGGTCGGGCGAGCCGCGCGCGTGGGCGGGCGAGACGCCGACCGTCGGGTCGCCGGGAAGCGCCGTCCGCGTGCTCGCCGACGCGGACCACGAGCGTCCGTCGAAGCGGTCGAACGCGAGGCCTCGCCAGTAGGCGTCCTGCGGCGCGGGCGCCGCTCCCGCGAGCGTCTGCACGCGCAGCATCACGGTCGGATCGGCGTGGATCCTGCCGAGGTCTCCGAGGCGCACGCGGTCGGAGAAGCCGCTGCTCGACACGGGTGCTCCTCCCGCGCGGACCAGCCCTTCGCGCATGCGCGGCAGCAGGAAGAACAGGCAGAGCGCGAGCAGGAGCGAGAGCGCCGACGCGGCGACGGTCATGGCGAGCAGTCCCGGCGTGATCGCGCCGCTGGCCGCCGCCGGGTCGCCGGCCTCGAGCGCTTCGCTGCGGAGCGTGTGGACGAGGAGCGTCCATACGCAGGTCGGGAGGAAGGCCATCAGCAGCGGCGGGAAGATCAGGCTGTCGGTGAGGCTCGCAGCGAGCACCACCTGCAGGAGCGCGATGGCGACGAGGAGGAATTCGGAGCGGCGCGGCCGGGCGTCGAGGAGCTGCAGCCCGGACGCGAGCAGCGCGACCTCGGCGATGCAGACCGCGGCCTGAGCGCCGGAGAGCAGCTCGGCGGCCGCGAGGAGCGCGACCGCCGCGACGCCCGCGCCGAGGACGGGAGCGCGCCGCTGCCATGCGCGCGGCGCGGTCCGCAGCGCCGCGGCGGCGGCGACGAGCGCGGCCTGCAGCACGAGGACCGGCGCCGGCAGGCGCCCCGTGACACCGAGCGTCGCGCTCGAGAGCGCGACGAGAACGAACGCCGAACGCGGGCGCGGCGTCTCGAGCGCGGCGCGAAACGACAGGCGGCTCATGGCGTGGTCGCGTCCGGTGCGACGCGCGCGAGGAAGGCCAGCAGACGCGTGCGCTGCTGCGGGCCGTGATCGGCCGGGATGAACGTGGTGTCGGTGCGCAGCGAGACGCGCGCGCCATCGGCGAGCAGGCGAACGGCCTGCGAGGCGGCGCGCCGAACGCTCGCCTCGAATCGCTCGCCCGGCCGCTGACCGCGCGTTGCGAGGTAGACCGCGGCCTCGGCGGCGCGCGGCTCCTCGCTCTGGCGCACGACGGGGGTGCCGCGGCGGAGCGTGGCCCGCCAGTGGACGCGCCGCATCGAGTCGCCGGGCGAGAAGGGGCGAAGACCGACCACCTCGCTCCCGGTTTCGGGCTGCGGCGGTCCCGTCATCCCCTCGCCCTCGCCGACGTCGAGCGCGTGGAGGCTCCCGGCACCGCTCACCGACGGGTAGACGAGCGCCTCGCTCGCGCACTCGAGGATGCATGCCTTGGCGAACAGGCCGAAGGGAAACCGCGTCGAGATGCGAAACCCGGCGAGAAGGAGCGGCCCGCGTGCGGCAGGAACCAGGCGGTAGGCACGGAGCTCGGTCGTGCCCGGAGCGATCCGCAAGGCGAACATGCGGCCGAGCGGCTCGTAGCCCGGCGCGCCGCCGCGCGGCTGCAGCAGGTCCTCGACGGCCACTGCGTACGCGGGAAAGCGGCGGCTCGTGTTCGTGATCTCCACCGCGAGCGTTCCTGCCGCCCGCGCGAAGATCTCGCGCGGCAGGCGCCGGCGAACCTCGAGATGTCCGAGCGCGGACTCGGAGAGCACTCCCGAGAGCACGAGAAACGCGAGCATGAGCGAGAAGACGAGATAGAGAAGGTTGTTCCCGCTCTGCAGCGCACCGAATCCGACACCGAGCGTGAGCGCGAAGAACGCCCAGCCCGCGCGTGTGGGGCGCAGCGTTCGCGGCGGCTGGAGCCAGCGCGGAAGGCGCGAGCCGACCAGACGCCCGCGGCGCCGCCTCGCCTCTCGAGCCTCCCACGCGGGAGAGCGCCCCGGTGCTCCGCGCACGGGCGGCCGGCGCGATCGCCGTGAGCGTGCTCCGTTCGCTGCTCCCAGCGGACGCACGCGCGCCTCAGAGCGGGACGGGCGTGCGGTCGAGAATCTCGCGCAGGATCCACTCGGCCTGCTCGGAGCCTCCCGGCGCCGCACCGTGCGCGGCGACGCTCACGCGGTGGCCGAGCACGTCGAGGGCGAGATCGCGCACGTCGTCGGGGATGCAGTAGTCGCGGCCTTCGCCGAGCGCGCGCGCCTGCGCGGCGCGGCGCAGCGCGACCGCGCCGCGGGGCGAGACGCCGAGGCGAAGCCCCTCGTGCTCGCGGGTCTCGGCGACGATGCGCAGCAGGTAGCCGACCAGCGCATCGTCGAACTTGACGGCGGCGCACGCGTCGCGCAGTGCGAGCACGTCGTCGACCGTGAGGACCGGGGCCAGCCGCGGCAGCTCGTTCGTTGCGGGGTCCTCGCGGAGCACCGCGGCCTCGTCGGCCGGCGCCGGATAGCCGAGCCGCAGACGCATGAGGAAGCGGTCGAGCTGCGACTCGGGCAGCGGATGGGTTCCGAACTGCTCGAGGGGATTCTGCGTGGCGATCACGAGGAACGGACGCGGGAGCGAGTGCGAGACGCCGTCGACGGTGACCGATCCCTCGCCCATCGCCTCGAGGAGCGCCGACTGCGTCTTCGGGCTCGCGCGGTTCACCTCGTCGGCGAGGACGACGTGCGCGAAGATGGGTCCCGGCTGGAAGACGAAGCTGCCCGCGGCGCGTCCGTCGCCCGGCGCCGGCAGGCCAACACCGACGACGTCGCTCGGCAGCAGGTCGCTCGTGAACTGGATGCGCCGGAAGCTCGCGCGCAGGGACCGAGCGAGCGCGTGCGCGAGCGTCGTCTTGCCGACGCCGGGAACGTCCTCGAGCAGGAGGTGCCCGCCCGCGATCACCGTCTCGACGGCCCTGCGGACGACCTCGGTCTTGCCGCGCACGGCGCGCTCGACGTTGGTGCGCAGCCGCGCGGCGAACTCGGCCGCCTCCGCGGGGGTGAGGCGTCGTTCCGGCGAGCCGGGGGAGAGGGGAGCGTGGGGGCGGGGGGCCTGCGTCGCCACGCCGGGGCTTTTCGGCGGCGCGTGCTCCGCGCATGAGCGACGCGCGAACCGGCAGGATCCGCGTCGGGCTGCTGGGTGGCGGGCCGGCGCCGCCGGCTGCGCCCGGCGGGCGGGGCGGCGCTCGCCGCCGTCAGGGGCCGAGCAGCGCGGTGCGCGGGTCCGCGGCGTCCGCCGCGTCCCGAGCGGCCGCGATGAACACGCGCAGGTCGCCGCCTCGGCGCACGAGGGCGTCCTCGAAGCGTGGCAGGTCGCGCGTGTACGTGCCCTCGACCGCGAGGCACGCGTCGTTCGCACGCAGGCCGGCCGCAACTTCGCCGGCGTCCGCGGTCGCGAGCGCGAGCGCCGCGATGCGCGCCCGCGCTGCGGCCTCGAGCTCGCCCCGCCGGGCGTCGCGCTGCGGCCCCGGCGGCTCGGCGGCATAGAGGGCCGCGATCTCGTCGCGCAGCGCCTGAACGGCGGTCCGCACGGACCGCTCGTCGTCGATGCGGCGCCGCGCGTCGAGCGCCTGCGGCGCCGCGAGCCCGTCGCGGTCGGCGAAGAAGGAAAGCGCCGCGCGCTCGCCGATGAAGCTGGCGAGGCCCTCGTTGAAGTCGGCGTCTCCGGGGATGTACACGTTCGCGTGTACGATCTCGTGGATCACCGTCGCGACGAGGTCGGCGCGGTGCTCGCGCAGCAGCGGGCCGCTCACCGGATCTGCGAGCCAGCCGAGGGTCGAGTAGGCGGGAACCGGCGACAGACACACGTCGAGTCCGCGGGCGCGAAGCCGCGCCGCCTCCGCCTCGGCGGCATCGACCGCGAAGTAGCTCTTGTACGGAACGCTTCCGAGGAGCGGGAACCAGAACGGCTCGGGCTCGAGCGACCCGGGCCGCGCGGCAACCACCGCGGTGACGAGGCGGTCGCCGGGCCACGGTGCGTAGGTCGTGTACTGTTCGCCCACGCGGAGGCCGAGGCTCCGCGCGTAGTCTCGCGCCTCGAGGACGAGCGCGAGCCGGTCGCGGTCGTCGTCGGGGAGGCCGGGATCGGCGATCGCGCGCGTGATCGGCGTGCTCGCGCGCAGCAGGCGAAGCTGGCCGGCGGCGACGTGGCCGAGATAGCAGCCGGAGAGGAGCGTGAGCGAGGCGAACGCGAGGACGGCGAGCGCGGCGTGCGTGTGCGTGCGTGTCGATGCGCGCGACGGCGTCTCGGCGGAAATCGCCGCGGCCGAAGCGTTCGCCGCCGGCGCGGTCGGGATCGAGGAGCGCGCGGGCGACGCGCCGGGCGAGGTGGTCCTGCTCATCTACGCGCCTGCGGCGCGGGGCGGCGCCGTTCGCGCAGCCGCCGCCGGCGTTGCGGGAGCGAGCGCCGCTGCGGCCGCCGAGCCCTGCGCGCCCGTCGACTGGGCCGGCGCGTGGCGCGCCGGCCTCGGGCCGATCGTCGTGTCCGGAGCGCTCGTGGTCCGGCCGAGCTTCAGCGAAGTCTCGCTCGCGCCCGGGCAATCGGAGCTCGTGATCGACCCCGGACAGGCTTTCGGAACGGGCGGGCACGAGTCGACGCGGCTCGCGCTCGAGCTGCTCGCGGGCCTTGCGCCCGCGGCGCGCAGCGGCGCTCGCGTTCTCGACGTCGGGACCGGGAGCGGCGTGCTCGCGCTCGCGGCGCTGCGCCTCGGCGCGGCCTTCTCGCTCGGCGTCGACGTCGATCGCGTGGCCGCCGCGGTCGCTGCGGAGAACGCCCGGCGAAATGGTCTTGCCGCTCGCGCGGCGTTCGTCGCGGGGTCGCTCGAGGGACTGGCGTCGCAGCGCTTCGACCTCGTGCTCGCGAACCTGCTCGAGCGAGAGCTGCTTCCGCTGGTCCCGCTCCTCGCGCGGCACGTGGGGCCGCGCTCTCGCGTCGTCGTCTCGGGGCTGCTCGCTGCCGAGCGCGACGACGCGTGCGAGCGGCTCGCGGGCGCCGGGCTGCGCGTTCGGGACGCGCGCGAGCGCACCGATGCCAGCGGGACGGCCTGGATCGGCCTCGACCTCTCGGCATAGCAGGGGCGCCGCACGCGGGCAGGCTGCCAGAGCCGCCGGCCGCGTGCTACAGCCTGCGCACCGGAGGCAGCGGTGATTCTCGGCATCTCGGGGCCGTACGGGGCGGGCAAGGGAGAGGCGATCGCGTTCCTGCGCGAGCGCAGCTTCTATGCGCTCTCGCTGTCGGACGTGATTCGCGACGAGCTGCGCCTTCGCGGAGAGAGCGAGACGCGCGAGCGCATGATCGAGACGGGAAATGCGATGCGCGCGGCGGGTGGTCCGGCGGCGCTCGCAGAGCGGCTGCTCGCGCAGCTCCTTCCCGACCGCAACTACGTCGTCGATTCGATTCGCCATCCGGCGGAGGTCGAGGCGCTGCGGAGAGCCGGGAGCGGGTTCCGGCTGCTGTGGGTCGACGCCGACGAGGCGACGCGCGTCGAGCGGCTTCGGCGGCGCGGCCGCAGCGGAGACCCCGGCACGCTCGACGAGCTGCGGCGGCTCGAAGGGCGCGAGCTCGCGAGCGACGACCCGGCCGGGCAGCAGCTCCTCGCCGTTCGCGAGCTCTCCGACTTCCACGTGCGCAACGACGGGGACCTCCCCTCGCTGCACCGTGTGCTGCAGGGCGTCCTCGAGCGCTGCCTGCACTTCGAGCGGCCCGGCTGGGACGAGTACTTCATGCGAATCGCGCGCATGGTCGCGTCGCGGAGCAACTGCGTGAAGCGCAAGGTCGGCGCGGTGATCGTCCGCGACCGCCGGATCATCTCGACCGGGTACAACGGAACGCCGCGCGGGACGCGCAACTGCAACGAAGGCGGCTGCCCGCGCTGCAACTCGTTCGCGCAGGGGGGGACGCGCCTCGACGAGTGCCTGTGCTCGCACGGCGAGGAGAACGCGCTCACGCAGGCGGCGTATCACGGCGTCTCGGTCCGCGGTGCGAGCCTCTACTCGACCTTCTGCCCGTGCCTGACGTGCACGAAGATGATCATCAACGCGGGAATCGAAGAGGTCGTCTTCAACGCCGACTACCCGCTCGGGAAGGTTTCGCTCTCCCTGCTGCACGAGGCCGGCGTCGTCGTCCGGCAGATCGCGCTCGCGCCTTGACCCCGCCGGGGGCGGGTGGTAGAACCGGGCCGGCCTGCCGGGGTGAGCAGGCCCCGCGCGATGCACCTCGATCCCTCAGGAGTCGCTCGTGAGCCGCATTTCCCTTGCTCTCGCTGTCGCGGGCGCTCTCGCCGCTTCCGTCGTCCGTCCGGCGGCCGCCGAGCCCTCGAAGGTGCTGCTGCTGCCGGTCGTCGTGCACAGCCAGGACCGCGCGGATTACCTCCAGGCGGGCGTCGGCGACATGCTGGCGTCGCGGCTCGCTCAGGCGGGCGGCCTCAGCCTCGTGCGCGTCACCGATCCCAAGTCGGCGACGACCGACCTCGAGGCGGCGCGCAGCGCGGCCCGCGCCGCCGGCGCGCGCTACGTCGTCTTCGGCTCGTTCACGAGCTTCGGCGATGGCGCGAGCCTCGACCTCCAGTGCGCGAAGACCGACGGGACGGAGCAGGGCGCGCGGCAGTTCTTCATGCAGTCGGGCGCGCTCGGATCGATCATTCCGCGCCTCGACGATCTCGCCGACCGTGTGGCGCGTTACGTGAGCGAGCCCGGGGCGGCCGGTGAGCTGCCGGCGGTCTCGGCCGGCTCTTCCGCGGCGCGGGGCGCCGTCTCGCGGGCCGAAGTCGACGACCTGCGGCGCCGCGTCGAGGCGCTCGAGGAGGCGACCCGCTCGCACGCGACGACTGCGTCGGGCCTGCCGCCGGCGCCCAAGGCGCCGAGCAGCGGTTCCGGCCCTCGCACGAACTAGGCCGTCCGCTAGACTGCGCCGGCCCTGCGGCGTCTTGCGTGCGCCGGGCTCCTGGCGGCGTAGCTCAGCTGGTTAGAGCAGCGGTTTCATAAGCCGCGTGTCCCCAGTTCGAATCTGGGCGCCGCCACCCACCTCCTTCCGCGCACCCATGCCATTCGGGCCGGATCGGTCCGATGGCGCGGTGCGCGCAGGGCGCGCGGATCTCCGCGGGCCCCGGGTCGGGCTCCGCGGCCCCCGCGCGCGGCGGAGGTGCGGCCCTTGACCTGCGCGCCGGCGGACCTTACATGCCGGCGCGCGGCCTGCGCGCGCGGGTCCATCTCATTCGAACGGAGGAATCCAAACCCATGCCTGCCAGGCAGATCGCCTTCGGCGAGTCCGCTCGCCAGCGCCTGCTGCGAGGGGTCGACACCCTCGCCAACGCCGTCGCGGTGACCCTCGGGCCCCGCGGGCGGAACGTCCTGATCGAGAAGTCCTGGGGAGCGCCGCTCACGACCAAGGACGGCGTGACGGTCGCCAAGGAGATCGATCTCGCCGACAAGACGGAGAACGTCGGTGCGCGGATGGTGCGCGAGGTCGCCAGCAAGACCTCCGACGTCGCCGGAGACGGCACGACCACCGCCACCGTGCTCGCGCAGGCGATCCTCCACGAAGGAGTTCGGCGCATCGCGAGCGGCGCCAATCCGATGGAGCTCAAGCGCGGCATCGACCGCGCGGTTGCCGCACTGGTCGCCGATCTCGAAAGCCAGAGCCAGCCGGTCCGCGGTCGCGCGGAGATCGCGCAGGTCGGAACGATTTCGGCGAACGGCGACGAAGAAGTCGGGACGCAGCTCGCCGAGTCGATGGAGAAGGTCGGCAAGGAGGGCGTCATCACGGTCGAGGAGGGCAAGGCGCTCCAGACCGAGCTCGAGATCGTCGAGGGCATGCGCTTCGACCGGGGCTACCTCTCGCCGTACATGGTGACCGACCCGGATCGCATGGAAGCCGTGCTCGAGGATGCGGTGATCCTCATCCACGAGAAGAAGATCTCGGCGATGAAGGACCTGCTGCCCCTGCTCGAGCAGGTTGCGCGCTCGGGAAAGCCGCTGCTCATCATCGCCGAGGAAGTCGAGGGCGAGGCGCTCGCGACGCTCGTCGTGAACAAGATCCGCGGCGTGCTGAAGGTGGCGGCCGTGAAGGCGCCCGGCTTCGGCGATCGCCGCAAGGCCATGCTGCAGGACATCGCGATCCTCACGGGCGGCAAGGCGATCACCGAGGACCTCGGCCAGAAGCTCGAGGCCGTGACGCTCTCGGACCTCGGTCAGGCCCGCAAGATCGTGATCGATCGCGACAACACGACGATCGTCGAAGGACGAGGAAAGAAGGCCGAGATCGAGGGCCGCAAGAAGCAGATCCGCAACGAGATCGACGAGACGACGTCCGACTACGATCGCGAGAAGCTGCAGGAGCGCCTCGCGAAGCTCGCCGGCGGCGTTGCCGTGATGCGCGTCGGCGCGGCCACCGAGGCCGAGATGAAGGAGAAGAAGGCGCGCGTCGAAGACGCGCTCCACGCGACGCGTGCAGCCGTCGAGGAGGGCATCGTCCCGGGCGGTGGTGTCGCGCTGCTGCGGGCCTCCGCGAGGCTCGACGGCCTCTCCGGCCTCACCGAGGACGAGCTCTCGGGCGTCGACATCGTTCGCCGCGCGGCGCGCGAGCCGATCCGGCGCATCGCGAGCAACGCGGGGATCGACGGCTCGATCGTCGTCGAGCGCGTGCTCGCGGGAAAGGGCGCGTTCGGCTTCAACGCGCGCACCGAGGAGTACGGCGACCTCGTGAAGGACGGCGTCATCGATCCGACCAAGGTCGTTCGCTCCGCGCTGCAGAACGCGGCGAGCGTCGCGAGCCTGCTGCTCACGACCGAAGCGCTCGTCACCGACAAGCCCGCGAAGAAGGCGGGCGCGCACGACCACGGCGGCGAAGACATGGGAGACATGGACGACATGTGATCGTCCGCGACGGCAGGCCCGCCGGCGCCTGCCGTCCCTGCCCCGAACGAAGTGAGGGCCGGGAGCGTTGCCGCTCCCGGCCCTCTTCTTTGGTCCGCCGTGCGCGGGCCCGGCGCTCGCGCGGCTACGGTGCGAGGTTCACGAAGAGCCCGAGGTAGTTGTTCACCTTGCGCAGCTCGACGAGGTGGAGCTGCAGACCGAGGAAGCTCGGCATCGGGAACGAGCCGAGCGCCGCGCCGAGGTCGGGCAGCGCCATCGCCAGGATCTGCGGCAGGAATGCCTGCAGCGTTGCTTCGCTGGCTGGCGAGATGTTGACCGCACCCGTGAGGTAGCTGAGCACCGAGACGGTGATGTCGGCGGGCAGGATGGTCCCGAACGTCGGCGTGAGCGAGGACGTCGGCTCGTCGAAGCCGAAGTTCAGGCCGATTCGCGCGTCGAACGCGACCCTCAGGTACTCGACCTCGTTCCCGAAGGAGTCGTGGCCGAGGACCGTGCCGATCACCTGAGGCACGCGCAGGTCCGAGATCTCTCCGCCGGGCCCGTCCTGCCCGGTGACGAACGGAGCGAGCGTCGGCACGACGCGGAGCACGAGCGGCGTTGCCGGCGGAAGGTTCGAGAACTCGGGCAGGAACAGGGCGAGCAGGCCCGCGGTGAGCGGGATGCTCTGGAACTCGGTGACGTCGAGCTGGAGCAGCCCGCTCTCGGTCTCGGCCTTGAGGAGCTGGTTGAACGTTCCCGACGAGATCGCGAGGCCGAGGCCGTAGGGCAGGTTCGTGACGGGAGTCGCCGCGCCGAGGCTCGGGAACGTCTCCGCCGGGTTCGCCGAGTAGAGCTGGTCGGGCGATCCGGGGGTCGGGTTCGGCTGGGTGACGCGCGAGTCGATGCGGTAGGTGAGGCCTGCCGTGTCCTCGGCGATGTTGTTGAGGTCGGCGTTGAGCGTGACGCCGAGGGCGGTGCCGATCGGCCCTGCGATCGAGAGGCCTGCGAGCGTCGACTGGATGGCCGCTGCGATCGGCGCATCCTGAGGGCCGCTGCCGTCGGGGTCTCGCAGGTTGGTGACGAGGCCGTCGCGCACCATCGGCTCGACGTCTCCGATCACGAGCTGGATGATGTCGCCGATGATCGGCCAGTCGCACACGCCGCTGTCGAAGCTGTTGTTGAAGCTCACGAAGCCGACGCTGACGTCGCCCTGCTGGTTCACGTTCACGTTGTTCGCCGGCACGCCGGGAAGCTGGTCGTAGTTCCCGCTCACGTTGGTCGTCGCTGCGGTGAGGTGCCCGTCGCAGCTCACGGCACCACTCACGTGGTAGTTGATCCGGATGTTGTGGACGGCGACGAGAACGTTCGTGAGGTTCGTGATCGCGTCGAGGTTGACGCCGACCGGCTGCGAATAGGTGACCGACGTCGCGTTGACATCGACTCGCCCGGCGCAGCCGAACCAGGTGTTGATCACGCAGTAGTCGTTGACGATGGGGTTCGCGGCGAGAATCATCGACGAGATGTCGAACGAGCCGTTGATGAGGCTCTGGATCGTGGGCTCGAGCTGGTCGAGCCCCGTGTCGTTGATCCGCATGCCGATCCCGTTTCCGGAGAACATCCCGTCGGCGACGGCCGGGCTGCCGATCACCATCACGCGCTGCGTGACGGTGTAGTTGAGGCTGATCTTCCGCGCCTTCACGACGAAGGGGTTCAGCACGGCGGACGGACTGACGGCGACCGTCGTCGAGAACGAGCCGTCGGGCTGCGCGGGGACGGGAACGCCGTTGACGGTGACCGCGAGGTCGGCGGCGGCGACGTTCGTGACCTGTCCCGTGATCGTGATCGACGACGCCGTCGTGAAGGTGCCGCTCGCGGGCGACAGGATCGTGAGGACGGGGACCGGGTCGCCGCACGCGACCGCGACCAGCGCTGCGGCGGCTGCGAGCCACGCGGCGGCCCGCACGCGGCGGGCGTGCGAGCGTGAGTCGGACCCTGAGTCGATTCGGGCGTTCGGCACGAGACCCCCTGTTCGGCGCTCCCCGCAAGAGGGGGCCAGCGGCTGCGCCCTCGCTCGCGGTGGCGGCGAAGGGCTGTGGAATCCCACGCCTTTTACGCCGCGGCGCGTGCCCGTGTCAAGAACCGATCGAGCCGCCGCCGTCGCCGAGGCGGTGTTTCTGCACCTTGCCGGTGACGGTCCGCGGGAGGGCGGAAACTGTGACGAACTCCCGCGGCAGCTTGTAGCGAGCGAGGCGCTCGCTCCCCCACGTGCGCAGCGCCTCGGAATCGAGCGCCGCGCCTTCGGCCAGCACGACGAACGCGCGGCCCGCTTCGCCCCAGCGCGGGTCCGGAACGCCGACTACTGCGATCTCGCGGATGGCGGGGTGCTCGGCGTAGACCGCCTCGACCTGCGCGGGGTAGACGTTCTCGCCGCCCGAGATGTAGAGCTCGCGGGCGCGGCCGACGAGCGTCATGAAACCCTCCGCATCGGCGGTTGCGAGATCTCCCGTCCGCAGCCACTCGCCGCGCAGCGTCTCGCGCGTCGCCTCGGGCTGCCGCCAGTAGCCGAGCATCGTGATCGGGCCCCGGACGACGATCTCGCCGGCCTCGCCGGGCGCGCAGTCTTCCCACTGCTCGGGAGGCCGGGCGAGACCGTCGCGGCGCACGATCCGCACGTCGGCGTGGAAGACGGGCTTGCCGACGCTGCCGGCCTTTCGCTGCGCGTCGGCGGCGTCGAGGCAG
>JABLTH010004117.1_pt1 | contig 12714 bp, 9 predicted proteins | sample 7875711 | NCBI WGS metagenome assembly JABLTH01 (sample SAMN14941262, study PRJNA633318) | bioreactor metagenome | isolation source: bioreactor | place: China | collected 2019-03-05 | reverse complement strand
CCGATCGGCGCGAGCGGCCTTCGCATGATGTACGAGATGTGGCTCCAGCTCCGCGGCGAGGCCGGCCCGCGGCAGATCGCGAATCCGCGCCTCGGCCTCACGCACAACCTCGGCGGCGCTCCCGGCCGCTGCGTGAGCTTCGTCTCGATCGTCGGAAAGTAGGGGAGGGCGAGTCGGCTACGCTGGCGGCGTGGCCGCTCTCTACACGCGGAGCTTCGTCTCGCTGCTGCTGGCGCAGGCCGCGTTCGGCTACGCGTTCTCGACGTTCTTCCTGCTGCCGAAGTTCATCACGAGAGCGCTCGGCGCCGGGCCCGACCAGATCGGGCTCGTGATGGCGGCGTTCGGCGCGACGTCGGTCTTCTGCATCCCGCTCGTGGGCTCGCTCGTCGACCGCTTCGGCAGAAGGCGCTTCATGACCGCCGGCGCGCTCGTGATGGCCGCGACGGCCGTCGCCTTCCTGCGCGTCACCGAGATCGGGCCGCTGCTCTTCGGGCTGCGCGCGCTGCAGGGCGTCGCCTTCAGCATGACCTTCATCGCGTCGGCGACGCTCGCGAGCGACCTCGCGCCTCCCGACCGACTCGGGCAGGCGCTCGGCGTCTTCGGCGTCTCGATGCTGTCGATGCACGCGATCGCGCCGGCCGTCGCGGAGACGCTCGTCGCCGCGGCCGGATGGAACGCGGTGTTCCTCGCCGCGGCGGCGCTCGCGCTCGTGTGCGCGGCCGGGACCGCGTTCGTTCGCGAGCCCGCCGCCCGGCCGCCGCGCGACGAGGACGGCATGCCGTCGCTCTTCGGTGTCGCACGCCGGCCGCGGTCGCTGCGGATCATGGCGGTGACCGCGCTCTCGGGTGCCGCCTTCGGCATCATGATGACCTACTCGCAGCCGTTCGCGCTCTCGCTCGGCCGCGAGAACGTCCGCGGCTTCTTCGTCGCGTACGCGATCGCCGCGGCGAGCGTTCGGCTCGGCTTCGGCAGCATGGCCGATCGGATCGGCCGCGACCGCGTCTCGGTGCTCTCGCTCGCGGCGTACGGCCTCGTCGTGCTGTCGATGGCGAAGCTGAGAGCCGGGTGGCTCGAGCCGATCGGAGCGGGCTTCGGCCTCGCGCACGGGCTGTTCTATCCCGCGTTCAACGCGCTCGCGCTCGACGCCGCGGGCCCGAACGAGCGCGGCAAGGTGATGGCGCTCTACAACGGGTCGTTCAACGCCGGGAACTCGGGCGCGACCCTCGCGCTCGGGTTTCTTGCGGCGCGGGCCGGGTATCCCGCGGTCTTCGTCGCCGCGGCCGCGGGCGTGTTCACCGGCGTGGTCCTGCTCGTGCTCTCGCCCGAGGGAAGGGACTGGCGTCGCGGCGGCGCGCAGGCGCCGATCGCCGTGCTGCCCGAGCCCGACTGACGGGATCTGACTCGCCCCTTTCGTGGTCGGCGACGAGGGCGCCGATCGCCGTGCTGCCCGAGCCCGACTGACGGCGCGCTCTGCGCAGCGAGCTCGTCGCCGCCGTCCGGCACCCGGCCTCCGCGCGGCCCGAGCCCGACCGACCGCGCTCGCCGCGGCGCCCCCCGCGGCGCTGCCCGCGAGCCGGGCCGATCCCCGCGCGTCTCAGCGCGCCGGGAAGACCTCGCGCGTCTCGTGGACGTCGAAGCGGGCGAAGACGCCGCCCGTCACGTACGGATCGCGCTCGGCGTGCGCGCGCGCTGCGGCGAGATCGTCGGCTTCGAAGACGAGGACGCTTCCGAGCGGTGCGCCGTCCGCGCCCAGCAGCGGACCGCCGAAGCGAACGTGGCCGCGCGCGTCGAGCGGCTGCCAGTGCGCGAGGTGTTCGGGGCGTACCGCGGGCCGGCGCTCGCGTGCGGAGGGGCCGTCGGTTCCGATGAGTACGAAGGTCGGCATGCGGCGACGATAGCCGACGCGCGGCCGCGGGTGCGCGGTTATCCTGCGCGGCGGCCCGGGGCCGGCGCACGGCGCGCCGATGCGGCAGCGGGCTCGCGCGAGGAGACGATGGATCCCCGAACGACGAGCGCCGACTTTCCGCCCGGCCGCTGGCGCGCGCGCTGGATCTGGTGCGAGGCGCCGAAGATCCGGATGGTCTCCGCACTCGAGACGCGCGCCGATCCCGAGCAGAGCCAGCGCTTTGCGTGCCTGCGGCGAAGCTTCGATCTCGCGAGCGTTCCCGCGCGAGTGCCCGCGCGCGCGACGGCGGACTCGCGGTACGCGCTCTGGGTGAACGGCGTCGAGGCCGCGCGCGGGCCCGTTCGCTCGAACGGCCGGCGCCTCGCGTACGACGTCTTCGACCTCGCTCCGCTGCTGCGGCCGGGGCGAAACGTGCTGGCGGCTCTCGCGCGCCACTACGGCTTTGCGACGCCGTGGTGGGCGCCCGTGCCGCCGAGCTTCCAGCTCGGGGCGGGGGCGTTCGTCTTCGAGGCGAGGCTCGGGGAGAGCGACTGGCTCGCGAGCGACGCGGCGTGGAAGGCGCTCGCGAGCGACGCCTGGGAGCGGCAGCGGCCGCTCGGCGTCGGCGCGATGTCGGCGGAGTGTCACGATGCGCGCCGGCTTCCGGCGGGCTGGCGCGAGCCGGGATTCGACGACTCCGACTGGCCGCCCGCGACGCTGCTCGCGGCGAACCACATCGGATTCACCGGACGCCACGAGCCGCCGACGCATCCCTACGGAGCGCTCGTCCCGCGCCCGATCGCCGAGCTCGCGGGCGAGACGGTGACCGCCCGGATCGTCTCGCGCGCGAGCGGGCGGGCGAGCGATCTCGCCTCCGACCCCGCGTCGCAGGTGCAGGGCGACCTCGAGGCCGTCGCGACGCGAAGCGACACGCCCGGGGACCCTCCCGGTGGCGCATTCGCCGTGCGGCCCGGCGAGGTGACGCTGCTGACGCTCGACTTCGCGCAGGTCGTCTCGGGGACCGTCGTCCTCGACGTCGAGGCGCCCGCAGGAACGCGTTTCGACCTCGCCGCGGCCGAGCTGCGCCGCGCCGACGGCCGCGTCGACTTCGACGAGATGCACAGCGGACTTCGCTACGTGGCGCGCGAGGGAGTCCAGACGTTCGAGAGCTTCGATTCGGTGGGGCTTCGCTACGCGGCGCTCTCGGTGCGCGGCGACGGCCCGGTTCGCGTGCGGTCGGTCGCCGTTCGCGAGCGCCTGCACCCGCGGCCGCCCGGGCCGTTTTTCGCGTGCAGCGACCCTCGCCTCGACGCGATCTGGGCCGCGGGCCGCCGCACGGTCGACCTGTGCTCGCACGACGCGTACGTCGACTGCCCGACGCGAGAGCAGCGCGCGTGGACGGGCGACTTCGTCGTGCACCAGATGGTCGACTTCGCGAGCAACCGCGACTGGAGGCTCGCCGCGCACAACGTCTCGCTAGCCGCGTCGCCGAGGCCGGACGGAATGCTCCCGATGGCCGCCGCGGGCGACATCGAGCACCACGACACGTGCTTCATCCCCGACTGGGCGCTGCACTGGGTCCGCGCGCTCCACAATCTGTGGCGCCATACGGGCGACCGCGACGCGGTCGCGCGACTGCTGCCGGTGGCGGAAGGGGTGCTGCGCTGGTTCGAGCCCTTCTGCGGCGCGGACGGGCTCGTCGCCCACGTGACGGGCTGGGTGATCGTCGACTGGAGCTCCGTCTCGGTCGAAGGGTGCAGCTCGGTCCTCAACGCGCTCTGGGCGCGGGGGCTTCGCGACTTCTCCGAGATCTGCGACTGGACGGGAGACGCCGGGCGTGCGCGCTGGGCGCGCGACCGACACGAGACGGTGTCGAATGCCTTCGAGCGCTTCTGGGACCCGGAGCGCCTGCTCTACGTCGACCGAACCGTGGACGGCGAGCGGCGGCCCGAGACCAGCCAGCACGCGCAGGCGACCGCGATCGTCGCGGGTCTCGCGCCCGCGGAGCGCTTCGCGCGTCTGGTCGAGGCCATGACCGACGAGGACTCGCTCGTCCACGCGACGTGGTCGCGCGCGCACGCGGACGCGCGCACGCCGCGCGAGGGCGAGCGCGGCGTCGCGGGCCCGTACCTCGCGCTCGGTCCGCCCGCGCCGTGGTGGGACGTTCGGCGCCAGATGGTCCGCGCCCAGCCGTTCTACCGCTACGTCGTCCACGACGCCGTGTGCGCCGCCGGGCGCGAGGACCTGATCGCGTCGCTGTGCCTCGACTGGACGGCGCTCCTCGAGCGCTGCGAGACCTCGCTCTCCGAGACGTGGTACGGCGGCACGACGTGCCACGGCTGGAGCGCGACACCGACGCGGGATCTCTCGACGCGAACGCTCGGCGTGACGCCGGCCGAGCCGGGCTTCGGCGTGGCGCGCGTCGCGCCGCGGCTCGGGCCGCTCGCGTGGGCGCGCGGGGCGGTGCCGACGCCGGCGGGCCTGCTGCGCGTCGACGTGACGCGCGAGCGTGTCGAGATCGAGAGCCCGGTCCCGGTCGTGCTCGATCTCGGCGGCGCGCGAAGGCTCGCCCCCGGTTCTCATCGCATCGTGCGGGAGTGAGCGTGCGCAGGGGCGGCGGCGGGTCGCGACTCCGGCCCCGCGGCGGGCGTCGCGGGCGCGCGAGACGCGCGGAGCGCGGGAGGCAGACGCAATGACCGAGGGAAGCCGGCGGGCGATCGCTGCAGCGCTGCTCGCGAATCTAGGGATCGCCGTCGCGAAGCTCGTCGCCTTCCTCGTGACCGGCGCGGCGTCGATGCTCGCGGAGGCGGTGCACAGCGTCGCCGACACCGGGAACCAGGCGCTCCTGTTCCTCGGCAGCTCCCGCGCGCGCCGGCCCGCGACCTCCGAGCACCCCTTCGGCTACGGCCGCGAGCGCTACTTCTGGGCGTTCGTCGTCGCTCTGGTCCTCTTCACGCTCGGCTCGCTGTTCGCGATCGCCGAGGGCGTCGAGAAGCTGCGCGAGCCGCACGCGCTCGTCTCTCCGTCCTGGGCCCTCGGCGTTCTCGCCGTCGCAATCGTCCTCGAGTCGTTCTCGCTGCGCACCGCCGTCCGCGAAGCGCGCCGGTCGAAGGGGGGCGAGAGCTGGTGGAGCTTCGTCCGGCACTCGAAGAGCCCCGAGCTCCCCGTCGTCCTGCTCGAGGACGTTGGCGCGCTGCTCGGCCTCGTGTTCGCGGCCCTCGGCGTCGGCCTTGCGGTGGCGCTCGGAGACCCGCGCTTCGATGCACTCGGCAGCATCGCGATCGGCGTGCTGCTCGGCGCGATCGCCGTCGTCCTCGCCATCGAGATGAAGAGCCTCCTGATCGGCGAATCGGCAGCGCCCGGACAGATCGAAGCCATCACGGCCGCCTTCGCGTCGTCTCCCGGCATTCGCCGCGTCATCCACCTGCGAACGCTGCACCTCGGGCCGGACGAGCTCCTCGTCGCGGTGAAGGTCGAGGTCGATCCCGAGCAAACCGCTCCGGTCCTCGCCGGAACGATCGACACCGCCGAGCGAAACGTCCGCGCGCGGGTCCCCGCGGCGCGAATGATCTTCGTCGAGCCCGACGTGTATCGCGGCTGAGCGCCGCGGCGCGCGCGGGCCGGGACCGGCCGCGCGCTGCGCCGGTCGCCTTCGCGCCGCCGGCCGGCACCGGGCGCGCGCGCAGCGAGGGCCGCTCCCTTCCGTCGCATGCGGGCGCTAGCGTAGGAGCCCGCCCCGCGACCCTGGCGCTCGGGGGGGCGCGGGCGCGCGCCGCCCCGGGCGCACCGCGAGTGCGGACGGCGGGACGGATGCCGAGAGCGACGGAGGCGAGCCATCGCATGGGACCGACGATCGTGCTCGCGATGGCGCCGGCCTTCACGAAGGGTCTCTTCGACGACGCGCTCGTCGAACGCCTTCGCCGCGCGGGCAATCTGCTCGACTCCGAGCCGCTCGCGCGCTTCGACGACCCGCGCGCCGACGCGCTGCTCGGCCGCGCGGAGGTGCTGCTCACGTCGTGGGGCTGCCCGATGCTCGACGACGCCGCGCTGGCGCGCGCGCCGCGGCTGCGGCTCGTCGCGCACGCGGCGGGCACCGTGAAGCAGCACGTGACGCCGGCCTGCTTCGCGCGCGGGCTCCTCGTTGCGTCCGCCGCCGCCGCGAACGCCGTCCCGGTGGCCGAGTACACGCTCGCCGCGATCCTGTTCGCGAACAAGAAGCTCTTCCGTCTGCGCGATCGCTACCGCGAGGTGCGCGGCTTTCGCTACTGGCCGAACGAGGCGCCCGGCCTCGGCAACTTCCGCAAGGTGGTGGGGATCGTCGGCGCGTCGCACGTCGGAAGGCGCGTCCTCGAGCTGCTCCGGCCCTTCGATTTCGAGCGTCTTCTCTACGACCCGTTCGTCGATTCGAAGGGCGCCGCCGCGCTCGGCGCCGAGAAGGTCGAGCTCGACGATCTGCTCGCGCGAAGCGACGTCGTGAGCCTCCATGCGCCGTCGCTCCCCGAGACCCGGCACATGCTCGACGCGCCCCGTCTCGCGCGGATGCGCGACGGCGCGACGCTCGTCAACACCGCGCGCGGTGCGCTCGTCGATTCGGAAGCGCTCGAGCGCGAGCTCGTCGCGGGGCGCCTCGACGCCGTCATCGACACCACCGAGCCCGAGATCCTTCCCGCGAGCTCGCCGCTCTACGAGCTTCCGAACGTCTTTCTGACGCCGCACGTCGCCGGCTCGCTCGGCAGCGAGACCCGGCGCATGGCCGAGCTGGCCGTCGAGGAGGTCGAGCGCTTCGCGCGCGGCGAGCCGCTGCGCCACGCCGTCGCCGCGAGCGATCTCGCGCGCGTGGCCTGAGAGGATCCCCGTGAACGAAGCCCGTCTGCTGGCATTCTGCTCGATCTCCGCGCTCGACCGGCCGGTCGCCGCCGCGGCCGCGCTCGCGCGGCGCGCGGGCTGCGAGGGACTCGAGGTGACCGCGCGAGCGCCGCACCTCGACCCCGAGGCCGGCCCTGCGGCGGCGCGCGAGGCCGGCCGCGCGATCCGCGGCGAGGGCGTCTCGGTGGTGGCGTACGGCTCGTACCTCGGACGCTTCGGGCAGACGTCGCCCGAGATCGCACGCCGCGAGGTCGCGCTCGCGAGCGCCCTCGGCGCGCCGCTGCTGCGCGTGTGGGCAGAGCCGGTCGAAGGCCCCGAAGGCGGGTTCGAGACCGTGGTCTCGCTGCTGCGCGAGGCCGCGGACGCCGCCGCGGGCGAGGGGATCACGGTCGTCGTCGAGCGGCACGTCGGCTCGCACGCGGACACGCCGCCGCGAATCCAGCACCTGCTCGGCGCGATCGCGCGCCCGAACGTCGCGCTCAACTACCAGGTTCTCGACTTCCTGCCGCCGGACGAGGCCGCGCTGCAGCCGGCCGACGCGCAGCGCCTCGTCCCGCTCGCGCGCTACTTCCATCTCAAGAACTACCGCCCGAACCCGGAGCCCGGCGGACGGCTCCTTCCCGGCGCTTCGCTCGCGGACGGCGCGCTCGACTACCGCGCGATCCTGCCCGCGGCGCTCGCGGCCGGATACGCGGGGCCGCTCACGATCGAGTTCCTCGCGATGGATCCGCGGCCCGTCGAGGAGAAGCTCGCCGCGGACGTCGCCTTCGTTCGAAGCGTGCTGGCGGGCGGCGGCGCGCGGTGAGCGTTCGCTTTCCGCGGATCGCGTCGCTCGCCGGCGCGCCGGCGCTGCGCGAGCGGATCGCGGCGCTCGGAGTGACACTGCCGTGTGACGACGACGCGCTCGCAGCGCCCGCTTCGCCGCTCGCGAGCCCCGCGACGATCGCCGCGCCGCCCGGCGCGCTCCCGCGCGTTGCCGCGAACCGCTTCGCGGTCCAGCCGATGGAGGGCTGGGACGCGCAGGAGGACGGGACGCCGTCGGCGCTCACGCTCCGGCGCTGGCAGGGCTTCGGCCGTTCGGGCGCAGGCCTCGTCTGGGGCGGAGAAGCGGTCGCCGTGCAGCGGGCCGGGCGCGCGAATCCGCGCCAGCTCGTGATCGACGAAACGACGGCGCCCGCGCTCGGCCGGCTTCGCCGCGCGCTCCTCGCCGAGGCGCCGGGGCCGCCGCCCATCGTCGGCCTGCAGCTCACGCACAGCGGCCGCTGGTCGCGGCCCGATGCGGCCGGGCTGCGGCCGAGGATCGCATTTCATCACCCCGTTCTCGACCGGCGAACGGGCGCCGTCGGCGAGAGCGCGGTCTTGACCGACGCCGAGGCGAGAGTCCTCGCCGGCGACTTCGCGCGCGCGGCCCGGCTCGCGGCCGCCGAGGGCTTCGACTTCGTCGACGTGAAGCATTGCCACGGGTACCTGCTGCACGAGTTCCTGGCCGCGCGGAGCCGCGCGGGCGAGTTCGGCGGCGCCGGGCTCGACGCGCGAACCCGCCTGCTCCGCGAGATCGTCGCGGCCGTTCGCGACGCGGCGCCGGGCCTGCTCGTCGGCATCCGGCTCTCGCTCTTCGACCGCGTTCCGTTTCGGCCGGCCCCGGCCGGCGCCTCGAAGGGACGGCTCGGCCCCGGAGAGCCCGAGCCGTGCGCGCTGCCGTACGACGCCGGGTTCGGCGTCGACCGCGACCGGCCGACCGAGACCGACTGGAGCGAGCCGCTCGCGCTCGTGCGCGCGCTCCCGGCACTCGGAGTGACACTCATCAATGTCACCGCCGGAAGCCCGTACTACGTCCCGCACGTCCAGCGCCCCGCGGCGTTCCCGCCGAGCGACGGCTACGCGCCGCCCGAAGACCCGCTCGCCGGCGTCGCCCGGCTTCTCGACGCGGCGCGTCGCGCAAAGGCCGCAGCGCCCGAGCTCGCGGTCGTGGCGTCGGGCCTCTCGTATCTGCAGGAGTTCGCTGCGCACGTCGCGCAGGCGTGCGTGCGCGCGGGATGGTTCGATTTCGCGGGCCTCGGCCGCATGGCGCTCTCGTACCCCGAGCTGCCGGCGGACGTTCTGGCCGGCCGGCCGCTCGCGCGCGAGCGCATCTGCCGGACGTTCAGCGACTGCACGTCGGCGCCGCGGGCCGGCCTCGTTTCGGGCTGCTACCCGCTCGATCCCTTCTACCGCGAGCGCCCCGAGCGCGAGGCGCTCGCACGGGCCAAGAGCGCCGCGCGGGAGGCGAGGTGAGCGGCGGCGCGATCTCGCTCGCCGATGCCTTCGCGCGGCTCCGGCCGGGCCGGCGCGTCCATGCCATCTCCGCCGTGCTGCTCCCCTACACCGGCGAGGGACGGATCGACTGGGAAGGCTTCGAGCGGCACCTTGCGAGAACGCGCGACGCCGGCCTCGACGTCGCCGTCAACATGGACACCGGCTTCGGCGATCTGCTCTCGGACTCCGAGCGCGTCGCCGTCCTCGACGCGACGCGCCGCGCGCTCGGCGCCGGAGTCCCGTTCTACGCCGGCGCCTTCGCGGGGCCGGGCGCCGATCCCGTTGCGGGCCATCATGCGGCGATCGCAGCGATCGAGTCGCACGGCGCCATCCCCGTCGTCGTTCAGTGTCGGGCGATGCACGGCCTCGGGCCGGCCGAGAAGGCCGCGTTCTATTCGCGCATCCTCGAGCGCGCGGACCGGGCGCTCGCATTCGAGCTCTCACCCGTCTTCGCGCCGCACGGTGAGATCTGGGACGACGAGAGCTTCGAGCGGATCGCCTCGCTGCCGAAGCTCGTCGGCGCCAAGCACTCGTCGCTCGACCGTGCGACCGAGCTCGCGCGGCTCGCGGCGCGGGACCGGCTGCGCCCCGAGTTCCGCGTCTACACCGGCAACGACCTCGCGATCGACCTCGTCGCGTACGGAAGCGACTACCTGCTCGGCCTCTCGACCTTCGCGCCGGAGCGCTTCGCCGAGCGCGACGCCGCCCTCGCCGCCGGCGACGCGAGCTTTCTCGCTCGCAACGACGCGCTCCAGCACCTCGGCAACGTCGGCTTTCGCGCGCCCGTTCCGGCGTACAAGCACGCCGCAGCGCAGTTTCTCCACATCCTCGGCGCGATCGAAGGCGACGCGATCCACCCGCGCGCGCCGCGGCGGCCCGCGTCGGACCGCGTGCTGCTCTTCGACTGCGCGCTCCGGCTCGGCCTGCTCGCCGACCCCGACCGAACGTTTCGAGAGCGGGTCGAGCCGTGGCTCGGCGCGGGCGCTACGCCTTCGTGATCGGCCAGCGCTCGCCGCAGCGGAGGCAGCGCTGCCAGCGCCGCAGGAAGGGCAGGGGGATCCCGAGCAGCAGCCACGCGAGGAGCGTTCGTCCCGGGCCGAGCGGCTCGCGCTCGATGCGAAGCGATCCGCACGAACCGCAGCGCGGCGCGTCGAGATCGGCGGTCACCCACTCCGCCGACGCGGCCGGGCGCGCCGACGATTCCTCGAGCAGCCGGAGCGCGTGCTCGCGGTCGCGCTCGCGGACCTGGAGCTTCACGCCGCCAACCGCGGCCGCCGCTCCCGCATAGACGCCCGCGATGTGCTCGTCCGCGAGCTTGCACGCGACGCCCTCGCACTCGAGGCGGCTGCGCGCGAGGTGCGCCTCGATGGGCTCGCGGAAGGCCGCGATCGTGACGAGGCGGTCGGGGCCGCGCTCGCGCGTCTCCGCCGTCGGAGGGGGCATGCGCCCGAGCATAACAGGGCTGCCGGCGCGGGCGGGCAGCCGTACCGGGGGCCGCCGCAGGCCCTCGAGGTCTGGACGTTGCCCCGCGGAAAGTCTAGGTTCTGCCGCCATTTCGGGGGCCCCCGGCGGGCTGCGGGCCGCCCTCGGCGGTCGATCCCTGCTCGCCAGCGAGCCCGCGTTCCGGGAGAAATGCAAATGTCCTTCGCGTTGATTGCCGCCTTCCTGGCGGCCGGCCTCGCCCTCTTCACCGGCTTCCGGCTGTACCAGACGGTGCTCTCGGCGCCGGCGAACTCGCCCCGCGCGCTCGAGATCTCGGGCGCGATCCGCTCGGGCGCCGAGGCCTTCCTCGGGCGGCAGTACCGCACCGTCGCGATGGTTGGCGTGCCCATCGGCCTCATCCTCCTGTTCACGAATGGCTTGTGGACGACCGTCGGCTTCACGCTCGGCGCCCTCGCCAGCGCCGCCGCCGGCTTCATCGGCATGAACGTCTCCGTGCGCGCGAACGTTCGCGTCGCGGAGGCCGCGAAGTCGGGCTTCGGCCGCGCCTTCTCGCTCGCGTTCGAAGGCGGATCGGTGACCGGCCTCATGGTGGTCGGGCTCGGCCTGCTCGCGATCGCGACGCTCACCGCGCTCGCCGGCACCGAGCGAACCGGCGCGCTCGTCGGCCTCGCCTTCGGCGGCTCGCTCATCTCCGTCTTCGCGCGTCTCGGCGGCGGCATCTTCACCAAGGGCGCCGACGTCGGCGCCGACCTCGTCGGCAAGGTCGAGGCGAACATCCCCGAGGACGACCCGCGAAACCCCGCGGTGATCGCCGACAACGTGGGCGACAACGTCGGCGACTGCGCCGGCATGGCCGCGGACCTGTTCGAAACTTTCGGCGTCACCGCCGCCGCGGCGATGCTCCTCGCGCACATCCTGTATCCCGGGAGCCTCGCGATCTTCGGCTACCCGCTCCTCGTCGGCGCCGTCGGGATCGTCGGCTCCGTGATCGCGATCCCGCTCGTCAAGGTCTCTCCCGCGCCCGGCGGCGGGACGCCCAACATCATGGGCGCGATGTACAAGGGCCTCGCCGTCGCGACCGGCGTCTCGATTCTCGGCGTCGCGATCGTGACCTCGCTCATCACGCTGCCCGAGACGTCCGGCGCCGCGGCGCTCAGCAAGACCGGCCTCGTCCTGTGCAGCGCGATCGGCGGCCTCGTCACCGGCGCGATGATGTGGATCACCGACTTCTACACCGGCAGCAGCGCGAAGTCGGTGATCAAGATCGCCGAGGCTTCGCGCGGCGGACACGCGACCAACATCATCAGCGGGCTCGCGGTCGGGATGCAGTCGACCGTCGCACCCGTGATCGTCATCGTGATCGCGATGCTCGCGTGCCACGCCGTCGCGGGCCTGTTCGGCGTTGCGATTGCGGCGATGTCGATGCTCTCGCTCGCCGGGATCGTCGTCGCGATCGACGCCTACGGCCCGATCACCGACAACGCCGGCGGCATCGCCGAGATGGCCGAGATGGGCGAGGAGGTGCGCGCCGTGACCGACCCCCTCGACGCGGTCGGCAACACGACGAAGGCCGTCACCAAGGGCTACGCGATCGCGTCGGCCGGCCTCGCCGCCGTCGTCCTGTTCGCGACCTTCATCAGCGACCTGCGGACCCTCGGCGGAGAGACCTTCAAGGGCATCAGCTTCGACCTCAGCAACACGACCGTGCTCGCGGGCCTGTTCGTCGGCGCGATGATCCCGTTCGTGTTCGCGTCGCTGGCGATGGAGGCCGTGGGCCGCGCCGGAGGCAAGGTCGTCGAGGAGGTGCGGCGGCAGTTCCGCGAGATCGCCGGCCTCATGGAGGGCAAGGCCAGCGCCGACTACAAGACCTGCGTCGACATCGTGACGGCCGAGGCGCTGCGCCAGATGATCGCTCCCGCGCTCATCCCGGCGCTCATCCCCGTGATCGTCGGCCTCACGCTCGGCGCGCAGGCGCTCGGCGGCCTGCTGATCGGATCGATCGTCTCGGGCATCTGCGTCGCGATCTCGATGACGACGGGCGGCGCCGCGTGGGACAACGCCAAGAAGTACATCGAGACGGGCGCGCTCGGCGGCAAGGGCTCCGACCCGCACAAGGCCGCGGTGACCGGCGACACCGTCGGCGACCCCTACAAGGACACGGCCGGCCCGGCGATCAACCCGATGCTCAAGCTGATCAACATCGTCGCGCTGCTGCTGATCCCCTT
>JABLTH010079865.1_pt1 | contig 12719 bp, 9 predicted proteins | sample 7875711 | NCBI WGS metagenome assembly JABLTH01 (sample SAMN14941262, study PRJNA633318) | bioreactor metagenome | isolation source: bioreactor | place: China | collected 2019-03-05 | reverse complement strand
TCTTGCGGTTTTTCGCAGCGGGCTGGCACGAAGAGGGCCAACCCGCCCGGTCCTTGCTGGAGGGCCGCAACCGCGTTCGACGAGCCGGCCAAACGAACCGTTCAGGGCGGCTCTCCAAGGCTCTCCGACAATCCGCCGGCGCCGACGGCGCCACCACGCTCCAGCAAACGGGTCGCCACCGGCAGGCCGGGGCCGCATGATCGAGCGGGCGCGGTGTGGGGGGATGGGCGCATCGCGGTCCCTGGTCCACCGCGTCCTTCCAAAGCCCCCGATCGACAGCGCCTCCGGGCTCTTTGCACCCGGCCTGCGAGCGGCATGCACCGCCGCCCGGATGCGCTGTCCCTGACGCAATGGACTAGGCGCGCCGGAACACCAGGCTGAAGTTGTTGGCCGGCATCGCTACCACCTCCTCCAGCAGCAGGCCGGCGCCCTCGCCCAGCGCCACCACCGCCTCCATGTCGCGCACGCCCCAGTCGGGGTCGGCCGCGCGCAGCTGGGCGTCGAAGGCCGCGTTGCTGGGCGCCGTATGCGCGCCGTCGCGGCGGTAGGGGCCGTACAGGTAGAGCACGCCGCCCGGCGCGAGCAGGCGGCCGGCGCCGAGGAAGAGCGCCTGCGTGGAGGCCCAGGGCGAGATGTGGACCATGTTGATGCACACCACCGCCTGCGCCGACTCCACGCCCCAGGGCTGCAGCCGCACGTCCAGCGCCAGCGGCGCGCGCACATTGGCCAGGCCGGCATGCGCCGTCCAGGCGGCGATCGAGTCGCGCGCAGCCTCGTCGGGATCGCTCGGCTGCCAGGTCAGGCCCGGCAGCGCCCCGGCGCAATGCACGGCATGCTGGCCGGTGCCGCTGGCGATCTCCAGCACCAGGCCGGAGGCCGGCAGCACGCGCCGCAGCACCTCCAGGATGGGATCCCGGTTGCGCTCCGCCGCGGGCGCCACGCGGCGTGCGTCGGAAGGGGGCTGGCTGCTGGTCATGGGGAGACTCTCCTCTGGCTGGACATGAAACCCGGCACAGGGGACGGCGGGCCGGGCCGGCGGGGCGCCGGATACCGCATCTTACCGCCGCGCCGCCACGGCCGCCGGCCGGCGCGGAGCGGGAGTGGCAAATCAGGTCGCCACAGCTGGAGCCTTCGGCCATTGCCCCCCATCCGGCGCTAAATCACACTGTCGGCCACCGACAAAGCAGACAAGTCGCCCGCGCCGACCGCGGCCGGGACGACCCCAGTGGAGACCATCATGCGCGACTACGCCGAGGCCATCGCCGGCTTCAATTACCAGGACGCCTTTGCCGAGCGGGTGAGCGGCACGCTCGACGCCATCAATGCCTGCGTCGAATGCTGCAGCCGCCATGCCCTGCCCGGGCGTATCGCGCTGTTCTGGGAAAGCCGCGACGGCAGCAGCGAGAGCTGGACCTTCACCCAGCTCGACCAGCTCTCGGCGCGCTTCGCCAACTTCCTCCAGGAGCAGGGCGTGCAGCCCGGCGACCGCGTGGCAGGCCTGCTGCCGCGCACGCCCGAGCTGCTGGTCACCATCCTCGGCACCTGGCGCGCCGGCGCGGTCTACCAGCCGCTGTTCACCGCCTTCGGGCCCAAGGCCATCGAGCACCGCGTGCAGAGTTCGGGCGCGCGCCTGGTGGTGACCGACGGCGCCAACCGCGCCAAGCTCGACGAGGTCGAGGGCTGCCCCGCCGTGGTGACCGTGGCCGGCGCCAAGGGCCGCGGCCTGGTACGCGGCGACTTCAGCTTCTGGGCCGAGGTCGAGCGCCGTCCCGCCGATTTCGCGCCGGTCATGCGCCGCGGCGACGACCCCTTCCTGATGATGTTCACCTCCGGCACCACCGGCCCGGCCAAGCCGCTGCTGGTGCCGCTCAAGGCCATCGCCGCCTTCGCCGGCTACATGCGCGACGCCGTCGACCTGCGCCCCGAGGACGCCTTCTGGAACCTGGCCGATCCCGGCTGGGCCTACGGCCTGTACTACGCCGTGACCGGGCCGCTGGCGCTGGGCCACCCGACCACCTTCTACGACGGCCCCTTCAGCATCGAAAGCACCTGCCGCGTCATCAACAAGTACGGCATCACCAACCTGGCCGGCTCGCCCACCGCCTACCGCCTGCTGATTGCCGCCGGCGAAGCCGCGGCCGGGCCGCTGCGCGGCAAGCTGCGCGCGGTCAGCAGCGCCGGCGAGCCGCTCAACCCCGAAGTGATCCGCTGGTTCGCCAACGAACTCGGCACCACCATCCACGACCACTACGGCCAGACCGAGCTGGGCATGGTGCTGTGCAACCACCACGCCCTCGGCCACCCCGTGCGCATGGGCGCGGCCGGCTTCGCCAGCCCGGGCCACCGCGTGGTAGTGGTCGACGACGAAGCGCGCGAGCAGGCCCCCGGCCAGCCCGGCACGCTGGCCATCGACATGACGCAGTCGCCCATGTGCTGGTTCGCCGGCTACCACGGCACCCGCACCGGCGCCTTCGTCGGCGACTACTACCTGACCGGCGACACTGCCGAACTCAACGACGACGGCAGCATCAGCTTCATCGGCCGCGCCGACGACGTCATCACCACCTCCGGCTACCGGGTCGGCCCCTTCGACGTGGAAAGCGCGCTGATCGAGCATCCGGCCGTGGTGGAAACCGCCGTGATCGGCAAGCCCGACCCCGAGCGCACCGAGCTGATCAAGGCCTTCGTCGTACTCGACCCCGCGCAGCGCGCCAGCCCCGAGCTGGCCGAGGAACTGCGCCTGCATGTGCGCAATCGCCTGGCAGCCCACGCCTACCCGCGCGAAATCGAATTCGTCGCGGAGCTGCCCAAGACGCCGAGCGGCAAGGTCCAGCGCTTCATCCTGCGCAACCAGGAAGTGGCCAGGCAGCGCGACGCGCAGGGCTGAGGCACAGCCCGATCGTCCGGCAATCGTCCGGCGGCGGGCGCGGCCGCGCCCGTCGTCTCCCTCGCGCCGGGCGCTCTCCCCGCTCCCCGCTCTCCCGCCCCGGCGCAAGGCGCTCGCTGAACACCAAGGCGAGCGCCGTCGCCGCGCCCCTCCGCCGCGCCGCAGCGGCGCGCCTCCGCTCGTGTCGCGCTGGCGGTCCCCGCTCCCCGCTCCCTGTTCCCTCCTCCCCGCAAGCGCCCGGGCCACGCCGCCCCAAGAGGAAGAAAGCGAATCCATCCGGCGCAATTAATTCATCCCACGCATAGCGCACAGTCCTTACACTGACGCTCGCACCAAACGGCCACGCAAACCCGGACGCCCCCTCGCTGAACGCGAATCCACCCGGGCCGGGGCCACCCATCCCTTCGGCGTTCCCAGCGCCGTTCCTGAGCCATGAAAGACCACGACAGGGCCACCCTCTGCTCCGTGCCGAACCGCACCCGCTGCGCCTCGGCACAAGCGAGTCCACAAAGCATGCCCTGCGATTTCCACTCCGCACTCCACACACGACGCAGATGAGTTCGCTTTTTCACACCAAGGGAGAGAATCTTGAAACCCGGCATCATTCCGCTGGCAGGCTTGTCCTTGCTGTCCGGCGGCGCACTGGCCCAGTCCAGCGTCACGCTGTACGGCGTCATCGACACGAGTGTCCGCTTTGCCAACCACCAGGCCACCAGCAGCGGTCCCCAGACACTGATCGGCCTGCAGGACGGCGCCTTCAATAACGCGCGCTGGGGCTTGCGCGGCGTGGAGGAACTGGGCGCAGGCAGCAAGGCCCTGTTCACGCTGGAGAGCGGCTTCAGCCCGACCACCGGCCGTTCGTCCCAGCAGGGCCAGCTGTTCGGCCGCCAGGCGTGGCTGGGGCTTGCCAACGACACCTGGGGCACGATCAAGCTGGGCCGGCAGATGGGCGCCGCCTATCTGTTCGTCATCGGCGTCGACCCCATCAGCATCGGCAACTACAGCGAGTTGAGCTGGCAGACATCGCTGACGGGCCTGCGCTACGACAACACCGTCGACTACAGCAAGCAGTGGGCCGGACTCGGCGTGGAAGCGCAATACGCCTTCGGCGAGCGTGCCGGCGACATGGCCAGCGGCAGCACCGTGCAACTGGCGCTGACCTATGACACGGACAGCCTGCACAGCGGCGCCGTGGCCCAGCAGTCCAAGGATGCGAACGGCCACGCGATGCGCCTGTGGGTCGCCGGCGCGCGCTACGCCATCGGTCCCTTCACGCTGCACGGCTACTACCTGGACGCCTGGCGCCAGGCCGGCTTCGCCATCGGCGCCAACGGTTCCGGCACGCCGCTGGCCAATACCAGCATCGGCGGCAATGCCAATACCGTGCTCGGCGCCGGGACGCAGACGGCCGAGCGGCGCGACCAATATGCCGCTGCCGGCGTCACCTACCAGGCCACGCGGGCGCTCAAGCTCACCGCCGGGTATATGCGGGACAACGTCTCGGGGGTCCGGCCGGGCGTCGCCGGGCTGGTGCAGACGGTCTATGGCGTGGCGATGTACAGCCTGTCCAAACGCACCGAGGTCTATCTCGAGATGGACTACAGCCGTCTCTCGGGCGGCTCCATCACTGATCCCAACAACCCCTCGGGCTCCTTCGGCGGCACCCGCTGCCGCACGGGGGCGGGGGTGGGCCTGCGCACCCGCTTCTGAAACATCGGCGGGCGGAAGAGGCCGTCAACCGCTCCCGCCCGCCGCGAGCCGCGCGCCGGTTCGCCAGCCGTCGCGGCGGCCGTGCTCGAAAAAAAAGCCCGCACGACGCATGACGTGCGGGCTGGAAGCGCCTTGCAGGAGGCACGATGAAGAACGGTGAAGCACGGTGAAAAAACGAGCCGGCCCACGGGGAGGCCGTCCGGACATGGCCTGGCAGAACCTTGCGGCGCCGCGATGCTGTATCCGAGCCTTCAGCTTACGCCTGCGCCACGCATTCCCCAAGCGAATTAAAAGCATGGATTCCATTCGGATTATTCCCCCATCCAGTGGCCCTTGCGCGCGCCTCGCGCGGCCCCTTGCCGGCCCCGGTACTCCGGCCCGGCGCTGGACATCCGGCGCGCGCCACTGGCAGAATCGCACCCAGCATGCAGCCTGCCGCTGTCCGGATGCGGCCGCCCGCCCCGGCCCCGGCGCTCCCACGCCCTTGAATCCGTTCTCCGCCACCGTTCCCATCTCCCTCGTCAACGGCTTCCTGGCCGGCGCCGACCCTGCGGCCATGCAGCGCATGGCCGGCCGCTCCGGCATCGCCTACGGGCTGCTGAAGACCCCGGGCGCGCGCGTCACCGAGGAGCAGTTCTCCACCTTGTACCGCCTGCTGGCGACCGAACTGGATGACGAGATGCCGGGCATCTTCCGCCGGCCGCTGCGTAACGGGACCTTGAAGTACCTGTGCCTGAGCCTGCTGGATGCCCCGCGGCTGGAGGTGGCGCTGCACCGCTTCGGCCAGTTCTTCCACCTGATCCTGGATGACTTCCGGCTGGAATCACGCCGCGCGGGGGCGCTCGGCCATGTCGAACTGACCGCCGAGCCGTCCGGCCCGGGGGTCAGCGAACTGGGCCGCGAGCTGATGCTGAAGCTGGTGCACGGCGTGGCATCGTGGCTGGTCGGCAAGCGGATCCCGCTGGCCATGGTGGAGTTCGACTTTCCCCGGCCGCCGCGCGCCGACGACTTTCTCTACCTCTTTCCGGGGCCGGTGCAGTTCGGCGGCGGGCACACCCGCCTGAGTTTCGACGCGGCCTACCTCGACCTGCCGATCCGGCGCCGCAAGGCGGACCTGAAGATCTTCCTGGCGCGCGCGCCGGAAGACTGGATCTTCGTCTCCTTCGCCGAGCAGATGATGTGCTACCGGGTACGCCAGTACCTGGCCGACTGCCTGCCCGCCACGCCCACCATCGAGACCGTGGCGCAGGCGCTGCACTGTTCGGTGCGCACGCTGTACCGCCGGCTGACGGCCGAGGGCACGACCTTCCAGGCGGTCAAGGACGAGATGCGGCGCGACATCGCCATCCAGCGCCTGACGCGCACCACCGATGCCATCGCCGCCATCGCCTACGACATCGGCTTCGACAGCCCGACCGCCTTCCACCGTGCCTTCCGGCACTGGACCGGCAGCACGCCGAAGGCCTACCGCACCATGCCCGAGCGCCTGCACTGAGCGGATCAGGCGGCGGCGCCCTGCCTCACCAGTCCGCGGAATCCTTGAAATGGGAGGTGAAGGACATGGCTGGCACCGACCGATTCCAGGGATTCAGCGGACCAGGTGCTGGCCGAAGCGCTGCCGCAGCACCAGCTTCTGCAGCTTGCCGGTCGCCGTCAGCGGCAGCTCGGGCACGAACACCACGTCGTCCGGCACCCACCATTTCGCCACCTTGCCGGCATAGAAGTCCAGCAACTCCTTGGCGCTCAGGCTGCTGCCGGCACGGCGCACCGCGATCAGCAGCGGGCGCTCGTCCCACTTCGGATGCGCGGCGGCGATGCAGGCGGCGAGCTCGATCTCGGGATGCGAAAGGGCGATGTTCTCCAGCTCGATCGACGAGATCCATTCCCCGCCCGACTTGATCACGTCCTTGCTGCGGTCGGTGATCTGCATATAGCCGTCGGCGTCGATGGTCGCCACGTCGCCGGTGGCGAACCAGCCGTTCTCCAGCGCGCTGCCTTCAGCGCCGAAGTAGCGCTCCACCACCCAGTGTCCGCGCACCATCAGGTCGCCGGCCGAGCGGCCGTCCCAGGGCAGCTCCTCGCCCGCGGCCCCCACCAGCTTCATGTCGATGCCGGGGATGGCGCGGCCTTGCTTGGCGTCGATGCGCGCGCGCTCCTCGGCCGTCTTCTCCGCGTAGCCGTGCGACGGCGTGCAGACCGTCCCCACCGGGGACAACTCCGTCATGCCCCAGGCATGGACCGCCCGGATGCCCAGGCCGCCCAGGGCTTCGGCCAGCTGCGGCGGGCAGGCGGCACCGCCGACGATCACGCGCGCCAGCGTGGCACAGCGCTCGCCGCTGCGGCGCATGTGGTCGACCATGCCGAGCCAGACGGTCGGCACGCCGGCCGACACCGTCACCCCTTCCTGCGTGAACAGTTCAGTGAGCGAGGCGCCGTCGAGCCGGGGCCCCGGCATCACCAGCTTCGCGCCCACCAGGGCGGCGGAGAACGGCAGGCCCCAGGCGCTCACATGGAACATCGGCACCACCGGCGCGACGGTGTCGGCGGCATGCAGGTCGAGCGCGTCCGGCAGGGCCGAGGCATACGCCATCAGGTAGGTCGAGCGATGGGAATACAGCACGCCCTTCGGGTTGCCGGTGGTGCCCGAGGTGTAGCACAGCAGCGCCGCCTGCCGCTCGTCCAGCTCGGGCCAGGCGAACGACTGCGGCTGGCCGTCGAGCAGCGCCTCGTAGCTTTCGAGCGGCACCGGAAAATCGTCCGGCAGCGCCGACGCATCGCCCAGCAGGATCCACCGCTCGACGTGCGGGCATTGCGGCGCGATCTGCGCGACCAGCGGCAGGAAGGTCGCATCGAAGCAGAGGAAGCGGTCCCGCGCGTGGTTGATGATGTAGCTCACCTGCTCGGGGAACAGGCGCGGGTTGATGGTGTGGCAGACGGCGCCGATGCCGGCCGTGGCGTAGTAGATCTCCATGTGCCGGTAGCCGTTCCACGCCAGCGTGCCGATGCGGTCGCCGGGCGCGATGCCCGCGGCGGTAAGCGCGTTGGCAAGCTGCATCGTGCGCCGGTGGCAGTCGGCGTAGGTGTAGCGATGGATGTCGCCCTCGACCCGGCGCGAGACGATCTCGACGCGGCCGGCATGCCGCGCCGCCTGCTCCAGCAGCGACGGCAACAGTAGTGGCGCATACATCATCTGGCCGAAATGGTCCATGGGCGGGTCTCCTGGGAATATAGTGGGCGGAAGAGTGCGGGCATGGCCCGGAGCGGGCCGGGATGCCGGCAGTCCGGCGGGCTGGCTTGCAATGGCCCGCGGTGGCCTGTGGCGGCCATTCTAGGGACAAGCCCGCGCGCGGGCATTGACAGGACCGGCCGAATTTCTGACAAATCCTGCCAACCGCCGCGCCTGCCCCGCCACGGCGCAATTCGGCAGGTTTTGTCAATGAATGGGCAGTTTTTGTTAGCCTGTACAGGTGCCCCGGAGCTACGATCACGCCTCTGAGCAGCCATGCGGGCAAGGCCGCTGGCTGGATACAACCCGACAGGAGACACGCGATGACCTACCGCGCACCGATCAAGGACATGCTCTTCGTGATGAACGAGCTGGCCGGCCTGGAGGCCGTCAGCCAGCTGCCGGGCTACGAAGAGGCGACCCCGGAGACGGCGCAGGCCGTGCTGGAAGAGGCGGCCAAGTTCAACGAGCAGGTGGTGGCGCCGCTGAACCGCGCCGGCGACCTCGATCCCAGCCGCTGGCAGGATGGCGCCGTGACCACCACGCCTGGCTTCAAGGCGGCCTTCCGCCAGTTCGCCGAGGGCGGCTGGCAGGGCGTGCTGCACCCGGCCGAGTACGGCGGCCAGGGCCTGCCCAAGCTGATCGCCACCGCCTGCAACGAAATGCTCAACAGCGCCAACCTGTCGTTCGCGCTGTGCCCGCTGCTCACCGACGGCGCCATCGAGGCGCTGCTGACGGCCGGCAGCGAGGCGCAGAAGGCGCTGTTCCTGCCCAAGCTGATCGCCGGCGAGTGGACCGGCACCATGAACCTGACCGAGCCGCAGGCCGGCTCCGACCTGGCAATGGTGCGCACGCGCGCCGAGCCGCAGGGCGACGGCACCTACAAGGTGTTCGGCACCAAGATCTTCATCACCTACGGCGAGCACGACATGGCGGACAACATCGTCCACCTGGTGCTGGCACGCACGCCGGACGCGCCCGAGGGCGTCAAGGGCATCTCGCTGTTCATCGTGCCCAAGTTCCTGGTCAACGCCGACGGCTCGCCGGGCGCGCGCAACGACGTGCACTGCGTGTCGATCGAGCACAAGCTGGGCATCAAGGCCAGCCCGACGGCGGTGCTGCAGTTCGGCGACCACGGCGGCGCCATCGGCACGCTGGTGGGCGAGGAGAACCGCGGCCTGGAGTACATGTTCATCATGATGAACTCGGCGCGCTTCTCGGTGGGCATGCAGGGCGTGGCGGTCTCGGAGCGCGCCTACCAGCAGGCGGTGGCCTATGCGCGCGAACGCGTGCAGAGCCGCCCCGTCGACGGTTCGGCGCGCGAGGCGGTGGCCATCATCCACCACCCGGACGTCAAGCGCATGCTGATGACCATGCGCGCGCTCACCGAAGGCGCGCGGGCGCTGGCCTACGTGGCGGCGGCGGCCTCGGACGCGGCGCACCAGCATGCGGATGCCGCGGCGCGCGCCGAGAACCAGGCCTTCTACGAATTCCTGGTGCCGGTGGTCAAGGGCTGGAGCACCGAACTGTCGATCGACGTGACCAGCCTGGGCGTGCAGGTGCACGGCGGCATGGGCTTCATCGAGGAGACCGGTGCGGCGCAGCACTATCGCGACGCGCGCATCCTGCCGATCTACGAAGGCACCACCGCGATCCAGGCCAATGACCTCGTGGGGCGCAAGACGGTGCGCGACGGCGGCGCCGTGCTGCGCGCGATCTGCGCGCGCATCGCGCAGACCGAGCAGGCGCTGGGCGCGCACGGCGGCGCGGCCTTCGTGGCGGTGCAGGCGCAGCTGGCCAAGGGCCGCGCGGCACTGGAGGCAGTGGGCGAGTTCGTGGTGTCGCAGGCCAAGGCGGACCCGAACGCGGTGTTCGCCGGCAGCGTGCCCTACCTGAAGCTGTGCGGCATCGTGTTCTCGGGCTGGCAGCTGGCGCGCGCGATGCTGGCGGCCGACGCCCGGCGCGCCGAGGACCCGGCCTTCCACTCGGCCAAGATCGCCACCGCGCACTTCTTCGCCGAGCACGTGCTGTCGCAGGCCGGCGGGCTGCGCGACGCCATCACCGCGGGTGGCGCGGCGGCCACGGCGCTGGACGAAGCGCAGTTCTGAGCGGGCGCGTGGACGCCGCCTGGCCGGAGCCGGCCGGCGGCGGTCCAAACGCGCCGGCAGGCAGGCGCAAAGGCAAAGACAAACACAAACGGGCGCTTCCTGGCGGAAGCGCCCGTTTTATTTGCACGGCAGCGCCCGCCGCCACGTGGCGGCCTGTCCTGGACCGCCCTGACCGCGCTCCCGCCATCTGCCATACTGTGCGCTCCGGCCACCCGGCCCCGCACGACGACCAGGCATGAGCGAGCGCGACCACCACCCGCAAGCCCCGCGCGACTACGACGAGCCGAGCCCCGCGGCCGCCGGCGGCCTGCCGCTGCCGGTGCTGCTGAACCGCGCCGCCGTGGCCGTGCTGGCCATCGGCCTGCTGGCTTCGGTGGCCATCTTCATGACCGCCGGCCCGGACCAGGCCGGCCTGCTGGACGACGACGCAGCGCGCCGCCAGTACGAATTCGAGCTGGAGAAGATCGGCGGCAAGGCCGCCGTGCTGGCGGCGGACTTCGCCAACTGGTTCGGCAGCCTGTGGCATGGCCGCACGCTGGCCTTCACCGTGGCCATCCTGAGCGTGCTGATCGCCGGCGCCTGCGCCTGGGTGGCCAGGGAGATCGCGCTGCACGCCAGCCACGAGGCCGCGCACGGCGAAGACAGCCGGCCGCAGCAGCCGCCGCGCCGCGACGGCTGAGGCGCGGCGCCGCCCGCGCCCGTCACCGGATCACCGGAGCGAGGCAGCGGCAGGCGTCAGCCAGCGCACCAGCGCCACCACGCCCAATCCCCACAATCCCAGCACGAGCAGCGCCGCCGGCCAGCACACCGGCGCCGGGCCGGCGGCGTCCGCCGCCCGCCGCTGGGCCTCCAGCACCGCCGCCGGCACCAGGCGCCGCACCGCCAGGATGGCCAGCGGCACCAGCACCAGGCCATGCAGCGGGCCCAGCACCGGCACGGCCGCCGGGACCACGCCGAGGGGCGACAGCGCATAGCCGGACACGGCCCGCGCCAGCCAGCGCACCGGGCGCGGCGTGCCCGGATCGCGCGCGGCCAGCCAGAGCGCATGCACATCGGCGCCGGCCGCCGCCGCCCAGCGCTTCAGCCGCGCCTGCAGGCGCGCGGGCAGGTCGCGCCGCCAGACGCGCAGCCGCACGTCGTCGAACACCGGCACGGCGGCCAGTATCAACAGCAGGCCGGCCAGCGGCAGCGTGGCGATGAATCCGAAGCGATGGAAGCCGAGCGCCCCGCTGACCCCGCCGAGGAAGAACAGCCCCACCAGCGTGCCCAGCACGCGCAGCTTGCGCCGGTCGGCGCGCACCGCCGGGCCGGCATCGTCGGCCAGGCCCAGGTTCCAGTAGAACAGCTTGCCCAGCTCGATACCGATATCGGTGATCATGCCGGTCACGTGCGTGGTGCGGATCTCCGCCTTCGACACCTTGGTCACCATGGCGTTCTGCAAGCCCATGATGAAGCAGAGCACCATCACCGTGGCCGGCACGAACAACCACTCGAGCCGCTCCAGGTTGCCGCCCAGCAGGCCGAACACCAGCAGCAGGAAAGCCTCCAGCAGCAGCGGCAGCGCGTACTCGCTGTGCAGGTGCTCGCGCCGGCCCCAGTGGATCAGCACCGCCGAGCAGGCCGCGCCGGCCATGAAGGACAACAAGGCACCCAGGCCGTCCAGCAGCAGGCCGATGCTGCCCAGCGCCAGGCTGTCCGCCATCGCGGAGATGATGCCCGACATATGCGAGGTGTACTGGTGCACGGCGAGAAAGCCGCCCGCATTGGCCGCCCCCGCCACGAAGGCGAGAAAGCAAGCCAGGCGCCGGTTGGCCTCGGGACTGCGTTCGCGACCGCTCAGTTGGCGCAGGTAGGTGATTGGCATGATGGGGTCCGTCGAACGTGGAAGGAGCGGCGCGCCGCCCGGGCAGGCGGGGCGGCGGCGCTAACGGCGTCTGCCCGGCGCCTGCCACCAGCCGCGCTCCGTGGCGAAGCGCCGGCCTTGCCGCAAGCGCCTGGCCGTGGCGCGCAGCTTCAAGGGATGGGCCGCCTCCAGCCCCTGCGCGCGGGCCAGCAGCGTGTCCAGGGGCGGCAGCGCCGCCCCGCCCTTCCACGCGAACAACGTGTAGTTGCAGCCATCTTCGGACAACGCCAGCGAGACCCCCTCACCGAACGCGGCACGGACCGCGTCCAGGTAGAACGGGATCTGCTCGTCGTCCTCGAGGAAATTCGCCACCAGCACGCCATCGTCGGCCAGCCGCTCGAGGCAGTCCTCGTAGAAGGACGGCGAGCCCAGCCGCGCCGGCATGCCGCCGGCCAGGAAGCCGTCCACCAGGATCACGTCCGGACGCGCCTCCCGGCCCTGGACGTAGTCGGCGCCATCGGCGCAAACCACCTCGAAGCGCTCGCCGTCCGGCGGAATATGAAAGGTCTCGCGCAGCGCGATCACCGCCGGATCGATCTCGACCGCCACCACCTTGGCCCCAGGCAAGTGGTGATAGCAATACTTGGCCAGCGAACCGCCCCCCAGCCCGATCAGCGAGATCCGCCCGATCCGCGCCGGCTCCGGATGCAGCAGCAGGAAGCCCATCATCGCCCGCGTGTAACCCAGCACCAAGGCATTGGGATCGCGCCGCGACATCAGGCTTTGCGTGGCATGCAGGTCGAAATGCAGCGACAACGCCCGCTCCGTCTCCAGCACTACCGGCGTACCGTCGTGCGGCGCCTCGGCCAGGAGCTTCAGATAGGTAACCAGGGAAGCGCGCGAAGAATCCATCTACCAGCCTCGTCATGGATGGACCCGGAGCGC
>JABLTH010033135.1_pt1 | contig 12725 bp, 13 predicted proteins | sample 7875711 | NCBI WGS metagenome assembly JABLTH01 (sample SAMN14941262, study PRJNA633318) | bioreactor metagenome | isolation source: bioreactor | place: China | collected 2019-03-05 | reverse complement strand
TCGCGGCGATGTCCTTGAGCTGGGCGATCTGCGCGGACGAGAACGCCGGCAGTTCCGCGATGCAGGGGTCCGCGGCCAGCGCCAGCAGCCATTCGATCTCCACATGCACGCGCCGGTGCATCAGGCCGTACTCGCTGAAGATCGGGCGCAGGGCTTCGGCCTTGCTGGCGTAGCGGCCGTCCAGCGGCGAGAGGGCGGTCAGGGCGTGGGCAGACATCGAGGCGATCCGGCAGAGGAAACGCGGCATTTTACAACGGGCGCGCCCGTTCCGGCCCCGGCGCGGTTGGCACGCCCCTAACGGCAACCGGCCTATAGTGGCCCGCGCATCGACACCCCGAGGAACCCAGGCATGAGCCAGTACCGCATCGAACACGACAGCATGGGGGAACTGAAAGTCCCCGCCGACGCGCTGTACGGCGCGCAGACCCCGCGCGCCGTGGACAACTTCCCCATCTCCGGCCTGCGCCTGCCGCGCGCCTTCATCCGTGCCCTGGGCCTGATCAAGGCCGCGGCGGCGGAGGCCAATCTGTACTTGGGGCACCTGCGCAAGGGCCAGGCGGCGGCGATCCGCAAGGCGGCCTTGGCGGTGGCGGACGGGCAGTTCGACGACCAGTTCCCGATCGACGTGTTCCAGACCGGCTCGGGCACCAGCACCAATATGAATGCCAACGAGGTGATCGCACACCTGGCGGGCAAGGGCGGCACCAAGGTGCATCCCAACGACCACGTCAATTACGGGCAGAGCTCCAACGATGTGATCCCCACGGCCATCCACGTCAGCGCCACGCTCACGGCCAGCGAACAGCTGTTGCCGGCGCTCAAGCACCTGCGCAAGACCATCGAGCGCCGCGCGCGCGAACTGCGCAATGTGCCCAAGACCGGTCGCACGCACCTGATGGACGCCATGCCGGTGACCTTCGGCCAGGAGCTGTCCGGCTGGGCGGCGCAGATCGACGCGGCCATCGCGCGCATCGAAGACAGCCTCAAGCGCATGCGTCGCCTCCCGCAGGGCGGCACGGCGGTGGGCACGGGCATCAACGCGGATCCCAAATTCGGTCCGGCCGTGGCGCGCGAGCTGAAGAAGCTCACGGGCGTGCGCTTCGACTCGGCGGAGAACTATTTCGAAGGCATGGCGGGCCAGGACGCCGCGGTGGAGCTCTCAGGCCAGCTGAAAGCCTTGGCGACGGCGCTGATGAAGATCGCCAACGACCTGCGCTGGATGAATTCCGGCCCGCTGGCCGGCCTGGGCGAGATCGAACTGCCGGCGCTGCAGCCGGGTTCGTCGATCATGCCGGGCAAGGTCAATCCGGTGATTCCGGAGGCTACCGCGATGGTGGCGGCGCAGGTGATCGGCAACGACGCCGCCATCACGATCGGCGGCCAGTCCGGCAACTTCCAGTTGAACGTGATGCTGCCGCTGATCGCGCACAACCTGCTGCAATCGATCGGCCTGCTCGCCAACGTCAGCGTGCTGCTGGCGGACAAGGCGATCGCCGGCTTCAAGGTGAACACGGCGCGCGTCAAAGAGGCGCTGGACAAGAACCCCATCCTGGTCACCGCGCTCAATCCCGTCATCGGCTACGAGAAGGGCGCGGCCACCGCGAAGAAGGCTTACAAGGAAAAGCGGCCGATCATGGACGTGGCGCTGGAGACCACGGGGCTGTCGAAGGACGAGCTGAAAAAGCTGCTCGATCCGATGACCCTCACCAAGGGCGGCATCCACGAAGGTGGCGGTGGCGGCGGCTGAAGCCGCGACGTTCGCGGGTTGGGGCGCCACCGGCGACTCCAACCCGCGTTCGCCGTCTCAGTCCTTGTCGTTGCCGTCCTTGCGGCAATCGTCGATTTCCTTGTCGTCCATGATCGCGCCGTAGGGCTTGAACGCCGGGAGGCTGGCGGCCAGTTCGTCCTGCACCGCTTTGACGCCGGCCAGGTCGTCGCAGATCTTCATCACCTGCGCGGTGATCTGCTTGGACTGCGCATCGACGCGCTTGTCCACGCTGTCCTTGTCGCCGCCGATCGATTCGGCCACGCCCTTCAGGGCTTCGCCGGCCATCGCCGCGCCGGCCTTGCCGGTCTCGATGCCGTGCTCGCGGATCGCGCTGGCCTGGGCGTAATAGCGCCGCAGCAAGTCGCGCTGATGGTCGTCGACCGCGACGGCCTTGCCGTCGATGCTCAACGCACCGCCCTGGTCGATGGTGGCTTTGGGCGCACCATCCGGTTTCAGTTCGACGACACCCCCGCGCACCACGATGCGGCCGTGATCGGTCGAGGTGTAGCTGCCGCTGTTGCAGCCGGCGGCGAGGGCGCCCAGGGCGAGGAGAGGGATCAGTCGGCGCTTAAGCATGGCGATGGCGTGCTCCTTGAACAGATGTACGGATGTCCGTGCACGGCACGTGGTGCAGTGCGGATGCCGACCCCTTCGGGCGGCCCTCAAGCACGCGCTCGGCGGTCGGCACGGAAGGGCTCCGTTATAGACCAAGGCCGCGCCGGCGTCCCGCTTCCGTGCGGAGACGCCGGCTGGCACAACGGCTCCGGAACGATGGCGGCCGATGCCGCCACGCCGGTCAATCCTTGTCGTCGTCCTTGCCGCAGTCGTCCACGTCCTTCTGCGTCATGGTGGCGTAGGGGCGGAACTCCGGCATGGCCGCGGCGAGCTTCTGCTGCGAGGCGAGCAGGTCGGGCATGCGCTGGCACAGCTTCACGGCGGCCGCCTTGATCTGCGCGGTCTGCGGCTTGATGCGGTCTTCGATCTCCTTGTAGCTCTTTCCGCTGAGCGCGCCCCAGATCGCTTCCGTCGCAGCGGTGGTACCCAGGCTGGCGCCGCTCGCGCCGATATCCATGCCGGCTTCGGCGATGCCGATGATGTGCTGGCGATAGTCCGCCACCAGCGTGTGCTGCTCGGGCGTGGCCGGTACCGTCTTGCCGGCGATCACCAGCTCGCCCTGCGGCGTGATCACCGCCTTGGGCAGGTCGCTGTGGTCGTCGTCGTGATGGCCGCTGCCGACGTGCACGCTGCTGACGTTGATGTCCTTGGTGACGAGCTCGCGCTTGGCCTGGTCGATGCCCTTCTGCACCTGGGCGGCAATGAAGGAGGGCGAGGTCTGCTGCTGCGCGTCCTTCATCGCGTCGGCTACGCCGCCGGCGGCGCCGGACTCGGCCTGGTCGGACTGGCCGCAGGCGGCCAGCGGCAGGGTCAGCGCCAAGGCCAGCAGGCCGGAGGTGATCGTGCTGCACTTCATGGAATGTCCCCTATGCATGATGAGCGAGTGATAGCCCTTGGGGTGAGCGTCGGCCTGGGCGTCTCTGTCCAGGCCGCGCTCGGGCGGTTGGTGCGGGAGAGGGCGGTTTCGTCGCCGCCGAGTTCTCCGGTCAGCTGTCGTCACGCACCCGGCGGAACCAGATGGCAGCGGCGATCAGGCCAACGGCAGCCGCGACACCGATCCACAGATTGGGCGAAGCCATCACCGCATACGTCTGGGTCGGCGAAATCAGCGCCAGCGGGTTGTGGGCGTCGCTCAGGTCGGACACGCCGTGCAGGGCATGCCGGTCCATGGCGAAGTGCGAACCGGGGAACACGCTGAGCAGCAGCCGCGCCACGATGTTGGTCCAGAACCACTGCGTGGTCAGGTTGAACACCCCCATGATGCCGAACCAGCTCACCATCAGCCCCGCCACCACCGGTATGGCCACCGCCCACAGGAAGGGCTTGCTGCGCGCCCAGGCCGAGCAGAGCAGGAGCCAGCCGACCGCCGGGGCCGCCCACAGGGCATAGACCGGGATGGAACTCAGCAGCGAGATGACCGCGCGCACCGGATGGGCCAGGGTCAGCAGCTCCCACATGTTGATGCCGTGGAAGGACAGCACCAGGGAGAAGATCACCAGCTGCACCAGCCCCACCGCGATGCCGACCACGACCGCGATCGCCGGCGCGACCACCACGGCGCTGGCCACCTTCGACAACACCGTGCCGGTGTTGGACAGCGGCAGGGACTTCCAGAACAGCACGCTGCGGTCGCGGCGGTCGTCGTACAGCGCGCCCAGGCAGTAGAAGAACACCACGAAGGCCAGCACGATGGTGAGCAGCCCCATCGAGGAGAGCATGGTCATGTCCAGCGCCGCCCCGACCTGGGCCAGGTCGCCGTCGCTGGCCTTCTCGATCAGCACGCGGAAGTTGTTGCCGCCGATCTCGATGCCGTTGCGCGCCCGCATCACCTCAGCGGCGACGATGGCCATCACGTTGAGCACCAGGAACACCACGCCGGTGACCACCGGGGCCCACAGGAAGCCGCCGCGGTTTTCCCAGAATTCGCGCTTCATCAGCCAGTAGAAGGTTTTCATGCGTAGGTCCCTTTCATCGTGGCGACGAACAGGTCGCTGACGGACGGGCGGCGTATCTCGCCCATCGACTCCAGCGTGGCGCGGTCCGCGCCGTCGAACAGGAAGATGCTCTTGCCGAACACTTGCCGCTCGTCCAGCGGCTTCATGCGGCGCGCGTCGTCGGCCTTGTCCGCGCCGACCATCACCTCGGTGAAGCGCTCGCCGACCGCATCCATGTCGGCATCCAGCACGATCTTGCCGTCGCGGATGAACATCAGGTCCGTGAGGATGTGTTCGATCTCCTCCACCTGGTGCGTGGTGACGATGATCGTCTTGTTCTCGTCGAAGTAATCCTCCAGCAGGCTCTGGTAGAACTGCTTGCGGTAGAGGATGTCCAGGCCCAGTGTCGGTTCGTCCAGCACCAGCAGGCGGGCGTCGATCGCCATCACCAGGGCCAGGTGCAGCTGCACGATCATGCCCTTGGACATCTGTTTGACGCGCTGATTGGGTGTGAGCTTGGTGCGGGCGAGGAAAGCCTCGCACTTGGCCCGGTCGAAGCGCGGGTGCACGTTGGCGACGAAATCCACCGCTTCGCGCACGCGGATCCAGCGGGGCAGCACCGCCACGTCGGCGATGAAGCACACCTGTTCCATCAGGCGGTCGCGCTGGGTGCGCGGGTCGAAGCCCAGCACGCTCAGCTGTCCGTCGAAATCCGTCAGGCCCAGGATGGCCTTCAGGGCGGTGGTCTTGCCGGCGCCGTTGGGGCCGATCAGGCCGACGATGCGCCCGGATTCGATGCGGAAATCCACGTTGTCCAGCGCGGTGGTGTCCTTGTAGCGCTTGCGCAGGCCGCTGGCGGTGACGATCGCGTTCATGGCTGCTTGGCCTCCGCCGCGCTCAGGAGCGTCTTCAAATCCAGGCCCAGGCGCTGCAACCGTTCGTACAGTGCCGGCCATTCCTCGCGCAGGAACCGCTCGCGCTCGGACTTGAGCAGTGCCTCACGGGCTCCATCGATCACGAACATGCCCAACCCCCTCCTTTTTTCCACTAGTTGGTCGTCGACCAGTTCCTGGTACGCCTTCGAAACCGTCAGCGGATTGATCTGGAAATCCGCCGCAACCTGGCGCACTGACGGCAGCGGGTCGCCCTCGTTCAAGGCGCCGTCCAGGATCATCGCCACCACGCGTTCGCGGAGCTGGCGGTAGATCGGGACGCTGTCGTTCCAGGTAATGGACATACGGTTATTCCTTGGTGATGCGGCCAAACGTGGTGCCAAACGAATAGTAGGGCATGGCCAGCTGGGCCCCGAGCAAGGCGACCCCGCTCTCGGCGGCGCGGGCCGCGATGGGCGTCAGCCCGGCGGTGCCCACGCTGGCGTCGGCCAGCAGGGCGGCGGCGCGCAGGTCTTCGGCGCTCGGGTGGACGTTGACCGGGGCCAGGTCGATGACCCTGACGCCGTTGATTTCGGTGACGGGAACGACCGTGGTGTTGGTGTTCACGGCGGCCAGGCCTGCGGCGGTGAGCAGGACGGCGGCGGTCGTGGCGAGCAGGTTCGGCGCTTTCATGGCGGGTCTCCTTTAGTGACCTCGTGGACCGGTGTTGTAGTGAACTATAACACCATAATTGAGACCGTCAATAGGCGAGGCGGAAAATCGCAACATGACTGATGGCCTATCTGGCGGTCCGGGTGTCTAGTCCGGGGTGAGGGGACCGGCCACGGAGTGCGCGCCGCGGCCGGTCCAGCCTTCGATGCGAATGGTCGCGCCGGGGTTTAACCGGCGGCAGCGGCGGGCATCAGGCATCGCGCATGACAGATATCAGGCCGTCACGATCCGCAGGCCCGCCGTTCTGCTTCAATGACGCGCAGGCATGGGGAAAGGAGCTTTCACATGGATCTTGGCCTTAGCGGTCGGGTGATCGTCGTCACGGGCGCCAGCAAAGGCATCGGCCTGGCTTGCGCCGCCGCGTTCTTGCGCGAGGGCGCCAAGGTCATCGGCGTGTCCCGCTCGATGGACCACTTGCAGGCCGCCCGTCACCAGCTCCAGTCCGAGGGCCTGCAACTGCATGTGGAGCCGGCCGACCTCACCGACAGCGTCGCCGCCCAGGTGGTGATGGAGCGCATCGAGGACGACCACGGCCCGATCGACGTCCTGGTCAACTGCGCCGGTGCCGCCCGCCGCACCCCGCCGGCCGAACTCGACGCGCACGCGCTGCACGCCGCCATGCAGGCCAAGTACTTCGCTTACATGCATGCGATCGACCCGGTGATCCGCCGCATGGCCGCGCGCGGCAAGGGCGCGATCGTCAACGTGGTCGGGCAGGGCGGCCGCCAAGCGAACCCCGTGCACATCGGTGGCGGCGCGGCGAATGCGGCGCTGATGCTGGCCTCGGTCGGTTATGCCACGGCCTACGCGAACAAAGGCGTGCGGGTGAACGTCATCAACCCCGGCATCACGCACACGAGCCGCATGCAGGAAGGATTGGAGGCCTCCTCGCGCGCCACAGGCAAGTCGACGGACGAACTGCTCGCCGCGCTGACCGCGGAGATCCCCATGGGACGCGTGGCGGAGCCAGAGGAGATCGCCAACGTGGCGGTGTTCCTCGCTTCATCGCGGGCCAGCTATGTCACGGGGGCGATCATCCCCATGGATGGCGGAAAGACCGGCGTCATTTGAGCTTTCGCCGCTCTTGCGCCGCCGCCAGGTCAAAGACGCGCTCGCTAACGTAGGCGGACAGCGACGAATGCGGCTCTTGGCCAGTCGTCCAGCACCACTCGGCGTAGGTGTCCGACCGAACCGGCACCTTCAAGGCATGCAGGCCCTCGCGCCGCTGCAAGTCGAGAAGATGGCTCGCGTCCTGTTCCCACTGATCGTACGTGGCGTGCCAATCTCGCCGAGGCAGAAGCCGTCGAAAAGCTTCGTAGTCCTCACGAGCGAACCAGGCGATGCCGATGACTTTGTCTGGATACCGATGTTTCATGGGGCGTGGCGAGCTTGCCGTGCAACGCCGGACCCGCGCGGGCCTATGTGGATTGAGGTTATCGTTTCGGCGATCCGAAGACCACGATTACCACAGGCTCCCGCCCGTTCGGTCTGCTTCAGCGCCGGTAGGACACACGCCGGCGCAAGTCTGCGTTCAACCCTTCTTAGCTAGAGAACCCTTCATGCCGTTGAGTTTCAAGATATTCGATGCGAAGCACGGTAGCTTCGAGTATTCCGGTGCTTCCTTCGAGCGTGCCGCGCAAGCGCTGTACGCGGCTATGGATCGGCGCGAATCCGGTGAATGGAGCGACAAGCCATACATGGCGGAGCTGCAGCGTCTGGTCGACGCGGAACCGGACTTCATCGACGGGCACGTTCACCTGGCCTTCGCCTTGCTTGGCCTTGGGAAGCCCAAGAAAGCACTGGAACATTGCCTGCGGGCGTTGAGCGTGGGCAATCGATGGATACCGGAGGGATTCACCGGGCACATCGAATGGGGCGACCTGGACAACCGCCCATTTCTGCGCGCGCTGCATGGCGCGGCGCTTTGCTATTCGCACCTGCGCAGGCGGCGCGACGCGGTAGCCATCATGGAGCGGATGCTGGCCCTCAATCCGGACGACAACCAGGGCATCCGCTATGTGTTGGGCTCCGAACATCTGCGGCTTGGCGAGATGGAGAAAGCACGCCCCCTGCTGGAGGCGGAGGCGGCGCACTTTCCACCGTATTGTTACGACCTGGCCATGCTCCATTTGCAGGAAGGTCGCTGGGTTGCTGCCGCCACCGCGTTGAGGCGAGGGTTCTGCACCAATCCGTACATCGCCGAGATGATCTGCGGCCATCCGAACCCGAGGCCTCTGGCGATCTGGCACGACAGCAACCTTGTTGGGCGTGATGTCGCCAGGAATTATCTATCCAGCTATGGGGATGTCTGGTTTCGCGATCCTTATTTCGTGCCATTCCTTCATTGGGTTTACAACCACCCCAAGGTGATGGCGGAACGGGCCACCTACCTAGGCTATGCGGAGCAACTGCTATGGGAGCGGGATTCCCAAGGGCGGGGTGATCTTCTGGCTCGCCTGGAGCAGGTGCGGGAAGGGATCGACGACGCACTTTCCAAAGAGATCGTGGTGAAGCGGAAGGATGGATATGGAGGGCAGGCCTTCCCCTGGATGATCGTCTACGACGAGTCATGATCAGCGCGACTCCCGCTGCTGCCGCGTCGCTTGCGACAACGCGGGCCGAGGGGACGATCTAGCGTCAGACGCCCCCGTTGTCTGTCGATATCGCTTCGCGGGTCGGGAAGGGATGGCTAGCCAAAGGACATGAGCAAGTGAATGCAGTAGGGAAGGAAGCGAAAGCGCGGTTGGTCGGCCGGCTCATGGAAGGGCCGTTGGACATCGTCGGCGACGTGCACGGGGAGATCGATGCGCTGAACGATCTGCTGACAGCCCTGGGCTATGACCGCCGAGGGCGCCATCCTGACGGACGCCGGCTCATCTTCGTGGGAGACCTCTGCGATCGCGGCCCCGACAGCATCGCCGTGATGGAGCGCGTGGGCGAACTGGTCGATCAGGGCCTAGCGCAATGCGTGCTCGGCAACCACGAGCTTAACCTCCTGCGTAACGCTCGCAAGGAAGGCAACGGCTGGTTCTTCGACGACGATCATGACGTGCGCGAAGGCAAGTTCCTTCGTTCGCGGAAGGCCAGCGACATGGAGCGCCGCTGGATTCGCCGCTTCATGGCCGAGTTGCCGCTCGCCCTGCACAACGAGCAGCTGCGTCGTGCATGCCTGCTGGGACAAAGCCGCCGTGAGCCAGATCGAGGCTTCACCGCTGCAACGCGCGGCCGAACTTCACGACAGCTTCGTAAGCAAGACCGCCGGCGACCTGGCCCGCGACGGAACCATGGGGCGAGTGGAAAACGAACTCGCGACCTACGGGATCGCGCTGGCCGATCCATCGAGCGCCATGCCGTTCCTTTCGGCTATCGCACGGAAAGACGTCGTCCAGCAGATGGCCAACCCCGTCCGCATCCTGACCTCGGGCGTCGAGCGCGAGGCAAGCCGGCCGTTCTACAGCAGCGGCAAATGGCGCATGGTGGAACGCGCCGCCTGGTGGAACGACTACAGCGACCCGACGCCAGTCGTCGTCGGCCACTACTGGCGCTGGCCCGTCCCCGTCGATCGCGACGCCTACGGCAAGGGCGGCGCGGATCTGTTCGCTGGCATTCCGCCGCACCATGGACTAGGGCCGGACCGCAATGTCCACTGCGTCGACTACTCGGTCGGGCGCCGCTTCCAGGAGCGCGAGCGCAAGACGCCGTTCCGGACGCGGCTGGCTGCGCTGCGCTGGCCGCAGCGCCGGATGATGTTCGACGATGGCGTGGAGCTGGCGGTGGTTTGAAACGGCCTGGTCGTCTCGTGTTTCGGATCTTCTTCGTCGAAGGAGTCCAGGCCGGCACGACCAGCGTGATGAGGCGGGCACGCACACGGGTCGAGCAAGGGGTTCATGAACCAGCACAAGCACATGCGATGTCGAGGAGCGCTTCACTTCATCTCCTACCAGGTGTCGCGTTACGCAGGGTTCGTAGTGACCCACGGCTACGGCAGCCGGGTGCATGGCGCGGGGCGTCAATGCGTTCAGCGCTCGCTTCCCTATTGAGTCGCTTATCGAACCAGCGATGCGGTGCTTACGGCGCATCGTGGTGCTGCACCGGCGATCTCATGAGCGCCGTAGCGAACGGTGCTCTCTCGCCGGAAAAAGCCGCGTCGCCATGAAATCGACAAACGCCCGAACCTTCGGCGTCAGATGCCGGCTGGACGGCCAGACCGCCCAGAACTGGCCCTGGTCGGCGACGTGCCCTTCGAGCACGGTACTCAGGCTTCCCTCTTCCAGCGCCTTGCGAACGAGGAAATCCGGCATGTAGGCAACGCCGTGGCCATCGATAGCGGCCTGGAGTACCGCCTCCATGTTGTTGCAGGTCAAGGCGGAGCGCAGCCGTAGCGGCGTGCCGGGCGATTCCGTTGCCAGCGACCACGGCATGGGCTTGCCCGAGGTGACGAAGTGGTAGTGGATGCAGTCGTGCTGCTCCAGTGCGGCCACCGTCTTGGGGACGCCTCGGCGCGCCAGATACGCGGGCGAAGCGCACAGCACGAAGCAGAAGGGACCCAGCCGCCGCGCCACCAGTCGGGAATCGGGTAGCGATCCGCTGCGGATGGCCACGTCCACGCCCGCGTCGATCAGGTCCACGAGGTTGTCGTTGAAATCCAGTTCCAGCTCGATGTCGGGGTAGAGCTCGCGGAACGCTGGGAGATGCGGCAACAGGAAGCGGTAGCCCACGGCGGGTAGGCTCACTTTCAACCGGCCACTCGGCGCTTGCGTGGCTTCCGACAGCATGGCTTGAGCGTCCTGCAATTCATCCAGTACGCGCCGGCAGCGTTCGAAGAACAGCGCGCCTTCCGCCGTCAGTTGCACGCGTCGCGTGCTGCGCTGGAACAGTCGCACGCCCATGGCCTGTTCCAGCCGGGCGACGTTCTTGCCCACGGCCGAAGGCGAGACGCCGAGTGAGCGGGCCGCGGCCACGAAGCTCAGGGTTTCCGCGGCCCTGACGAAGGAGGCAATACCGCTGAGGCTGTCCATGACCTTCCTTCCATTAAAGACAATAAATCCATTGTATGGCGATGTCTGGCCTGTTTTTACGTGACTGGCGAATCCTTAGCCTTGATGGTGCCTCGCCCCCGGGGAGGCTCCCCATCACCAACACGCGTGCCGCCATGCCTACTTGTCCAAGCCCAGCCAGCGAACGAAGCCAGTCCCTCATCCTTTTTTCCATCTGCATGGCGGCCATCGTCCTGCCCTTGAGTTTTTCCGGCGGCGCCGTGGCCACGCCGGCGATCGGCCGCGACCTGGGCGGGTCGCCGGTGATGCTCGCCTGGATCACCAATGCCTTCATGCTCAGCTTCGGCAGCCTGCTGATGGCCGCCGGCGCGCTGGCGGACCAGTACGGGCGTAAGCGTGTGTTCGCCGGCGGCATGGCGCTGTTCGTGACCAGCTCCTTCGCACTCAACATGGCGTCGACCGTGATATGCCTCGACGCCCTCCGCGCCCTGCAAGGGATGGCCGCCGCCGCCGCGTTGGCAGGCGGCTCAGCGGCCCTGGCGCAGGAGTTCGAAGGTCGTGCGCGCACGCATGCCTTCAGCGTGCTTGGGGCCAGTTTTGGCCTGGGCCTGGCTTTCGGGCCGGTCTTGGCTGGCTGGCTGATCGCGTTGTTCGGTTGGCGGTCTCTGTTCCTGCTGATCGCGGCTATCGGCATGGCGGCGCTGGCCTTCGGCGTGCCACGCATGCGCGAAACACGCGATCCCCAGGCGGCCGGTCTGGACTGGCCGGGCACCGTGACGTTCACGGCCACACTCGTGCTGTTGACGTTCGGCATCATCCAGGCGCCGGAAAGCGGTTGGACCAGCCCCCTGATCCTCGGGCTCTTCGTGGGGGCGGCCGCGCTGCTTGGTGCGTTCGTGCTTATCGAGACGCGCGTCGAGCGACCGATGCTGGATCTCTCGCTGTTTCGCTATCCGCGTTTCGTCGGCGTCCAAGTGCTGCCGATTGGCACCTGCTACTGCTACATCGTGCTGGTGGTGATCCTGCCGTTGCGCCTGATCGGCGTCGAAGGCCGCCACGAAATACAGGCGGGCGTGCTGATGATGGCGCTGTCGAGTCCCATGCTCGTCGTGCCATTGCTCGCCGCGCGCCTGACACGTTGGATCTCGTCTGGCGTGCTGTCCGGCGCCGGTTTCGTGGTGGCGGCGCTGGGCATTTATTGGTTGAGCACCACCGACTTCAGTGGTCCGGCGCAGGCGCTGATCGGGCCGTTGTTGGTCATCGGAGTCGGCGCAGGGCTGCCATGGGGTTTGATGGACGGCCTGTCCGTCAGCGTGGTGCCGAAGGAGCGTGCGGGCATGGCGACAGGCATTTTCAGCACGACGCGCGTAGCCGGTGAGGGCATCGCTCTTGCGGTGGTCGTGGCCTTGCTCGCCTGCCTCTTGCAGATGGATCTGCACCGCACATGGCCTACGGCAGCGTCCAGTGCTGTGGTCAAGGCAGCGCAACGATTGGCGACGGGTGATCTTGCCGGCGCGGCGGCGAGCTTTCCTGAGGTGAGCTTGGCCGCCTTGAAGGCCCACTATGCGGACGCCTTTCGGAGGGTCCTCCAGCTACTGGCGGCGATCACGGCGCTTTGTGCCGTCGTGGTGTTGGCGGTGCTTGGTCGGGTGAATGACCAGGACGCGGACGACGCATCGCGAGAGCGAGCCCGTGAGTCGAGCCTTGAGGAGACTAAGCCAAGCTCGCTCCCGTCCCTTTGAGAACAGCAGGTCGCCTCTAATCGAGTTGCCTCGGCGAGAGCTTCTTCAGCGTACGGGAGGCAGGT